>Ga0180437_10001029_pt1 | contig 49261 bp, 31 predicted proteins | sample SS_ome_4_FD_132410 | JGI IMG/M metagenome (GOLD analysis project Ga0180437, IMG submission 132410) | Hypersaline lake sediment archaeal communities from the Salton Sea, California, USA - SS_3_D_1 metaG | ecosystem: Environmental > Aquatic > Non-marine Saline and Alkaline > Hypersaline >... | reverse complement strand
TGAACAAAGGGTATGGCATGGCCATAGAATCAGAGGGTATCCCCAACTCAGCCGATACAGTGCTCAGCACCGGCTCAATCACAAAACAGTTCACTGCCGCTGCCATACTGAAATTGGAAATGCAGGGAAAGCTCAGAACAGAAGATTTTATTACTAAATTTTTTGATAATGTTCCCAAAGACAAATCGGATATCACAATCCACAGCCTGCTAACCCATACAGCGGGAATGATTGGATATACCGGAAATGAAGTCTCAGGTGATTTTGAAAAAACCATGCGTGATGAAACAATCCAGATGGCACTTGATGCCCCACTCCTTTTTGAGCCGGGTGAGGACATGAGATATTCCAATGCTGGTTACAGTGTTTTAGCTGCCATCATTGAAAAAGCATCCGGACAATCCTATGAAGAATATCTTAGAGAAAATCTGTTTAAACCTGCTGGCATGGAATCCACGGGGTATATTTTGCCGGATTGGGGAAAAAAGATAGTCGCTCATTATTATGAAGGTGAAACCGATTTTGGAACTTTTCTCGAACAACCCTACCCCTCTTGGCATCTTCTAGGAAATGGCGGTATACTCTCCACTACTAGTGATATGTACCGGTGGCATCTGGCTCTGGAGGGAGATGAGATACTATCTTCTTCTGCCAAGACTAAGCTCTACACCCCATTTCTGAATAACTATGCTTACGGATGGGACGTCACCGAGACGGATCAAGGCACTCTCATCCAACACAACGGCGGAGGTTCTTTCACTGACAGCGCAGATTACTTGCGTTTTATAGATGCCGGGGTTGTAATCAGTATGTTTTGCAATCGGGAGTACGAGCATCTTCCGCTGTCGGAATACCTAACACCTAAGATTGCCAGAATTGTTTTCGGGGGTGCCGTGGATATGCCGCCAGAGTTAGTATCCTTAAATGCTCAAGAATGTAGTAAATATATTGGGACATACACAATGTCAAATAATTCTTCTTTTGTTATTTTTTTGGATGCCGGAGACTTGAAAATTCGGCCTGTCGGACAGGAATCGATCAATGCTTTCACTTATTCAGCATCCAGAAGCAGCCAGGATTATGAAGCACAGAATCGCATCTCACTCGAGGTTGTCGAAGCGCTTTTTGCAATGAATTTCAATCCTCTTGTGCAGGCTTCGCGCGACGAAGCTCAAATAATTCAGTTAATAAAGATGTTGGAAAGAAGGATTCCAGAGATAAAAAAGAATATAGGAAAAATTCAAGATATTGAAGTAAAAGGGACAGTTCCCAAAGTTATAGGTTCGTATAACGGGGGATCTTATGACTCAACTGTTGTCCATATAATAGGACATGATGCAAATCTCGTTTTGCAGTTCATCTGGGAGGAGGGAAATTTGATTGATATTTCCAGAATCCGTACGGCGATCCCGCTTGAAATAAGTATTCGGCCCATTTCTGAAAAAGAATTTTGTGGATATCATCTTTTCATGGCTAAAAACTCTTTTGTTAGCTTTGATACGAACGCAAACGGACAGGTTACAAGAATGAAAATCAAGAAGGATGGAGAAGTTTTTACTGCCTTAAAAACGAAATGATGGTGTTAAGATAACATCTCGAAATATCAAACAATATTGAATAATTTAGTCGTAATTCGCTAAAAAACTATATATTTATATCAAAAAAGTCAATTTCGTTTAATTTTTTTTATTTTATGCCTTGACTTCCACGTTTTCTTTATTTATTCTTTTTTGTGTGAAGAAGTTTCCTTTTTTAATTTGAAGGAGATAGGGGTTTGACTGTTAAGGTATATGAATTAGTTTGAATTTCTCATGTATTCAGAAATCAAAAAAATCTCAATCAGAATATCGATGGAGGAGGTATGGATGACTTAAATTGCTGCAATTTATCATAAATAATCTTTACACAGAAAGAAAGGAGGTATTATGAGTAAAAAAAAGAGGTATTTAAATCATGTAACTTTAATGGCTCTTTTATTTATGCTGACTGTTGGGGTTTCGTACTCCCAGGAATTAACCGGTAGCATTGCAGGCACTGTCTCGGACACTGAAGGCAATCCTCTTCCTGGAGTCACTGTTGAAGCTAGTAGTCCTGCTTTGATGGGAGTCCAAACCGATATCACCTCTGAAAGCGGGAACTATAGGTTTCTGAACATGCCACCCGGCGCATACCAGCTTGTGTTCAAACTCGATGGCTTTCAAACTGTCGATAGAAAAAACATAAAAGTCATCATTGGAGGAACCTCTACTGTAAAAGTGATAATGCAGCAAGAAGCTCTTGCAGAAACTGTCCTTGTGACAGCTGAATCTCCTATTGTCGATGTAACCCAGTCAGGAATGTCGTCTAATTTTGACCGAGATGCCATCGAAAAGATCCCTTCTGGTAGGGATACTTTTTTTGGAATCGTTCAGCAGGCCCCTGGAATTGTCCGTCATGGCGAACAAAGTTTTCGGGTTATGGCCTTTGGTTCTAATGCGCAATCCAATATTTTCCTCATTGATGGAGTTGATATTTCGAGTCCTGAGTTGGGAATTGCCTGGACCTGGCCTTCTGAAGATGTGATTGATGAATTGGAAATCTCGGGAATTGGCACTTCTGCTGAGTATGGGCAATTCACGGGAGCTGTGATCAACATCGTCCAAAAATCTGGAGGCAATGTGTTCTCGGGAAACGCGTTTTATTACGGCCAGTATGATGCTTTAACTGGTGACAACAATCCAGATCCAGAACAATATTTTTCCTATCACCGCCAAAAATTCTACGACGTCGGGTTTACGTTTGGAGGACCTCTAGTCAAAGACAATCTCTGGTTTTTCACTAACTGGAACAAACGGAGAGACAATGACTCCGGCTGGCAGTCTGATCCTCAATATTATGGTATCGCAGACAGAGATCTCTACATGGGGAAGTTATCTTCTCAGTTTGCCAACAAGCATAGGCTAGCTGTTTCTCTTCAATGGTTTCGAGATAACTATGCAAGCGCTCCAACCCCATATTATATGCCTGAATCAGTCACCTCAGATGGCTTGAAACAATGGAACTGGAGTGTGCTCTACACCTGGATGATAAGCACCAGTTCAGTGTTTGAATTAAGATACGGCGGCTGGTGGTGCAATGAGGATGATGGAGTCCCGACACAGGGTGGGGATCTTAATAAGAGGGCGCATTATGATTTGCTCACCGGTGTTGTCTCTGTTGCACCGACATATGCTGTTTTTTGGGATATCGGACGTCACCAGGCCAGTGCTAGTTTTACTCATTTTGCCGAAGACTTTTTAGCCGGAGACCACGAATTCAAGGTAGGAATTCAGTACAACCGGGGATGGAATCACGGAAGAGGAGGCTATGCTGGCGGAGGTATATATCTTGACTATGGTAGCTATCCATATCTCTTGTATGAACAACAGCAGTGGCAGTACGGCGGGAAAATCAATGCCTTCGGTGCTTTTGTGGATGACAACTGGAAAATTGGAGATAGATTAACCCTTAACCTCGGCCTGCGTGCTGATTTTCAGAAAGCGGATTATCCTGCCTTCCCGCGCATGAATAACTGGGATGAGTTGAGTGAGTTGGCTCCTGGTATTGATGATTTGATCACCTGGAACACTGTTTCTCCGCGGATCGGATTCGTTTATCAAATTACTCCGGATGGAAAAACTGTATTCAAAGCCCATTATGGCCGCTATAACGATGCTCTTCTTGCCGCGCAGTTTAATTGGCCGGGTCCAGGAGCGACGGATTGGTTTGCCTATTTCTGGACGGGTTCGGAATGGTTCCTGTTTGATTATATGCCAGGCGAACAGGGTTACAACATAGATCCCAATCTCCGGAATCCTCATGCCGATGTTTTTTCCGTAGGAATAGACAGAGAACTCATGGCCGATTTTTCAATCGGAGGGCTTTTTGTTTACAAGGATGAAAAATCTCTCTTAGGTCAGGAGGATAGAGGTGCAGAGTATGTGGCAGTTGAGAGAACTTCCCCTGATAATGGTCAAACCTATACTGTCTATGACCAGATAACTCCTCCCGAATCAAATGAATACTGGTGGGGCAATCCTCCTGAGTACGGGTTAACGTACAAATCTTTCGTCATAACTCTTAACAAGCGATATTCGAACAAATGGATGCTCAATAGTTCACTCACTTGGTCTGAAAACGAGGGATTGACTTGTGTCGCCCATACAACTCACCAGAATGCTATGGGCTGGTATGCAGGATCCTTCGGGACGGATCCCACAGATTTGATCAATGCCACCGGGTTTTTACAGAATGACAGGCGCTGGGTCTTCAAGCTTCAGGCAGGGTATACATTCCCTTGGGATATATTGGTGAGTGGCCGCTATCTCTACCAAAGCGGAAATCCGTATGCGACATTTGTCAGAGTCTTTGATCTCAACTACACGGAGTACAAGAGAGTGTTCGCCGAGCCGAGGGGACCTGATAGGTTCAATTCATGGAATATGCTCGACTTGAGAGTCCAGAAATCTTTTAGATTAGGCGACAGGATCAAACTTGATGCTATCATCGACATTTTCAATCTCTTCAATGATGATGTCATTCTTGGATTTGCTTCGTATAATCTCTGGTCCGATGCCTACGGAGAAGGCGATTATATGCTCAGACCGAGAAGAGTCCAGATAGGAGTTCGATTGGAGTTCTAAAGCGACTTTTTGAAATCAGGATCTCCCCTTGATGGTAAATCAAGGGGAGATCCTCCTTCCTTCATTTTCTAGAAAAAGTATAGAAACCGGAAGAGATTTTGTATGCAGAAAATCCAAGATAATATATTTGATTTTTTAAAAAAACTCGTCGCTATTCCCTCTTATCGAGGAGATGAGCAAAATATTGCGCATTTCATTTCAAGCTTAGCCAAAGAGAGAGTTCCAGGTCATAATGTTTGTGTACAAGAATATTCAAGAAAGGGAAGAAATGTATTCGTTTTCTCTAAGACTCCCCTCGTCCTTATTGATGCGCACCTCGATACAATCCCGCCAGGAAATTTATCCTATTGGAAGTACCCGCCATTGAGCTTAACAGAAAAGGGCCATGGTTTCTTTGGTTTAGGTTGTGTTGACAACAAAGCAGGGATATCAATCTGTTTGGCACTCATGAACGAGATGGATTGCTCTGATGTTTCTTTCAGCTTTTGTGGAGGTGAAGAAATCGATGCTCGCGGATTAAGATATGCAATATCAAAAGGCATATTAAAACAGAATATTCCTCTAGCCATCGTCATGGAGCCCACACAGCTTAGAATATGTCGTGCCCATAAGGGTGCAGCGATGGCAAAAATCAAATTTTCTGGGGTGTCCGCCCATGCCGCTGTTTCTGACGCGGGAGATAACGCAATAGAGAAAGCTGTTGAGTATATCATTCGATTGAAAAAAGTGTTTCCTCAATTTAAAAAAAAAGATTCATTACTGGGAGAGAGTTCTTATAGTGTGAATATCATCCGAGGGGGTGCTGTCGCTAATTGTGTTCCGGATAATTGCGAGATAATCATAGACTTCCGCTACCTTCCTGGACAGGATGCGAATGACATAAAAAATGTATTGATTAGAGCAGCTGCTGGAAAGGAAAATGATATCAGAATAGAGTTAAAAAATGTCGTTCCGCCGATGCGTTTTCAAGGCCCACAAAAAATTTTAGATGTTTTGGTCGATTCTTCTGGTAGCAGTGAAGCCGGTATGTCGTATTGGGCTCACAGTGGACTTTTGGCAACTCAAGGAATTTCGAGTGTCGTGTTCGGACCAGGCGATATCACTCATGCTCATAAACCTAATGAGTGGGTCGAAAAAAAGGATGTTCTGGAAGCGTATGAATCACTGAAAAGAATAATCATTGGCCTCAGAAAAAAAGCACCTTATTCTCTTCCATAAAAGGTTGATTTACTTTTGGTCAAGATAGCAAATTTACACAGTCGATCCTTCAGGCCATGGTAACTTTTCTTTAGATAAATCTATCCAAACAGTCTTGCGCCTCGAGAACTCATTCAGAGACTCAAGGCCACCTTCTTTTCCGAATCCGCTTTGCCGAAATCCGCCAGCAGGCACAGCGGGATTTTCGGGCATCATTGTGTTTATCCAGATGATTCCAGAGTTGAGTGTTTGTGTTAAGCGGTGAGCCCTGCTGATATTTTTTGTCCACACTGAAGCAGCCAAGCCGTATTCAACAGAGTTCGCAATGCTCACCGCCTCATCCTCACCCTGAAATGTCAAAACTGCCAAAACCGGGCCGAAAATTTCTTCCCTCGCAATCGTCATCTCCATGTTAATATCTGTGAACACAGTCGGCAGCAGGAATAATCCACTTTGAAGCTCTGGATCGTCCGGGGGTTCCCCTCCAAGAATCAAGCTGGCACCCTCGCACTTGCCCTTTTCGATATATCCTAAGATGGTGTCATACTGTTCTTTTGAAGCAATAGCGCCCAGCTGAGTATCTGCTTTCATAGGATCCCCGACTTTTATTTTTTTTGCTTTAGCGACCAATCTCTCTAGGAATTCGTCAGCGATCTTTTCCTCGACAATTAATCGTGAGGTGGCAGTGCATGTCTGTCCTTGATTGAAAAATATTGATGTCATTGCGGCAGCGATTGCGTTTTCCATGTTGGCATCTTCGAACACGATGATGGGTGATTTGCCGCCCAATTCCAGAGTTATGGATTTGAGATTCGATTTTGCGGCCTCCTCCATGATTAGCCTCCCTACCTCTCTACTTCCGGTGAATGAGAGCTTCTCGATGGCGTTGTGTCGTGCGATGGCTGCACCTGCGGTTGGACCTAAACCCGTCAGGATGTTGACTGCTCCATCGGGAATACCGGCTTCCAAACAGAGATGGCCAAGCTCGAGAGCAGATCGAGAACTCAATTCGGATGGTTTCAGTATAAGGGCGTTCCCGGCCCCTAGAATTGGCGCGAGCTTCAGCACAGCATTGGAGAGGGGATAATTCCAGGGGATTATCGCCCCCACTACACCATAGGGTTCCCGGAGCGTACAGGCGAATTTATCGAGGCCGACGGGTATCGTCTCTCCTCGAAGTGTATCCGAAGCTCCAGAGAAGAAATTCAGGACTTTCGGAACTTGAACTTCCGCATCGAACAAACTGTCGGAGATGGGACGTCCCATATCGACTGTATCCATTTCCGCGAGTTCTTCTGCATTGGATTCAATGAGATCCGCTGTTTTTTGTAGCAATTTTCCTCGTTCACCAGGCGTCATCTTTCCCCAAGGACCGCACATAGATTTTTGAGCTGCCTTGACGGCCAAATCCACGTCTGCCGCTTTAGCCGAGGCAACCTCTGCAATGACTTCTCCAGTTGCTGGATTGGTTGTTTCAAAAGTTTCACCAGATAACGCATCAACGCATTTCCCGTTGATCAGCAACTTTGTTTTAATCACATTATTATGACTCTTTGTGTCTTTTTTCATTGGATCTCCTTACCTTCTTTCCATACCTTTTACCATTGGGGCTTAGGCAATAAAACTTTCTCTTCTGGATTTTGTGTGATTGCTTCAATCAAATTATCTTGTCCATTCAGACAAACCACATCCGATACCAATTCATCCGAAATCAATTTTCCATCAGGAGTTCCATGAAAAAACCTAACAGATCCATCAGGAATGACTGTAAAACCAAATTGGTGATAGAAAGAAGATGTTTTTCTGTCCGTGAAGGCTATAGCTGTTTTCTCTATTTTGGTTATGTGATTTACCATTTCTTTTAGGAGGATTTTTCCATAACCTTGCCCTTTGACGGCAGAGGCAACCGTGACTATCCCCAATATTGAGTAATTTTGCCTCATAAATTTGATGTCAACTTCTTGAATTCTAGCGAAGGCAGTTAAACTGTTTTCGGAAGTTTTTACGAGAAAATAGAGTTCTTGCCAATGTTCGTTGCCCTGTTGCGGTTTTATGGGATGTTGAGCGCTTGCAAATCCTTCGAACTCGATTTTTCTTATTTTGTTTATCGTATCCAATTCATCCTGTGTCAGGTTTTTTCCTTTTTTTTTGTAGACTTTTGTCCACATTTTTTTCATCTGTATCAAATTGAGATTTCTCTGAGATGTTCTGTCAGTTTTTCTATATCCTTTCGGGAGAGAGAAGAATAGCCAACAATGTCTTTGCCCATATCAATCTCCCAGACTATTTTGATAGCTTCTTTCACTGTCTGTATCCAGTTTGGATAGGAATCGATCAATATCCTGTATAAAGCTGTCATCTTCTTCTGAATCTCAATTGCTTTATCAAGATCTTGCTGTTGAAAGGACTCCCAGAGTTTGACTGGCAGCTCAGGGAAGACTGCTCCCACGGCGCCTGAGATGTTTCCTGCAGCACCGATCACTAAACCAGGAAGGTGCAGAGCATCGCCGCCAACAAAGATATCCAGTCCTGATGTGTCAATGTATTCTTGCATTTTGACCAGATCCCCCGAGGAATCCTTCACAGCTTCGATTCGGGGAATTTTGCCGAGCTCCACAAGAAGATTCGGTGTAAAATCGATTTTTGTTCCCTCCGGAGTGTTGTATAGATGAAGTGGAATGGAAATCGAAGAAGCCACGTTTCTGAAATATTTGATGAGAGCCCTATCATCGAGGATGTAGTAATAGGGGGGTACACAGTAAACAGCATGAGCTCCAATTTCTTCGCTGTGCACTGCCAATTCGACTGTTTGGGCTAAAACCGTTGTTCCTATGTTGATCACCACGGGGCAGCTTTGAGCGACGATTTTTGTGATTGCCTCTGCTACGTATTTGCGCTGTTCGACAGGCATTGCCGCGAATTCTTCCACTTCTCCCAGACAATAGAGGGCACTCGGCCTGGCATTCAAAATGATTTCCAAATGATCCTGAAGACGCACTTCGTCTATTTCTCCTCTCACATTAAAAGGGAGATAAGGAGCAATAATAGGTCCGGCAATTCTCTTTTTCATCTTGTTTCCTTCCCTTCGAGAGAAAAATTTCCCAAGATCTGATAGGATCTTTCCTCTTCATTTATATCATACTTCTTCCTTCGGCTTCGATAACCTAAATAGCCTAGAATAATCCATGAGGCAAAAATGATGTACTCACTGGGCCATTTGAGCTGTCCCGGAGAACCTGGTACTACCAAAAGCAAGATAAGAACGGAGGCAACAACTGCGCCAAGATACAGAACTATTGTTCTTACTTTGTAAGGCCGCTTCAAATGAGGTGCTTTTTTTCTTAATCTGATTGCTGACAGACAGCTCATCCAGACGGCACTGATAAAGGCGAGAGCACCGACATTTACCAGAGGAAGCAGAAGAGATCTCCCAACAAACGGGCCAATAAGGGAAAGTAGACCCACGAAAAAAATGGCATTTTTTGGCGTTCTGTACTGTTTGTTGACACCGTCAAACCATTTGGGCAGAAGCCCACCTCTGCCTGCGGAAAAAATGATTCGGGTGGCGGCAATGAAAGTTGCGTTCAAGGAAGTAATCAATCCCAGGAATGCAGCAATAAGGACGAGCTTTGCTGCCCACGTATAGCCCAATGCTGCTTGAAAAACTGCCGAGGTAGGCATTTCAAGATTAACCGCTGTCTTCCAGGGCATGCTCACAGATATGGCCAGTATTATGGCAACGTAGAATACCACTCCCACCATGATCGAGATGACAATAGCCTTTCCCAAATCTCTTGGGTTAACTTTTTTCCCAGCCTCCTCGGCCGCCTGGGGGATGATATCAAAACCGGCAAGAAAGTAGTGAACAATAGCCAGGACTGCCATAATGGAAGTGATCCCTGAAAAGAATGTTTTCTTGCCTGCAAACAGGGGAAACAGGTTTTGATAGTTGCCCTTTGTTAATGCAAGGAAGACGAAGATCAAAACGCAAACAAAAAGAAAGTAAAGTGAGAAGCGTTGAAATGTGGCAGAGTTTCTCACTCCCCGATAATTTAAGACAATGATAATAAATCCAATGAGAACTCCAGGTATGATTGTCGATAGGCTTACATGGTACCCATAGATAGCATAGAGCGCTTTTGTTTTCATTCCCGGGAAAATATGTTCAAAAAGCCAACCGGCGGCGACCGTCTCGAACGGACATACGATTGTATAGTCGAGAGCAATGAGCCATCCTGTTAGAAATGATGCACCCGTTCCAAATGCCTTATAGGAAAAGGCTAATTCTCCCCCTGCTACTGGAAGGGCGGATGTTAATTCGGCATAGCATTTTCCGACTGAAATTAGTAAAAGTCCCCCTAGGATAAAAGCCAGAATCGCGCCAAGAGGTCCTCCGCGTTTTAGCCAATCACCGGCTACGACCACCCATCCTATGCCAATCATGCTGCCGATACCAAGACTGAGGTAGTCTTTGAAGGTGAAGGCTTTGTCCAAACTTTTTCGATGGGGAGGTGTCTTGTCTATGTCTGCATTTGACATTGTGGATCTCCAGCCACTCGCGATCACTTAGGTGCTTTTTATGTTAGCTGCAGAATCTAGCTAATATTCATTTCTTTGATACTGGGAAAGGCGGCTTACTAGTTTATTTCTTAAAGCATTTTTCTCTTCTGAAGTCATTTTGTAGGATTCTTTCATGTGTTGGGATATGGGAGTATTCACGGTTGAACTGGAGATGTCATTTAACAGGCATTCATCGATATCCCAACTCCCACCCTGGAGGCTAATGATTTCAAAAATACCCAAAATACCTAGACGTCTTCCAAAACTGTGTTTAACAGCTTCATCTATCTGTTGAGGAGTGGCGAATCCTCTTTCAACCATGTTAAGAGCTTCTCGCAACAGCGCAACTTGAAGTCTGTTAGCAATGAATCCTGGGACTTCCTTCTTCAGTATGATAGGCTCTTTCCCTGTATTTTTCAGTAATTGGCAGACCAACTCGATTGTCTTTTTTGAAGTTTCATATGTAGGAACAATTTCAACCAGGGGAATGAGGTAAGCCGGATAAAAAAAGTGTGTTGCCAAGATTTTGTCTGGCCGGTTGGTTACAGTTGCGAATGTGCTGGGGATTATCTCAGAAGTATTGCTTGCTAAAATAGTGTGTTTGGGGCAGAGATGATCCAATTCTTTGAACACGTTTTTTTTAAGTTCTCTGTCCTCAAAAACTGACTCGATAACAAGATCTGCATTTGAAGTTGATTTTTCCAGAGAATCGTTTATTTCAATTCTGTTCAGGGTCGCCTCAATTTGTGAAGATTGAAAGATACCATAGGATACCAACTCCTCCAGATTTTGACGGATTTGAGGCTTAACCTTTTTAAGCTGGTCTTGGGAGCGGTCGTGAAGAACAACGTGAAACCCAAATTGAGCAAAGACCTGGCCGATGGCATGACCCATATTCCCGGCACCAATGATAGCTACTATGTTTATTCCACTTTCGCTCATGGCAAATACCTCTTTTGTGGTTTACTCAATATTTATTGCACACAGCTCTCATTCGGATTTTTTTTATACTTGTCAAACCAGCTTCTTACGCATATTATCCTGGCTATATAATGGCTGAGAAATCGTCGGATACCATGTCCCTCACTCGGAACTCTGACGAGGGCGCTATCCACCTTTAAAAGTTTGAGGGCTTGATAGTATTGTTCTGATTCCGATATGGGTGTTCGATAGTCCTCTTCTCCTGTGATGAGCATTGTGGGTGTCTTTACATTTTTTACTAAAGAAATAACAGATCTCTTCATGTAGTGATTAGCATGATCCCAGGGAAATCCGGGAAACCAGTATTTGTTGACGTAAAAGGCAATATCTGAGGTCAAGTTAAAACTGTACCAGTTGGCGATAGGAAAGAGGGAAACTGCTGCTCGAAACCTGTTTGTTTTGCCAATTGTCCAAAGGGTCAATATCCCGCCCCCGCTTCCGCCTGTGATGAAAAGATTGTTTTCATCTATGTAGCCTTTATCAATAACAGCGTCGACACCGGAAAGGAGATCATAAAAGTCATCTCCGGGATACGCGTGGTGAGTCAGATTCCCGAATTCTTCTCCATAGCTTGTACTACCTCTGGGATTTGTGTAAAGAACAACATAGTCAGCTGCTGCCCAAATTTGTTTTTCAAAATCAAACCGGTCACCGTAGTTCGCATAGGGTCCTCCATGAATTTCTAGAATCAAAGGATACTTTTTATCAGGATCGAAATCAGGCGGCTTCATGACCCATCCGTGGATCTTACGCTTATCCAAGGATGACGTGAACCAGATTTCCTCGACTTCTCCCAGTTTCTTCCGAGTCAGGATGTCTTTGTTGATTCCTGTGACCAAGCGAGCTGCTATATTTCCTCGCTGACCTACAGCTATATCACTCGGAATATCGGATCGAGTAAAGGTCAGAGCAAACCTGTCGTTCAGGCTCACTGAATAATCCCCACCCACTTCATAGGCTTTTTTCCCGTTTCCGATGTTCCGCGCTATCTCTTCGAACTTTCCTTGCAGGGATATGTATCCTATTTTTTTATTTCCTAGATCGTCATAGAGAAAATAGACGCCTTTGCTTTTTCCATCCCAATATGGTCTGGCCACACTTCTGTCCAGCTCAGCAGAAAGAAGTCGCTTCTGGCTTCCGTCTCTATCCATAATATAAAGTTGAGTCAATTGATAACCTTGGTATCTGTCATCGAATCCTACGTAGGCAATATGCCTGCCGTCAGGGGAGATCGCTGGCGAAGTGTCTGGCCCTTTTCGGTTTGTAAAAGGTTTGGCGGTGCCGTCTTGGACCGAGATGTTATAGATATCTGCGCTTTCCGGTACAAAAGCATTATCTTTATCAGTGCTTGCAGAAACAAGCAGGTGATTTCCATCGGGTGTCCAAGCGATGTCATCGCCATAATTCAATTTCTTTTGAGTTATTTTCCTGGGTGTCCCTCCTTCAGAAGGCAGGACGAACAGCTGAACCTGTCCAGGATCAAGATACCCTGCTCCATCAAAACGATAGATCATCCTGTCAACGATAACAGGAGGATCGGCCCATCTAGCTCCTTGAGGAGGTGAGGGAAGCTTTACTATGGGCTCCTTTGATCGGGATACAAATGCTGAAAAGGCGATCCATTCACCATCCGGTGAGCAACATATTGCCCCGGGATCATACGGCATGTTTGTCAGAGCCGAGATTTCATTGGTATCCAGCCATATCTTGAAAATTTGTGGATGGCCGTTCCGGTCGGATATGAAGATGATCGTCTTGCCATCCGGTGACCAGCGTGGGGAACTGTCGTGATACTTACCCGATGTCAGTGGCTGATGTCCTGATCCGTCAAAATTAACCATCTGTAGGTTGGTGTAGCTTTGATCAGACATGATGTCGCTGAATTGACGGACGTAGACGATTTTTTTCCCATCGGACGATATCTGAACATCACTCGTGAATTCGAGATCAAAGGCATCCTGTGCTTTCAAGAAATTTTCCTTAGATTCCGAAAACAGGTTAGTGGAATTGACTAGGATTAAAAGATTGATAGAAATTAAAGCTATTATTCGAGAACTTCTGCCTTTCAAAATCATCGAAAGTTTCCTCCACCTGAATATATGAAAGCCGAGTCTATTATCTCTACTCCTATTGAGATGGATCTGAAGATGTCATCGGCTCAATTTCAACAAACCTTTTTGTCTTAAAGCTTTCATAAGCGGCAAGCACGATTTGTAGTGCCCTTAATCCGTCATATCCTGTTGTCTCCGGTTCATTGTCTTTAAGAATGCAGCTCACAAATGATTCCATTTGGCGAGTGAAATTGCCCGGCATTGCCATGCCCTCAACCCCTATCTGGCTTTGCCCTTCTCTATCAGAAAGAAAGAGCTTATTGGCATAGTGGAAAAGCCTTAGGCTTCCTGAGGATCCATGGATACAGATGTTTCCCGGTGATGGATTCCAGCATCCTTTGGAAACGAGGTTGTCCTTGTCGTCCCAATCCAACCCCCAGGAAAATACACCTTCAGAAGGGAGCTTGGTGGGGTAGGATAGTTCATTATAGACCAATTGGCCAATTGCACCGTTTTTGAAGAACATCGTTAAACATTCGGTTCCAGGAGACTTGCCCGAATAATTACCTTTTCCGGCGACAAACTGAACATCTCCGTCTGTTAGCCAGGAAAAGAGATCGACGAGATGGATACCATGATCGATTAAACCAGCCCCTCCACCTCCTGGCCCGCCTTTCGGGTAATGATGATTTCCGAGCTCTTTGAAATTCTCAAGACCCTGTCCTCCTAGAACCATTTCAAAAAGAAGAGAGAGTTCTCCAAGGGAACCTCGTTCTATCAATTCCTTAGCTTTTTGACAGACAGGAAGATACCGGTAGCTTGCCCCGTAACACAGGTGCACTTGACCTTGTTTGCATTTTTGGATCATGGCCAGTGCATCTTCTATGGTTACAGCCAGCGGTTTCTCGCACAGAACGTGGACTCCGTAGGAAGCAGCCAGTTCAGTTGTCTTCCTATGTTCTCGCGCCGGAGTCAAATTGACGACGATGTCGAGTTTTTCCTTATCCAGCATTTCTTCAGTGTCGACATAGGCATTGAAGCTCCATTTTTTTCCCTTGAGCACTGCTTTTTCCCGTTTATGATCAGAACCAGAAACAATGTCGATATTCCTTATGTTTTTATAAGCTTCAAGGTGGATATCTGCCACAGCTCCCAATCCGATGAGACCGACTTTGAGTTTGTCCACTTTTATTTACAATTATTTAATAAAGGCCCCAGAATAGTAAACGATTTTGCTTTTCTTTAGACTATTTATAACAACTTGTCCTTTTTTTTGATTTTTTATATTATAATTAATCAGTTAAAATATATCAAGGATTGAATCTTTGTCCAGAATAATTCGAAGTAAAAATCCGTTTTCTGAGAGCAAGCAAATTTTATGCTTTATTTGAGTTCAATTTTTAATCGGACTATTCAGGAAAGCCAATTTATCCTAAACTTGGATTATGCAGGAGGAGAATGATGAAACTGATGGATGACAGGCTCAACTCTAGACGGACTTTTCTGAACACGTTGGCGCTTGGTTTTGTTATGATCTTATTGTCCACTCAACTGCTCTGGGCGGCTGAGGTCAAATCCTGTTCGGTCTTTGCTGCCAGCGACGGCACAAATGTATTCGCGGGCAACAACGAGGACATGCCCCCTTCTGTGCCGCAAGAAATTTGGTTCGTGCCTCCGAGAGAAGGAAAATTCGGATATGTGGCCTACGGGGATTTGAGCGATCACTTTTCTCAAGGCGGAATGAATGACCAGGGTCTTTTCTTTGATGGCACAGCTTCACCCAAGCTTGCTGTTACACCAAATCCGAATGGTTGTGAGCCTCACGCTATGTTGCTTGAAGAAGTGTTGGCGAATTGCGCAACAGTTCAACAAGCGCTGGACCACTTGGCTCAATACAATCCATCGCCTTGGATGTCCGTAGCTCAGCTTTTTTTCGCGGACAAGTACGGCGATGCAGCGATCCTTGAGGGCGATATTATCTGGCGAAAGGAGGAGAAGCCCTACTTGGTTGTGACCAACTTTTATCATTCTAACCCTGAGTTGGGCAATTCCCCTTGCCGGCGCTACGACATAATAAATTCGATGATGGAGAACGGCCTCAAGGTCACCCTCGAGTACTTTGTTGACATGGCCAAGGCCGCACAACCGAAAAGCCCGACAGTGTACACCACCATCGGCGACCTGGTGAAAGGCAAGCTGTATCTCTATTACCGGCAAGATTTTGAACACGCCATTGAGTTCGACTTGACCGTAGATCCGACCGCCCGAGCCGGACGCTACCCTATGGAGACACTGGTTGCTGGAATCATGAACGACAGTGCTGTAAAAGGGCGTACTGAATATGATGTGCTCATAAAAAACACTCACATTATCGATGGAACTGGAAACATATCCTTTAAGGGGGATGTGGCTATCAAGGCAGATAAAATTGTAGCCATTCGTAATTTGAACAGTGGCAAAGCATTGCGAGTGATAGACGGCACAGGGCTAGTAACCTGTCCGGGTTTCATCGATCCTCATTCTCACGGAGACTTTGGCATATTGAAATATTCCCTTGCGGAAAACCTTGTGATGCAGGGTGTAACGACTTTCTTGGGAGGGAATTGCGGAATATCACCCGCGCCTACGAAGAAGAAGAACTTCGAACAATGGCTCTCTAAAATTGAAAATAAAGGGATATCTATTAATTATGCTCCACTTGTGGGGCATAATGCTATCAGAAGCCATGTGATGGGGAAAGATTTTAAACGAGAAGCCAAACCGAAAGAAATAGAGCTGATGAAAAATGATATCCATGAAGCCATGCGTGCTGGTGCTTTCGGCTTTTCGACTATGCTTGATCCTAGTCCTGGAGAGTACGCTTCATTGGAAGAGATTGTCGCGCTTGCTGAAGTGGCCCAGGAGCATAACGGCATTTATTTCACCCACCATAGACATCATCAGAGTAATTGGGCTTCTGATAATCCGAAGGAATATGGGTACGGTATCTTCCATGGTCCCGATGAAGATACGTTTGTAGGAAGATACCGAGGTCTGTTGGAGGCCATAGAGATCGGGAGAAGAGCTAGTATTCCAGTGCACATCAGCCACCTCATCAATGTCTTCCGAATCCCACAGCCCCACCCTGATTATCTTGAAAAAGCAGCGAGCAAAGCCACGCTCGAAATTATCGAGAAGGCAAAAAAAGAAGGACTTCGCATCACCTTTGATGTTATTGCGGCCAACTTGGAGGTCCTCGGGCCGATTGTCAACAGCTTTGTCCGTTCAAGAAATGTTGCTCTTGAATGGTTAAATCAATACAAGACGGATGAGTTTGTGGAGAAACTGAAGGATGAAGATTTCCGGGAAAAAATAAAAAGAGTTCATCATGCGGGCAGGCTTAAACTTGGGATGATTCAAACTCTTTCTGATCCCTACTGGATGGACCGCTTAAAAATAATCAAATGCACGAGGGAGGAATTCCTAGGAAAGACGGTCGCTGAGATCAGCCGTTTGGTGGAATCCTCTCCACTCGATACAGTGTTCGACATAGTGATCGAAGATCCAAAAACTATATGGGTTCAATTTTTGGATGAAAGAGATACACAAGTTGCCAGGAAAGTTTTTTTTAAGCACCCTGAGAGCATGCCCTGTACAGATGTTTCTGTTGTTGATACTTCAGAGACAAACAAAGAATCTTCGCTCACTTTCGAACCACCCGAAGTCTTTGGAATGTATGCCGAGTACATTAGAACATTTGTCTTGGATAATCCCATCCTGAGCCTAGAGGAAGCCATAAAAAAAGCCACCTACTTGCCAGCTCAAATGCTCGGATTGGAGGACAGAGGGATTTTAAAACCTGGTAATTTTGCTGATATTGTGGTCGTTAACTTGGATGAGGTCAGGATGAAGGGCGTTTTTTTGAATCCCGCCCAACCTCCGGAAGGTATCGAATATGTTCTCGTGAACGGAAGAATAACATATGAAAATATGAAACACACAGGAGAAATGGCGGGAAGAGTTTTGAGAAAGCAGCAGTCCAGAGACTAGAATCACCCAAGCTATTTATATTCGCCCAGTATTTGGTAATCCCGCTCGGCTTTGGTGATATCCTCTTTTTTTCGCCTCGTTCTATATCCTATATACCCCAGAACAGCCCAGCCACCGATGATGATATACTCCAAAGGCCATTTGATCTGGCTTGGTGATCCCGGGATTATGAGCAAAAGAACAAAAATCAAAGAAACGAGTGCCCCGATGGTGAGAGTTGCTCTGTGCCTCACTTTGTAAGGCCGCTTCATGTCGGGCATTTTTTTTCTCAGCCTTATCGATGAAAGGCAGGATATCATGGCCGCTGTCATGAAGCCTACTGAACCCACGTTCACGATGGGAATCAAGCTGGCTTTACCGACAAATGGACCTATCAGTGTGATCACGCCAATGAATATGATTGCATTTTTTGGCGTATGGTGCTTTTCGTGTATTTCGCCGAACCACCTGGGAAGAAGGCCTCCCCGTCCTGCTGAAAATAGAAGTCGCGTCGAAGCTAGAAAAATCCCGTTCAGAGTGCTGATCAATCCGAGAAAGGCAGCGATGAGAACGAGCTTTGCCGCCCAGTCATACCCAAAGGCTGCGTGAAAGACTTCGGCTGTGGGAAGCTCGAATTGAGTTGCTTCCTTCCAGGGCATAGCGACAGAAAACGCCATGATGATGATGACATAAAACATGAAGCCTGCAATGATGGATAGAATGACCGCCTTTCCCAGATCCTTAGGATCCATTTTTTTTCCGGATTCTTCTGCAGCTTGAGGTATCGTGTCAAAACCGACCATAAACCATGGGACAATAGGCAAAACAGCGAGTATGGATGCAGGTACAGAATGAAACGTACCCTTTTCTGAGAAAAGAGGCAGCATGTTGGCAAAGCTGCCCTTTAGGAATGCCACAACCACGAAGACGGCAACGCATACAAACATAGCATAAACCAGGATCGTCTGGAATCGCGCAGTGATCTTGACTCCTTTATAATTCATAGCTATGACGAGCAAGCCAATGATAAAGCCCGGTAGGATTGAGGTCAGTGTTATATCGAAGGCGCCTACACTGTAAAGCGGGCTGGTTTCAGCTCCCGGAACGATGTATTCGAACAGCCAGCCCATGGCCACTGTCTCAAAGGGACAGACACTGATGTAATCTAAGGCTAAGAGCCAGGCCGTCATGAAGGCAATAGTTGATCCAAATGCCTTGTATGAAAAAGCGAGTTCCCCACCTGCAACAGGAATGGCGGCTGTGAGTTCAGCGTAGCATTTACCGACAGCGATGAGGAGTAAACCTCCAATGATAAATGCTAAAATCGCTCCAAGGGGGCCCCCGCGGTTAAGCCAATCACCTGCGACTATGACCCACCCGACGCCGATGATACATCCCAATCCGAGTCCGACATAGTCTCTGAATCTTATCGATCTTTCTAATGTCTTTCTCTGTTCCATTTATTCTGATTTCCTTTACTGCTAATCTATTTTTATCTCATTGCAGTGCTTTCATTGGTTGGAATAGTAATTTAACTGACAATCCTTTAATTGATCAAGGGCTCGCCTTCAAAATTCAGATTCTATTCGTTTTGAAAAGGAAAAAAGACACTTTTCCATTTGAATCCATAAATTATACAAATATTTTCAACTTCTTGTCATCTGATTTGTAAATTATTTCGTAGAGAAGGTCAAATAACTACAAATTTTGATATTGATTGTATCGAGTTCAATTTGATAAAATTGGTGGGTGATTTTAATTTGTTTTGCGAAGGAGTGAAAAATGTACGATGATCATTGGCCAGGTACGAAATGGGCGACATCTGTGTTGTATTCGGAAAAAAACCCGACCATGGATAAGAAGCTTATCATTACTGTATGTCCGAATGGTGCAGATTTTTCGAGAATTCATAATCCCAATCAACCCTATTCTCCGGTCGAAATTGCACAGCAAGTTATTGATTCGTACAGAGAGGGGGCGTCCATTGCTCATTTGCACAACCGCGATGATAAGGGAACTCCAATGACAACGACAGAAGCGTTAAAGGAAACCGTTGATATAATCCTGGATCAATGTCCTGACATTGTTATTCAACCCAGTTCTTGTCAGGGGCACGATCCACAAGAACAACAATACAGTTATCTCAGCGTAAAGCCAATGGTTGATAATCTCCATAAATTGAATAAACAATACATGGAATCGACCATTTTCACACCCGTGTCCTATGCCTGTGAAAATAATGATGGGACAGTGGATATTACCTTTCCTACAGAGGATAACGCCGTAAAAACAGTTTCCTATCTTCAAGAGAATGGTATCAAGCCGGAATTCATGGCTCATAACTTTGAAGGGATACTCAATGTAAAGGAATGGCTGATAAAGCCTGGAATCTTGAAAAAGCCTTACTATATTGCAATGGGCCCTGGGATGCATAATTCGGCGGAGACATATCCTGATCCCTGGGGCACTCTGTATGTTTTAACTATGATGAAAATGATGCCTGAGGACACTGTCATTGAAATCAGTGCAGGGGGGAGAAACTGGCTTGGGGTCACGGCCTTTGCCATCCTAATGGGAGTTGATAGTGTTCGAGTCGGCATGGAGGATCACCTGTGGATGTATCCGCATAAAGATGAAAAAATAAAGAGTAGCGCAGATGAAGTCAGAAAAGTTGCGACCATTGCCAAAGAGCTCGGCCGGGATATCGCGACCCCCTCTGAAACCAGAGCTATATTAGGAATAAGATAAAATTAGGATATTTTTTGGAAAATGCTTTTTTATAAGAAAAACAAGAAAAAATTTGGCATTTTTCACGAAATTTGAAATGAATGATATGGGCAGTTGAATAAAAGGATGCGTTAAGCGTTGACAATGAGTTTTAATACTAAGAAAACACGAATGCGATTTATTTCATCTCTATGGCTGGTATTCTTCCTTACAATCTCAGCGATTCTGTTTCCCTATCAGCAGTCCACCCAGCCTGAAATTATCTGGAAATCTTGTGCGTTGGGGAGAGGAATCGATGAAAAAATAGCTGAGTGTGTGGTGATCCCATTACCTCTACACTATGATGATCCGAATAGCCCTTTGATTTCGGTAGCTGTAAAGCGAAAGCTCGGTAGGAGCCCACACCGCAGACAAGTTTGGTTTCTGGATGGCGGGCCGGGTGACTCAGGGACAGAATCTCTGGCAGGCCTGGTTAAAGTATTCGGAGATATTGATGACATTGACTTTTACACTTTTGATCATAGAGGAGTTGGAGGCACAGCGCTCCTCGAATGTCCTGATCAACAGAGTCCACAAAGCGAAGACGGCCGGGAAATTGTCGAATCTGAGTGGGCAAATTGTATCAAATACTTGAGGGAAAACCGCAATGACCTGGATGCATTGACTACCGCCAATTCAGCCCGTGACCTTGGTCGACTTGTTGAGATCTTTCGAGAACCCCGAGTGCCTGTGTATATTCTGGGAGTTTCTTACGGTACCTACCTTGCTAACCGCTATTTGCAGCTTTATCCCAATCAGCCTGACGGTGTGATATTGGATGGACTTGTTCCTGCTGATTGGAGTTTTGCTGAGTTTGACTTCTCACTCGACCAGGCCGCGCGGAAATTCTTAGCAAAGTGTAGTGAGCATCCTGATTGTCTAAGTCATCTTGGCTCAAAACCGAAAGCTTTTCTAGAAAATCTTTTAGAGAAAATTGGAACTGGTGCCTGCAAAAATTTGGGACTCAAACCCGGAATACTGAAGCTGATTCTCGGGAACATGTTGATGATTGAATCACTGCGCCCTTATATCCCTGCCCTCATTGAGAGATGTGACAGATGTAACTGGTATGACAAAATGGCAATTCTTCAATTCTTCCGAAAATTGACAGGTGATGAAAAATTCATATCAGAACCAAAATCCCACTCCCAGGTCTTACAGCGCCATATCGCCCTCTCTGAGCTCTGGAATGAGAATGACAAGACTCAAAAAGAACTGAAGGATGACATAAGCAAATACATCATGACGACGAATGTCAGTGCTTCTTTTGCTGAGACTTATCACCAATGGCCAAAATATGATCCAGAACCCTATGATGACAGATTCGCAGACTACGAAGGCCCTCTTCTCATGTTGCACGGCGGAATGGATCCCACCATGCCTTTGGCACGATTGGATGAAATGAGATCGCATTTTTCCAACGCTTTCCAGTATTTTATATTTGTGCCCGAAGGATACCATGTTGTGCTCAATGAGGGTGAATGTATCCGTTCCATCTATCTTTCTTTTCTCAACGATCCAACACATCACCCTGAAACATCATGCATCAGCTCGATCCATTTCCGAAGTTTTGATTGGGATGAAAAGATCTCGAAATCTCTATTTGGCTCAGCACAACCTTGGGGAGATCATATACCATGGAATCTTCGATTATTGAAATGTATTTATCATGTTCCCTGGTTAATTATTGCCATCGCTTTCGTTATCACCGCCTCAATAAGAATTCGAATGATAATCAAGAATATTGATGTCTCCACACCTTACTTCCGCTTGTTTTTGGCAGGAATCGCTTGGATACTGATTTCAATGATTTTCCGACAAGCCGCATTATTACTGCCTTTTTTATTCAATTATAGAGCCATACACACATTAGGTCTTGTCTTTCTGTGTGGCCTGATACAAATTGGAGTCGGTATTCTTCTCTTTCGTTGGCTCCGTCGTGGCTATGATCAAAATCTTTTCAAATCATCTTCTTGAGACGGTTGCTGTCTTTATGGAATAAGAGTCCGTCTTTCATCTTTTGAAACTTGCAGCACCACGTGTGAAATTACACGCTTCACCTCAGGCATGGTCAGTTGATTCATCAGGAATTGATCCAGCTCTTCAAGGTCTTGAAAGTGACATACGAGGAACTGATCCCATTCGCCCGTAATTTTGTACATTGATATCACTTGGGGGTATTGGGATACTTTTTTTTGAACTTCCTGGTCGTTTCCCTGATTGACTCGCAGGGCAATGATGGCGATAAGACCATAACCGAGTTGATGCTGGTCTATAACGGGAATATAGCCCTTGATTACTCCTATTCTTTCCAGTTTTTTTACAGCATTGTAGACGGAAGCTGTCGATAAGCCGACTTCATCAGCAATTTTCCGGAAACTCTTCCGGGCATTTTCATTTATGGATTTCAATATTTTTTTTTCCATTTCGCTAAGCATAGAACTCTCCTTCCTGTATTTCACTAATCCTCCCACCGAAAGAATTCAAACAAATGGTTAAGATTATGTTCTCTATTCTGATTTAGCAATTTATATAGCACCAATGACTGTGATGTTTGAAAAAATTCTCAGCGCCCATAAATCATATTATCAAAAAAAGCCCAAAAAGACTTGATATTTTATAGATTTTGGTGTTAATTTTAGACATCCATTTAGAATATCTTAATGAAAATTATTTATTTGACAATTTATCAGTTCTTACATGCAGATAGAGGAGATTCGAATATATCATAAATCATAGGTATTCGAAACAAAAAATATTTTGGGACGAACTTATAATTAGGAGACATCTTTTGAAGACAGAAACAAAATTATTTACGTCTGTAATCCTCATGTCTATCTTTGTGATTTATCCTTCATGCCAGAGGGATACGACTTCAGAGATTGTCAAAGCCGAATTGGGCGCAAAGCTTGATGACTATTTGACTCGACTCATTCCCTTCGGTTTTTCGGGAGCCCTCCTTGTAGTTAAGGAAAGCAACACCTTGATCAATAAGGGATACGGGATGGCCGTAGATTCAGAGGGCATACCCAACACGGCCCAGACAGTCTTCAGTACGGGTTCGATCACCAAGCAGTTCACCGCGGCGGCCATCATGAAGCTCGAGATGCTGGGAAAAGTGAACACGTTTGACCTTATTAACAAGTATCTGCCGGATGTGCCGGATGACAAGGCCGGAATAACACTTCACAATCTGCTAACACACACATCCGGGATAATTGGAGGTTCGGGTCGTGACTTTGTGGAAGCGCCCCGTGATGAGACCGTCAAGAAAATTCTTAAAGCCCCGCTCCAATTCAAACCAGGAGAGAAATTTTCCTACTCAAACTGTGGGTACAGCCTGTTGGCGGCAATTGTGGAGATCGTTTCCGGCCAATCCTACGAAGAATTTTTAAACGAGAATCTGTTCCAACCTGCCGGCATGCAGTTTACAGGCTACCGGATACCGGATTGGAACGAAAAGACCGTTGCCCATTGGTATTCCAAGGGAAAGGATAATCTCACGCCGCTCGTCAAGCCCTATCCCCAGTGGAACCTTCTCGGAAACGGAGGAATTCTCTCAACTACGGAGGACATGCACAGATGGCATCTGGCCTTGTGCGGAAAGAATGTGCTCTCGGATGAGGTAAAAAAGAAGCTCTACACCCCATTTTTAAACGACTATGCGTACGGCTGGGACGTGATGGAAACCCGTCATGGCCAGGTAATCAAGCATGATGGAGGCAGCAGCCTTGGTATCGCAGCCGAGTTCAGACGCTACACCGATGCCGGTGTCGTATTCGTCCTGTTCAGCAACAGAGACGGCATCGATATGCTCTTCAGCCAGGGCCTAGTGGAAAAGGTCGATGACATGATCTTTGGAGAAAGCTTTCCTCTGCCGCCGGTTGTTCAAGAAATGGCTCCTGAAGTGATGAAGAAATTTACAGGCACCTATTATTTGGATTCAGGATGTCAAATCGATATCTCTCTCAAGAAAGGCAATCTGATCCTGAGACCAAAAGGCCAAGAAGCCATAAACTTAGTATTTTTCCCGGATGCTGCAGATTCTGTTCTGATCGGTTTAGTGAATGAGCGGACGAACAGAGTTTTTACCGCTCTTCAAAAAAAAGATTTCCAACAGCTGGAGGAATTTTTCGGAGCCAAAGGCCAAGCTGAAGACATCATCTCCCAGCTTAAGAACAGAATCAACAAGCTCGAAGGAATGATCGGAGAGATACAAAGTATCACGACCCTGGGAACAATACCTGGTAAAGATGAGAACACCTACACCACAATTGTTGTTCTCGAGGGAGAGAAGAACAGGATGTCATTGCGAGTTCTGTGGGAAAGCGAGAAGAGCTTTGACATCGAGCCCATGTTTTCCGCAGATTTTCAGTCACTAACCCTGAAACCTGTTTCGGATACGGAATTTGCCGGCTATGACATAGGATTTGCAAGGACGACAAGAATCCGCTTTGCGAAAGATGACCGGGGAACTGTTATCAGCATGATCTTTCCCAAGGAAGGAGGAGAGGTTGAGCTCAAAAGACAGAATGAGTAGGAACGAATTGATTGGAATATTACATAAAAAAATTATGCCTCATAAGGAGATAGCCGAATGAGAAAAAAGAATATTTATTTTTTTTCGACAGTCTTTCTAATTCTTTTTTGTCTGACAGCTTTTTCCACCACGCGTGATGTGGAAAAGCCAAAGATCTTCATCTCCGCCGATATTGAGGGAATTGCTCATGTCGTAAAATCCGCCTTTGGACCCGGGGATTATGGATACGAGCGCGCCCGAATTCTCATGACGGAAGAAGTGAACGCGGCCATTGCCGGCTGCCTAGAGGGTGGGGCTGGTGAGATTTTGGTGGCGGATTCCCATGGAAACTGCATGAATATCATTCCTGAAAAATTACACGAGGCCGCCGAACTCGTCCGTTCCTTTCCCAGGCCTCTGGATATGATGGACGGGATCGATGAGACTTACGATGGCGTGATATTCATAGGCTATCACGCCAAGGCAGGCACTCCCCAAGCCAACATTGCCCATACCATGTTCGGCAGCCTGACCGATCTTTCGCTCAACGGTCTTTCCGTTTCAGAAGCGTTGTTCAATGCGGCCGTTGCAGGAGAATATGGTGTACCGGTGATTATGGTTTCCGGTGATCAGCATGTGGTTCGAGAAGCAAAAAAATCTTTCGGATCTGTGGAAACAGTTGTCACAAAAGAATCCAGAGGCTATGTCTCGGCCAGGTCACCGCATCCCAAAAAAGTTCGCATGAAACTGAAAGAGAGATGCAAATTAGCTGTCCAGAAGATAAACATTTTCGAGCCTTTCCGTATTCAACCTCCCATTAAGATGGAAATCACATTCAAAAATACACACAGTGCCGAGGCCTTGTGTTACTTTCCCTGGTTCAAACGAGTAGAAGGAAACACGGTAGCTGTGGAAGTCAAGAATATGAAAGAGGCTGCTGGTGTCATTGTTGGATTAGGAGCTGTCAGTTCCGGAGGGGAATGACCCGATTTAATGAGGAGATCATTGCCAAAACAAAAATTTTAGTGAAAGGAATCATCATATGACAGAAGTGATCAGTTTAGACAAAATAAAAGAAGCCCTGAAGAGATTCGATCCTGTCCAAACTGTGGAAGAAGGATTTATTGCTTATTCTCAGGGCAGAGTGGTTGTGCCTCCCATCGGGGAGATGATCTTCGAGGATCCGCCGGGTGATACCCATATCAAATATGGATTTATCAAAGGGAATGACTATTATGTGATCAAGATCGCGTCGGGATTCTATGACAATCCCAAGATCGGCCTTCCCTGCAGCAATGGCTTGATGCTTCTCTTTAGTCAAAAGACGGGGGAGTTAATCTGTATCCTGCTCGATCAGGGATATTTGACAAACGTGAGAACGGCAGCGGCGGGAGCCGTGGCGGCCAAATACTTGGCCCCTAAGGCCGTCCACCGCATAGGCATTTTTGGTGCAGGAATGCAGGGCCGCATGCAATTGGAATTTCTCAAATCCATACGAGAATGCCATGATGCCATTGTTTGGGGTATCAACCAACAAGAGCTGGATGCCTATAAAAAAGATATGGAACCCCAAGGATTCACGATTGAAACGACTATGGAGGCAGAGGACATTGCATCGACCTGCAACCTTATTGTCACCTGTACGCCCTCAACATCACCGCTCCTCAAAGCGGATCAAATTCGTAAAGGGACACATATAACGGCCATGGGATCGGACACGCCGGAAAAACAGGAGCTGGATTCGGCCATATTGAAGAAGGCGGATCGGGTGGTTGCAGATAGCATAAGTCAGGTGCAGCTCCGAGGGGAATCCTTCAAAGCCATGGAAGCAGGATTACTTAGGCCAGATGATCTTATCGAACTCGGCAACGTTATCTCTAATCCGAGCCTTCATAGAACCACAGAGGATGAGATCACTGTAGCTGATCTCACAGGAGTGGCCGTTCAAGACATCCAGATCTCTAAGGGGGTTTGGGAAAGTCTAAAAAAATGAATAAAATATAGTCAAATAAGCCTCTAGATTTATAATCTATTACAAATATATCAATTATTTTAAATAATTTTATTGAAATAGGAGTTTATACTTGACAATTGAATATGGCTAGTAGTATTTTTGTTGTAGGAAAAACGTCTTTGTTCCATAAACAGGAATCCATCCTCAAAGGGGACAATTCCTCTTTGTTAGGTTCAGATTTAGAATTGATTGTTTTTGATATCTATGAACCAAAAATGACGCATTAAAAGAATAGGGGATGGTGAGAGAGGCATAAATGAAGATAAAACCCTTTGAGCTGGAAAGATTTCAGTCGGAATGGGAGCACAAAGTCAAATACAATTTGTCGGAGAGCGGAATTCACGCTGTTTCGATCAAAGATTTGATAAAGGAGAAAGAGGCGGAAGAATTTTTAGAACTCCATCTGGGATACAGCCAGACAAATGGAACCGAAGAATTGAGGGATAGGATCAGTCTACTTTACCCCAGTACAGATAGGGAGAATATCCTGGTGACCAATGGATCCGCCGAAGCGAATTTCATAGGCCTATGGAGTAATCTCGAGGCCGGTGACGAGCTCGTGTTCATGATGCCCAACTACATGCAGGTCTTCGGTTTGGCGGAATCATTAGGTATCACAGTCAAGCCTTATCGTCTTCGAGAGGAGTCAGGATGGACGATCGACATCGATGAGCTCAAGAGCCGGGTGACAGAGCGGACAAAGATGATATCCGTGTGCAATCCCAATAATCCAACAGGATCCATATTGAGTGAAGGAGACATGGAGGAGATTGTCGAGCTAGCGCGGCAGGCCGGGGCTTGGCTCCATGCAGACGAGATTTACCGGGGCGCAGAGCTTGAGGGCGCGAAGACAGAAACTTTTTGGGGACGGTACGAGAAGGTGCTTGTGGTGGCGGGATTATCGAAATCCTACGGGCTTCCCGGCCTTCGTATTGGATGGCTCATCGGGCCGAAAGACTATATTGGCGAAGCCTGGGGATATCACGATTATTCGACGATTACGGTCGGAACGATCAGCGACTATCTAGCCCGGATCGCTTTAGAACCGGATATGAGAGAGGACTTGTTGAGCAGAAGCAAAAGCATGCTGAAAGAGAATCTGGGATTGTTGGAGGCATGGATCGACAAGAACAGTGATGTGTTCAGCCTGATTCCGCCCCGGGCAGGGGCTATGGCCTTTGTCCGGTATAAACTGCCCGTCAATTCGACCGAATTGGCGGTTAAACTCAAGGATGAAAAAAGTGTCCTGGTTGTGCCCGGGGACCTGTTCGGGATGGATTCCTTTATTCGTATCGGCTATGGAGCTGAAAAGACGTGTTTGCTTGAAGGATTGAATTATCTTGAAGAGATCGTGTGTGGGCTATGATTATCCATAAGTGAGTGTGAATAAGGCAGCGGCAGCGAATAGCGTTTCACTCATGAATCTCTTTCAAGTAGAATATTGGCTTGTTTAGAGCCGGTCAAGCCTTGATTCTTCAGGGAATCAAGCATTTTGATTTAAAGGAGGTGCGCCGGTGGCAGCAAAATACAGATACCAGTGGTATCAGAAAATCTACGAGAGCATTCCCAAAATTCATGAAGAAGCCAGAAAAGAAGCAGCCAAGCTGGGTTTGGATAAACTCAAGAATAAGATCGGACTCTATTCCGGAAGTTCGTCTTGTCCGGGCCCTCTGCCCAAATTTGTTCTAGATGCCATCATTGAAGCTAACCAGACACCGGTTCTACCCATGCGTATCGTGGAAGATGAGCTCAGAGAGGTTGTCAAAGACGTCTACGGCGATGAATATGATGGCGCCGTGGTGAACACCTGCGAGTCAGCTCTGAGGGTGTGCTTCGAAACCCTATTTGCCCCGCCTACGATGAGAAAAGACGGGGCCTATCGAGGACGATTCATCACTCCCTATGAGGAGGACTATGAGTTCATGGTGGCCTACGGCCGCCCCTTTCCTCCCAAGTATAAGAATCTTTTTGTGGACCGGACTGTTGCTGCCGGAGAGCTTGGAGTTGAAGGAAAGAGTGTTGCCAATCTGGATTCGGTGCTGGTCCGGTTGGTCGGAACCAAGTATGAATGCCACGGGATTCGTTTCAATCCGGTGCCTCTGATGACCCGGACCGATGCCGATAAATCAGCCAAGAGGATCGCCAAAGTGGCTGAGCGCCATGCCTCGAGCCTGGTTGGATTCGGCAGCCTGGGTTACGACACCCCCGGCTACGGCTACGGAGAGATGGATGAAAACGGGGTATCGAAGCTTAAAAAATCCATAGGTACAATTGCAGAAGGATATGATGTGCCCTACCTCGTGGACAGCGCCAGTTGTCTTCCTGTCATAGGAATGACTCCGCAGGATGTCAACGCGGACGTCATGGTCTGGAGTATGGATAAGGCCGGACGCTCTCCTATCAGCGGCCTTATCGTGGGCAGAGAGGAAGTCATGGTTCCCATTCGCAAGGGTCTAGGAATGGGCGGGCAGAGATACGGCGAGCTCTCCTCCCACGGCAAGGCTCTTTTTTCCTTTGCGGATCCGGGGCGAGACGCTGTGGTCGGACTGACGGCTTTTCTGAAGACACTTCGCGACAATCCGGACAAGATTAAAAAACCGATCGACAGATTCCATGATATTTTGGTTGAAGAATTTCAATCCCTGAAACCGGCACGGTTCAGGGACAAGCTCATCATTTTCAAATCTTACACCATGGGAGGCACAGAGCTTAATTATGAACAGACCTGGGATGATAGGGAATTTGGTATCCCTATTTTTACCCTGGAGGATATGGTCGCCAACACCAATCCCATTGCCTCGGCCATGGAGGAAATGGGAATTTATCCCGGCACTATCTACAGCGGAAATATGTTCCTGGGACCTGGATTAGGAACTCTGGATGGAAACGCCGATCTCAACGAGGAATACACTAGATTGGGTGTCAAAGGGCTCGTCAAGTGCGTCGAAATTGTCTGCAAGCACGCAGGTCTTGGGGATTGAATCATGAATTTGATACCGTTATCATCGCGGTATCGTACTTAAATAAAACCAGCTTGGACTTGTGGTGAATGATTGCAGTTCCTTAATATGTAAGACATGAGATTGCCCTTCCCTTTTCTGAATCACCAGATCAATATCATCAATCATGCGCCGATGAGATAGGTCCATTTTTTGACTGAAAAAACGGCTAATATGGCAAAAAACAGCATGTTGAATAACTTGAATCAAGAGCGGAAACCGGCCGAGGTCAGCCTGGAACGAAAGCTGGGTCTTTTCGACTCGACTATGATCGTCATCGGGATTGTCATCGGTTCCGGGATCTTTCTCACCACGGGAATCATGGCCAAATCCATACCTTCGCCCGGCCTCATTCTTTTGGCCTGGACAGTAGGTGGAATCCTCTCTTTGGCCGGGGCATTGACCTACGCCGAGCTCGGTGCAGCCATGCCGGAGGCCGGTGGTCAGTATATCTATCTCAGGGAAGCCTACGGCCCTGCCAGCGGTTTTCTGTTTGGCTGGACCATGTTTCTTGTCTACCAAACAGGCTCGATCGCAGCTCTTGCCGTTGCCTTTGGCGAATACTTTGGCTACTTTTTTCCAACCCTGTCAACAACGGAATTTGCCTTTTCAACAACCATTAAGATCTTCAGTTATTCCTTTCCGTATTCCCTTTCAATGGGTCAAATAGTGGCTGTTACGGTCATAGTCCTTTTATCTTTTTTCAATTTCATTGGCTTGGTTCTGGGAAGCGTCATCCAGAATATATTCACAGTGTTGAAGATAGGTGCTCTCGTGGCCATTGTTGTTCTCGGATTCATCTTAGGAAAAGGGGGAGGTGCCAAAATAACCTTCACATCCGGAAGCGTTAATCTATCGACTCTGATCATGGGGTTTGGCGTGGCCATGATCGCTGTGATCTGGACTTATGATGGCTGGAACAACCTGAACTTTGCTGCGGGTGAAATTAAAAATCCCAAAAAGAATATTCCCTATTCCTTGGTCTTAGGTGTCCTAGGAGTCACCGCTCTCTATATGCTTGTCAATTACATGTATTTCTACGCATTGTCTATTGATGAGGCCACAGGGGTTGTAAGAATCGCAGAAAAAGCGACCGCTTCTCTATTTGGCGGCATTGCTCCCTCTCTTATTTCTGCCGTAGTCATCATTTCGACTTTTGGTGCTCTCAATGGAGTAATACTGACAGGACCAAGAGTATACTATGCCATGGCCAAGGACAGGCTGTTTTTCAAGAAAGTGGCTGAAGTTCACCCCCGTTATCGCACGCCTGGATTTTCCATTTTCATTCAAGCAATCTGGGCCTGTCTCCTCACCATCAGCGGGAGTTATGAACAGCTTTTCACCTATGTCACTTTTGCCACGCTCATTTTTTACATCTTTGCGGCCGCATCTGTGTTTACTCTCAGAAAAAAACGACCGGATCTTCCCCGGCCATATAAAACCTGGGGATACCCGGTCATTCCCCTCCTGTTTATTCTGGCCATGGTCGGCCTCCTCGTCAACACCGTCATCAACAAGCCGGTTGAATCCATAGCAGGGATGGGGCTTGTTCTTATCGGTCTGCCTGCTTATTATTACTGGCGAAAAAAATCCGCAAAAGGGCCCTAAATCGGCAAAAGCCATCTTTTCGACAGATGTTAAACAAAGAATAGGTAAAAACTTCCAAGTGTTTCGTTTGAATTAATCCAAGAAAAAAAGGAGGAAGGTTTTATGAGAGAAAAAACAGCCGTCTTTATTCTTATAATCGGATGTGTGCTCGTCTTCTTCACTTGCAGAAGTCAAAAACCTGAGGACAACCTGCCGCCTTATGATACTATCATTGCCAACGGACGGATCGTGGATGGCACAGGTAATCCCTGGTTTCGAGGCGATATTGGTATCCGTAATGCCAGGATTGAAGCCCTAGGCCAGCTCAGTAAAGCCGACGCAAAGCAGCGGATAGATGTTGAAGACAGAGTTGTATGTCCTGGATTTATTGATATGATGGGAACGAGCGACTGGCATCTTCTTGTGGATCCGCGCTGTGCCAGCAAGGTCACTCAGGGGATCACTCTGATGGTAAGCGGTGAAGGCGCATCTGTGGCCCCTGTCAATGAGAAAATGATCGCTGAACGCCGGCCCTATTTTGAACGCTTCGGGATCGACCCTGACTGGCATACTCTGGATGATTTCTTTCTCAGGCTGGAGGCCAATCCTCCGGCCATTAATTTTGCCACCTTTGTCGGCACCGGGGGCCTGAGGGCGATGGTGGTCGGTAGAGAAAATCGTCCGGCGACTGAGGAAGAATTATCACGGATGGAAAGTTTGACTGCGGAAGCTATGGAGAACGGTGCATTTGGCGTGGCCTCAGCTCTTATGTATGTCCCCGACAGGTTCAACAGCACGGAAGAGCTCATTGCGCTCGCACGTGTGGCTGCTCGCTATGGAGGTATTTACATCACTCACCAGAGAAGTGAAGGCGATGCCATCGAGGAATCTCTATCCGAGGTTTTTCTGATAGCCCGGGAGGCAAATATTCCGGCCCAGATCTTTCATCTCAAGACCATGTACATCCAGAATTGGAGGAAGATGGAAGGTGTGGTGGAAAGGATCGGCCAAGCACGAAAGGAAGGGTTGGATATCACGGCCGATGTCTATCCCTACGTGGCGGCGTCGGCTGGGCTCATAGCTCTTCTTCCTCCCTGGGCCAGGGAGGGAGATTTTGAGGAGATTATGGAACGGCTTCGTGATCCGGAGGCCAGAGCGAAAATCAGGAAAGAACTGGCTGTGGCTACTTCAGAGTGGGAAAACGAATATCACGGTGCTGGCGGAGCGGAAGGTTTTATCATCAGCGACGTCATGAGCAAAGACTTGAAACCTCTTGTCGGACAACGGTTGTCGGATATTGCCCGGGAAAGGGAGGACGATCCAAGGGATGTGATCATGGATCTCATTCTCGAAGACTGGAGCTCGCCAGCCTTCATCTCATTTATAATGGACGATAAAGATGTGGAGCTGGCTCTCAAGCAGCCTTGGGCTGCCTTTTGTACAGATTCTGGTATTGCCGCTCCGGATGGACCCTTGTCTGACTTTCTACCTCATCCGCGGGCTTATGGTGCCTACGCTCGAATAATCGGTCGCTACGTCAGGGAAAAAAAGATCATGAGACTCGAAGAAGCCATCCGGAAAGCTACGTCTTTGGCTGCCCAAACTCTCGGTTTACAAGATCGGGGATTGCTGAAAAAGGGCTTTTTTGCTGACATCGTGATCTTCAATCCAGAAACAATTATTGATAAAGCCACTTTTGAGAATCCTCATCAATACTCGGAAGGAATCGATTATGTTTTTGTCAACGGAGAGATTGTTCTGGATCATGGAGAGATCACGGATAAAAGACCGGGAAAAGTGGTCCGGGGTCCAGGTTTCCGACGTTGATAGCTAGAAAAGCGGACGCATCATGAGTTTATTGTTCTTGGTTCTCATTTAAAAGCCGGTGCAATTTTTTGTCTTTGACCAAACTTAGGACTATATGAGGAACTCTTCCGATGTGCAGTTAGGAAAGTTGGTTTTTGAAATTCAACAAAAATTTGATGATACTTGATAGTTTCAACGAGGATTGTATTCTGTTCTCAAGAAATATCATATTTAGCTTTTTTTCAAGAGACATTATGGATTCATTACCAAAATCCCCACACCATCTTGATAGATAATTTGTGTGCCAAAGACTTTGGATGTTTTGGCGATTATATCAATAATCTTTCTTGCCATTGCGCCCTCAGCAATACGAGGAGTTCCACGTTGTGCCCTTCCGTCCCCAGATAAAGGGAGGATTTTGTGTCCAAGATCCAATGGATAGAGTTTAAGATCGATAAGTTTATGTCCCTGAAATGTCGGAACTGCGAGGACTCCCTCCCACCAATGAGAATTTGAATCAAGCAGACTGTAGGCATCTCTCTGATTTTCAGGATCGTAGAAATCGCCTATCGTTGCCTCTTTGTTTTTTATTCCAAAATCATCGTAAATATCCGCAGCTTGGGGTTCAGTTGTTTCATATTGGAAGATGAAATCCCCCAGACTATAAAAAATTGGTTTGTTTTTATATATTTCAATTCCGCGTACCCTATGAGGACCATGCACGATAAATATTGTAGCTCCGGCATCGATACTTTTTCTCGCCAAATCGATGAGAAATTCTGGAGGATCATCACGTGTTTTTCCTGACTCATGGGAATGACTCGAGACCACGACATAATCGGCTTGTTTGGACGCGCTCTCGATATTTCGTAGTATGCGATCTACATCTCTGCTATTTGGAGTTTGAATGATTTTACATTCAGGACCTTGAACAAAAGTATTTCCAAGAAATCTTATAGGCGCATCTTTGGAATGAGACGACCTTATCCCCAGAGCATTCATAATCCCCCTTAAATCATTCATTCTTTCCTCTGTAAGCTGATATTTTCTTTCGATACGAAGAGGGTTGAGGCCCGGTCTTCCTTGTACTTCCGGACGAACCGCACCTGCCCGCGCGGCCGGTGCAAAAGTAGATGCAAATCCGATAAGGGCGAATCTTCCTTTTTTGGTTTCAAGATACCTGGCTTGACTGGCTTGTCCCAGGTTCCTTCCCATGCCTGCATGTACAAGTCCAAGAGCATCCAGAATTCTGCTGGTCTCGAGCATCCCTTCGATACCCCAATCCCCCGTGTGGTTATTGGCTCGATTAATCAAATCGAATCCTGCCCATTTCAGATCCTCCGCGACTTCAGGTTCTCCTCTTTCATAGCCTCCGCCGTGTTGGGCAGCGGGAAAACCTCTGAATTCCCAAAAGCGGAATATTTGACATTCGAGGTTTGTAAATGCGACATCCGCTTCTCTGGTGATTTTTAACCATTTTATGAACAGGGGATCATCGTAGACGGAAATCCTTCTGGTTATAATCGAATCTCCTGTAGCGGCGAATGACCAGACCGGCGAGTTTTTCCCTGTTTGATCGGCTTTGTTCTCTAGGCCTAGAAAAACTATTCCTATAACCAGAAACAACATTACGATATGTCGGTTAAATGACTTTTGTTGGCCTGAATTAAACATGGTCACCCTCTCTTCACTGAAAGTCCTTAGGTGTTTCTATCTGAATATTTGAGTTATATTATTCAGCACAGTTATTTGATCTTTGCAGCGGATATCTTCCCTTGATCTGCTTGATAGGTCAAGCCTGATACTTTGTTTGTCTTTGAAAATTGAAACGAAAGATTTCTTAATTTTGAGCTCCAAAAGTTCAGAGAAACAAAATCTTTTTCAGATTGAGGCTGGAATATGCATTTTGATTCTTTAACCTGTTTGAATTCTTCCTTTAGAGCCTTTTCTTCGGGGAATGTCAATAGAAGAATCGCTTCCTTGCCTTTTGCAGTGACCACTAAATGCCCTTTTTCAACAGATACGCTTAGAATTGCCCCCCCTGGAAGGGCATAGTCACCGGCATAATTTTCAAGTTTACTCGAATCCAACGCAATGGTCTCCGGAAGGACCATTTTATCCTGTCCGAATACAATTTTCTCGATCTTATCAACTGCCCAAGAGCCTACTCCGACAAAATCTCTAAAAACATGAGATAATACGATGATTACCGCATCTTCGTCGACGAACCTGAGAAACCGGCAGTTCACACCTTCATGGCTTCCGCCGCCGTGTTCAATTGAGGTGGTATTTCTGTTTGTTTTGCGCACGAGCCAACCATAGGCATAAAACATGTTGTCCCGAGTAGTTTTAACGTATGGAGTAAAATACTTCTTTTTTTGTTCAACGGGAAGAATGGGCTTGTTCTTCAGCGCTAAATGCCATTTGAATAGGTCTCCGGTTGTGGATAGAATTCCTCCGTTTGTATAGAGGTGCCAGTATGGGCCGGGTCTGTCAAGGGGAGACTCAAAGTCGATAGAAAGACCCTCGTTTTGATAACGGACGACATATTTTTCATCCCATTCTGGGAGTGTATAACCTGTAGAATGCATTCCAATGGAGTTAAAAAATGCATCATTGAGAAATACTTCATAGGATTTTCCACTTAGCTTTTCAATGATGGCTCCGAGAATGCTGAAGCCACCATTGGAGTAGGACCACGCCTTTCCGGGCTCAAAATCAAGAGGGGTATCAAACATCAATTGTACTGTTTTGTCGCGATGAGCGACTTCATAATCTCCACCGTATCCATGGCGAAGGCCTGAGGTATGTGTGAGCAGATGGTGGATGGTTATGTCTTTTTTATCGCCGGGCACATTGTCAAAATACTTCGTTATCGGGTCATCGGTCGATAGTTTTCCTTCGGCTTCGAGCTTGAGAATGGCTGCAGCCGTGAACTGTTTGGTTATAGATCCAATATCATAAACTGTATCTGGAGAACACAAAATGTTACTCTTCCTGTCTGAAAGGCCATAGCCTTTATTCAGCAAGATTTCTCCTTTTTTTGCTACGAGAACTGTTCCTGCAAAGCCATAGGCAGAGAGTTGATTTAAATAATCATCCAACTCACCAGGCATTTCTAGATTTTTGTGATCTGAGGAGGTTTGATTTGTGTTTTTTGTGCAGCTTAAAATAAAAAGGATAAAAAATAATGAGAATAAGCAGATTATTTTTTTGGCTATCATCCTGTGTACTCCTTATTATTGAATTATACTCTGGATTCAATGACCAGAGTTCTTTTTTCATCTTTGATTTTGTTTAAAACGATGTGAGGAAGGACTCTTTCTATTTGAGTCAAAAAAAACTGATTTATTAAAAAGTTATTCAGTTCTTTTTTTTTCATCGCTTTGTTAATGACTGTTGTAGAGACGTCTGATTCTTGTGCAATATCGATACAGCTCGTTCATGCGTCTTTAATTTAAAAGAGTGTTTTAATTTTCTTCTCCAGTTCACTCTGTCACTGCTCCCGCATTTAATTCGTTAAATGAACAAGAGAAGACCTAATAGCCTGGCAAATTTATCTTCGTTTGATTAGTTTTTTATAGTTCTATTTGTAAAATAAATGTCAATCGTATTAAATATATAAAAAATTTAAAGGAATTATCAAGAAAAAGTTTATTTTGTTTTTTTCCATTGAAACTTAAATCCACCGGTTTGGGTTTATTAAAATGGTTATGCTATGTTTTGTACATATTCTACAATCAATAACTCATTATTTCGAAAGGAGGGCTCAATGCCACAATGGCTAAAATTACTCGTTATTTACACTATCATATTTTTATCCGGTGTCATGTGTTCCAAGAATGAAGGAACTGCACCCAAAGAGTCTATCGAGGGTGAATTGGGTAAATCACTCGACACTTATTTAACGCGAATCGTTCCCTTCGGTTTCTCTGGTGCTTTACTTGTAGCAAAAGATGGAGAAATTATCCTGAATAAGGGCTATGGGATGGCTGTTGAATCCGAAGAGATTCAAAACACAGCTGAAACTGTCTTCAGCACTGGCTCCTTAACCAAACAATTTACAGCTGCCGCTATTATGAAGTTGGAAATGTTGGGGAAGCTAAAAACTGAAGACAGGATCGACCGGTATTTTGATTGTATCCCCGAGGATAAAAAAGAGATCACACTCCATCATCTTTTGACTCACTCCGCAGGTTTGCCAGGAGCATCGGGACGTGATTTTGCCGAAGCGGCTAGAGATGAGACCGTAAAAAAGATACTCGATACTCCACTTGCATTTGCACCAGGGGACAGGTTTTCCTATTCAAACTGTGGGTACAGTCTTTTAGCTGCCATCGTCGAAATAGTTTCTAGCCAATCCTATGAGAGATTTTTGAATGAGAAACTGTTCAAACCCTCTGGGATGGATTTTACCGGTTATCGGATCCCGCAATGGGAGAAAAAAGTGATCGCTCATTGGTACGCGCAGGGAAAGGATAATCTTACTCCGTTGAGTAAGCCTTATCCGCAGTGGAATCTTCTAGGAAACGGCGGTATTCTTTCTACTACCGAAGATATGTACAAATGGCATTTAGCCCTCAAAGGAAATTCAATTCTCTCTGTAGAAGCGAAGAAAAAAATGTTCACTCCCTACCTGAATGATTATGGCTATGGCTGGGATGTGATGGAAACAGATCGTGGATTGCTGATCAAGCATGATGGAGGGAGCTCGCTAGGCATCGGTGCGGAATTTAGGCGATATTTGGATGCAGGTATTGTGTTCGTTCTTTTTGGCAACAGGGATGGAGAGAAGATTCTATTTGAAGAGGGCTTGAGAGAAAAGGTTGATGATATAATTTTCGGAGGCGACGTTCCAATTCCTTATGATGTTCAAAAAACAAAATCTATTCCGCTGGGAATTTATAGTGGGGAATATAAATTAGAAACCGGTGGGCATTTTAGCGTGAAAGAGAAAAACGGCGGATTGAGTATCATCCCCATCGATCAGGACGCAATATCAGTACTAATTTTCGATGAGAGAAAGAATACTCCCGATTTAGCAGAGTTGAACAGGATTTCCGTGGAATTGTTTGAAGGCATTCTCGATGAGAATTTTCGGCAGTTTGAAGCTCTGGTTCCAGATCCAGAGAGAAGAGCGCGCATTGCTAAATTCATCCGATGGAGAATGGATCATTATTTTGATATGACCGGAGATATAACCGGTGTCCGAGCTGAGGGAACGATACCAGGTCCAAGCGATCTTCCCAATTCTCTGGCAACTCTCGTTGTGCTTGAAGGGGAGCGAGAAAATGTGGCGTTCAAAGTAATTTGGCAAAATCAAAATTTTGCCGGCTTAGAGCCTTCCATGCCTGGAAAGATATTATCCATAACTTTCATGCCGCTTTCTGCAACAGAATTTGCAGGGTATCATATCGGTATGGCTAAGAATTTTCGTATCGAGTTCACATCTAAGGATGATGGTACTATTTCAACCCTTGTCGTCCGTACCTCTAATGGTGATACTGCCGCTTCAAAATGCGCTCAATGAGGGCTGATTATCATTATTATAAATAAATTCAGATTCGTAATTTTAGGGAGATCAAAATGGTCATGTCTAAGCTGGTGCGGACCGTTCTTATTTTTTCTATGATATTTCATTCGTTTTGTACTTCAGAGAGAAGGGTGGCAGTTCCGGTTAAAAAGGGGGTTGTTATCGGAGAACTCGGAAAAAAAATAGATATGTATTTAACGCGCATTGTACCTTATGGATTTTCTGGAACAGCATTAGTGGCTGAGGGCGAAGATATCATCCTAGATAAAGGCTACGGCTTTGCCATAGAATCCCAAGCGATTCCGAACACGGCGGACACTGTCCTTAGCACCGGATCTATCACCAAACAATTTACGGCTGCAGCTATCCTCAAATTAGAAATGCAAGGGAAAATAAGAACGGATGATTTGATCACTAAATATTTTGATGATGTCCCTGAGGCGAAAGCCGGAATCACCATTCATAATTTGCTTACACATACGGCGGGTCTGATCGGTTACACAGGAAGTGAACCGCTGGGTGATTTTGAAGCTGCAGAAAGAGATGAAACCATAAGGAAAGTATTCCAAGAACCCCTTCTTTTTCTCCCTGGCAAGGATATGAGATATTCAAATGCTGGCTACAGCGTTCTCGCTGCCATCATTGAAAAAGCATCCGGCCACACATATGAGGAATATTTGAGAGAGCACCTGTTCAAGCCTGCTGGAATGCATTCAACAGGTTATCGCCTGCCGGATTGGGACAAACAAACCGTTGCTCATTATTATGAGGACAACTTAGATTTTGGAACCTTTCTCCATCAACCGTACCCCTATTGGCATCTCCTAGGAAACGGAGGCCTCCTCTCAACAACAGGCGACATGTTCAGGTGGCATATAGCTCTGGAAGGAGAGGACATCTTATCTTCTGCGGCGAAAGAGAAATTATACACCCCCTTTTTAAATAATTATGCCTATGGTTGGAATGTCACAGAGAGTGATCAGGGAACTTTAATACAACATAAAGGAGGAGGTTCTTTCACCGACAGTGCGGATTATTTGCGTTTCGTTGATGCCGGAGTGGTAATAAGTGCTTTTTGTAACAGAGAATACAATCATCTGCCTCTTGCTGAATACATAACCCCCAAAATTGCGGCGATTGTGTTTGGGCGTAGCATTGAATTTCCTCCCAAAGTTATGACTGAGAGAAATCTTGATCATGAGAAATTTGAGGGAATTTACCGAATATCTTCTCAGGCTGGGATTAATATACAGGCGGAAGAAAAATTTCTCAGAATTCAACCCTATGGACAGGAGGCAATAAATACCTTGATCAAGCCATTTTTAGAAAAAAATCAGGATCTTAATATTTTGAATAAGTGCACACTAAAGGTTGTAAAATCTTTGTTCATAGAGGATCACAAATCGATCATAAAGGCTTTAGGAGAGAAAGATCTCAACCCACGATTATTAAAGTACCTAAACACTGCTATTCCTAGTTTTAAAAATAGAATAGGAACCATTAGAAATATAAAAGTTTTGGGAACCATACCAAAGGTGGCCGGATCTTATGGGGAAAAACATTCATTTGCGACTGGAATCAGTATTGAAGGTAAGAATAGGACTTTCATATTTCAGGTCATATGGAAAAAAGGAAGGCTGGTTGATTTATTAAGAAGAGACGACGAGACATTCTTTGAAATACCCTTCTTCCACCTTTCTGAAAATGAGTTTTCTGGATATCATTTATTCTTAGCTAGAAGCCTGTCTTTAGACTTCCAACAGGATAAGGAAGGAAAGATGGCAGGTTTGATATTAGAGGATAATATTGGCTCAAAATATTTCCAACGACAGTGATATAATTAATGAATAGTGAATTTAATAAAACGGAATAAATATCAATAAAAATTGAATAATAATCTAAAATATTAATAAATATTTAAATATATGTATAAATTATAAAAAAATACTTGACATTATGTATAATTCCATTTATCTTTCCCTCAAAGGGAAATTGTTTTGATTCAATGCAAAAAGGGTTAAAGATATCTTGAAAATTAGTTGGATGATTTATGAGAAAATATATAGGGGAAGGTCAATTAAGTTACTTTATTTGATTTTCCTAAAGAAATAATTTTTTTAAGGAAGATAAATAATGAATATAAAGAGTGGATGTATGTCGGTTTTAATATTTATTTTGCTTCTATATTCAGTTTCAACCAGTTCTTTTTTGTATGCGCAGAGATTGACCGGGAAAATTGTTGGAACTGTCACAGATGAAGAAGGAGTACCACTACCCGGAGTCACAGTAGACATTTCAAGTCCAGCAATGATGGGAACGCGTTCAGAGGTAACATCTGACATGGGGACGTTCCGATTTATCAATCTAGCACCCGGAATTTATAAAATAGTATTCACCTTACAGTCATTTCAGACGGTTGAGAGACAAAACATTCGAGTCGCCATAGATTCAACCATTACTTTAGACATCACTATGAAACAAGCAACTCTCGAAGAAGCTGTCGAGGTTATCGCTGAAGCCCCCGTTATTGATGTAACAAAATCTGGGATGAGCACCAACTTTGCTAAAGAAGAACTCGAAAACATACCTAGTGGAAGAGGATCATTTGGGGATATCATCAAACAAGCGCCTGGAATAGTATCATTAAGCGAAGGTTCAAATAGTCGATTCACTTTTGGTGGATCAGGGATGGAGGCCAATGCTTTTTATTTTGATGGAGTTGACGAGAGCAGCCCAGAGTTGGGGGTTCCATGGGTCTCACCATCCCAGGATATTTACGAGGAAGTAGAAGTCTCAGGATTTGGAGCATCTGCTGAATACGGCCAATTCACAGGGGCCGTCGTAAATATTGTCACTAAGTCCGGCGGAAACAAGTTTTCGGGAGCTTTATCTCATTATGGTCAGTATGATTTTTTAACTGGCGATAATAATCCTGATCCTGCAAGTTATGAATCGTTTAAACGCTTTTACTTTCACGATCTATCGCTTTCTCTAGGGGGGCCTGTAAAAAAAGATAAGCTCTGGTTTTTTGTTAATGGAAATATCCTCAGATCAAAAGCAGCAGAGTGGCAGTCAAACCCTGATTTCGCTGGTAAGTCTGTAGCAAATCAGGCATTTATAAAAATATCTGGACAAATCAATCCAAGCCACAGGTTAGTGGGAAATTTCCATTATGCCTATGATACATATTATCCTGCTGCGACACCCTGGGTGACTCCTGAAGCCATAAAAAGAGAGGCTTATTGGAATTATACTTGGAATGGCCAGTATACATGGCTTATTAGTAGCAACTCTTTCTTCGATCTAAAGTATGCAGGATATTGGAGTCACAATCCGACTGGATTGAACGATTATGGTGGCGATGATGATGGTAACTACACAATAAAAGCACACGAAGATTTACTGACGGGGATTAGATCCGAAGCGGTATGGAGACATGTTGACTTCATAATTTCCCGGCACCAAGCTAACGCAAGTTACTCGCACTTTGCAGAGAATTTTCTCGGCGGTGACCACGATTTTAAAATTGGTATTCAATATCTTCATGGTTTCAACAGTGGAGTGGGAAGAACTCCAGGAGAGGGAATTTATTATGACTGGGGAGGCGAGCCATATATCAAGTGGGAACAGCAAAATTGGAAATTTGGGGGAGTTCTTAACTCTATAGCTGGGTTTATCGATGATGCCTGGAAGATAGGCAAAAGACTCGTTATCAATTTTGGATTGCGATATGACTACAATAGTGCTGATTATCCTGAATTTCCTAAAATAAAATATTATGAGGAACTTCCTGAAACAGTTCCCGGAATCAATGATTTGATTTCTTGGAATGTGTTTTCGCCTCGATTAGGTTTTGTATATCAGTTGACTTCTGATGGAAAGACTGTGCTGAAAGCAAGTTATGGTAGATACTATGAGGCCATACATGTAGCGAACTTTAATTTCCCAGGTCCCGGTGCGACTGATAAATTCTGGTCTGAATGGGATGGAACAGATTGGGTTGTATACGATATTGAACTTGCAGGTCAACAGTACACTATGGATCCAGATCTAAAAAATCCTTATGCAGATCAACTTGCTATTGGACTCGAGAGAGAGCTTTTTCTTGATTTCTCATTATCTGCTACATACCTCTACAAGCATGAGGGTAATTTATTAGGTTGGGAAGATAGGGCTGCAACTTATGTTGAAGTTTCCAGAATTTCTCCAGACAATGGAGAAACTTACACCGTATTTAACAGAACAAGTGCACCAGATGTTCATGACTATTGGCAAACAAATCCTGACAGTTATGAACAAGAATACAGAGGCTTTATTGTTTCTTTGACGAAGAAATATTCAAACAACTGGCAGATGAATGCCTCTGTTACCTGGAGCCATTCTTATGGGCTGACGATGAATGCTCATTCGTTAGGGCAGATGGGGATGACGTGGTATGCGTATGATTTCGGAAAAGATCCCAATACTTTAATCAACGCTTATGGAGATCTACAAACCGATAGGAGATGGGTGATTAAAGTAAGTGGAAGCTATCGGTTTCCTCTCGATATTTTATTTGGTGTAAATTATCTCTATTGGACAGGAGTTCCCAGGCCAATTTTTGTCAGGATTCCTGATCTAGCCCAGGGTTTTACACGGATATTGGCAGAAGAAAGAGGAAAGACGAGGCATCCTGATTTACAATCACTATCTTTAAGATTACAAAAAACATTTGCGATCCAAAATACATTTAGGCTGAATATTATGTTGGATGCATTTAATGTTCTTAACGATGATACGTTGAGAGAATATGTTTCTTACAACCTTTGGTCTCCAGCCTTTACAGAAGGGACATGGCTTGTGTATCCGAGAAGGATTCAATTGGGAATTAAAATCGAGTTTTAGCGAAGCCTTTACAGAATCCCCCGCGGCTTGCCGCGTGGGAGGATCACTTAAAAAGGTTGTTTTTGGAGATATTTCCTCCTCATTATTTATAGCGGAGGAAGAATCAGCTTCGAGGATTTGCGTACGAAGAAAGTTCTGCGTATTATCGTGAGGTGCTAAAGTATAAATTAATAAGTGGGAGATATTCCATATTAATACAAATAGAGTAGAGAATATTAATGTGCTTGGGTTGCTGTGAAATTGTTACATTTAAAAAAATGGATACGGAGCAGAAAAGTAATAATATTTCCTCAGCAGGTAGAGCTTTTTGAGAATACCGCAAGAAATATACTCCAATAGAATTAATTAGACCAATGGAATAAAATAAACACTGGGAATAAGAATATATATTTTTTTCTTTTTTTAAAAAAATGATTTGAAAGGAATCCCTGTATGAAAAGAAAGCCGCTCTTAGTTATAATTTCTATCTTAATCGTTTTAGCCTTTGTTTTAGGGAATGTTACTGCTGAAGAGAGATACCAGACAGAGAATGTGATAATAGCCGTGATGGATGGCGTGCGCTGGACAGAGACGTTCGGTGATCCTGAGCATAAACATATTCCTGAGATGTGGAAAAATCTTCGAGATCAGGGAACGCTCTACACGAATTTCTACAATAACGATGTTACGATCACTAGAGCTGGCCATTCGACTATGGCAACTGGCACATGGCAGAAAAACAGGAACAGAGGCCCCAGGCACACAATGCCGACGATCTTCGAATACATTCGGGATGAGCTGCAGTTGCCCAAAGAAAAGGTATGGGTAATATTTGGAAAGGGGAATTATGCGTATGATCCGACGAGCTCTTTTCCTTTCTATGGAGATCGTTTCGATCCCAGTCAAAAAATTGGACTAGGGGAGAGTTCGATACAATATGACAATGACGTGTTGGAAAAAATTCTGGAGGTGATGGAGAAACATCAACCTAGATTGATTTTCGCTAATTTCGGTTCTGCAGATCACCTTGCGCACAGTGGAATCTGGGAAAGGCACATTAAAGCGATCGAAAATCAGGATAAATTATATGTGAGGCTTTGGAATGAAATTCAATCCCGTCCCGGCTACAAAGACAAAACAACACTCATGCTGGTTAATGATCATGGACTTCAAGATGACGGTGTGTACGAAGGATTTGCTGAACATGGAAGTCTGGATGAGGGTTGCCGCCACGTCATGTTTTTCATGCTCGGCCCAGATGTGAAAAAAGGCCACGTAGTAGAGAATAATTCTTATTTAATTGATATTGCACCGACAGTTGGAGAGTTGTTGGGGTATCAGACTCCTCTTGTCTATGGTGAGGTTCTTAAAGATGGATTAGTCAAATATTTAGGGTTGAATCGCAAAGAGGCCGTGACAAAGGTGGCGAAAAGAGCCAAGGAAGCAGAGGAGCTTGCAAGAAAGGATTTGGTTAGGTATTTCGCCGATAAAGTGATTTCAAAATATGAGGATAAAGCCCTTTCTCTGGAAGTAAATTCCGGGACGGCAATGTTGCTTTGGGGGATGCTTTCGGCTTACGACAAGGAAAAGGATGAGCGTTATCTGCAGTTTGTTCTGAATTGGGCAGATAGACATTTAGAAAAAGAGAGTTCCGAGCACGTTGGCCTTGTGCTGGCCGAGTTAGCCTACAGGATTCGGGATCTAGAGAAAAGGAAAGTATATATCGAGAGAGCGCGCGCAATAGCCGACATGCAAATTTCTGAACTTGAAGAAGCTTTATATGAAAAAGAAGCGGAATCCTTTTCCCTAAAACTGATATTCTTATCATCATTAGCTGAACTGGCCAAGGAACGGGAACTTTGGCTGAAGACGAAAGATCTTATTATGAATCATTTGCGAGCTTTGGACCTAGAAATAGCGGAAGCTTATGTGGCCGGGAATCGGGACCTTCCACAAGAATATAAAAGAGGGGAAGAAGTAGTTAAAGATGAAGGCAAAGTTCTTCCTGCTACGAGTACGTTGCAAGGAATATCTGACAACTCTTGGTACCTCCTCGCTCTCTCTTTCGTTAGATCGCACGGGCTTCCCTTTAAGGGAGAATATTTTCGGGATGTTCCCGGTCTCAAGGAGGAGAGTTTTCTCCAGACTTATTATGCGGTTAAAGGATTAAGTGGCCCAGGAGAGATATGGGAACAACCTCTCAAGGCAGCCATAAATATTGCTGCCATAAAGGAGTTTATGCGCCGGAAAAACTTGTATGCCGGTTTGGAAGGCATGACTGTGGATGATTTTGTGCGTATAAGGCCCGATTCTCCTGAGTTGCTGCCTTCAATCGACAAGCTAAGAATGACCATAGCCAATACGACGTTTCGGACTAACTACAATATCGATTACGGTCTTCCACCATACCGAGACATCGATTTCACTCTGGATTTGCTTCGACTTCATGTAGGAGAAGTAAACGATAATTTGACCGTCGGCGCTTTTCTCCTCGCTCTTGATCCCCAGCGGCACGTTCCTTTTAAACCTGCATTCCCAAGCCCAAGAGATTAGAGTGAAAGCCGAATGAATCTTCACTGATTCAAGGTTATTAAATAAGACCGTTAGAGGATATTAAGTTCGCGGAAAAAGCAGGGCTTATGCGGGGCGCCTTATTAATGTAGTGATCTAATGAACCCCGTTGCCACCAGGTCTTATCCCTTTAAAATGAAGGACGGTTCTTGTATATCTAGCTGATTTTAAAGAAGCCGCTAATATTTCGTCAACTGGCTCTGTTTCATTGCCCTCACATCTTTTAATAAAATTTTTACAGCCGATATCCGGTTTCTTTTTATCTAGTACAAGACATCCACTCTTCAAGTGCCGCACGGATCGCTTTTTGCCAAATGGTTGATGATGGCACATTGCTGTTTTTGAGAACGACACTCCGAAAGCTCCTCTTCCAGTTCCAAGACAAGCGCTCCCGTTTTTGTCGGTCATACTCGACCTCATCAGGGTTCCGACAGATGATGTAGCGTTTCTCTCCAAGGAGTACTTCTTTGACTTCCAAAGTATCATCCAATTTTTTAGAATCTGCCCCGCGATCTCAGAACCTTATCCCAAACCTCTTTGAGTTTCCTGATGAGTTTCCCCCCCAGGTACCCATACTCAGCCTCCTCTTTTTTTTAAGGTTATCCTCGATCACTATACTTCTGTCACAGACAAAACTATCATATATCCAGGAAGCAGGAATAAATATCCTTTTAGAATTGAAACGAGAAGGGGCTTACCTTGATTACATAATATCTCTTTTATCCATACGATCATAAACATGAACTAAATCCGCAGCAGTTGCGAAATATCATCTTCTTGTCGATCCACAGTATCAGTATTTCGAGATGATTTAAATGCAGGATATGCCTCCTATTTTAGCCGGCAAGATTGATGTAGCGCCCCTTCTTCTGGCTTATGGCTTTTTCAAAGCAGATGGAAGCAGCGGCGGTATCCTGCAAAGCTGTGCCCGTCGAGTCATATATGATGATCTCCGATTCATTCTCGCGCCCGGGTTTCCTTCCTGCGACGATCTCTCCGATCTCGGCATATACATCTGTAATCGTAATAACTTCGTGCATCAGAGCATGGTGAATTTCCCCCGCTTTCTGACACTGCAAAAGTATATCCGTAACAATCTTGTTGTTTTTAAAAAGCTGTTCCTCAATCTCTTGTTTGTCTGGTGTATCGGCACCCACAGCAGCCAGAGTTGCACCGGGTTGAAGATAGCCGTTTTTCACATATGGTTTTTTGGAAGGAGTACAAGTAATGACAACCTGACTGTTGCTGATGGCGTTTTTTATGTCCGATGTCGATAGTATCTTGATATTCAATTGGCAGGCCATTTCCCGGCTAAATTCTTCTGCTATATCCGCGGACAAATCATAGACATAAGCTTTAGTGAGAGGAAGGATGGATTTTGCAAAGCGCAGTTGAATCTTCCCCTGATTGCCGCAGCCGCATATGGTAATTGTATGAGATTTTGGATCGGCCAAGTACTTCAAGGCAACTGCCGTACCTGCTCCTGTCCGCATGATAGTTGGCTCAATAGAATCGATTATGGCAAGAGGAAATCCACTAACGCCATCAAATAAAAGTATGGCACCTTGAATATTGGGCAACCCCATTTTTTCTTTATTAGTGAAACAACTACTATTGATCTTAAGGCCATAATAGCGACGGCTATTTATAGGTAGACCACCCGACTTAATATGAAATTCGAGATCGCTCGGCGTGCTTCCATGAATCATGTCGGTTCCATAACTCAGGCCTTCTCCATGCGCTTTGAAAGCATTTTCAATTCCTTCAAGATAATCTTCTAAATTCATGAGTGATTTCAGCTCACTTCGCGTTAAAATCAAAGTTGCGTCATATTTTGTCATCGTGCTCTCCTTGAATTGTAAATAGCCTGTGGGATTTGTCAGCCTTATGTGCAGTACCACAAGTCCCCGTTATTAATGATTATATGGCGAGGCCTTTACAGAATCCCCCACAACTTGCCGCGTGGGCGGATCTCTCTAATTTTAATAATTCCTGAAGAAAGTTGAAAGTTAGGAAATAGCACACTTATTTATTGAATTCCTTATGAGTAATGGATGTGCATTTTATGGAGGGAATTATATCCATTAATTTTGCGCACACCAATAATCAACTACACAAAGAAAACAAACGATTGTAGCATCCTGTCTCTTTGGAGCTTCGAATAAATTCCGATAAAAATTGTTAAATTACAGCAAAACTTGTAATGCTTTTAAGTTCCTTTATCTAGTATGGTTCTGAATGCTATTCTAATTTTCTGGTTTTTATAAAGCTATATAAAGCTGGCCTTGAAATATCGAATATTTTTGCGATAGATGCTTTTGAAACTTTCTTTTCGATAAGATTTTTTATCTCTTTCTCTTTTCCATCCAGTTTTGACTTCCCCAGAGTTCCCTTTGGCCTTCCGAGTAACTTGCCTTTAGCTCTAGCCACAGCTAAGCCCTGCTTTGTTCTTTGAGAAATCAGGTCGCGTTCAATTTCAGCAAACAAGCCAAACATTGCTCCCATTGCTTTCGTTTGAATATCTTGCTTTTTCCCATCAATTATTATGTTTTCTTTTGCAGCAACAAAAGAAATATTTTTCTTGATTAACTGGTCTACAATTTGAATGATTTGTCCCAAGCTCCTTCCCAGACGTGACAATTCCCCTACAATAAGTCTATCACCAGGTTTGAGTTTAGATAGAAGAGCATCAATCCCTCGTTCTTTAGGTGATTTCCTAGAAGATCTATTAAGTTCGATGAATTCATGAATTTTGATATTGTTTTTCTGTGCATAGTCAAGAATTGATAACTTTTGATTATTGATATCCTGATTACTTTTCGATACACGAAGATAAGCAATGTTTTTCATGGATGTTTCCTCAAAAGGTATTTTAATAGTTATGTTTTACATTAAATGCATATATTTATCAATCTATTTTATATACGATATGGTTATAAAATAACGATAGTTTTTATATGCATTTATTTTTTTACTCAATTTTTTGTGCAAATAACGACACACTATTTATGCTCTAAATTAACCAATCTAACATACAGGATGATAACCACACACGCCATTCATATTGATTGTGAAGTTTAGTTCAAAAGAGATAGCTATTAGACTTCGATTAAGAAGCTATTTTAAAAGGAGAAGGAAGAAGCTG
>Ga0180437_10001026_pt1 | contig 49327 bp, 81 predicted proteins | sample SS_ome_4_FD_132410 | JGI IMG/M metagenome (GOLD analysis project Ga0180437, IMG submission 132410) | Hypersaline lake sediment archaeal communities from the Salton Sea, California, USA - SS_3_D_1 metaG | ecosystem: Environmental > Aquatic > Non-marine Saline and Alkaline > Hypersaline >... | reverse complement strand
TCAAAGAAATCCGACAGATGATTATTTAGTAGCGACATCTGTTAGTGAAGCTATAGAGATAACCAATAAACAAAAATCTCCCCCGTTTTTTCTTCATTTAGATCATGATCTTGGAAAGGGCGGTAGGGTGATGGATTATCTAAAATGGTTGAATGATAGATATCCAGAGTATTGTCCACAATATACAGTACATTCAGAGAATTGTATTGGTAGGGAAAACATAATTTCATACATAGATTCATGGCGCAAGTCTCTTGACTTATAGCCAATTTTGTGTTATATACATTATAGAGGTAAGCTATGTCGGAATGGGAACCGCAGGTAGTTAAAATTGAAGAAGTTAAGAAGCATCCAAACGCTGATCGTTTAGATATAGTTAAGGTGCTTGGTGACTATCCTGTAATTGTTAAACGAGATGAATATAAAGTTGGAGATCTTGCTAGTTATATTCCAATCGATACGATTGTAGATTTAAACAAACCTGTTTTTACATTTTTGAAAAACAAGAGAATTAAGGCTGCTAGATTGCGCGGCATTTATTCTCAAGGTTTGTTGGTTGAGGCTCCTGAAGGGTTTAAGGTAGGCGATGACATTGTAGAGTATTTTGGTATACAAAAACATGTTTATCCTGAAGAGATTGAGGATTTAAGTTCTTTGCCCGAGGAAGAGCGAAAGAGGTTTTGTTTTCCTGATAAAACTATAGCCGCAAATACTAGAAGTGGAAATATAGAATCTCCACCTAAAGGCTGGACTCCTCCTCATTATGACCTACAAGCTCTTAGAAAGTTTGGAAAGGTTTTTGAAGATGGCGAGGAAGTTGTTCTAACGGAAAAGCTTGATGGATGTAATGCATTTTTCCGTTACGATGGAGATAGGCATTGGGTTAAATCAAGAAAACTTTTTAAGAAAGAAGATAATGCGGACCTTTGGTGGGAAGCATTCAAGAGGCTTGGTTTTGATGAAATGATTAAGTCAACACCAGACTTTGGATATTATGGAGAACTGTATGGTCAAGTCAGACCGTTCTTCTATGATTGTGAATTAAATGGATGTAAGATTCTTACACAAATAAGAATTTTTGATGTCTTCTCATTCAAGGATGGACAGTTTTTGGATTATGATGACATGGTAAGACTTGCTAAGGATTTGGGGCTTCCTTTGGTTCCTGAGATTTATAGGGGACCTTGGAAGAGTGATAAAGCCCTATATGAATTAGCTGAACAAGATACATTACTTACTCCAAAAATAAAACAAGGGACAAGAATAATGGAGGGTTTTGTAGCTAGACCAATAAAAGAAAGATACGCTCATTTTGGTAGAGTAGTTCTAAAACTAAAGAGCGAAAGATACAATTTAGTAAAAAAATAGGAGGAAACATGGGTATCAAAGATACTATAGATAAGATTAATGTACTTAAGATTGCTGGGTCGGAACTAAAAAGTGCTGGTTATATCATTGCAGCTAATCAAGTTGTAAGTGGTATTAATAAGGTTCTTTCTTCGGCAGTAAAGAAAACCAAAAACAAGAAGGCTCAGGATGTTGTTGAAAGCACACCTGGTAAGGCTGCTTTGAATTTCGCTATTGCTGCCGGCGCTCGAAAGCTCCCGAAGGTTGGTGATAGCGATCCTATCAAGTATATCTCTTCGGGTCTTAGAGTTGGTTCTATAGCAAGGATCGGCAATAGCGCTATAGAGAAGGTCTTTAAGAGAGATAAGAAGGATGAGGCAAAGCCGCCGAGAAATGATGATGAAGCAAGACCGCCAACAAAGCAGGTTCGTGTCGAACAACCGACAGATATACCTGATGAGGATTGGAAAGTCTACGATAAGTAATTCAACACTATAACTGATAAAAGGCGGGAGTAATCCCGCCTTTTATTTTTGGAGGATATCATGTACGATAAAGAATTTGTAGCAATCATAGGTGCTTTGATTGTGTTGGGTTTGGTGTTTATATTGGGTTTGATGTATTCACCTCTTTTGACCTTGTTGTTTGGATTGGCAGTTGTCTTATTCCTTAAGTTCGCATAGTGAGGTCACCAATGGAATCTGCATATCCATTTGTTATATTAATTGTTCTTGTGGCGTTGTATCTTGCTGCATTGCTGGGGCAAGTATCAATGACATTAGGTCTGATTGGAATATACATTGTATTCCAACTCTTCTTAAGATAAGGAGGCTGTTATGAGTACACCTGGTCAAGCTCAAGCTTTTATGTGGTTAGTGGTTGTTGCTATTGCTGTAGCAACACTCTATCTTGTTGCTTTGATATTCTCTCCAGCAATTACGCTAAGTTTAACAGCACTATATGCTCTATATCAATGTTTGAAGTAAAATGCTTAAAGTACAACAGTATTTGAAAAAGCATTCTTTAGAAGAATTATCTAAGGAATACGGTATTGAGTATAAAAAGAAGAACGGTAAAGTTTCATTACATTATAACATCTTTAAATCTCCAAAAGAAATTGAACTTTGTAATGAATGTTGCGGATTAGTTCTTAGAGATTTTTCTTGGGATGTTATATCTTATCCATTTAATAGGGTCTTTAATTATAAAGATCCATTATGCCCTAGAATTAAGTATTCAATGTCTACCTTTGTAGAGACAATGGGTGGCGTTCTTGTTCAAGCATATTACGATCCTCTTATGGATGAATGGTGTATAGCTACAGAAAAAACACCTGAAGGTAACGATCTGGCTGGGAGATATTATGCTGACCATAGAATGCTAACTATGATGGCTTTTGATAAAATGGGTAAACCGTTTGATAAAGTCAGTAAAAAAATGGATACGGCTCTTACATATGTTTTTGAGCTAATTACTCCATATAGCAAGCCATATAGAAGGAGATATCCAAATGACGTAAGAATAACTTTAGTTGGCGCTAGAGATTTAATTACACTAAGAGAGTTAGATCCGGTGTTTGCCAATATGGGTTTGGGTTTGCCGGTGCCTAGAGAATGTAAGTTTTTCACGGCTAGTAAAGCAATAGGTTTTATTAGAAATAGATTGGATGAATATTCCGGGTTGGTAGCTAGACCAACTAAACCAAATGGTTTGAACTTTGAAAGAATAAAGTTTCAATCTACCATTAAAATTCGGAATATAATAAGGAGTCTAAAATCCGATAGAGATATTGTTAGAGCGGTTCTTCTTGGATATACGGATGATGTTTTTCCTTATGCAAACAAAGAATTGCAAAAAAGGATATTAAGAGCGCATAATGCTGTCATCAAATTGATAAAGAAAATAGAGGAAGACTTAGAGGATATTAAAGATATCCCCGAACAAAGAGATTATTCTGTAGCCGCTACATCTAAAGATTTTCCAGGTCCTTTATTTTATGTAAGAAGAAACAAATGGCAAACTGTTAGTGACTTTTTGCAAAAGTATGCGGTAAACAAGAACAATGCCAATAAGATTTTAGAAAGGGTTAAGAGTGATCTTTAAGGATATTACTTCAGATCAAGCCAAGGATATTTGTATGTTGTACGCTTCTTTGGAACATTTGAATTCTGGTTCTCCAGCGATAAGAAAAATTGCAAAGTCCACTATAAATAAATTAGTGGAAGATCCAAAGGTTAAAGAGTTTAAAGAACTATTTGATCGTAGCAGGTCTGTAGCAGACCTAAAGTATATGGAATGTTTAAAGTTATTGCCATAAGATTTGTCTTGACTTCTATACAGTTTTATGGTATGATGAAGGTCATGAGTTGAGGAAATCTCTTTCATAAAGGAGGAAGAAATTGAAACTGACAAGTAAGAATTATGAAGAATTGAATGAGGTTATGGGGGACAATACGCGTTTGGAGTTTGATGGTGGCGTAGTTGTTTTCAAGACGACCAAGGGTTCTTTTCTTGTTGAAAAGGATGATAATCCTGTTGTCGCCGTTAGTCCAGATAACGAGGTGTTCGTTATGCCTCAAGAGAATACGACGGCTGTTAGATATCGTATCAATCAATTCCTTCCTAAGAGCGTTAAGTTGACTTCCAAAAATTCTGTCATGATGCTTAATGGAAAACCATTGAAGAAGTATAATATGGTTACTCCAGATGGCAATATCATGATGGAAGACGAATAATATTCGTTCCTTTCCGCGCCCCAATTTGTTTTGGGGCTTTGGCGGCTTCGTCTAATTTGGTTGAGTATGTAGGGGCTGGTGTAATTTTTTATTATATATACGACCTCAAGCATCTGGCTCCTTATATTCTTTTAGGACACTTCCTTCTCTCGGAAGAAATGGTGGTTCGAATCCATCCGCCGTCACCAATACTGAAACCCATATAATGTTGGAGGTAAATAATGGAAGCTCTGTTTAAGGTTGTTGTGTTTTTGGTTTTCATGTTTTTCGCCATTATAGGAGCATCGGCGTTGCTTGGATATTCTTGCACTTCATGTAATAGTGTAGACGATATCTCAGACAAACCGTGCATTCCTGTATTATCTAATGGTGATACAAATCCTCACTATAAAAATGCCTGGCATACTTGCAAAAGAGGTTGTATTGTGCAGGGTAAAAGGAGCGTTAATCTAGATGTTAAAACTTGTGAATGTTATTGCGACTGATTCTTCAGTCAAAGCAATAAGAGAAAAAGTAAAGCATGTTGCAACTATTGCTGCTTTTTATCCACTCATAAAGCTATGCGACTATTTGGAGAAATCTAAAGGTGACAATCCAAAAGTCTAAAAGATATCCATGGATATCCTTTTCTTACAACAAAGGAACTTGCGATAGATGCGGTGGCGTTTCAATCTACATAAAAGACTATCCAGAACTAAAGTATTTGAAGTGGATGAAAAAATTTAAGCAGAGGCACAAAAAATGCCGCTAACAAAACTTTTTGAAAAGAAAGATTCAGATAATCAGTTTCATAACAAAAATAAACCAGCTAGTGTTGTAATAGACTTTAGTGGTCGCATTGTAACTTGTTTTTATAAACATGGTGTAATTCACAGAGTTGGCGGACCCGCTATTATAGTGCAAAATCGTTCAAAAGGTTGTACTATACGAAGGTATATACAAGATGGTGTTTTGCGTAGGGAAAATGATTTACATACAACAGAATGTGTTTATCAATCAGTTACTGAAGGAATAATAAGAACTACTTTCAATTTTTTGGGCGCGAAAGAGGGGGACCATATTAGAATCCTACAATGGAAATGTGGTAATCCTACTTATGGTCTTCTTCATAGAATTAGCGGACCCGCAAAAAAATATTATGTAAATGGCATTTTAATACACGAAAAGCATTGTTTAAATGGTTTGTTGCATAACCCGGTAGGTCCTTCTGTTTGTAATAGGGTTATTTCTAATCCATATTTTATGTACTATCTTCATGGTAGAAGACTTCAAAAAGATATTTTTGTTGAAAGATTAGAAAAAAGATTAGAAGTTGACAATCAATAATTCTCCCTATTTAATAGAGGAGACAAATGGACAATAAGACAAGATTTTATATTGGACGTAGATTCGATTTAAGTAGAGAAGTTATTTCAAGCAAAACCGCTCCCACAAAAAAGTCTTTAGGTCATAAATACATAGACTGTTTAGGTCCTTTCGATACAAAGGATGCTGCTGAGTATATGGCTGGTGAAGGGTGGGATAATCCTAACTGCAAAACGACAAAAGATGCTGAGCGGCTAGTGAGAAAAACTAAAGAAAAAGCTGCTTGAACAATACTTTAAATCTCTTTTTGGCAATCTATTCTTAATAGATTCTTTTTTCATTTAATATGTTTTATACATATTTCCAATAAATTCCTATTGACAATAAAAACTTAAAATGTTATGCTTGTGGGGCACAACAAGGGGTGCTCTTATTGCTTATTACACTTTTGCTTATTGGAGGTAATCATGCATCCTATCTCTTCTGATAGAATTAGATTGTTAGGTGCTATTAGGCATGTTCAAAAGATATCCGACAATCAAGTTGTTAAACAGATTTTGGATGATATAAAGAAGGATGAGAATGGTCATTTTTTATCTGTGTGCCAACAAACTCCTGACAGAGTTGCATTTGCTCAATCTAGCGAGAACAAGTTTTCACAAAGAGTTTCTACAACATTGTCTAGATACATAAGAAGACAGCTTGGTGTTACAAATGAAAGGATGAATGATGCCGAGCTTTTGAATTTCTCAATGAATGTTACCTCAAGGATAATGAAGAAAAAATCCTTCAAAGATATCATAAAGATATTGAGAGGTCAATCTATATTAGATTTTTATGTTGAGGCTGAAAAAAAGACGCCTTCATGTATGACAGGCGCTCATAACACAGATAAAATTAGGATGTATGCAGAAAACCCAAATAAGGTTTGTTTAGTAACTGCTCAGAATTTAGGTAGAGCTTTGTTGTGGACTGCTGATGATGGAAAAAAATTCTTGGATTATATCTATCCAGGACCATGGTCACCAGCAGGAAAATTGATTGAAGATTGGGTCAAGGATAGAGGGTATTATTATCGACAAAGCGATCCTTATGTAAACAAAACACCATTGATTAAGGTTACAGTAAAAACTACAGAACAATATCCAAGATTAGATTCACTTTACTATGTCATCTTGGATGAAGAGAATAAAACAGCAATATTACACAATAAACGTGTTAATGGAATGAATTGTCAAATGAATGCAACAAATGGGAATTTTTATCGGTACTAATATGAAAGAAGACAAAATCTTAGAAATGAAAAATACAGATCTATTAGAGACATATATAAAGAAAGTGTTTCTTTTGGATTTTTATGTAGATACTTGGTTTAGGTGGTTACAGTTAGTAGAGAACGCGTCTGAGTCTGTAGGTACATTAGAAACAGTAATTGAAAGTGTTGATGATGAAATTGCAACAGCACATTTGGAAGATTATAAGTTATATTACGAAGAAGCTGAAGAAAAACTTAAAGCCAAACTGGAGCGCCTATCTAAACTTATATCTGCTGCGGATGATCAAAAAGCCATTCTATTTGCTGAAATATGTAGAAGGGATCTTGCTTATGAAATAAGCAGATACAAAGAAGTTATAGAGGCTAGAATTAAATACTACTATAAGTTTATAGAGGGAGACCAGTAGAAATGAATAAGATTTTTGCTGATAGAATTAGACTTTTAAGTGCTATGAAAACAGCTTGTAAAGAAATGGAAGCTGATGGCGCTTATAGCAAAGAAGAGATTGAAAATATAAAAACTGTTATTATGGCAATCAGAAGTAATACTGATGCTTTTTTGTCCATATCTCAAGAAGATAAAAATTCTGTTGCGTATTCGAAAGATAAAAAAGGTAAACTAGATACCAAAAAGAGAGTTAAAACTACTCTTGGTAGATATATCAGGCGTAAGCTTGACATGTCATCTTCGCAAATTTCCGATAAAACTTTGGACAAACTTAGTGCTATTGTTAAAAGAACAATTCTTTCTAAGGAATTGGATAAACAAATACAAATCCTAAAGGGTAAAGATATTATTGAGCATTATCGTAATGCTCCTGCTGGAAGTTGTATGACTGGCGGTGAGTGTGATAAGGTAGAGATATATGCTCTAAATCCAGACAAAGTTTCTTTGGCTGTACATGACAGAGCAAGAGTTTTAGTTTGGAAAACAGATGAAGGTGATGTGGTATTAGATAGAGTCTATCCTGCACAATGCCATTCCGTTGAAATACTTAGGAAGTGGGCAAAAGCTAAGGGATATGTTCTAAGAAATAATCCAGATAGAGTTGTTGATACTGGGTATGTTGTAGAACTATCTAATAAAAAAATTATGTCTGTTACTTTGAAGCATAGAGACATATTCCCGTACATGGACACGTTTCCGTACGGAAAGTATGATAAGAAAACTATTGTTGCCAAGAACGATCCTAAGTTTGGTAACATGATTATGCATAGCACTCACGGTAGATATGAGCGTGCTAAAGTGTGTATGCGATGTGATGCTCGTGTAAATAATGGAGAATACACAACATCATCTAATGGAGACATTTATTGTTATGAGTGTTTCGATAAGTTCTTCTTCTGTTGTGATTATTGTGGTCAACACAAGGTAGCTGAAGAAGATGGTAAACATATTCTATTGTCATCGTATTGTTTGTGCGAAGCTTGTTATAACAACGATGCTTTCGTGAAAGGATGCAAACACTGTGGGGCAAAAGACTATCATACAAACTTGCACCTTACAGAAGATGGCAATTATTTCTGTTATGAGTGTTACGTTTCATATCTTGTTGGTTGTGATAAGTGTAGAAAAAGATATGAAAAAAATCAAATGATTACCGACACTTGCTGCAAACATTGTTTCGAATATGAAACTTGTGGTTTTTGTGGTGTAAAAATCGAAGATCTAAAAGCTAAGGTTTACATGGAGGATGGATTAATAATCTGTAATTCTTGTGGAGTTGAATAGGAGTCCTTATGGGTAGAAAAAACAAAAACAAAAAAGACAACAAAGAGCCTATCAAGCAAAATTTTCCAAAGGCTAAAAACTTTGATGAAAAGTTAGTGTTGCTACTTAAGATGCTCGAATATAACACGCCGCATGGGCATGAAGAGCATATGCATCAATTCTTGCCAAAAGGTGGTAAGTTTGATTCGAAGGGCAACTATATTCTAACTACTGACGAGAACAGTAAAACTCTGTTCTGTTGTCATATGGATACAGTTGGAAGATCTAAGAAGGAAGCCAAGCCTATCTATGAAAATGGTTGGATTAGGGTTGGAAATAAGGATGCTCACTGTTTAGGTGGCGATGATCGTTGTGGAATGTTATGTTTGATTACTCTTATAGAGCATAAGGTTCCTGGCACTTATATCTTCCATATAGGCGAAGAGAGGGGTCTTATTGGTGCTCACCACGTTCAGCGCACCTTTGAGTTAAAAAACTTTGATAGGGCTGTAGAGTTTGACAGGAAGGCTGAAACCTCTGTAATTACAGAGATGGGTGTTACGAGAACCTGTAGCGATGATTTTGCTGAGGCGTTGTGTAAGGAATTAGGAATGGGCTTCGAGCCTGATGATACGGGGGTTAGTACCGATGTCAGAGCTTATGAAGATGAAATTCCTGAGTGTACCAATATTTCTGTTGGATATAGAAGTGAACACTCAACGAATGAAACCATAAATGCTGACTTCCTTATCAACGGATTGCTTCCTGCAATAGTAAAGGTAGATTGGGAAAAGCTACCAACAAAACGCGACCCAAAAGCCAACAACCGAAGGAGTTGGTCTTCTTCGGGGTACTCAGTCAATTACTCTCATGGTTGGCATAATCATGGTGGTCATTCTAGTAGACACTGGGAAGATGATTATCTCTGGAAGGATTACCACACCACTCATGATGAAAGATACAGAAGCAATACGGTCGACTCTTTCACAAACCATTCTAAGATTCTAAGACAAAATGGAATCATTATTAAGAATGGCGACCTGATTAATGATTCTGAATACATTGAATGTGAGCTTTGCAACGAAGCTCAAGGTCCATTCAGTGATATCAACATAGCTGGAACCGACTTCCTACTGTGCAAAGATTGTTGTTCTTTCTTGGTAGAAGGTTGGGATCCAGAAGAATACGATGCTGAAAGTGAATTGTCTGAAGAGCTTGATCTTTTGATGTTGACCTATGGCAATAGCAATATAGAGGAAGAAGAGGACGAGGAACTGAATAATGAATAAGAAAGAGTTCGATAAAAATCGAAGAATCTTGAGAAGCGCATTCCTTTCTGTAAAGGACGGGGCTAAACGGGATAAATTTCTAAATTCATCCAGACGCTCCATTATTATGGAAAGGATTGCTTCTGTAATATTATCGATGGATCGATGTAACGATAAGTGGCTAAACTTTTGTGTCATTGAGAATGTAGTACAGTTTTCTTACTGCAAAGATACCACAAAAGATAAAGATATCACCGCAAGGAAAAATAGAGTAGATATCAAACTTGGCAGATACTTTTCTAAATTCTTCTCGTTTGAAGATTTTGCAAATGACTATATTGTCAAGAACGTTATAGCTACTTTGATGCCAGATAATGAGTTTGGTAAGCTTGTTAAGATTGTTACCGGCGATGCTATTGGCTCTCATTACTATAACACTAGAGTTAGAACCTGTATGACAGGTCCAGATAATAACTCTAAGTTGAAGATGTATACAAAAAACCCAGACAAGATTGGTCTTCTAACAGTAGATGGTTACGATTGTAGAGCCTTTGTTTGGACAACAGATGATGGTACAAAAGTTTTAGATAGAATCTATCCTTCAGGTCACTCTCTTATTCCAACAATTAGAAAGTGGGCTAAGAGTCAGGGATACGTTTTACGTGAGTCTGCTGACCAATACGTTAGATGTTACGGCAATATCAATCTTGATGATGGTAAGTTTTATCAAGTAACATTAAATCCTGTCACTAAGTATCCGTTCGTTGATACTTTCTGTTTTGCAGAACACGTTGATGATAAGCTTGTTGTTAGCAACGAATACCAGTTTGGTACGATTGGGCTTCAAAATCAACACGGATTGTTTGTGCAATTCTTCAAATGTCCCAATTGTAAACTAAAGGTTGTGGAAGATGAGCAATATGAGTTTATCTCTAGTTCTGGAGATAGAACACAGTATTGTCAAACATGTTACAACACTCTAGTTACAACATGCGCTTGTTGCTCAGCTAAGGTTTTGAAGTCAGAAACTAAGAATCCTAATTCTATGACAGGTTCTGTCTGCATGAGATGTTTGGAGAAATACTACAAAAAGTGTTCTTCATGTGAAAACATGCACAAGACCAACAGAATCAAGGAAATAAATGGCGAACATCTTTGCCCGCAATGTTATTCAAATAAATATACGTCTTGCGAATGTTGCGGTAAGAATGACTTGAGAAAGAATACAGATGATGTTGTTGTTTCTGACGATGCTAACATCTGTAAAAACTGCTTCAAGACTTTGAAGAACTGTGAACATTGTGGACAAAATATCTTCAACAATAGAGGTAAAGAAATTGATGGCAAAATTTATTGCTCCTATTGTGCAAGATACAAAGTTAACTCTAACAACAACGATTTCTTGATGAAGAAAAATACAATGAATTATATCTCTCATGATGACTACAAAGAGATAATAAATTACATTTCAACGAAAAATAGTATACTATAACTTAGTATTGACACAAAAACAAAATTAAGTTATGCTCTATTAACGACAACGGAGTAGATATGAATTCAGAAGATATAGACTCTATACTAGATAAAGTAGACTTTGAAACACCGATGTTTAAAGTTGCAAAGCTAGGGATAGAGCATTACAAAGAAAAAATAAAGGGGCTAGAAGATTCTCTTCAAAAAGAAGAGGAGGATATGTCTAAATCAAGAGATAGGGCTGTAAAAATAATCACAGAATTAAAAGGCTTGAATTCTACAGATGAAGAGATTATATTCCTTCTAAAGAAAGAGTTTGAAAAAGCTTCAAGTAAATAAGGAGAAGTTATGGGATTTGATGATCTTTTTTTGAGACGTACTTTCTTAATTATTGCGATGAATAGGTCGCGAAGATATGATTTTCATGTCAATAAAGACATCAAAGTTATTGATAAGATAATCGACGCTGTTGAGGAGGACGCCTCTAATCATTATCTTGCTGTATCTAAAGATGACGGTCAGACTATGATTAGTTTTGCTGCGAAACCTGAAAACAAATACAACGATAAAAAACGCGTTAGAACTACTCTTGGTAAATATATAAGAAAACAACTCAATGTCTCATATGCAGATTTGAGCGATTATAATCTTGAAAGATTTTGCAAGTCTGTTATGAATACAGCTAATGGTAACGTAAAGTATGTAACAATTTACAGCGGTAAAGAGTTGAAAGAATACTTTAGAACGCTAAATATTAAAGCAAGGAATCTATCAACAAGAGAGATTCTTTTCTATACAGCTAATGAGAAAAAGGTTGCTTGGGTTGTTGCTGCTAATTTTGCTAGGGCTCTTCTTTGGAATTGTGATGATGGTACGAAGATCTTGGATGTAATTTACCCAAAGAAAGATGTTCATCATAAGCAAATAACGGAATGGGCAAGACAAAACAATGTGAAGATGGCATCTGATATGCCAAAATCTGAGTTAAACAAGCTGCGTATAACTATGAAGTGTAGGTATGTTAACGAATTACCACCACAAGATACATTCAAGTACGGGGAAATAGATAGAAACAAAAAAGAACAAATAGTTCTTGCTGCCGATCCAATTTTTGGAAACTTGCATGTTGGTCCAGAATTCAAACCATACTATAGGGAATTACCTTGTAAGGGTTGTGGGAAGCTATCTTCTCCTGTTCGTGTTCTTTCAAAGGTTGAAGATAACTGGTACTGTTCGGAATGTATCGAGAAAACTTTCAAGTTTTGTAACTGCTGTAACAATTATCGGATCATTTCTGAAATTGGACATAAAGAAGAAGGATATTCAAAGCATGAAAGAGATAAAAGATTCGTAATTCCATTGGCTTGGGTTTGTGAATCTTGTATTGGTAACAGTGCGTACTTCTCAGAATGTCATGTTTGCGGTATATATCATCACGAGATGTGTATGGCAAAAGTAGCTATTAGTTATTCTCCAAAACATGTTTGTAGAAAGTGTTTGGATAACTATGTTGATAAATGCTCTAAGTGTACAAAGATAGACGTTGTACAATTCAAGTATGGCAGAAATCTTTGTAGGGAATGCATAAAGGATTACGTACAATGCAAATTTTGTAATCGCTTTGATAGCAAGTATACTATGTCAGACGTCATAATGCAGGGTACGAAACTAAAGGATGCAATTTGTGCAACTTGCAAACAAGATAAGACAAGATGTCAAAGCTGTTGGTCATATTTGATAAATACAGCTTACTTCGAAATTTCTGATGCATATTGTAGTTATAAAACAAAACAAGCATATTGCCCAGAATGTAAGAAGAAAGAAGATGATAGAAGGGTGACAAGAAATCATTGTAGAGCGCCATATTATCAAAGCGGTTATAATCCAGCTAAACAAAGAGCGGTACTGAAAACACCTGGCACATCTAAACCAGAAGGAAAACCATCTCCATACTCAAAAGGAGATGTTATAGTAGCTGACTCAACAGGCGTTCACGTGCGAAAACCGGGGGTTCATACCCATACAGATGGTCTTGCTGCTTACCCCGGATTCCCAACCAAAAACCCTAAAAGCGGTCATTATGGGATGAATTAGAGATCTAAACCAAACCTCTCAATCCACTCATCCAACAATTCATAATTTTCCTCCGCATACATCACCAACTTTTTCCCCTTCAAACTTTTCTTCTTCGGCTCCCCAAACTTAACGTTTTCTATTTTAATAGAAGGGAATACAACAACCCTCAAATCATTATAGTAAGTATTGTCATATAATGTTGGAATTACAGTTATGTTCTTCTTAATTGAAGAATCACTCCTTCCACCTTTTATATATTGGAAGGTCCATGATAGACCAAATTTTTTTGCTGATTGTATATCTTGAGCCTTTATTGATAAATGTTCGTTTTCTATTTTTAAATCGGAGTCCCAACTTTTATCTTTAACTTCATATATTTTAAAGTCAGGCTCTGTAATATCATAACTATCTTTCAAATATAAATATACAGCTAACTCTCCAAGTTTACCAACATAATGCTGATAAGCTTTCAGATTGAAATCGTTTTGACCACAATCTGAATAGTTAGTTGTCATAGATACTCTTTCAGCAAAACGCATAACCTTTTTGCTATGTTTTTTACTTATGTATACACAAACAGGATCTTCAATCATTAAACGCTCCTTACTAAAACTACATATGAAGGAATAAGGTCTATTTTAGATTGTAATTAAAAATGAAAAAATTCTACAAAAAGAGTACAGAGAAGGCTAAGTTTATGGCAAAAGCTTTTCTATGGCTGAAGAAACATAGAAAACTATTTCCATGGAAAACTTATACTGTAGCCAAAACTTTGCCAAAGTATATTTATTTTTTCTATTGTCAGCACAAGAGACTCAAAGCGTACTATAAAAAATTACGTGAGGGCGCTCCCGACTGGTTATACGACAAGATGGTGGTGTTAAGCAAATGGCTAAAGGCATACGAAGATTGGTCGAGGTAATACATCAGATATTAGAAATCATACCTGAAGATAGGGAGGATCTTCGAGATTCTCTTTTAGATATACAGGGAAGTGTTGTTTGTGCTGCCCCAGAGATGATGGGTTTTTGGTGGGGTGAAGCTATGGAATTATTGATGGACAAAATAGATTTAACGGAACCATGGAAAAATGAACCATGGGAAATAGAAGTTAATAGAATTTTTTGTGGGAGAAAAGAATGAGTATTAAAATCTTACAAGGTGAAGATGTTGTAGAGGCTTATAGGAATCCTAGCAAGTATACTGTATCTTCTATGACTGGAGATCAGTTTTCTGATTTTATAGGATTTTACGCTGATAATCCTGAGAAAGTTGGGTTAGCTGCTGCATACAAAAAAAAGAAGAAGAAAGAAGAAATGATAGCTAGGGCTTTACTTTGGACTTGTGATAATGGTTCTAAAGTCTTAGATGGGATTTATGGTGCAAGAAGTGGTGTAATTGAATTAATAGAGTGGTGTTATGAAAACAAGATCTTGTTTTCTAGGTATCTTTCTATTAATGAAACAAGAGATCTTGGAGTAACAATGCAAATAAAGAGGGATGTTTTTCCTTTTATTGATACTTTTATGTTTGGTGTTTTGAATGAGGATAATAGGAGTGTTGTGTTATATCCTTATGCTCATAGAGATACTAATGTTATATTTTGTAGTCACGAGGGTTTTGTTTATTCTTACGCTTGATTAATAAGGAGAAGTTGATATGGCGCTTAACGAAATTACTAAGAATCGTCTTAAGTTATATGGTATACTTAAACAATACAAGAAAACAGCGTTGGATCATGAAGCGGCTGTTGTTGGTGATATAATTGAACAAATTAAGAAAGATGATAACAAACACTTTCTTTCTTTTGAACCTAATGGTACTGTAACGTATGCGTCTTCGGCAGCTCTAAAGTACGAAAAGGACAAGCGAGTAAAGACTACTATAGGTAGATATGTTAGAAGACAAATGAATGTTCCTGCCACAAAATTAGGCGATACTTCGTTGTCTAGATTTTCTGACTTTGTTAATCAAAAGATAATGGAGGCTGATGCTGATAAGGACATCAACATTCTTTCTGGCAAAGATATTCAAGATTTTTATCTAGAGGCGCATAAGAATTGTAGTTCTTGTATGACCGGAGCATATCACTCAAATAGAATAAAGTTCTATGCTGACAATCCAGACAAAATAAAGTTGGTTACAACAAGAGATAAGAGAGGAAGGGCGTTATTGTGGGTTACTGATACTGGTGAAAAGGTATTGGATAGAATATATGGTGCTGGTATAAACACAATAATTGCTTGGGCTAACAGGCACAAAGTTCTTTATTTATATCGAAATGATCCAAAGACAGGTCTTAATAAAGATATAGAAAAGATTAGGAAGCTAAAAGTTACGGTACAATATAAAACAAGATGTTTTCCATCTATTGACAATTTTAGATATGGTAAAATCAAAGATGTAAAAAATATAAAGTCTAGCGATACTATTGTTATAACAGCCAATCCTATGTTTGGTAACGTAATATTAACCAGCGGCACGGGTGGTTTTAGTATCGTACCACAATGCGAAAATTGTGGTGAGTCGCTTAATAATGGTAGCTATTATACACCAAAGAATATATTACATTGTAAGAAATGTTTCGATAAAAAATATGCTCGGTGTAACATATGTGGTGTTGAACAAGAAAAAGAGAATATGCGTAATGTCAAAAATAAATTACAAAATATATTAGGCATTACAAGCGTATGCAAAGTATGTAATAATAAACAGAAGAAAGATGTTAATTACAACTATCTATACGAATGCTTATCTTGCAGAAAAACTTTTAGATTGCAGGACAAATGTATTCCTTGTAATTACTTTGGTAGAGATCGAAGATACAGCAATTACAGATGGTGTGTTTGCTTTAAGTGCATAAAAGACAACGCTTGACTTCATAACAACATTATGTTATACTTAATCATACGCTTATGAAGGAGACATAAATGGCTAGAAGTCAAATAACTATAGACAGGCTTAGGCTTTTTGGAGCGCTTAAAAGATCAAAAAGAGAGTTTGCTCGCGATGCTCGTGTCATAGAAAAGATCATTGATAAAATGAGATCGGATAAGGATTATCACTACTTATCTATATCTCAAGATGACTTTAATAAAGTGAGTTATGCAAAGTCTAAGCAGGATAAGTTTAATAGTGACAAGCGAATAAAAACAACGCTAGGTAGATATGTAAGAAGAAAGATGAAGATAAAAGAAAATGAGTTGAGTGATACAACTCTTTCTAATCTATCCGACTTTGTTGCTATTGCTATAGGACAGAAAAAAGAAGAGACCGTTGGAAAAGACGAAGTCAAAATGTTGACCGGAAAAGATATTGTTGACTTTTATGTTAAAAGTGATAGGCATTTACATACTTGCATGACAGGAAGAGGAAGGGCTAAGTATGTAAATTTCTATGCTTTGAATCCCGAAAAAGTTTCTTTAGTTATAACTTCGGATCGCAAAGCTCGTGCTTTGTTGTGGACCACTGATAAAGGAGAGAAAGTATTAGATAGAATTTACCCCGCATCTGGGGCAGGAAATAGAAAAATAAAAGCATGGGCTGCTGCTAACAAGATACAAAAACCAAAGAAAACACATAAAGTAACTATGAAACACAATGGTTACTTTCCATACATAGACTTCTTTAAGTATGGTAGAATTGATAGCGTAAGCAAAGCCAGATCACATAAACCTGGCACTGTTGTTCTTTCTCCAAATGGTAACTATGGCAATGCATATTTTACAAGTGGAGAAGGTAGCTTTACGGAAGTCTTTATGTGCGAGAAGTGCGAAAAGAAATTAGGTTACTATGACAGATTTCATTTTAGAGATGAAGAAAATTGTAATGTAACAGTTTGTGAAAGATGTTACAATAAATTTGTCAGTAAATGTGTTTACTGTAAAAATAGTTATGCTAAAACATGTCTAAAGCAATTAGAAGATGCTCCAATAGATATCAGTATAGAGGGGTTATGTGAAACCTGTATTGTTTCTTTGTCTAAATCAAAAAAGATCTGTATTAAATGTAATAAAAAAATACCGTTGATCAAATGCTTTAGTATAGATTTTCATAGAAGAAGATCGTTGGATTACTGTATATGTTATAGTTGCTTAGGAGGTCAAAATTAACAATAAAGGAAAAAAAAGAAATGAGGCTATTTCAACATGAATGGGATGATTTAACTGTTTCTGTTGTTGCTGCTGAAAATAAAGAAGAGGCTTGTGAATTACTAAAAGAATTCGGAGATGATATAGATCCTGAGCTTGTAATACCTTTGCGAAATTTTATGATAACATTAGCCCCAAGCGTAAAACAAGGCGAAGTTTGTTGGGGTGTTGATAATATCGGAATAAATACTATATTAGAATTACCCTTGTTAGAACCTCTACCAAAAAAGGATGATAAAGATTGTAAGGTAATAGAATTATGTGACTTTCTTAGGGGAGAATAGTATGATATGTGATAAATGTAAAACAAATATAGATCCATATAGAGACAGTGGATTACCAATGCCGGAGTTAGAAAAAAGTCCAAATATTGTGTGGCAGATGATTGTTTGTATTTTTAGCTTTATACATGGTCTTGGTAGGGGGTTTTTAAATTGGTTTGATGATTTTGATGTTTTACTTCCAATAACCTTCTTTATCATAATATTGGGATCGATTTTAATTGCAGGAGTATGTTTAATATATACTCCAAGCGAAGGAAGTCATTGTTATGTAAATGATGGAGTGCTTAGAATAAATGTAGACTTTGGAGAGGATAGACGAATAAAAACCATATCTTCAATTGAAGATGCTAATATGGCTGCGCAAGCTTATGGATGTACTATAAAATGAAACTAAACAAGATGAAATTTAGAGATGCTGGTGAGTATATAACAAACACGGTTGTGCCTGGTGTTTTATTTGTAAGCATTATAGTTGGCTTATTGTTTGGTCTCATACTAATTCCAATATATAAACACTTTACTACAGATAATATTGTTACGTTTTGTTACATAGCATATGATCAATATGATAATAATAATCCTATGTTGATGGGTAATGTTGAATGGAACAATAATAGGATTCTATATAAAGGTAAAACTTTTGATGATATCATAGAAGCCGCAAAGAAACATAACTGTACACTAAAGTGAGGGAATAATGTTTAACAAGCCGATTACTGAATTTAGAGGGAAGTATTTTTTTCTTTCTAATTTTTATGAATACCCTATTCTATACGACGGCGTTTTTTACAAATCTAGCGAGCATGCCTACCAAGCTCAAAAGACATTTGACGCTGATGAAATTGAAGCAATAAAGGGTGCCAAGACTCCAGGCAAGTCTAAAAGATTAGCTAAGGAAGCAACTATAAGGGAGGATTGGGAAAGTGTGAAGATAGACGTGATGCGTGATGTTCTTTGGGCTAAGTTCTCAAATCCAGATCTTTGTAAAGAATTGCTTGCTACCGGAAGTGCATATCTAATAGAAGGAAATGATTGGGAGGATCATTTTTGGGGTATATGCGATGGTAAAGGTAAAAACATCTTAGGAAAACTTCTAATGGAAATTAGAGATGAATTGAAGAAACCTGAAAAAGTAATGTTGCCATGAAAGGAATTGTGTTATGAGTTTGGAAAAGGCTATAAAAATTGTAACTATAATTGATGGTGACGGTGTAACAAAAGCAGCGCAAAAAGCTTTTGATACGAATCTAAAAGTGATTAGGTTCTATACTAAAACAAAAACCCTAGAAAAAATAGCGGAGAAAGCTAATAAGCTTGTTACGTGGGTAGCAGATGAAATAATAAAGGCTAAAGCAAATGATATTTATGAAGCTCTTTCGGAAGAGGAAATTGATTTTGCTTTAAATAACATATCTCATCCCACTATGGTAAAGTTGATGGAAACTATAACTAGACCAACGGACGCTTACCATCTACAAGTAAACGCTTTAGAGTTAGAACTTGTAGGAAAGTTTATCGATCTAATAAAAGAAGAAGATGAAGTCCTAGGAAAAAATATCGAAGATGGTTTAAAGGATTTCACCAGAATGGGAGCTAAACCTAAATCAGCATTGAACTGATTGTATTCCAAAATCTATTGTCAAAGTTGATTAAATATCTTACGATATTTAAGAGCAAATTCCAACTTGACTCCGCTGCGCTCCGTTTCACTCGCTTCGCTCGTGGGCAACTTCGTTGCGAAGCTGTTAATATTTAAATATAACCACCAAAATCCGTAAGAGAAAATAATTGAATATTCTTATGACAAGAGTATTCATTTTCTTAAATAAGATTGGATAATACATATGACGCTATACAATGTTGAATACATAAGAGATTGTACTGAATACAACAAGATTAGAGTTGAACTTCAGAAATCTTATGGAAGTTATTTTAATTACGATCGTATAGTACAACATATCTTTGATAAGATAAAGGCTGCCGCTGATGGAGGTAAAAATAAAACCTCTATAAAGTTTGGATATGGTTATTGTGAAACAGATAAAGCTAAAGAAGGTGCGCGTAAACTTATTAGTAAGTGTATTAACATATTACAACATTTACTAAAAAATTTTGGATATGAATCATCTTATGATCACAATAGTGAAGGTGTGTATTTAAATATCACTTGGTAAAAAATAAAACATATATTGAAATATCTATTTTTTGCCATAAAAAGTAGGAGGTCCATGGCTGCTTACTTTTATAACCCAGACAAAGAATTAACTGCAGAATTGAATGAATTAATTAACAAGCATGGTTTTGTTGAGGTTCTGTTTATTTTGGAATCTCTAGCTTCGAAGAATGCAGAAACCATAGGATCGCATTGGGAGAATATTAGGAGAAATTTAGAGGATAGTCTTTTAGAGATTGAGGAATACTCCATAACAAATTTACCAAACTAAAAGTTATGACGCTTTTGCGTTTATAACATAACAAGTCATAATTCCACTCTTGACAGACTTGATGGGGTGGTGTATACTTTAGTTGCTTGGTTTTATTATGCTCAAGCAAGACAGAAAGGGGCATCATATGGCTGCTGAAGAAACGGTTACAGTAAAACAGATAGTAGAAGAGATAGTTGCTGGATTTGATAACAAGTCTGAAATCGAGGTTCAATATATTGTTGATCTGAATGAGGATAAGATTGACAGAGCAGATATTGTAAAGGCTTTCCAACAAATGGAAGAAGAAGGTGTTGGAACCTTTATGAAGGGTAGAAGGGGTAAGCCTAGCCGCTTTGTCAAAGGCATGACAAGAGCTAAGAATCCAATCAATAAAGAGTCTCTAGATAGGCTTCGTGAAGAAATCGACAAGTTGAATCAAGGAGAGGTAATGCTTGCTTCTTTCACTGATTGTGAAGAAAAGGCAGAAACTGAAGAACAAAAGTATGAACTTGAAGAATTTGAAAATAAGCCGCATGCTGCTCAGTTTTTCGATGGTAATACAGCTAAAGCTGTTGATGCTTTGAAAGTTTTACAAAAGGAAGGTCTTGGTTCTTTCATAATTGGAAGACGAGGTAAGTTTTCTAGATTCGTAAAGGGAGTTTCTAAAGACGAGCTTCAAGCTAGACCAAAGGGGCTAGTTCCAAAAGAAGAATCGGTTATTGAGGAAAGAGACCCTAAGTACGAAGTTGTTCATAATATCATTCTTCGAACTTTTGATGAAGGTACTTATGATAATCTTCATGATGCCATGATTGAAGCTAACGTTGATGATGTTGAAGCTGTCAAAAACAGCATACTGGAGTTGGGATATTTTTACGCAAAGTGAGGTAAAAAATGAGAGATCTTGTTGAATGTGATGTTGTTGAAAGTGAAGATTGTGAGTTTGTATTGGTGATTGAATATACTTTATCCGTTGATAATGGTGGTTGGGGTAATCTTTCTCAAAAGAAATACAAGAAGTGGATTGTTGCGGATGGCTTTGAAGAGCTAATTGAAAAGGCTGGCATGGATGCTGTTGTTAAACGAGAGGTTTATAATGGCGGTAGAGGTGTAAGCGTGAAAGTCTTTAAATCTTATGGCGGCGCACCAGATGAAAAAGATCTCCTTGAGAAAATAAAGGATGCTTGCGAAATGTCAGAAATCGCAAAGAAGAAAAGAGAGCTTCTTGCTAAAAGGGCAAAGATTCAACAAGAATTGAGAGCAATAGAGGATCAGCTAGCTGGCTAATGATTTTAGATGGCTCTAACATAAACGCTATTTTAAGCTTCTTTGGATATAGCAGAAAAGATATATTGTTAGTACATTATAAACTATACACCAAACAAGATAAGCAAATTAGAAGAATTGATCTAATAACAGGCAAACATATAGGCTTTGGCTATACAAGAATCAATAGGGATGATGGTAGAATAGAAGATAATTTATCTTATTTGGATTGTGCTAACAATCAAAGGGGTCCATCGTTTGTAAGGCTTTTTAGAGATGGATCTATTAATTCTATAAGTTATAGACAAAACAACACCAAACATAGAAGTGGCGGTCCCGCAGAAATAGTATATAATTTTGATGGATCCAAAATGGCGGAATATTACTTTTGTGGCGGACATTTACACAATCCTGTTGGTCCAGCTATTTGGTCTAATGCAAATAAATACAAAAGATGGGTAAGCTATTTCTATATAAATGGTACTGAAATTGATCTAAATGAGTTTTGTGAAAGAATGGAAGCAAGATTTTCTTGCCTTCGCGGTTAAAATCGCGCAAAATAAGGAGAAAGAATGGGTAAAAAAGAGAAGAATAAAAGAGATAGAATGGAAATTGAAGGTGTTGTAACCGCAGCTCATAGAGACTGCATGTTTGATGTTGTCTTTGGTGAAGATAACAACTCAAAGGTTTTAGCTAATATTAGCGGTAGAATGAGAAAAGCTTTTATTAAAGTAGTACCCGGCGACAAAGTAAAAGTAGAACTTTCTCCTTATGATACTAGCAAAGGTAGAATCGTACAGAGAATGAAATAATGAAATATACAGTACCTCATGAGAAGAATTTTTGTGGCGGTAATTTCCAAGATTGGATTGAAGTTATGTTGGAAAGCCGCTGCAATGGCAAGTGTTCCTTTTGTATAGAAAAGGATGGATTTAGACCCAAAGAAAAAGTTAGTTGGTTGACATTAACCGAAGCTATTGTGAAAACCGGCAAAACAAACATTCTTCTTTTAGGCGGAGAGCCAACTTTATATCCTAGACTGGAAGAGTTAATACGTTATCTGGTAAATAATGATAGAAAAGTGTTTATCACAACAAATGGTGGTAAGCTAATGGCAAACAAATTTATCGAGAAGCTAGCTTATGTTGATGGAATTAATATATCTATTCATCATTATGATTTAGATATAAATGAAAAGATTACCGGAGTAAAACTAAATGCTGGTAAATTGAAATCAGTTATTGCATTTCTACATTCTAACGGTGCTAAGGTTAGAATAAATTGTAACTGTATTGCTGGATATATTGACTCAAAAGAGGAGATCTTCAAATTTATTGAAGCGACAAAAGAATGGGGAGCAAATAGTGTTAGGTTTGCGGAATTAAAGTTTGATGATAGATTTGTAGACCTAAATAAGATCTTTGATGGAGAGTATGGGTTGAACGATGATCCGTTCATAAAAGGTTGCCATCAAAATGCTACAATAAATGGTATGCATGTTAACTTTAGACAGCTTTGCGGAATGCAATCTGATAAGCGACCTTTGATTAAAAACCCAAAACAGATATTAAAGGACGTCCTTTATTATGATGGTAAGGTATATCACGGGTGGCAAAAGCCTAGAGAAAAATATGAATTAGAAAAAGCATCTTTTTTACATGGAGCAAAAGCAATGACAGATAAAGAAATTAAAGAAATGAAGAAACTTTTGGAAAGATTCAAAAAGGGCGACGCTTCTAAAGAGTATGTTGTTGGTTATATAATGGGAAAAATTGGGTCAGCAAAAGCCGATGCAGAAGCAAAAGCCGAGGCTTTTAAAGCTGCATCTGAAAGTGCTGGTTCGGGGTGTGTGTATTAGGAGTTGGCTAGTTCTAATTCCATTTGACGAATGAAGTCTTCTACTTCTGTAGGAGCTTCTGAAACCTTTTCTTCAAAGTCTTCGTCAAGCGTTGATATATCAGGTTCAACATCATAATGTTTTTTGCCTGTTACAGGGTCTTCTACAACAACTTCATCTTCGCCTTCTAGACCAAAGATACTTCCAATATCTTCTTTGTCTAGTCGTTGCATTTTGTATTCTTTTGGAACATCTTCTTCGTCCCAAACATCTATACTACTTGGTGTAACAGCGGCTCCAAAAACATCTTCTTCATCCCAAACTGATCCCCAATCATCATCATCATTATCATCTTCGAAAGCACCAAGTTTTTCAAACTTAGTTGCCATTTTTAGAAGGGTTTTTACATTATCTGAGGCTTTATCAAATATTGAACCAGGCTCTTCCATTTCTGTATCAAATTCTTCTTCAGGCTTTGTTCTAATTTTCATTCTTTTTTCTGCATAAGGATCAAACCTTTCTCTCTTTCTTTTCATATGCCAAGCCGGAACACTTCCAGGTTCTACTAGTGGTTCGTCTTCATCGTAACTAACGAACAAGCTCGTATCTTTATCACTAAAAGGAGTATCGGAGTCTTCAAATAATATATCTTCGCCTAAAAGACCAGAAGGAACAGGAGTTTCTTTTACATCAAATTCTTCTTCCTCCCAAAACTCTTCTTCCTCTTCTTCGTCTCCATCTTTGTCGGATTCTAATACAGTCTCATCGAATTCGTCTTCTTCTAACATACCATCTTCTTCTTCGAAAAGATCCTTAAAACGTTGAGCAGTCTTAAATTCGGCAAGTTTTTTTATAGCTTTTTCTAGTGATCCCATAGTACCTCAAGTATAAATTCTAAAAAAGATATGCAATAATTGATATTAGATAGTAAGTTTTTTCAAGAGAGGTGAGCCATGAATGCGTTGTATTTAATAATAAAAGAAATAAAAAATGAGCACCCTAACTTTCAAGTAATAAAGAAGTCTGACAGTCTATTTATGAAAATAATAGGCTTCTTATTGCTAGTTATCACTTTCGGTTCTCAAAAAGACTTTATGAAGAGTTATGTAACCACAATAGGTGAGACCGTCTATACTCCAGAAAGTTGGAATGATTGGAGTATAGACCAAAAAGTAATGATATTAAAGCATGAAAGAGTTCATATGAGACAAGCCGTGAGGTATGGTAAGCTATGGTTTAGTATTTTGTATTTGTTTGCGTGGTTCCCATTTGTATTTGCTACTTATAGAACTAAGTTTGAAAAAGAAGCATATACTGAAAATCTTAAATTTGCAATAGAAAAGCGCGGTGAAGAGCTTGTTAAATCTGACAAGTATAAAGAGAATATGTTAAGTTACTTCTTAACAGGAAAATATGGTTGGATGTGTCCTTTTAGGGGCAAAATGGAAAAGTGGTACGATGATACCGTTGAAGAATTGCTAAAAGGTGAGGAGTAATTACAATATTACCGCATACTAAATAGGACTTTTTAAAAAGGGGAATATGAAGCAAATAGAAAAAGACGCGATTATAATGCGACAAGTTATGGAAAAGATAATGGAAGTAATTGTTGAAAATGACATTATCTATAGTAAAGACAATATGCTTAGAATGGCTCAACTATTAATGGCTCAAGCCGTTTCAATGGTTGGTATGTCTTCAAATAATATGAAAGAGTTTAGAGATAACACAAGAAAGTTAGTGGAAAGCATTACTTCCGTTATGGAACAAATGGATCCACAAGCTAGAGCTAAACTAATAGACCAAATAGATAAACAATTGGACTGGTTCGAAGACGAAAGAAGAAAACTCGTACCACCCGAAGATAAGAAGAAAATGAACTAAAGAAAGGACGTAAGTGTGACAGCAATATTTTTTCTAATATACTTGGTGCTATGGAGCACCTTGTATTATTTAATAAGGAAGCAGTCTTTTGATGTGGCTGCTTTTATAATTTCATATTGTTTAGCGCCTTTGATTGTGTTTTATATTTTGTATAGATTGCTTATTTTTGTTTATGGGTCAATTGATGGTTTTTTGAATAGTATTAAAGGTGTTTTTGATTATATTAAATCAAACATTGTTATTAGATATAATAGGTATAAAGCTTTTAGAGAATTTAAAGCTATGTTTGAATAGAAAGGAAGTGATAAGTGGAACAGCTTCTTTTGCATCTTTTTGGTGACTATATAATTCAGAGCGATTGGATGGCTTTGGAAAAGACTAAGAAGAGTTTGCCGGCTTTAATTCATGTTTTGACTTATACTTTACCATTTCTTTTAGTAACGCAGTCGATTTATGCTCTGGCTGTAATCGCCATTTCCCACTTTGTGATTGACAGATGGCGTCTGATCAGGTATGTTTGTTGGGTGAAGAACCTCTTTGGTCCTAAGAGGTATAGGTTCCCTTGGGAAGATTGTTCTATTACTGGATATCACAAAGACAGATCCGAATGGCTGGCTTTTTGGTTGATGATCATATCTGATAATATATTACATCTAACTATAAATTATATAGCTATTACATATGTTTGATCTAAACAAGATAACACACATAGATAATATAAAAGAGTATACTCCAGAGATGATAGCTGAGATGACTCTGGTGTGTGGTAAACGTGTTCTTGTGGAAGATAGTGATAATTCTTATGATCACATTTTGGTATTTCAATGTAAATGTGGACGTCGTTTGGTTTTGTATTACACTAAAGGCTACTCTGATTTAGAATATAAAGAAGTTGAGCATTTGACATTCTTATCTACTGAAGATGAGAACAAAATGTTTCATAATGACATTGGTATTCCTGCTGATATTGCTTATGATCTTGATGGCAACATATATGCTATAGAATATTTTGAGCATGGGAAATCTCACAATATAGGACATCCTTCTAGGATTTGTTATTCTTATAATTTTAGAAAGGGTGCTGGTAAGGTAAAAGGTAGATTTGTGGTATGTGTTATGTATAAAGTAAAAGGAGTTTTACATAACAGTATTGGACCAGCTTATGTGGATTTAGAAAAAGATGATTTAGAGTTCTTTATGAGCGGAGAATCTGTTACAAGAGAAAAATTCTTTGATAGGGAGATCTTTAATGTTTGAAATCTTTAAAATGAAAAAGGAAAGGAATGATAATATGCAAGATGAAAAGGGTGCGGCTTCCAAAACATTGCAATTAGATCACTATACGCGGGGAGCTAGAATTTGGATTTCTAACTCGCAAAAGCTCGCTGACACCCATAAACATAAGGAGGTCGACCCACTTCATTTATTGGCATATGCTCTAGAGAGCATGCCTAATGTTGTAGAGGTCTTCACAAAAGCTGGTGTCGATACGGATGAGCTTTTGAAGGTTTGTAAACTTAGCTTCAAGAAGCTACCTAAAGCTAAAGCTGATGAAAATTCCTACCTTTCTCAATGTTTTATGGATTTGCTAAAGAGAGCCGAGGAAAAGGCTAATAAGAGTAAGTCAGAGTTTGTGGATTTGGAGCATATGCTTTATGCTCTGTCGCAAGAAATTAGGGGTGTTGTGGGAGAGGTTTTCACTTCTTTTGATATTACTCCTGGTAAATTCAATCCTTACTCAGCTCTCTTGTACAAAGACGAGGGTGAATTGCTAAATCACTTCACGACAGATTTGGTTATGAAGGCTAGAGAAAAGGATGCAACTCCGGTTATAGGTAGAAACGACGAGATAAGAAGATTGTCGGAAATTCTGAAAAGAAAAGACAAGAGCAATGCTCTTATTATCGGTGAGGAGGGGATTGGTAAGTTCTCTATTGTTAGAGGATTGGCTAATAGAATAGCTACCGATGATGTATGTTCTAACTTGGCTGGTGTTAGAATGTTGGAGTTGGATATCAATGCATTGTTTGGTGCTGTTCGTACAAATACGGAAGAACGACTAAAGGCGTTGAAAGCGAGCATTGCAAACAGTAAAACAGATACCATCCTTGTTGTAAGGAATTTCGATAGCCTGTTTGTCAACAACAGCATGCATAACAGTGGAAATCTGCTAAAGCCTTTGTTTGATAACAAAAAGGTTTTCTTTATTGCAACAATAACTCTAGAAGGTGTGAAGAAAGTAAACAATAAAGATCCAAATACTTTGCAGCCTTTTACAACCATGGTAATTGATCCTCCAACAGAGGAAGATGCTATGGAAGTTGTTAGAGGTTTGTGTGCATCTTATGAATCTTTTCATGGTATAAGGGTTGAGGAGAGTGCTGTTGTTGCATCGGTAATGCTTGCAAAGCGTTACATACAAGATAAAAATCTGCCAGATAGTGCAATTGGTCTTTTAGATGAAACCTGCGCAAGAACCTATTATACTCTCAAGGGAGTTGCTCCAGAGATAGATAGGCTTGTGAGAAGGATTAATTCCATATCTCATCAGCAATCTATTCTTTGTCAGAATACTGATGATCTTAGCGTTGCTACTAAGATCAAACTGGAAGATGAAAAGAAAGCTCTTTCTTCCGAAAGAGCATTGAAAAATGTCAGAAAATCAAATCTGGTTACAGAACAGCAGATTGCGGAAACACTTGGAGATTGGACGGGTATTCCTGTTTCTAAGATGCTTCAAGCTGAAACCGAACGCCTTATGAGAATGGAAGGTAGTTTGAGGGAAAGAGTTGTTGGACAAGATGAGGCTCTTATGGCTGTAAGCAAAGCTATTCGGCGAAGCAGAGTTGGTTTGAGAGATCCAAGTAGACCAATTGGCTCGTTCTTGTTCTTGGGACCTAGCGGTGTTGGGAAAACCGAACTTGCAAAAGCTTTGTCAGAGTTCTTGTTTGACGATGAACAAGCTCTTGTTAGATTGGACATGAGCGAATTCATGGAGAAGCATATGGCTCAAAGATTGCTTGGTTCTCCTCCAGGTTATGTCGATAGTGATCAAGGCGGCTTCTTGACAGAAGCCGTTAGGCGTAAGCCATATTCGATTCTATTGTTTGATGAAGTTGAAAAGGCTCATGCTGATGTGTTCAATATTTTGCTCCAGTTGCTTGATGATGGTAGATTGACAGATGGTAGAGGTCGTACGGTAGACTTCTCCAATACAATTGTCATTCTTACGTCTAACATTGGAGCACAAAAGATTCTTGATCAGTTGGATGAAAAATTCAGCAAAGCCGGTAGCGGTTATGAAGCAATGAGAAAGATGTTGCTAGAACAACTACGCTCATTCTTCAGACCAGAATTCATCAACAGACTTGATGATATTGTTGTCTTTAAACATCTAACACACGAAAGTCTACACGATATCATTGATATTCAAATGAGGCAGTTGCGTAAACTTTTGCGATTGAAGCAAATGGATATCTCCCTTACCAAAGAAGCAAAGAAGAGTTTGGTTGATATGAGCTTCGACCCAGCATTCGGCGCAAGACCTCTAAAGAGATCTATCGTTAGACACATTCAAAATCCGCTTGCCGAATATATGCTTGAACAGCATGGCGATCTGAAGGATAGGACTATTGTTGTAGATTCGAAAGATGAAGAATTCATCTTCGACTATAAGTAATGTTTGATCTAACGAAAATAGTCGCTATAGATAATATACGCCCATACACCACTGAAGACATATTAAAAATGATCTTTTGTGTTTGTGGGCGTGTCTTGTCAAAAAAATATACAAGCCCTATTGTACATACAAAACTTGTTTACTACAAATGTAAATGTAGAAATCGTTTGACAATCGAGCATAAAGGCGAAAACATATGCTCTATCAAAACGCTGGATGAAGTTGGCATGACTCATAACGAGTTGCCATCTCCATCGTTTATTTCATATTATGAAAATGGTAATATAAGAAATGTTGCTTATCATAGACATGGTAGGCTTCATAATCCATTTGGTAGTGCTAGAATTTGTTATGTTCATAGGGGTAGTTATTCGGTAGCTGGAAATACACCAATATATACAATAAAAGGTAGGTTTGCTATGTATCATGAATATTGGGTAAACGGCTTAAGGCATAACCCTGTTGGACCTGCTCATAGTGATTTTACCGGTCATGCTTTTTATTTTAATGGAGGATATGTTTCAGAAAGTTGTTTCCTAGAGAGGTTAGAAAAAACATTAAATGTTCAATCTTAATAATATTCTGCACATAGATAATATCAGAGAATATTCTGAAGAAGAGCTATTTAAAATGATATTTGAAGGTGATAGATATATCTTCAATGAATTTAAAAAGTATGGGTGTGTGTTTAGGCGTTATTTTAACGAAGACATGAATCAGTTATATTTTACATATAGTACAGGTGAAGATGGAAAGTTGTTTTTGTATTCTATTGCTGTTTCCGATCAAAATGGTTCATTTCATAACGAACCTGGATGCCGCTCGAATAGATTATAGAGTTTATGATGGATTTATAGGGACTGTGTCATATTATGTTGATGGAAAATATCACAATCCATTTGGACCTGCAATAATTGTGTATTCTGATAGATTAGGTGGTATAAAAGGTAGGGTTATTGTTCGCGAAGAATATTTGGTAGGTGGTAGGCAACACAATAATTCTGGTTATGCTATCAAAGATCTCATAAGTTATAACAAACATATTTCTATATCTGTTGGTTTTTGTTTTAATGGAGTTAATATTACAAGAGAAAAGTTTTTTGATAGGCTAGCTAAATTAGCCCTGTAGTGAAATTGGCATCACACCTGACTTTGAATCAGGCATTTTAGGTTCGAGTCCTAACAGGGCTGCCAATTATTCAATCTAAGTGTAAAGGAGAATTATGATTTTAATTTACACAATTATATCTTTGTTTCTTTTTCAGTGGTTGTTTAGAATGCATCTAAAAACCAAAAACAAAGGTATAGAAGAACATATTCCATTACATATGGTTTTTGTGTATTCTATATTTTGGTTGCCTATATTCATTATAGCTATTTTTCTTTTTCTAACTGTGATTACATTCACTATGCTTGTGAATTTAAATATCTTTGGTAAGAAGAAAGGCAAGTCTGATGCTTAAGAAAAGAATTACTCCAGAGGATGTTGTTCAATTATTAAATGAGTTGTTGGATATGGATCCGGTTGCTATGAATAAACTTATTGAAGATAGAGTTTCTTGCAATAGCAATGTAGAAAAACATCCATATGTTCAAGTTAATTGTAGCGATCCAAAGGATCCCAAGGTGGGTTTGTTGGGGTTTTTGAATGGTTTATTTGGTACTACTCCAACAGGTGAAGGGTGTATTGTTGCTAGATATACAGACGAAGACCACACCCAAATAACACATTTTACTTTGAATAGACCGTAATATGTTTTTTGATAGCATAGGAAAATTGGTTTATACTGGAAATCCAAATAGTGATATCTACGACGCAAAACTTATTGTTGAAGTAGATACCGGGATGGCTGCTTATTATCGTTCTGTTATTAGAAAATACAATAGAATAAATATTCCAAAATATCCGCCGCATATAACCGTTATTAGAGGAGAGAAGATTGTAAAACCAGCTATATGGGGCAAATATGCTTCTGTTATGGTTGAGTTTTGGTATAGAAATACCATATATAATGACGATGTTTATTGGTGGTTAGAGGTGAAATGCGATAATTTGGAGGCTATAAGAAAGGAGCTTGGGTTATTTCCAACAAGTCCTCTCACAATGTCGCCGGATGGCAAGCATAAGTTTCATATTACATTAGCAAATACAAAATAAGTGTTGACATCAAATCTTTTCTGTGTTATACTATCTAGTATAATCAACAATAGGTGAGAATGTCAAACATAAGACCAAAGCACGAATCTCTAAGAGAAATTCCTTTAGAGATTTATAGAAAGTTACCTAAAAAGAATTTGTGCAATAAAACATTAAAGTTTCTTTTGTACAATCATCCAGAAAGTTTAGTAAAGATATTAGATAGTAAACACACATCTTTTGATGATAAATATCTAATATTAGAGCTTATGTCATATTCTAACGATAATGACATAGTAATTGAAGCTATTTTGCGTTATTCTAAGAGCGAAATACCTGCATTGAGAGAAGCTGCTTTGTTTTCAGCATCATATTTTCCTAATGATGATGTTGTAGATCGCTTAGAAGAAGCAGAAATAACTGAGGAAAACGAAATAATAAGAGAGTCTGTTAGGTCCTATTTACAAGAAATCTTTGCGTAAGGAGGCAACATGAGTGATAAAGTGAAAGATACTGTTCTTGGTGGTAAAGATGTGAATTATGTGTATGCAATTTTTGTTACTCCAGCAGGGAAGGGATATGGTTGTTTTGCTATTAAGCGTACTGACAATCCTAACAGCTTTCTAGTTGGTGCTTCATATTGTCATCCATCAGATCGAAATCGATTTAGGAAGAAGATCGCTAGGAATATGGCGGCAGGTAGAGCAAACAAGGCGGTTTCCTTTGATAAGGAGCTTAAGCTTGATAGCATTAATGTTGTTGATCATATGCTTTATAGCGATAAGCTACCGATGCCTTCATGGGCAAACCGCGCATACAACATTGGTTCCTTTACTTATCGGTTGAGGGCGGATCAGCATAGTACAAGTTCTTTGCTGCAACAACTCTTTGCCGATGATGCTAACGTTGCAAAGAGCTTTGTTGTATGGGCTACTAATGGATAATGTAGCTAGTTACTTAAATACGTTATTTGGGTGCGATGTTTGTAAAAAAATGTCGCTCCCAATAGCGGATTTGTTTAACCCCAGAATAGATGGGTTTGAAAAGAAAGCTGTATTTGATATTTTATCAAATATGTTTGCGTTTCATGTAGATGGTAATACGCTTGTTTATGACTTGCTTAGAAAGGATATGAATAATGTCCAAGATAGTAGAGATTGCTCCAGATGTTTTCAAATTAGCAGATAAACATATAAAAAGAAGAGCCTTCCTAGATGCCTTCAAAGAAGCTTTAGCATTTACAAACGAAAAAGCCAATAGATATGATTACTGCAATATGAATCATCGTGATGTGCGTGCTTTGTTAAAAAAGCTATATGCGGCAATTCTTAAAGACAAAAAACATTGTTTAAGGTTTTCGAGTGAAAGCTTAAAACATCTTTGTTATGATGACGATGACGGTAAAGAGGTTATGTCTAAGCCATTTAAAGCTGTAAATAAGTTTTATTCAAGTATAGTGGCAAAAAGCAGTCATAGGTATGAAGCAGATGTAATTGACTTTATACTTTTGGTTATGGGTATTGGTAATGGTTTTGAATTTATTGAAAATGGGATAAAGCTGTACAATGGCAAAGAGTTAATGAAAGCATATAAAAGATTTGGAAGAAACGAGCGTCTTACCTCTTGCATGACCGGTGACAATTCTATATTTATGAATTTGCTTGCTTCTAACCCTAAGAAGGTAGATTTGGTAGTGTTTGGTAATAGTGAAGCAAGGGCTTTATTGTGGGAAGATGATAAAGGAAAGCTTATCCTTGATAGGATATATCCATCAGGAAGTTATATTGAGCATATGTTTCTAGGATGGGCTAGAGCTATTGGGTGTGTTTACAGATCTAGATATGGTAGAAAACTTTCTGATGGCTATAAAGCAAATGTAACTTTAAAGATTCCAAAAGAACCTGTATTTCCATATTTAGATACCTTTCTTTATGGTGAAGTAAAGAAGGGTAGAAGGGTGGTTTTATCTAATGTATCACCTTCTAATAGCTATGACTATATAGTGTTTTGTGATACTGATGGAGGGTATGATGGTTCTTCTGGCAAATTAGGACCTTGTGAATGTAGAGAGTGTATGGATCGCCTTCTTTACGATGAGAAAAAAAGGACATGGTATTGTAGTTGGTGTAGAAAAGAGAAACAACTTTTTAGGAAATAAAATGATTGAGGCTTATAGAATTCCGCCAAAGAAAGAGGAGAAAAAAATGAAGTATATTTATACTATTTTTAGTGCAATAAGAAATGCCTTAGAGCGCGCTTGGAAATGGTGGTCTTGGGAAAATTTTACATGGTTATCCCTTTCTGTGATAAGTTTAATCGTTGTTGGCTTTCTTGTTGTAATGCTGTTTGGTCATATTTTCTTAGAAAAGACTCAGGGTGAATGTTATCTAGATTCAGGTGGTAGAGCCGATACAGTTGCGGTAATGAAATCTATTGAATGGGATAATGATAGTGAAATTGCTGTATGTTTAGAAAATGATATAGAGTGCTTAGAAAGAGCTTTGAAAAGTGAGATTTGTAAATGATTGCCTATAGATCTCCTGGGAAATTACAAGAGAAGATTTTAAGTAGGAGCTATGTTATGTTCAAGACCATAAAAGAGCTTATTGGAAGAGCGTGGCGATGGTGGACGTGGGAACATTTTTGGATGACATTGGGCTGTTCTATTGTTTTGATAGCTGCTGGGTGGCTACTTTACTACTTTATATGGCGTATGGTTACACTATAAATTCACCAACAGTGGCTGGGTGCAAAATCACCGGCAGGTCTTCTGAATATATAGAAATTGGTGATAACAAGTATGAAAGAAAAGAAGTTAGTCATATATTACAAATAGTAGATTGGGGTGAAGATAAAAAGATCGGTTATTGTGAGTATGGTGATACAAGCTGCTATGAAAAATATATGAAGTCTAATCTATGTAAATCACAAAAAGCACATGTTGTTTGTGAGCGTGATGATTATGTGATAGAATGTAGAGAAGGCGATGTAGAATGTTACAAAAAGCATTCTTGCGAATAAGGAGTTGCTATGAAAATAGGCTGGATACAATGCTTTGAAGATCCAGAAAAATGGTTTTTGATAACTAGGAATGGAAAAGCTATTAGAGATGGTGGTGACGGTGTTACTTGGGTTTGTGGTTGCCCTTATGGTAGAAGAACTCAACCATGTGAACACTTGATGTTTGTATTTGATAATTTTGTGGAATTACCATCACAAGAAAACATTAGACTATTAAAAGAAGGAAAAGCTTATTACAAGAAGTTTCTTCAGGTAGAGCTAGATAAACTTAATTACTTAATGACATGCTTAAATGAATAATGCTTATATCAAAGAAAGAGATCAATACATTAAGAGCCATATGTGATAAGATTGCTCCAGGTGTTCCGCTTGTAGAATCTAGAATAATAGATGTTCTTGATTCTTTACATCCTTTGGCGCAAAGAGCTTGGAGATTTTATCTAAAAAGATTTGGTGATAAGATAGTAGGATATAGTGAATCTAAACTAAAGAAAAAGGCTTATGAGTCTCCGCTTAGAGAGTTTCTAATGCCTATTAGGTATGCTATGTTTGACAAAGTTCCCGAACCTGAAAGGATTTTCATACGTTACGAAAGGTGGGAGCAACAGATTATAGAAGAAGTAAAGTCTGGTCAGATATTTGAGTGTGATTATGTTGTAATAGGTAGTGGTGCTGGTGGTGCTTCTGTAGCATATAAACTAGCATCTATGGGATATGCTGTATTGATTGTTGAAGAGGGTGATTATTACGACAGACCAAAGCTTAGGGGAGATCCATTATTTGCATTCAAGAACCTTTATAGAAACAAGGGTTTTACAATGGCTTGGGGTAAAAAGGTTTTTCCTATATTAGCTGGTTGTGCTGTAGGTGGAACAACTCTAATAAATTCTGGAACGTGTATAAGATGTCCAAAATATATATTTGAAGAATGGGAAGATCGATTTGATTTGATACATTTTAATTCTAATAACTTTGAAAAGTGTTACGATCAAGTAGCATCTATTCTAAACGTAGAAAAGGTAAGCGATAAATATATAGGAAAAGTTGGTGAGAATATAAGAGATGCCGCAAACAAACTTGGTTGGGAAAATGGTCCTTTACCAAGAAATGCCGATGGTTGTGATGGGCAAGCAACTTGTTGTTTTGGCTGTCCTTCGGGAGCTAAGACGTCAACTAATATAAGCTTTATACCAAGAGCTTTAAAGAATGGTGCCCAATTGCTGATAAACACCGAAGTTACCGATATTGTTTTGCAAAACAATAGGGTTGAATGCGTTGTAATTGAAACCACAAACTATAATAAAAACAAAAAAAGAGCTTGCGTTGTACCTGAGAAGGGTGTTATAGTTGCTTGTGGGGCTTTGATGACACCCCAATTGTTGAGGAAAAGCGGTATAGAGAATGTTAATGTAGGTAGAAACCTTTCATTACATCCTGCATTGGCTGTTTTCTCTATGCACAAGAATGAAGTCAACATGACCACCAATTCTGTTCCTCAAAGTTATCATGTGCCGTTCCTACCATATTTTGTATTAGAGGGGGCTTCTATGCCTCCAACAATAGCGGCAATGGCTATGACCTCTGTGGGAGAAGAATTCTCTTATCTTATGAAAAACTATAGTCGGTTATCTATGTTTGGAGCTATGATAAGAGATACTTCAAAAGGTTTTGTTTTGAAGAATGGTCATGTTTTGTATAACATTAATGACAAAGATTTATCTACATTAGTAGAAGCAACATCTAAGCTAATTAAACTATTATCTAATGTTGATGATGTTCAAGAGATATATCCATTTATAAATGGGTTACATAAGATGAATTGGTATAGCGAAGATTCTCCTTGGAAAGATGCTTCAATTAATAAATATTGGAGATTAAAGAATGTAACAGCTAAAGACTTTACAATATCTTCATATCATCCATTGGGATCTTGTAGAATGGGGACCGATCCTTCTACATCTGTTGTTGATGAACAATTCAAAGTTTGGAATACAGAAAATCTATATGTTGTAGATGGTTCAATATTTCCTGATAGTACAGGAGTAAACCCACAAATGACAATTATGGCTGCTGCTCTAATGGCGGCAGACTTTATAGGAGGTTAGAATGGTTAGCGAAAATAAATTAGAATACCTTGTTGGCAAAAGCGAAGAAGAAGCAATAGATTCCTTAAAGAAAGATAAGAAAAACTATCGAATTAAGAGGAGAGATAAGGAACAATTGGTTGGCGACATGCTATACGATAAGGATAGATTAAACCTTGAAATCGAAGCCGGGATGGTTGTAGCCGTCTCCGTTGGATAAAAACAACAAAAAAAAGAAATGGCTTGACAACTTTATAGGAATATTGTAACATACAGGAATACAGTAAATGCTCGTAGGGATTACATTGCATTAGGAGCCGTTTGATGCAGGTTCGAGTCCTGTCGCCGCCACCAATTATGGCGGTGTAGCCCAAAAGGAGAGGCGACGTAAAAATAGTCTTTACAACTCTTGTTACTGTATAATTTTGCGGAGTGGAGGAGTGGCTACTCATAAGATTCATGGTCTTATCTACGTGGGTTCGAATCCCACCTCCGTTACTAAGGCTGAATGCTAGACTGGAATACATTTTACAGAAAATAAAACACGTGTCTGGTCACCTAATTGTCAGCTTTAAACTTTTGTGTCGAATGCCGCGAGGTGTTACTTTTAGTCTTACAAACTAAATTTAAGGTTCGATTCCTTACTCGGCTATGGTAGCAATTCCACATCATCTTGCATTTTTGTCGACTAGTTTTTATTGAATCGAATGAAATGAATGGATTACATTTGAACCGATTATTCAAGCAATAAGGGTTCGATTCCCTTACGCCCTATATGGGGTGGCTGGCGCTGGAAAAAAACCGTCTATTCTAACCCTTGTCGATTCAAATTTCCGAGAGTAGCGCAGTCTGGTAGCGCGTCTGCTTTGGGAGCAGAAAGCCGCAGGTTCAAATCCTGCCTTTCGGACCAAACCGAATGCCCTAGAGGGTTTACATTTAATCCGATAAATTAAACGATAAGAGTTCGATTCTCTTACGCCCCACTAATTATGGGGCGGCGTGGTGCTGGCAAAACGACTCTCTAACTTTTGTCGGTTTATATTTTTTTATAGGAAAGAAATATGAAAAGACTATATTTGGCTACTTGTCCAGAAACTAATTTTAGTATAGTTGTCTATGCTGATAATACTAAAAACGCTAGACGCCTAATGTTAGACAACCTAGAGGCGGAGTTCGATACTTTTGTTATGATAGAGGCGGATGTTGCTGATTGGCGTCCTTTTGCAGCAGATGCAGAAAGAGGTAGATTTATTGAGGCAAACAAGCCTATAATTGATAGGTTTTTTGCGCAAGATAAGTTTAAAATAACCAGAATAGATAGAATAACTCAACTTCCTCCCGAATGGCGCGGCGCTTGTCCTTGGGGCACTGTTGGTCTTGATGGTGATTGCGCGACTCTACTTAATAATTACAAAAAAGAGTTGAAAAAAGCAAAAGAAGAAAAGCAGCGCAAGAAACTACAATTCATAAAAGAACAAGCTGCGCGTCTAGACAAGATACTTCAAAAAAAAGGCGTAGACGCTTTATTTCTATATTCACTAATAGACCACGGCTTAAGTGAAGAAGTGGTGAATTATTGGAAGGATACCTACTTCCCACCCTTATTAAAAGGGTTGAAATATATTTATGCTGATGATGATGGTAATGTATGTGGTAATGTTTTCTATATAGACAAAACAAACGACAAATATGATGCCGTTTGGGTTGTTACTGATATGTTTATGGATGAAAAGATAAAAACTCTTGCATTAAAAATGTTAGAGAAAATTGTATTTTCTTTGTTTGATAAGTCAGGTGATAAGCTTGAAGCACTTATTGATGAATATAAAGAATATAAAGTTGAAATTGTAGAAAAGCGGCTTCCAAAGCCGGAAGAGATTAGAAAATATACTTTGGCAGGATTAGAGACAACTTATTGCAGAAAGTATTTAATATGAAGATATTATTTAAGATAAGGATATTAGATGAGCATTACATGGTTGTATATGCTAAAGATGAAGCGGAGGCGAAAAGAATAGCTTGTAAACATGTTTGTGATGAAATAAGTCATCGTTTTGGTAATGATAAGTTAATTTCTTATGATCCTTTTTGTAATGGTTTTGTAGCTGTTCCTATATTTGAAGAGAAAGATATTCCAGAAGATTTTTGGATGAGTGTTGCACCATGGGGTGCGCATGTTGCTTGTTCAACGATTATTGAGTTATATGATAAAAAAGAGATTGAAAAATATAAGATGGAATATGATGCAAAGAGACATGTTTTATCAATACGTGAACAAGCTAATAGATTAGATAGGCTTATAAAAGAAGGAAAGGTAGATCCAATAAATTTGGATGCTTTTATAAGACATGGTTTAGATGAAGAGGTTGTTAGGTATTGGAAGGATAATTTCTTTAAGCTTGATGATAGGGTTACTTATAACAATCCAGATTCTGACTTTGTGCATGTGAATATCGATTTAGATGATCGTGTTGTATGGATGCTTATACCATATAATTACTTCGACGGAAGTAAGCAAATGATGCATAATAACAACTATTTTTCCGCGTTGACACGATGCGGTATGTCACTAAATAAAAGTTCTTTAATTAGCTATTTCAAGGGGTATTTCCCAGAAAAAAGCATTATTGTTCATGAAAAAGAAATACTGAATGTTGATGAAATAAGGGTTGCATCTATTGCTGGGTTTGTGTATAAGAGCGCTTCGATTGAAGTAATTATGTAAATATTACTCAAGAAGAAATTGGGGTTCGTAGACTTAATATAGATGAGGTTTTTGAGTTTACCGCACCTCCTCTGCGTAGAAATGTTATGTTTTTACCGGCTGACGAACCAGTTGATGAACCTGTTGCCCCCGAGCCTGAGCCTGCTAATGCTGAGATAGCAGCGTTTGATGAGGAAGTCATTGAAAGGGAATTTATAGATGTGATTGCAATGGAAGCACCTAGGATTGAATGGACGGATGCCGCAGAGCATCGAGATGGAGATAGATAGGATAATTTTGTAGAAGAAAATTAACAGGGTCAGTGGCGAAATTGGCATACGCGCTGGGTTCAAGTTCCAGTATCCTTCGGGATGTGAGGGTTCAACTCCCTCCTGACCCACCAAAATAAGGAGAAAGTTATGGCTAATGTAGAAATAAAATCAGAATTTGATCTAGAGGATAAGATAGTAGTACAAAGAATAGCCGACGATCCGCAAAAAGGCATCATAGTTGAAATAAGGACCAAGTTATATAGATCGATAACAAGTGGAGTTTGTGTAGAAATACAAGATCATGAATACGGTGTAAAGCTAGAAGATGGAAGTTTTCATATTGTAGAGGCTGAACATATTTTTAAGGATGGTTGATGCGTTTAAATGCGACAATAGCAGAAGGAAAGGTTAGATATTCAGAGGTACGCGATAATTTTGGCTTTGTATGCTGGACTTATGAGCTTAATGATGGTGGTTTTTATGATTCTATAATTGAAACTACTCATGATAGAAAAAAACGTTCAAATGAAGCGCGTACATATAAGTTTTACAAAGGTAAAAAAACATTAATATCTATAGAAATAAATACACGTAATGGTAGTATAGAAGAAAGTTATAATGTAAAAGGAAATATTGTATATAGAATTCTTCGCAATCGAGAAGGTTTAATTCATAATACTGGAGAACCTGCGTATCAAGAATGGTATGATAATGGATTAAGAAAATCTGAATTTTATTATACAAGAAATAAGCTTAATAATCCAACAGGACCAGCCGTTTCTAAATGGAAAGAGACTGGCTATCTGTTGAGGCACAAATATTACAGTCATGGTAATAGAATTCATAGAGATATATTGGCGGATAGGATAGAAAGAAGTTTTTAGGAGAGAATATGAGTAAGAAAAGTTATTCAGCAATAGCAGTTATTTTAGATAAAAGTGGTTCTATGTATGGTTTGGTTGATGATACTATTGGTGGATTCAATTCATTTTTAAAAGAAAATCAAGATGTAGAAGATAGTGAAGCTACATTGACATTGGCTCAATTTAGTTCTGACTATAATTTGGTTTATGATAATGTTCCTATTAAGGAGATACCAAATTTAGATACTGATACATATCAGGTTGGTGGTGCTACAGCATTATTGGACGCAATAGGAAAAACTATAAATGCTTTAGATCAAAAGCTATCTATATTGGGAGATGAAGAGAAGCCTGAAAGTGTTATAGTTGTTGTTATGACCGATGGACAGGAAAATTCAAGTAGAGAGTTTACAAAAGAAGCTGTAACATCAATGATAAAGCATAGAGAAGAAAAATATGCTTGGGAATTTATTTTCCTTGGGGCTGGTCTGGATTCAATAAAAGATGCCGCTCAAGTTGGAATTAGTTATCATAATACGGTAGACTACGCTCCAACATCAAAAGGACTTCAAGAATCATATAATTTAATATCTGATTGTGTAAAGTCTCATAGGTTGATGGATAAAGATGAAAGAGCTAAGCATAGAAAGTCAATTTTATCGCATCAGTTAGAGAAAAAGAAGTATGACATAAAATAGTAGGAGCAAAATGGCTTTACAATTAGATAAAACTACACCTGAAGGATTTACTGTTTCATATTGGAGAGTTGATCCTAACATTTCATATGACGCTGTTGAACAAAAATTACACGCTAGAGTGTTGGTATATGCAAATGCTACAGCCAGACAAAATGATAAAAGACCTGTAATCTTTAATGATGCAGAATTTAGAGATATAGAAATTGCAATTTTATCAGGCTCTGATGCTGTCAATGCAATATCAACTGGCGAACCAAGAGATGCTGTATATGATTACTTAAAAACATTGCCATTCTTTGATGGCTATCAAGATGTATAACATAGAAGATTGTCTTTCTACATATAAACCAACAAAAGAACAGGAGCGTGCTTTATCGAGCGACGTTTCTGTTCTTGACAAGATTCCATATCAATACGCGCCTAATTCTCCAAATATTCCTAAAAGAAAGGAAACTGGAATGAAACTATTAATAGGTCAAAAAATTATAGCAAGTTTTATACTATTAGTAATTTATTTACTATCGGTAATATTTGCTTCATGGGTTTTTTCTTTTTCAACACTTTGGTTTAGTTTGTTCCTATTTCCAACAGTTACTGTTTTGATGTATGGTGTTATAACAGAAAATAAGGTTTGGAATTGTTTTAAGTGGTTAGAATGATGCGCAAACCTAAGTAATATTAAATCAAGATAAAACAATTCCTTTCTCTCTCTTGTAAAACCCAACAGGAGAACTATGAAAGGAAAAGCACTAAAAGATATTTCAATACAAGACATCAAAGTAGGACTGAAGGTTATTAGCCCAACAGGTTTCTATAATTTCTCAAATCATTTGGCTACTGATTTGTATGGAGAAATTGTTTTTATTAGGGACCTCAAGGAAGACAGTTACATAATAATAGAATTTGATAAAAAGCCTTCTGTAGTTATGCATAGGTCTTGTGGTCAATGGTTTGTGGATATGGATAGAGAAGATTTATAAGTTCAAAGGGGGATGGTGTGATAAGACCAGTTAAGCCAAGAAAACCTATTATGGTTAAAAAAGCGGTTAAAAAAGCAATAAAAAAAGTAGTTAAAGAGGATAATGGGGATGGTATAATGCGAAAACCAATAAAACCAAGGAAAAGCAAGCAGTTAAAAACAAAACCAACTAAATATAATTTTGTTAAGTATTACAAACAGATCAGCAATAAAGCAACTATTTCTGATATAAAAGAAGCAATTTCTAATTTTTACTTAGATAAAGGTATAAGTCCAACAGTTGATGATATTAATAATGCAATTCTCCATACCAATGGGTTGTATCATAATAAAAATAATGGCGTATATAGCGCAAGTCCTAGCGGTTATTATGGTAGTTATGGTAGTAATTGGAGATATATGCGTGGTCCGTTTGTTTGTATAATGGTTAAAGAAGAGAATCGTGATTATGATAAGCAGCTTAAGGAATATAAAAAGCATAGGAAAGAGAATATAGCTCTGTATGAGAAATATGAAGATAATATGATAAATTACGAAAATCGTATGTTAACTTATAAGAAGCATCTTGCGGATAAAGAAGAGAGAAGGTCTAGAGAAAAGTTAAATAAGATTAAAGCAAACATTGAGGCACAAAAAAAGCGCGTACTAGAAGTTGAAAGGGAATTGTTAGTATGAGCGATTTGAAAGTAACTAAAGCTATAATGAAGAAGATAAAGGAGTATGCTGGAAACAAGGCGGTTGAAAAAGCTTTAACCGAATTGTTTGATGAATTAAGTAGCGATTATCATGGTTTAGAAGAGCCCGTTGCTATATATGGTGCTGTTTTTGAGGTTGATCGTGAACCAGAAACATATAAAACATATGATGTTTATGCTAATTGTAAAAATTTGAGCAAAGCAAATAAGCTTTCTTTGTGTAGAGATATTAGAAAGGAATTTGGGGTATCTTTTGCTGATGCTGTAAATGCATTAAAAGAGGATGAAGCTTTGGTTCTTAATGATGTTTTATATAAGGAGGCATTAGAAAAGAAAAAAGAGCTTGATCAAAAAGGTGTTGAATCGCGCATTGCTATTCTAAAAGAAGAAAAAATAGATTATGGTTGTTGTTGTACAAGTATGCCGGTTGGAGCGCAAACAGCAGGAACAAGCCCAGATCCATATGAAGAGATGTTTTATGATGTAGCTATAAAAACATCTAATCTTAGCAATAAACAAAAAGAGTTTATTGTATCATTGTTGAGAAAAAGAATGGATTATTCTGATGCTCGTAAGTATATAGACGAAAATGATGAGGTTATTGCTTTACAAATAGTAGAAGATGATATGATTGATATGTATAAAGAGGTGTTCGATAGTAAAGGTTTGCAGTTTAGACTTATAGAGTTATGAGAAAGACAACAGCAATATATCAAAATCGCATTTTAGACAAGCAAAGGTTAGAAATTGATACAAACTTAGAAGAGTTTGGTTCAAATAAAAGGCGTTTTGTTTTGCCGTCGGGTAATTTGTTTGCTATTGGGTATGAAAGAATTGTATATGGCGATCATGGTCCTTATATAGAGTTCACAAAAAAACAAATCGTTTCAAAGTTAAGTGGCAAATATAATGAGGTTGATGAATTTAACCTACCAAACAATCCAAAATTTTACTATTTTTGGATGTTTCCTGTAACAGATCCTGGTGTTAAAGTGTATTTACAGTTGAAATCTGTAAGCAATTTACCAAATGCACCTAAAAGATCTGATGGCAGACCTCATAAATTCAATAGAAAAGAGGGTTATGCGGACTATCGCAGGGGGTTTTACTATGTAGACCCTTATCTTTTTAACCCTGTACAAGAGAAAAGTGGAACTTAATAGGCAAAAATTGCTTGACAAGTATAGGTGTTTTGTGCTATGAGTGGTTTTGGTTCAGATGATCCGGTAGATATATTGCAAAGAGCTATGGTTTATTCGCTTATATCAGCTAAAAGGGCTGCTAAGTGGGTAGGAAAACCTGGTGAGGTAATAGAGAAGCTTCCAAAATCTGCTAGAGATATACTTAAAAATCTCAAAAGTGATGATATAACTGAAGGAAAAGTTAAAGATGTAAGGGATTGGGTGGATGCCGTGCCTGATCGTTTCAAAGAAACAGAGAAATTCCTAAAGAAAAAGTTCGATAAGTTCATACTAAGGAAAAAATGAATCCTATAATTCTTTTTAGAGACATCAATGATTATCCCGGAGAGCTTGAAGAAGCTCAAAAATGGTTTGATGTTGTCACAAATAGAGCAAAAATACCACATAATAGTCTTGTTATAGGTAGATATAGCGTTCTTCCTTTCTATAAAGAGCTTGAAGAGGACGTTTTAGACTTAGGGTCTAAACTTATTAACTCATATATGCAGCATAGGTATATTGCAGACCTAGGAAATTACGCTCATCATCTAAAAGGATTAACTCCTAAGACATGGAATCACTTAGATCAAATACCGTTTGAAGGTCCATTCATAGTAAAGGGAGAAACTAACTCCAAAAAGTTTGAATGGAACAAGAAAATGTTTGCAAAAAACAAAGATGAGGCGGTAAGAATATATTGTGATCTTCAAAATGATGGTTTAATTTGCGATCAAACAATCTATATTAGAGAGTACGTTCCTTTAAGAACGTTTATGATCGGCATAGGTGGTATACCTATTGCTGAAGAATATAGGTTCTTTGTTTATAAGGACACAATTCTTTGTGGCGGATACTATTGGTCAAACCATATAGAAGAAATAAAGTATTCTTTAGACCCATTTAGTGTTCCAAGAGAGTTTTTAAGAGAAGTAATGGATTGTGTTGGTAAGAATTGTAACTTCTACGTTATAGATGTTGCAAGAAAAGAGGATGGAAATTGGATAGTTGTTGAATTAAATGATGGGTGTATGTCTGGGTTATCAGACAATAACCCTATAGAGCTTTACAGTAATCTTGCTGACGCATTGGAGAAGGAAAAATCTTAAGAGTAAATAATAAAACCGCATAGGTTTAATGAATGAGATTTCTAGAAAGTTCAGAGGAGACATACCTTTAACATGCAATCGAAGGTATAAATTATCAAACGAGCTAAAAGAACAAGTTCTTTCATGTGGGATTGATTTTATTCCTTTCGCTTTGTCTGCACATCCTGATTTTGAATCAAGTGTTATGGTTGGTTCGATGTTTGTTTTCGATGAATCTTCTAGATTGTATAGATGTAGATATGATGGGTGGGAACTTTGGCGATTCTTAGATAAAGATAACTTCAAATTCATTAAAGGTTGGCTTTACAGACCTCTAAAAGAAGAGGAGGAAAGTGTTGAGCCAATATGGCTTTTAAATATTTGCTTAGATTTCGAAAGGATATAATATGTGGCTTGTAATTTTTATCGGTCTTACTCTTATATTGACCTTTGCTTTGCTAGCAATTATAAAATGACATTTTTGATAGTCATTTTAATTGTTGCATTTGTTTTTACCTTTACTTATTGGTTAGGTAATTAGCAGCGTTGGTGTTAATGGTAGCATAGGAGGTTTCCAACCTTTTGGTGCTGGTTCAAATCCAGTACGCTGCTCCAACTAAATGAATAATACTGTATACATGTATGGCGAATGACTATTGGAAGAAATGGTATAAAAAGAACCGTAGGCGGTTTAATGAAGTAGCTAATAAACATAAGCGCAAGAGAAGAAAAGAAATGCGTAAGCTTATTAGTGAAAGAAAGGGCGGACCATGTATAATGTGTATGAAATGTTATCATCCAGAAGCTATGGACTTTTATAATGATGGGGATGATAAAAAGTTTCAAATAGGAGATGCCGGAAGAAAGATATATAGTCTAAAAAGTTTAGAAGAAGAATTAGATAAGTGTAATTTATATTGTGCTGTATGTAGAAGAATTCTTCATAATGAAAATTTTCTAAATGAAGAGCCTTTAGGAAGCTCTGGAATCAGAAGAAAAAAACTAAGAGATTTAATTCATGATTTAAAAAGTAATCCATGTGCTGATTGTGGAGAAGTTTTTCCTCCATATGCAATGGATTTTGATCATTTAGGAGAGGTTCCAAAGGAAGGAACGGTTGCTAAAATGGTAAGCTGGGGTCTTCCTGAAAAGAAGATTCTAGATGAGGTAGATAAATGTGAAAGTATTTGTGTTAACTGTCATAGAATTAGAACCTCTACCAGGAGACAGCTAGACAAAATAAAAGAATGGATAGATAAGAATGTAAAAGAAAATAAAGATTATAGTAAAGATAATACAAATCCTTGTTTTTTTTATTCTGCCATGGTCGTTGCCCTGTTCCCCAATTTAAAACTAATGAAGGGCAAGCAAGACCCACCAGGTGAGGGTGACATTGCGCATTTTTGGGTTGAGGATGCTGGTGGTAATGTTATAGACCCAGCATGGTTTAGAAATCCTGATGCAAAAAATGTTAATGGTAAGGAAATATCATTAATTGATAATTTACAAGACGTTATTGATGATGAGTTATTTAAGACGATAGACAAGGAAGAGCAAGATGAGGTAAGAGAATTATTGGAAGACGATTAGCCCAATAGGATAGAATGCAAAAACTTGTTTCTCTTTCTTTTGCTGTAGGTACTTTAGTAACACAAGAACATATAGATAACGTAAAAAAAGAAGCAAACGAATACCAAGTAGGCTCCAAACCTTGGAGCTTATTGATGAGTTATGCTAACCGTTTGGAAGATAAACTTAGGAAGCAAAATGGCAATAACAGTATATCGAGCAGCAAATGATTCTTACAAAATTGTAAACGAAAATGAAAAACTTCTTGAAAAGATATTATCTACAGATAAGATTTCTCAAATAGATACGCCTGAATTCGTTTTACGAAAAAATCCAAATCCATTCAATCCTAAGAGTAAACTTAAGAAACCAATAGGAACGTGGTATGCTTATGGTACTTCTTGGTTAGAGTTGATGGGAATAACTAGCAAACCAGACTTACACCTCTTTAGGTTAGAGATTGATATAAGTAAGATGTTGGTCTTGACTGAAAAGAATATAGCTCATGTATGTAGAGTATATGGCAGTTTAGAAAATGGGCAGCATATAGTAAACTGGAATTTAGTTTGCATGAATCATTATGGGGTTGAAATAAAAGACCTTGTTTCGGTAAGTGATGCATATATGAAAGCTTTTAATACAAAACTTATCCCATGTTGGTTAGAATATTGGGATGTTCCTGGTGGCTGTGTTTGGAACGGAGCAGCCATCGATGGTTTTACTAAAATTTAAGATTGTTCTTGACAAGCTTCGGTGCTGTGTGATACAGTAACGTCGTAGGATGCTTATATCCAAAAAACTTATTTCTTAATAGAAAGGACGTGTAGTTATGGCTAAGAGAAACACAAAAACAACTAACAAAGATATGGACATCAGAATTCAAATGACAGATACCGGTAAGTGGTGTGTAATGAAGAACGGAAACAAGCGACCTTCAAAGACAACCACAACTCAAAGAGATGCAATCTCTTATGGTCGAGACATCGCCAAGAAGATTGGCGCTCCTATGATTATCTATAATAGAAAGGGTAATGAGCGTAGACGCTATTACAACAAGTAAGCTTTTCTAAGATTTAGTCACCAACAAAAAGAATAGTGTGCAGGGAGAGCCTGCAACGATATCTAACATACTCTTCACTCATGTTTCGGTGTTCATTAAACACTTTTTGTTTGGTGACTTCTTTTTTTACTTCCAATATTATGGCATTTGTATGGGTCGCATTTGGTTTCGACGTGGAAATGACATTAGGAGGTGCGTAGCAACGGAGTCAACGAACCGTAAAACTTGTTGAAAACATAATTGCGAATGATAATAATTCACAATTTGCTCTCGCTGCTTAGAGAGCACGCTGTTATTAAGTTTTGCATTTCGGCTTATTAATGGCGTCATTTAGAAATGATCGGTGTTTGTTTTTGACAACTTAAAACAGATACTTAAAATTTAAAGTTGTTAGCTTGATAAAACGCTGTCTATTGTGGTTTATTAAGCGAATCTAAATAATAGAAGAGGCTACGTGGTGCCAAGTAAAAATAGTTTTTGCGGACCGGAGTTCGATTCTCCGGCGATCCACCAATTCTTAAACTTAGGAGAGAAGAAATGAGTACAACACTATATATTGTTTTTTTGGTTTTAGCTCTTATTGCTGGTTATGTTTTACATCCATTTACATTTAAATATTTAAAAAGCGCATATTGTTATTTGACAGATGAGTTTGAAGAGTTTAAGGATGATGCCGAAGATAAGCTTGAAGAGATCAAAGATAAGATAGAGCGTCAAATTGATGTGGCTGAAGAAAAGGGAGAAGATATATCTGAAGAGGTTAAAGATATGGTAAGCGACCTTAAGGATATCTTGAACATAATTAAAAGATAGGAGAAAAAGCTAAACATGAATACTTATTTTGTGTCTTATGTTGAAAGAAAATGTAGAGAACACGGTATTCCAGAAAACTTAGCAGCACTAATTCAACTAAGAAAAGCGGTTGAACAAAAAAATGAGGAAGATGCTTGCAGAATTGCACAAAACATTCTGTCTTTTATAGAAAAGAGGGAAAAGAAGACCATCCCTAACTTAAAGAGACAAGGATAGTAGTTTGTAGTCAAGTAGAAAGCGCTTTTCTTCTCTAGTTTAAAAAAGGAGATAGAAATGGGCGATAGTATTAGAATTACTTTTAATCTTTCTCTTCCGTCGGCATCTAAAGAAATTACAGCGCCTTTGATGTTGGCTAGAGGGTACGAAAGAAAAAAAATACTAGAACTTTTCGAGAAGCTTCAAGAAGAGGGTTTTGGAAAGTTTGATAGAGGTAGACAGGGTAGGGGCAATGTTGCCAAGTTCATACCAAACGACATATGTCCCGAAGAATATACAATGGAGTTTGTATTAAAGAAGAGAGGGCGACCAAAGAAGTTATTGGAGGGATGATGGTTTATATAGATAGTAAGTTTTCTGGAAGAGTTATAGTTTGTGGTTTAAAAGGTAATAACATAAATCAGTTTATGAGAAGTTTTCTTAAGCATGTTTGGTTAGAACATAATATTCCTGATGGAATGAAGATGGTTGGAAGTGGAAACAAATTAACTTTAGACATGCTTCCAAAGAATATAGATTTGAATGATATAGCTGATAAGGCGGTAGATAAGGGTATCTTGATGCTAGAAAGAATTGGTCCTGTAAATGTTTGGCTAAACCTTTGGGTGTCAAAAGATGAAGGAACCAATCCACAAATAAAGGTTGATATAGATAAGTACAAATATGAAAAAGATGGAGACAACTTGTCTTCTGCTGTAAATAAAGCGATAAACGAATTATGAAAATAGATCTTGTTTGGTTCAAAGCTACAGATAGTCAAATGTCTGCTATTTTTATTAATGGTAAAGAGATTGCATATAGAAATGATATTGACAATAAGTTAATAGACTTTGTTAATATGTTAACTTCTACATGCGAAGTATGCGGAATTGAACTAAATATCAAAGAAGTTCCTTGGGAATATCTAAAAAATTCTAAACCATCTCCTTAACATTTATTTTAAGTATTTCTAATTTTTTGTCATTGTTAATATGTTTGGCTATGACGATGACGAAGATCTACAGGCTTACTTTGCTTTCTATAATCCAGTGGGAGTAGAAGAAGACTGTGGCAGCAAATCCACAAAACCCAAGGAAGAAAGTGCCGGAATACATTGTAGAGCTTGTAGCGACTTTAATAAATATGCGGTGCCAGACTATATTGTCTTAGATGGTAAGTTTACCTGCTGGTCTTGCGCAACCCATCCTGAAAGAAAAAGAATTGGGTTGCCGTCAGATAAAGTAAAGGACCTT
>Ga0180437_10001024_pt1 | contig 49407 bp, 37 predicted proteins | sample SS_ome_4_FD_132410 | JGI IMG/M metagenome (GOLD analysis project Ga0180437, IMG submission 132410) | Hypersaline lake sediment archaeal communities from the Salton Sea, California, USA - SS_3_D_1 metaG | ecosystem: Environmental > Aquatic > Non-marine Saline and Alkaline > Hypersaline >... | reverse complement strand
TCCACTCCGCTGATACAGTACACGATAGTTCATCGGACACGCCTTTGCGAAGTTTTGGTCAACTTCTAGTGTGTTCGATGAACTCCTTTTTCTCAACCTCCAAACATGTCCTCCCCTCAGCCCCCTTAAAGGGGGAGGGTGCATGCTCTGACGCTGAAGGTAGGAGGCTTCACATTGCAATGACCGTGCTGATGTTTCAGGTGCCAAGGCGGGCTTTCTCCTGCTGGGCGACTTCTTCGTCCAGCTTCTTGAACAGGGGCTTGATGTCGCCGAGTTTTTGGCCGGGGGCGAGCTGGCTGGCTGCCCAGCGGCCCGTGGCTTTTGACCCGTCGTAGGTCAGCGCGCCGTGGTCGCGGGTGGACTCCTGGTAGGTCTGGATGTGCTGGTCGCCGAAAAGCTGGCCTTCGTAGCCAAGCATGGCGTGCAGGCGCTCCGCCGAGAAGGGCAGGAAGGGGGCCAGCATTATCTTGAGGGTGTCGATGACGCGCAGCACGGTGTAGAGGGTGGTGGCGGCTGCCGCTTTGTCCTCTTTGACCTGGAACCAGGGGGCCTGATCGTCGAGATAGCGGTTGGTCTCGCGGGCGAGGCTCATGGCGGCGTCGAGGGCGGCGCGCAGCTTGACCGCGCCCAGCAGGCCGCCGACCTCGTCTATCCCGGCTTCGACTTTGGCCAGGAGGGCCTGGTCGGCGGGGCGCAACTCGCCGGGGTCGGGCACCTGCCCCTCGAAGTGTTTGTGGGTCAGGCTGAGGGTGCGGTTGACGAGATTGCCCCAGGCGGCAACGAGTTCGTTGTTGTTGCGGGCGACGAAATCGTCCCAACTGAAGTCGGTGTCGCGGGCTTCCGGCATGACGGCGGTGACGTAGTAGCGGATGGCGTCGGGGTCGTAGCGCTGCAGGATGTCGGGCAGCCAGATGGCCCAGTTGCGGCTCTTGGAGAAGGCTTCGCCTTCGATGTTCATGAATTCGTTGGCGGGCACGTCGTAGGGCAGGTTGAGCTGCCTGGAGGGGTCGTCCTCGTAGATGCGACCTACGCCCAGCAGTTCGGCCTGCCAGATGAGCGTGTGGAAGGGGATGTTGTCCTTGCCGATGAAGTTGTAGATTTTGGCCGACGGTTCGTACCACCAGTCTTTCCAGGCGTCGGGCTGGCCGGTGTTGTGGGCCCACTCGACCGAGGCGGTGAAATAGCCCATCACGGCTTCGAACCAGACGTAGAGGGCCTTGCCCTCCCAGCCGTCGAGGGGGACGGGGATGCCCCACTCGATGTCGCGGGTGATGGGCCGCCCCTGCAAGCCCTGGTCGAGGTAGTTGCGGGTGAAGTTGATGACGTTGGCCCGCCAGTGATCTTTGTTGGCGATATAGACCTTTAGCTGCTCGGTGAAGGCGGGCAGGTCGAGGAAGTAGTGCTCGCTCTCGCGGACGACGGGCGGGCTGCCGGTCAGCTTGCTGCGCGGGTTGATGAGTTCGAGGGCGTCGAGTAGGCCGCCGTGATTGTCGCACTGGTCGCCGCGCGCCTGCTCGTAGCCACAGACGGGACACTGGCCTTCTACCAAGCGGTCCGGGAGGTAGCGCTCGGCTTGCTCGTCGTAGAGCAGCTTTTGTGTCTCCAAATAGAGCGCCTCGGCTTCGCGCAGGGCGGTGAAGAAGTCCTGGGCGATGCGGTGGTGGTTCTCGGTATCGGTGTGGGTGAAGAGATCGTAGCTGATGCCGATGTCTTTTTGGGTTTGCAGGAAGCGGGCGTGATAGTGCTCGAAGACCTCGCGCGGGGTCTTGCCTTGGGCGTCGGCAGTGACCATGATGGGCGTGCCGTGCGAGTCGGAGCCGGAGACCATCAGCACGCGGTTGCCCTTGAGGCGATTGTAGCGCGCAAAGATGTCGGCGGGCAGGTAGGCTCCGGCCAGATGGCCGACGTGCAGGTCGCCGTTGGCGTAGGGCCAGGCGACGGATACGTGTATGGTTTCGGTCATGGGTCTTCCTCTCCGTGGCAACTCAGGGATTCTACCACCTGGGCATCCAATAAAAAAACCGCCGTGCGAAGCGGCGGTCCAGTGACCTTGCGCCGTGGGCGCTAGCGACGTGTCTCCACGCCGCAGCGGCCCTCGCCAAGAGGGGCTTCGCGCCCTCTCGGCCACGGCAGGCCGGGCATGGACATCATCATCGACTGGGTGCTCATGATGGGTGGAATTGTACGGAAGGTGGGTAGGGCTGTCAAGGAAGCCGGGGGATTGAAACGCGGAGACAGGGAACGGGGGAGGGCGCGGAGAGTGCCTCCCCAAGCGGAGAGTCAGAACAGGTCTGTGGATGATGACGGAGCGCCTGCTGTGGGAGGTTTTTGACAGGCAGAACGTTTGTTCGTATACTGGACGGCAACGCCGACAGCCATTCTTGGAAGCAAGGGCACATGAATAGGACGACGGTTTTCCCTTTGAGGGCGGTGCGCGCGGTGGCTTTGCACGCGCAGGGTTTGAGCGCGCCGGACGCGCCGGGCGAGGTGACAGGCGACGCGATCTACGAGGCTATCGCGCGGATAGGGTGCGTGCAGATCGATACGCTGCAAGTGGTGCGCCGCAGCCAGTACGTGGCGCTGTGGAGCCGGGTGGGGAATTACGACCCGGCAGAGCTGGACCGGCTGGCCTACGAGGCGGGGGAGCGCCGCCTGTTCGAGTATTGGTTTCACGCAGCCTGCCTGATTCCGCTGACCACGTATCGCTACATGATAGCGAGGATGCACCACCACGGGAACCGCGAGGATGCTTGGCACGCACAGTGGCTGGCGCAGGAGGACAGCGCGGCAATCATCCAGGGGGTGATGGACCGAGTCCGGCAGGAGGGCGGGCTGCGCGCGGCGGATTTTGAGCATAAGAGCAAAGAAGGTGGGAGTTGGTGGGATTGGAAACCAGCCAAGCTGGCCCTGGAACGCCTGTACAACTGGGGTGAGTTGATGATCGAGGACCGGGCCAACTTTCAACGGGTGTACAACTTGCGGGAGCGGGTACTGCCGGAGTGGGTGGATACGTCTGAGCCCGGCCCGGAGGAGACGATGCGTCACCTGTTGGCGCTGTCGGCGCGGGCGCTGGGGGTGTGCCAGGCGGGCCAGGTGGCGGACTATACGCATACGAAGCGGACGGTGGCCCGGCCTGTCACGGAGGCGTTGCTGGCCGAGGGGGTGTTGGTGGAGGTGAAAGCGAGGTTGGGCGACGGCGAGGCGCACGACCTGATTGTACATAAGGACAACGTGCGGCTTCTGGAGCAGGCGGCGGACGGGGCGCTGCCTGCCGAGCGGACGACGTTTCTGAGCCCGTTCGACAACTTGTTCTGGGCACAGGGACGGGACGCTCAGTTCTGGGGTTTCCGGCAGGTGTTGGAGGCGTACAAACCGGCGAAGCAGCGGGAGTGGGGGTATTTTTGCCTGCCGATCTTGCACGGGGAGCGGCTGGTGGGGCGCTTCGATCCGAAGCTGGAGCGGAAGACGGGGACGCTGCGGTTGAAGGCGCTGTACCTGGAGCCGGGGGTCGACCCCGACGAGGAACTGGTCAGCGCGGTGGCGGGGGCGATGGGCGATTTTATGGCTTTTCACGAGGCGAGTACGTTGGCGATCGAGGGCAGCGATCCCGCCGGGTTTGGGGCGAAGCTGGAGAAGAGAATTGGGCGCGGATGATATGCGGATGATGTGTCTGTCTCTGGATGGTGGAGAGCCACTCTATTGGGCCTCATCGCCCGCCTGGGGTGAGCCTGTCTGGCCCACCATGGTGAGCTTGAAGTGCAGCAGCCCGAACGACAGCACATCGCCGTCTTGCAGCATCAGATGCTCACTCTTATCGAGTCTGACTTCGTTGACATAGGTCCCATTCGAGCTGAGCAAGTCAACGATCTCAAGGCCCTCCTCGGTGGGGTGCAGGAGAGCATGCTGCCGGGACACCCCTCGTTCCAGGGCATCATACTCGGTCAAATCAAGGTCCGGTACGATGTATTCCTGCGTCCGCCCAATGATAATGTCATCGTAGATTTCCAGGTTCAGAGGCTTGTGGCCGTGCTCTGAGCTGTGCAAGATGATACGCCAGGCAAGGGCATCGGCCTCAGGAAGAAGATTGCTGGTAGACCGCGGCAATCTGACAAAGTAAGTGGCGTCGGGCGCCTCCACCGGGCCAGGGAATTCCGGCCTGGGGATGTCGCTGATCACCACGGTTATCTCACCCATCCTCAACTTCAACTCAAAGACAAGCTCGTCGAGCATGTCAATGAGGTCCTCCAGCGATTTATCTTTGTATGGGCGCCGACCGAATGATCTCTGCCGATCTTGATCGGCATCCGGCGGCCCCTCCTCGGATTTCCCATGACCAGCCATGCGCACTACCCACCTTTACACCGCCAGCCGCCAATGGCTGACCAAGCGTGGCAATGATGGAGACTCGCTGCCGTTCTACTCCTGTCTTCGGTAGAAGGCTCTGTCGCCAAGCGGTTGCCTTGACATCCGCTTCTTACATATTAGCATAATCCAAAACGGCCCAGGCTGAGCTTACAAACTGGTAACAGCCTGACGGCTTACAGCAGAGGTTGGCGCGACGGCGGCGGGTGGCCTATACTGCGCGTTGACCGGAAAACCACGACTCAACGAGTGAAGAGACCGGAGGAGGTTTATGTCGATTACGGTCACGTGGCTGGGGCACGCGGCTTTCAGCCTGGATATTGACGGGACGGCGGTGTTGATCGATCCGTTTCTGAGCGATAACCCGGTGGCACGGGTATCGCCCGACGAGGTGGAGGCGGATTTTATTCTGGTGTCGCACGGACACGGGGATCACGTGGGGGACACGGTGGCGATTGCCAAGCGGACCGGGGCCTGTACGATCAGCAACGCGGAGATCAACCGGTGGTTGACCGAGCAGGGGTTGGAGAATCTGCACGCGCAGCACATCGGCGGGGGGTATCACCACCCCTTTGGCCACGTGAAGCTGACGATCGCTCACCACGGGTCGGGGCTGCCCGACGGGAGCGTGGGGGGCAATCCGTGCGGTTTCTTGATTACGGCTGGCGATAAGAAGCTGTATTTTGCCGGGGACACGGGCCTGTTCTCGGACATGCGGCTTTATGGGGAGGAGGGGATCGACTTCGCGGCGCTGCCTATCGGCGATAATTTCACGATGGGGCCGGACGATTCGCTGCGGGCGATCAGGTTCCTGGAACCGAAGGTGGTGATGCCTGTCCATTACAATACCTTCCCGGTGATCGAGCAGGATGCCGAGGCGTGGGCGAGGCGCGTGGAGAAGGAGACGACAGCCCAGCCTGTCGTGCTGAGGCCGGGCGAGAGCACCACGCTGTAACGAAACGACTGCTAAGAACCTACCCGCAAGACGTGTTTTGCGGCTTATTCACAAGGGGCTTGAGCCCCTTGTCTGGTATTTGTGAATAGACTCTGCTAAGGGGAGATCCATGCCTGCCAGCGTCGAGCGAGGCACTATCGTTTATCGTGAGTGGGGGGAGAAGCGGGGACTGACCGAGTCGGAGGAGGGGTTCGCCTCGATTGACGAGTTGTTTGCGCTGTGCCTGCGGGTGGACGATCCGCGTTTGGTGGACCGGATCGTCTTGAGCGGTCTCGACGGGGACGGAGAGCCACGCACAGTGACGTTTGCGTTTCAGGCGGTGTCCAAGGGGCGGGAATGACGGGTTTCTTTGTCGAGTGATTCGCTATTGGGCACCGTGTGCCGCTGCTTTCTAGGGGGTTTCGGGCCAGGGCCTAGGATTGGGGGGGATAGGCCAGGGGCAGGCTGACGAAGAAGGTGCTGCCGTGACCAAGGCCCTTGCTCTCGGCCCAGATGCGTCCTTTGTGGCGCTCGACGATGGCTTTGGCGATGGTCAACCCCAGCCCCATCCCGCCGTGGTGGCGGGTCATGTGGTCTTCGACCTGGTAGAACTGGTCGAAGATGTGCTCCAGGTCTTCGGCGGCAAGGCCGACGCCGGAGTCCTCTGCTATCAGCCAGACTTCGTTGCCTTTGAGCTGAGACTTGAGGGTGATGACGCCGCGCTCCGGCGTGAACTTGACCGCGTTGTTGAGCACGTTGGTGAGGGCCTGTTCGAGCCGGGAGCGCTCGGCCATGATTTCGATTTGCTCGACAGGGGCGTCTACGATGAAGATTTGCCCCTTGGCATCGGCCAACTCTGCCACGTCCTGCTGAACGGAGCGCATGATGCTGTTGACGGTGACGACTTTCAGTTCAAGGTCGTCGTCTTCGGTGCGGATCTGGGTCAGGTTGGCCATGTCTTCGATGAGGTTGCGCATGCGCATCGCGCTCTTGAGCACCGCGTCGGCGTGCTCGCCGACCTGACCCTGGGCATCGTCTTTGAGAAAGGTGGCATAGCCCAGAATGAGTCCGAGGGGGGTGCGCAGTTCGTGAGAGGCGATGGCGATGAAGTCGCTTTTGATCTTGTCCAGCCTGTCGAGGTCGTCGAGGGCTTCTTGCAGGGCTTCGATGAGGCGGGCGTTTTCGATGGCGACGGCGGCCAGCGCGGCCAGGATGCTGAGTCGCCGCACGTCTTCGTCGTCGAAGACGCCGGCGTCTGTTTTCTTGTTGACGGCCTGGAGCACGCCGATGACTTGCTCCCGAATCCTCATGGGAATGCTGACCAGGCTGCGCACGTCGTACCTGATGGCGTCGCCGACTTCGTGAAAGTGGCGCGGGTCTTTCTTGGTGTCGGCGATGAGAATGGGCCGGTTTTCGGTGACGGTGGCCCCGGCGATGCTCCCGTCGAGGGGGACGGGGATTTTCTGGAGCATTCTGATGTCGGTGCCGGTGGAAGCGGTGAAATGTAGTTGGTGGGTGTTCTTGTCCATCAGCAGGATGGATGCCGACTCGGCCTCGGAGAGTTCGGCTGCCACGTCCATGATGAACTTGAGCAGCGCGTCCAACTCTAACGTCGAGTTGAGGACGAGGCTGACTTGCACCATACGGTGGAGCACCTGAATATCGCGCCGCAGAAGCTCCACGTCCGCATCTTCGAGTGGCGTTAGAAAGCCTGTCACGCCTGTCACGGCATGCTTACTCCCCTATCCTGACCGGCAGTGTAACCATCTCCGGTAGTATAGCATCACATCGGGGATGTGCGATACTTTGGGGCGGGCCAAAGGGGTGATCGCGTTCTTTGGGCGACGACGGCGAGCGTCCACGGATTTCACGAATGGCGCAAACTGAATCCGTGAAAACGGTGTCGTCTATTGACAGGCCGTCGCTCGTCTTTTATTGTTAGCAACATTATCTTTATTGTCAGTGACGCTCTTTCATTCGCCAAATGCGGAGATTCAATGGTACACGACCACGCTCACGGGTTACCAGACGATACGCTGCTGTCGACCGACAAGGGGATTCGGGCGCTGAAGGTTTCGCTCCTGGGGCTGCTGGCTACGGCGGCTTTCCAGGCGGGGATCGCTATCGTGGGAGGCAGCGCGGCGCTGCTGGCCGATACGATTCACAACCTGGCCGATGCTTTTACGACGGTGCCGTTGTGGATCGCGTTCGTGCTGGCCCGGCGGCAAGCCACGCGGCGATTCACGTACGGGTATGGCCGGGCTGAGGACGTGGCCGGAGCGGTGATTTTGCTGTTCATCCTGTTCAGCGCCGGGGTGTCGGGCTACGAGTCGTACGTCAAGCTGGTGCGCGGCGAGCCGATCACTTTGCTGGGGCTGGGGATGCTGGCGGGTCTGGTGGGCGTGGTGGGCAATGAGGCCGTGGCGCGGTACAAGATCCGGGTGGGCAACGAGATCGGCAGCGCCTCTCTGGTGGCGGACGGGCAGCATTCCCGCGTCGACGGGCTGACTTCGCTGGCGGCGTTCCTGGGCCTGCTGGGGGTGTTTCTGGGCCGCCAGTTTGACATTCCGGGGCTGGCGCTGGCCGACCCGATTGCCGGGTTTGTGATCACGCTGGCGATCTTGTGGATTCTGGTCGATGTGGGGGCCGACGTGGTGGGCCGGTTGATGGATGCGATTGATCCGGCGATTGTCGAGGAGATGGAGCGGATTGCCACCAGCGTAGAGGGGGTGAGCAGCGTGCACGACCTGCGGGCACGGTGGTTGGGACATAATATTACGATGGAGATCCACATCTGTGTGGCGGGCGGGCAGACGCTGGCCGAGGCGCACGCGCTGGGGGAGAAGGTGCGGCACGAGTTGCTGCATCACATTCCCCGGTTGAGTGACGTGATCGTGCACGCCGATCCCCAGGATGAAACGGAGGGGTGTAGAGGAGGGGAGACAATGTAGCGTTTATCTTCGTGTCTTTTTCTGAAGTTCTTGAGGTCTTTTTGTCTGGGCAAGGCTTCGTTTGCACAGATTTGTTCTTTCAACATTTATCTACAGAAGAGTATATATAAAGTCGTCGTAGTCGTCGGGGTTGTTCAAATGTCGAAAAAGGGGCTCTGGCGGCCAAAAACCGGCAGATGTGGGGGTTGACGAGGAATTATCCCCCATATGTGGGGGTGGTTTTGAACAGGACAAACTGTTCAAAGTGTGTCGAGAATGTTCAAAGTTTTTTAGGGGGGGCTAAATCAAACCCACATCTGGGTGCGTTTGCAAATGACCCCCATATATGGGGGGTAATATGAAACGCTTTTGAACAGAGTTTCAACAGGTTTTCGACAGGGTGTCAACAGGGGGGCGGTGGTTTTGGAAAGGTATCCCAAAGGAGTCCCTGGGAATCGAAAAGGCCGCCCGTCGAGGCGGCCAGGGTCGTTTGCGGGCGCCCTAGTCTGCGGTGGCGGGGGCTTGGTTGGCTTCGAGGGCTTTCTTGACGAGGGTGATCTGGCTGCGAAGGAGCCTGTCGGTGGGGAGTTTGTCGGTGACGCGGTTGCAGCTGTAGAGGACGGTGGAGTGACTGCGCCCACCCAGTCTCTCGCCGATCTGGGGCAGGGAGATGTCGGTTTCTTCGCGGGCCATGAACATGGCGACCTGCCGGGCCAGGGAGACGAGCCGGGCGCGGCTCCGCCCGCGCAGGTCTTCGACGTCGACGCGGTAGACCCTGGCGACGGCCAGCAGGATCTGGTCGAGGGTCAGATTCGACTTGCGCGGGGTGACGTCGCCCAGCGCCGACTCGGCGAGCGAGACCGAGAGCGGGACTCCGGTGAGTTGGACGTGGGCGAGGACGCGGGTCAGCGCGCCTTCGAGCTGGCGGGGGTTGCGGTCGGCGCGGCGGGCGATGAATTCGAGCACCGGGGTGGGCACGGTTTTCTTGTGGTCGCGGGCTTTGGCCTGCAGGATTTTGATCCGCGTCTCCAGGGCGGGGGCTTTCAGGTCGGCGACCATGCCGCCTTCTAAGCGCGAGCGGAGGCGCTTGTCGAGGCCGGTGAGGTCGGCGGGGGGGGCGCTGCCGGTGAGGACGATTCTCTTGTCCAGGTCGTAGAGGGCGTTGAAGGTATGGAAGAATTCTTCCTGGGTGTTTTCTTTGCCGGCGATGAATTGCACGTCGTCGATCAGGAGCAGGTCTACCGAGCGGTATTTCTCGCGGAGGGCGGCGGTGGTGTGATTGCGGATGGCTTCGACCAGGTCGTTGGTGAAGGTTTCGGCGGTGACGCACAGTACTTTTTGGCCTTGCTCTTTGGCGAGGTTGCCAATGGCGTGCAGGAGGTGTGACTTGCCCAGCCCGACGTCGGCGTTGATGTAGAGGGGGTTGATGAGTTTGTTGGAGCCTTCGGCTACCGATCTGGCGACGGCTTTTGCCAGCCGGTTGCCCGGTCCCTCAACGAAGGTGTCGAAGGTGTAGCGGGGGTTGAGTCCGTCGGCGGGGCGTTGGGCGTGGCCGTTCTTGGAGGGCGCGGGTTTGGGTTTGAGGTTGGCGAGCAGCGGTCCGGCGTCGCTGAGGTCGTCGTCTGGCGCGTGCTTGGAGTGGACGACGAAGCGGACGGCGGTGTCCTCGCGGGTGATTTGTTTGAGGGTGCGCAGGATTACTTTCTTGAGGCGGTGTTCGAGCCAGTCTCGTGCGTAGACGTTGGGCACGCCGATGACCAGGGTGCCGTTCTCTTCTTCGACCAGGTGGGAATCGCGCAGCCAGGTGTCGAAAGCGGCGCGGGTCATCTGGAGTTTGAGGTCTCTTAGCGCCACCTTCCAAATTTCGGCGGGCGTCTTTACTTTGGTGGTCATAGGGTGCACTAAACCTACCCCCGGTCAGTTCAAGCCGGGAACCACGCGCGACGAGCGCGCACCGTTTGACGCGTATGGGTTATGTTCGTAAGGCCATTGTGCAGTGGGAGACCGGGGTGGTCGAACTGGCGATTTTCGTGAGAGCAGTCGCCTGTGACGGAGTTGAACTGGTTTCCCAAACTGCTCTCTCATTCTATCAGACTCCGGCGCTGATGTAAATAGTCTAACCCCCTTCCAACCTTAAAACTTTCACGCTCCTGGAAATTTTAAGGTTGGGCAATTGTTAAAACTTTCAAAAATTTAGGGAGTGTTTTGGAGGGGTGGTTTTGTTTGTGAAAAAAGGCACAATACGGCATATATGGGGGTCGGCGACGGGTTGACCCCCATATATGGGGGTTGGCGCGGTCTGGACGGGAGGGCGAGTGAGAAATGTTAAAATTTTCGTGGGGGTTTAGGTGGGCCAAAATCAGTCGCGTACCGCAGAACTTTGCGGTAGGAGGGGTTTTTTGGCCCAAAACGGGTCCGAGACCGGGTTCTGGCGGGTCGGATGGAGGGGTATCTGAAAGCAAAAACACCCCCAGTCTCGGTTTGAGGTGGGGGTGTGGCGTTGTCGGGGGCGGGAGGTCAGGCAGGGGGTTCGACTTCCGCGTCCTCCGAGGGTGTGGGCGACGGTACGGGTGTGGTCTCGGGGGTGGTTTCGGCTGCGGGGGCCTCGGTGGGCGCTGCGGCGGGTTGGCCGATGGGTGCGCCGCCCAGGCTGGCGGCACAGCGTATGCCAAGCCAGTCGGCTCCGCTGCCGGAGTTGACTTCGAGGCGGTGCGCGCCGCGCGCAAAGGACGAGAGCGAGCGATAGGCACCCCCACGCGCTACCTTGAACGGTTCGTCGCCGGGCTGGGCGAGAGGCCCCTGGGGGTCGACGAGGGCCAGGTTTTCGTAGCTGCCCTGGTACCAGTCCTGGACCCACTCGCTGACGTTGCCCGACATGCCGATGACGCCGTAGGGGCTGACGTCGCCGGCGAACGATTCGACGGTGGAGGGGCCGCCCAACTGCGCGGCGAGGGTGTTGGCTTTGCCCGGTTCCCAGGCATCGCCCCAGGGCCAGACACGTCCCTCGACGCCGCGCGCGGCTTTCTCCCATTCGGCCTCGGTGGGCAGACGCTTGCCCGCCCAGGCGCAGTAGGAGGCCGACTGGGCCCAGGTGACGTTGGTCACGGGATGATTGGTGTAGGCGGGGTCGTCGTAGCGAACGGTGTCCAAGGGGGGATCGCAGCCAGCGGCGGCGACGCAGAGCGCGTATTGGGCGTTGGTGACTTCGGTTCTGTCGATGTAGAAGGCGGCCAGTGAGACGTTTTGCTGCGGCGTGGCATCGTCGAAGAATTCTATCTGGCAGTCACCGCCGCCTTCGTTGATGCAGTTCCTGACGGCCAGGGTGATTTCGTCGTCGTCCACGCCGCGCAGAAACTCGCCCGCTTCGATCAGCACCATGCCGGGAGGGGTGAGTTGCTGGGTGGGCAGGACTTCGGCGGCTGCGCCGTCGTCGGGCGCCAGGGTGGGCGGCGGCAGGGTGACGTTCGGGTCTGGAGAGGCGGTGAAGGCGACGACGGGCAGGCCGGTGTCTTCCGGCTGCTCGGCCTGCTCTTGCCCGCCGCTGAGGGCCGGTAGAAGGGTGATGGCGGCAACGATGCCTGCGGCGGTGAGCACGACGACGGCCAGGACGCCGATCAGGATGTTGCGACGGCCACCGCCTGCCGGTCCGCGCCCGGCGTCGGGCGGGCGGTAGGTCTTGGGTTGGCCCGCTTGCGGGATGGGTTCCACGCCGTAGGGCGTGGGCTGCACCTGGGGTGTGGGTTGGGGGATGGGGGTGGTGGCGGCTGCCGACGGCACCGGCGGTGCGGCCTGCGGTGGCGGTGTCGGCGTCGGGAGCGGCGGCACACTTTCCACGGGTGGCGGCGGTTGAGTGGGCGGCAGCGGCGTGCTTTCCACGGGTGGCGGCGGTTGGATGGGTGGCGGCGGCGGTTGGGTGGGGTGTTCGATGGGTGTGACTGTGGGTGGCGCGACTGGCGGCGGCTGGGCGGGCGCGGGTTCTAGCGGAGCGGGCGCGCCGAGAACCGGGTCGCGCTTGTCCCAGCTGTACGGCAGCGGCGTGCGTGGGGTGGGAATGCCCATCCGCGCACCCAGGACGATGGCGGTGATGTTGTCGTGCCCGCCGCGTTCGTTGGCGAGGGCGATCATGCGCTCGGCGGCGGCGGTGGGTTGTGATTCGGTGGCGACGGTGGCGAGTTCCTGATCGTCCAGATAGCGGGTCAGGCCGTCGGTGCAGAGGACCAGCCTGTCGTCGGGGGCGAGCCGCCCGTCGAAGAGGTCGACTTCGATGGTGGGCTGGCTGCCGAGGTTGCGCAGCAGGACGTCTCGCTGGGGGTGTTCTCTGGCTTCTTCGGGTGTGATGGTCTTCTGGGCGATCAGTCCGGCGACCAGGGTGTGGTCGCGCGTGAGTTGGGTGGGCTGGCCTCTGCGCACCAGGTAGACGCGGCTGTTGCCGACGCTGGCGATGTGGTACAGCTCGCCGCGCACGGCGACGGCGGTGACGGTGGTGCTGATTTTCTTGAGTTCGGGGTTGCGCTCGACGTAGCGGTATAGCTCGCCGTTGACGTCCTGGATGGCCTGGCGCAGGCGGACGCCGAGGTCGAGTTCGGTGCGCTGGTAGTAGGTGGAGATGATCTTCAGGGCGGTGAAGTGGCTGGCAATGGTCCCTGAGGTCGCCTCGCCGGTACCGTCGGCGACGACGTAGAGGTTGCCTGAGTAGTTGCGCAACTGGGGGTCGTCGGGTTCGTAGACGGCGACGAAGTCTTCGTTTTCGGTTTTCACCTGGCCGGGGTCGGTGACGGGCCAGGCGTCTATGAGTAGGGAAAGTTCGTCCATTTAACGGTCTGTCTCCGGCCTTTAGGGCACGTGAAATGATTGTAACAGCAACCTTTTGTTTCAGCTATGCGGCGGACGGCGGCTAGCGCCAGCCGTTGTGGAATTCTACGAACTGGTTGTTGGCCGCGCGAATGACGCATAGAGAGGGGCCGCCGGGCACGGAATCGTAGTAGAGGTAGCCGGTGCAGCTGCCGCGCGCGCCCCACTGGTAGTTGTCGACGGCGCTTACGAGTTCGTCGTCTGGGGCGGGCCGGTCGAGTTCGAAGTCGATGGGGAATTGGTTTTCGCGCAGCAGTGTTCCGGCGATGGTGCTCTCGTGGTAGGGGTCGTCCTCGTAGGCGTAGCGGCGGCGAACGGTCGAGATGACGGACAGGCAGGCGTCGATGCGCGCCTCGCGCATGCCGCGCACTTCCTCGTAGCAGAGCCAGGTGAGGGCGTTGACGTCTTCCTCGGTCCAGGGGATGGGGGTGACGGGGGCGATGGTGGGGGTCAGGTAGGGGGTGAGGGTTGGCAGGGGCGTGGTGATGGCGACGGCTTCGCGCTGGACGAGTTGGCCGCCCTGGGCTGTGGGCGGCAGGGCAGCGGAGGCGCGGAAGGCGGCGTTCGGGGTCGTGGTGGCCGGTGGGGGGGTGGGTGCGGCCCCGGAGGGGGTGGGCAGGGCGACGACGGCTCCAAAGACGGCGATGCCCAGCAGTCCCAGCACGGCTGCCGACAGGGGGGTAATCCGATGGTCTGCGGGGGGCGATGGTTTGCTTTCTTTGGATTCGGACATACGCGTGTGCGCGCACCACTCACCGGTCGATGCGGAGGGAGATGATACCGCGCCCGGATGTGGGGGACAAATGGGGATGGGGCGATGGGACACGGATTGCACGGATAGGCACGGATTGGCGTCCCTGATTGGGGCGGGATGTGCCTTGTGCTTAGAACGCGCGTTCGGTATCCTATAGGGTGTCAACCCCAGCCGATAAGGATTGCTCCAGATGGCAAAAGCGAAAACGGTCTACGTGTGCCAGAACTGTGGCCGCACCGCGCCACGGGCGATGGGCCGCTGCCCGGACTGCGGCGAGTGGAATACGATGGTGGAGAGCATCGAAGCGCCCGCGTCGGCAAGCCGCCGGGCCAGCGTGGCTCCGAGCAGCCAGGCGGTGCCGCTGACGCAAATCGAGGGGGACGCCTGGGAGCGTTTGCCGCTGCCTGTCGAGGAGTTCTCGCGGGTGTTGGGCGGCGGGGTGGTGCCGGGCAGCCTGGTGTTGATCGGGGGAGATCCAGGGATAGGCAAATCGACCCTCATGCTCCAGGTGGCGGGGCTGATGGCCGAGGTGAACGGCCCGGCGCTGTACGTGTCCGGCGAGGAGTCCGGCCAGCAGATCAAGATGCGGGCCGAGCGGCTGAATATCTGGACGGATAACCTGTTCGTGGTGACGGAGACGCACCTGGACGCGATCATGGCTCACGTGGAGCAGGTTGGCCCGCGCGTGCTGGTCATCGATTCCATCCAGACGACTTACACCGACGAACTGTCCTCGTCGCCGGGGAGCATCTCGCAGGTGCGGGAGTCGGCTAACCGGCTGCAAGCGCTGGCGAAGCAGAGCGGGATCGCGATTTTCGTGGTGGGACACGTGACGAAGGAGGGGGCGATTGCCGGGCCGCGCGTGCTGGAGCACATCGTGGATACGGTGCTGTACCTGGAGGGCGACGCTTTTCAGGCTTTCCGGCTGCTGCGCAGCGTGAAGAATCGCTTCGGGGCGACCTCGGAGGTGGGGGTGTTCGAGATGCAGTCGGGGGGGCTGGTGGAGGTGACGAATCCCTCGGAGGCGTTTCTGGCCGAGCGAATGGTCAACGCGTCGGGGTCGGCTATCGCGGTGACGATGGAGGGCACGCGCCCGCTGCTGGCCGAGGTGCAGGCGCTCACGTCGGCCACGTCTTTTGCGAACCCGCGCCGCACGGCGAACGGGGTGGATTTTAACCGGCTGCTGCTGCTGACCGCCGTCCTGAGCAAGCGGGCGGGGGTGCGGCTGTACGACCAGGACGTGTTCGTGAACGTGATCGGGGGGCTGAAGATCAGCGAGCCTGCCTCGGACCTGGCGGTGGCGGTGGCGGTGGCGTCGAGCGCGCGCGACCGGGCGGTCCCGGCGAACCTGGCGCTGGTGGGGGAGATCGGCCTGAGCGGGGAGCTGCGGGCGGTGAGCCAACTGCCCGCACGGCTGAACGAGGCGGCGAAGCTGGGGTTCACGCGGGCGCTGGTGCCGAAGACGGTGCGGCGCAGCGCGGACCCGCTGCCGGGCGGGATCGAGGTGGTGCACGTAAGGTCGCTGCCGGAGGCGCTGGACGTGGCGCTGGGTGGGAGCGGGTAAGGACCACACCACACCTCTACACAGGTGCCTCGCGGGAGCATCTGTCCGGCGGCATATGACATTCGGCACACCCTCCGTATGCTGCCCGGCACTTGCGCCGGGCAATAGTCGCGGTAAGATGGAATGGGAGCACCCCAGCAAGGTATTTCATCCCAGTCACATTGCAGCCACTCTCCGATCAAACGGATAGCCACGAGGTGACAGTATGCGGCGCGTTTTTCACGTCGCCAGCATTGCCGCCCTCCTCCTCATCGCCCTCTTTGCGGCATCAGGTGATTCGAGCTTCAGAGATTCAGCGGAGCGGGAAGGCTCGGCGGTATCGGGCGTGCTGACGGGCGCGGGCCGCGCGTCGCTGGCGGCAGAGGGCAGCGTTGCCGTGCCGGTTGGGCAGGACGATCCGCCTCCGGGGGTGGCGGTGGTGGGGGAGCCGCCCATACCGCTGCCGCTCGCGGGGCCTGCTGGCCCGTCTGAAGCGGTCTACGAGGAGCGTATCAGGACGTCCGGTTCCACCACGGATGTGGTGATCGGCGTGGCGGCAGGCAGCGGCGGTGGCGGGGACGGCGAACTGGATCCGACCTTCGGGGACGGGGGCATTGTCCTGGAGGATTTCGGGGGGCTAGAGGTCTTTGACAGAGCCATGGCCATCCAACCCGATGGCAAAATCATCATGGCTGGCCGTGACATGACACTTGAATACGAGGATCGCTTTGCACTGGCCCGCTTCCAGGCCGACGGTAGCCTCGATCCTTCCTTTGGGCAAGGCGGACTGGCCTTGGTGTCCGCCGGGTTTTATCCTGAGGACATTGCCCTTCTGCCTGATGGCAAGATCCTGGGTGGAGGCCGTGGCGGGGCTTTGATGCTGGCCCGCTTCCAGGCCGACGGCAGCCTCGATCCTTCCTTTGGCACCGGTGGCATTGCGGCGAACGATGTTCCAAACGACATCGAGGTCTTCGAGGTCTTTGGGGAAGCGATGGCCGTGCAGCCGGATGGCAAGATCATCCTGGCCGGGTCGGTCGACCTCAGTCCTCTTAGTAACGGTTGGCCGTACATGGTGGCTCGCCACCATCCTGACGGCAGCCTCGACACGTCATTTGGCACCAATGGTATCGTGCTTACGGAAATCGGTCCTTACTTGGATTGGAGTGAGGCTGTCGCCTTGCAGCCCGATGGCAAGATCGTCCTGGCCGGACACACGTACCACGAATTCGTCATCATTCGCTACAACCCGGATGGGAGCCTCGACTCGTCCTTCGGGATTGACGGCGTGACCAAGATATCCTTTCGTACTGAGGACATCCCTTATGACGTGGTGGTGCAACCTGACGGCAAAATCGTGGTGGCGGGGTACAGCAGCGTAGGCAATATGGATGACGAGTTTGCGCTGGCGCGTCTCAACCCGGACGGCAGCCTGGACACCTCTTTCGGACAGGGAGGCAAAGTCGAGAGCGATTTCGAGGGCAATGAGACCACAATAAGCGCTATCACGCTCCAGGCCGATGGCAAAATCGTGGCCGCAGGCCGTACCGAGACACAGGAGGGCGATCTCTTTGTCATCGCGCGCTACCTCGCCGACGGCAGCCTGGACACGTCCTTTGGCTCCGGTGGCGTTCAGTACACTCCCTTTGCTGCTGACTGGGCGAGCCCCTCTGGTATTGCGATGCAGTCGGACGACAAGATTGTCGTGGGTGGCGGGGCGGCTGTTAACCTTGGCTGTATTCCTCAGGACGACGGCCCGCCGCTGTGTGAGTACGAGGATTATTTCGCGCTGGCCCGCTATACGGTCAGCCTGGACTGCTACGCGCTGACGGTCAGCCCGCCCAACGGGGGGAGTGTGACGGCGGACCCGCCGCCAAACTGCGGCAGCAGCCTGTACCAGCCGGGCACGGTGGTCCAACTGACGTCCACCCCTGAGGGCGGGTATGGGTTCGGCGGGTGGAGCGGGGACGCCAGCGGCAGCGACAACCCGGTCGAGGTGACGATGGAGGCTGACAGGGAGGTGGACGCGCACTTCACCCTGCTGCCAATCGAGGGCGAGATGCCCGTCGGGGAGGTGGAAATCGAGGTGAGCGGCGGCGGACCGTACACCGTCACGCTGCACGTCAAGGGCTTCCTGCCGGACGCCTGCACGAAGGTGGACCGTGTCGAGCAGTCGCGCGAGGGAGCCAACGTTACTGTGGACGTGCTTACCCTCCGGCGTGGGGGCACTATCTGCGCCCAGACTATCAAACCCTACAGCCTCGACGTACTGCTCGACGGGGACTTCGCGGCGGGCGACTACAGTCTCACGCTCAACGGCGAGGTGTACGACTTCAGCGTGCCGTGACTTGATTGACCGTTCGCCGGGGACGCGTGGGGGGTGGTATCATCATACCCTAACGATCAGGCGGACATAGGTCAGTCAGATTTGAATACCCCACCCATTTACATCGTCTCTGGCGGGATGGGCACGAGCGGCGGGCAGTTGGCCCGCACGGCGCTGGCCCAATTCGAGGAGGCGGGCAACGAGATCGTCCTGGTGCCCCAGGTGCGCGAGGAGGCGCAGCTTGAGGAGGTGGTCTCGCAGGCTGTCGCCAGCGGCGGGACTATCGTCCATACGCTGGTGGATACCGACCTGCGGGAGCGCCTGGGCGATCTGGCGCGCGATCACAACGTCACGGCGCTCGACTTGATCGGACCGCTGCTGCTGCACCTGACGCGCTTCCTGGAGCGGCGGCCCCTCGAACAGCCGGGGTTGTACCGCCAACTGCGCGAGCAGCATTTCAAGCGGATGGAAGCCTTCGAATACGCCGTGGGGCACGACGATGGTCGAGGGACGCACGAATTGAACCAGGCCGAGATCGTGCTGGCCGGGGTCTCGCGCGTGGGGAAGACCTCGATCAGCATGTACCTGTCGATGCAGGGCTGGAAGGCGGCCAACGTGCCGCTGGTCAAGGGCATCCCGCCGCCGCCCGCGCTGTTCGAGGTGGACCCGCGCCGGGTGGTCGGGCTGACGCTGGACCCGGCTCACCTGGGGGTTTACCGCCGCCACCGCCAGCGCAGCCTGGGGCTGCCTGCTAATACGCCTTACACCGACCCGGCGGAGCACGTCGCGGAAATGGAGTTCTCGCGGCGGACGTTTCGCGAGGGGAAGTTCTCCATCGTGGACATCACCGATAAGCCGATCGAGGAGAGCGCCGGGGAGGTCATCAGGAAGGTGACGCGCCGCCTGAAGCAGGAGTAGGCCACGATTGACTGTGACCTGCTGTCAGGTGATGCTATAATCACCTCACTCGATTGTTCTCAGGAGGCAGGTGGTGGCGGCGCTCAGCCCACAAGAGGTGGAACACATCGCCGAACTGGCGAAGCTGCAACTCTCCGACGAGGAGAAAGCGCTCTATGCCGAGCAGCTTTCTGCGATCCTGGATTACTTCAACCGGCTCCAGCAACTCGACACGGACGACGTGCCGCCGATGACCAGCGTGCTGCCGTTGAACAACGTCTTGCGCGACGACGTGGCGGAGGCGTGCCTGCCGACGGACACGCTGCTGGGGAACGCTCCCGACACGGAAGCCGATATGTTCCGGGTCAACGCGGTGCTGGATTAGCTGCGGTCGCGGTAAGGATTGTCATGGCGCGTCACCTGATCGTCGGCGAGGAAAACCCCGATATTTCCGGCATGCTGTCCGCTTACTTTGCGGCGCGCGAGTACCAGGTGCAGGCGGTAGACACCGCTCCGGCGGTGCTGGAGGCGGCGGGCAGCACGTTGCCGAGTCTGGTGATCCTCAGCGCCAGCCTGTCGGACGCCGATCCCCACGACTTGATTCACCAACTGCGCGCGCTGCCGCGCACCAGTCACGTGCCTATCGTGTGCCTGGCTCCGCTGGACCATTACAGCGAGCTGTTGAGTGTGTTGGAGGCGGGCGCAGACGATTGCATTGCCAAGCCGTTCGACCTGGAGGAGCTGGGGCTGCGGGTGGAAAATGCGATCATGCGCAGCGAGCGCGAGAACGTGGTCGATCCGCGGTCCGGCCTGCCGGGGGCGCGCCTGCTGGAGGATCACGTGCAGGGCCTGTCCGGCAGCGGCGGGTGGACGTATCTCGACTTGAAGATCGAGCACTTCGAGCCGTTCCGCGAAGTGCACGGGTTCGTGGCCGCCGACCAGGTGCTGCAGATGATGCCGGGCTTTCTGCGCGACGCGGTGCTGGCCTACGGCTCCGAACGGGACTACATGAGCCACCCCGCCGACGACCATTTCGTGCTGGTCACGTTCGCGCCCAACACCGGGGCCCTGACTGCCGACCTGACCAACCGGTTCAACGAGGCGGTCCTGACGCACTATTCTTTTATGGATCGCGAGATGGGGTACATGACCGTGTACCGGGGCGACGAGGAGGTGCACGTCCCCCTGATGGTCCTGACGGCGACGCCCGTCTCGCCTGAGCAGCTTTTCTCCGATTCCCAAAGCTAGCGAAAACCTCATATGTCATCTTCCAGCCTGACCTCTCTGACCATGCAGGAGGCCCAAGCGGGCCTGGATGCGGGTGAGTTTTCTGCGGTTGAATTAACGCAGGCGCACCTGGAGCGGATTGATGCTCTGGACGGTGCGGTGCGGGCGTATCTGACGGTGACTGCCGAGCGGGCATTGGAGCAGGCGCAGGCAGCCGACGCGCGGCGCGCATCGGGTGAGGCGGGGCCACTGCTGGGCATCCCGTTGGCGATCAAGGACGTGCTGTCTACCGAGGGCGTGCCGACGACCGCCGGGTCGAGAATCCTGGAGGGGTTCGCGCCGACGTATAACGCGACAGCCGTGCAGCGCCTGTTCGACGCGGGCGCGGTGATGTTGGGCAAGACGAACACGGACGAGTTCGCGATGGGGTCCTCGACGGAGAACTCCGGTTACGGGCACACCCGCAATCCGTGGGACCTGGGCCGGGTGCCGGGGGGGTCGAGTGGGGGCAGCGCGGCGGCGATGGCGGCGGGGCTGGCGCTGGGCGCGCTGGGCACGGATACCGGCGGCAGCGTGCGGCAACCGGCTTCGTTTTGCGGCGTGGTGGCTTTGAAGCCCACTTACGGGCGGGTGTCGCGCTACGGGCTGATCGCGTTCGCGTCGTCGCTGGACCAGGTGGGGACGTTCGGGCGGACGGTGGGCGATGCGGCGACGCTGCTGGCGCACGTCGCCGGGCACGACGCCCGCGATTCGACCTCTGCCCCGGTGGCGGTGCCCGATTACCACACGGCGCTGGGTGGGGACTTGAAAGGGATGACGGTCGGGGTTCCGAAGGAATACTTCATCGAGGGGATGCAGCCGGAGGTGGAGGAGGCGGTGCGGGCGGCGATTGCCGTGCTGAAGGACCTGGGCGCGGAGGTGCGCGAGGTCTCGCTGCCGCACACGCCGGAGGCCGTGCCGGTGTATTACCTGATCGCTCCTGCCGAGGCGTCCGCAAATCTGGCCCGCTTCGACGGGGTGCGCTACGGGCCGCGCGAGGGCGAGAGCGGCGACATGTGGCAGACTTACCGGGATACGCGCGGCGGGCGGTTCGGGCCGGAGGTGAAGCGGCGCATCATGCTGGGCACGTATGCGCTGTCGGCGGGCTACTACGACGCCTACTATCTGAAGGCGCAGAAGGTGCGCACGCTCATCAGCCGGGATTTTGAGCAGGCTTTCGAGGAAGTGGATTTCATCGCCGCGCCGACTGCGCCGACGACTGCTTTCCGGGTGGGTGAGAAGACCGACGACCCGCTGCAAATGTACCTGTCGGACGTGTTCACGCTGGCGGTGAACCTGGCGGGGAACTGCGGCCTGGTGGTGCCCTGCGGTTTCGACGGGGCCGGGATGCCTATCGGCCTGCAATTGATCGGCCCGGCGTTTGGCGAGGAGGTTGTTCTGAGGGCGGGCCACGCGTACGAGGGGGCTACGGATTGGCACGAGAGGCTGCCTGTGGAGGTGGAAGTCAGCTAATCGATGGGCTGGGAGGGATTGGCTTGGGGAACGGATACAACGGGGCGCTGCATGCAGCGCCCCTACTTGTCTCTGTTTTTCAAGGGCGTTCGCCCCATCGTTCAGGAGAGTCCTTCCAGAACGTCGTCGAATTCCTCGTCGGGGATCATGGCTTCCAGGGCCACGCCGGGGCGGACGCGCCTGCGCTCGGCGGTGACGATGGCTTCGACGGCGGCCATCGTGCTATCCAGATCGTCCTCGTTGAAGACAATGTAGTCGAAGTTTTTGGCCGCGCGGATGTGCTCGTGGGCCATGGCCAGCCGTTTGGAGAGGCTCTCGGCGTCCATGTGCTCGCCGTCGCGCTGCCTGATGCGGGCCAGCAACTCGGCGGGCGGCGCGGTGACGAAGATGGTGATGCAGTCGGGATAGAGGCGCTTCAGCAGGGCGCTGCCGTTGATGTCCACCTCGGCGATAATGAGGTGTTTGCCCTCCGGTACGTCGGTCATCAGATTGGCGGGCATGCTGTAGAGGTGGCCCTCGCCGTATACGTCCTGCCCGGCAGGCTCCAATAGCTCGCCTGCCTCCGATTTGCGCCTGAATTCCTCGCGGCTGATGAAGTGGTATTGGTCGCCTTCGATCTCTTCGGGGCGCGGGGGGCGCGTGGTGAAGGTGGTGACGCGGTGCATCGCGGGGTGGTTTTCCAGCAATCTCGTGGTGATGGTATACTTGCCTACGCCGGATGGACCGGCCAATACAAACAGTTGCCTGGGGAGTTGGCGTTGTGTGGTGGCAAGGACCCGCTCGACGCCGGATAGTTTCTCTGGCCGTGGCATAGGTTTCCTGTCCCCTGTGTGCGATGGGGGCGATTATACCACGCTTCGCCCTGACCACCTGCCACCAGGTTTGATTCCTTCCTCTAGAAAGGGAGTGCACCCGCATGAAACTCGTCCTTCCTATGGCCGGTTTTGGCACCCGGCTGCGCCCGCACACGTGGTCGCGGCCCAAGCCGGTGCTCAACGTGGCGGGCAAGCCCATGCTCGAACACATCCTGGCCCCGTTTGAGGGTATGGACATCGAGGAATACGTCTGCATCGTGGGCTACCTGGGCGGCCAGGTCGAAGCCTACATGCGCAAGACGTACGACGTGCCGCTGCGTTTCGTGGTGCAGGAGGAGTTGCTGGGCCAGGCGCACGCCATCCACCTGTGTAAGGAGTACCTGGACGGGCCGTCGATCATCCTTTTTGCCGATACGGTGTTCGAGGCTGATCTGTCTGGCTTGCAGGAGGCGGACGCCGATGCTATCGCTTACGTCAAGGAGGTAGAGGACCCGCGCCGTTTTGGCGTGGCCGCGCTTGGCGACGACGGGTTGGTGACAGGTTTCGTGGAAAAACCTGACACATTGGACAATCGCCTGGCGGTCGTTGGGCTGTATTATATAAGGGATTCAGCGCACATGATGCAGGCCATCGAACGTCTGATGGAAAAGCAGATCATGACCAAGGGCGAGTTCTTTCTCGCCGACGCTTTCCAATTGATGGTGGATGACGGCGCGCGGTTCAGGACGCGGCAGGTGGGCGCGTGGCTGGATTGCGGCAAGCCTGAGACGGTCCTGAGCACGAACCGCTACCTGCTGGAACACGGCCACGACAACAGCGCGGCGTTGGACCCCCAGGGACGTTATCTGGTGGTGCCGCCGGTGAGCATCGACCCGACGGCTGACATCGAGAATGCCGTCGTCGGGCCGCACGTGACGATTGCGGCGAACTGTCACATCCGGGATAGCATCGTCCGCGACTCTATCATCGACGCAGAGGCAACGGTGAGCGGCGCGCTGCTGGAAGGGTCGCTGGTCGGCGAGAAGGCGGCGGTCAGGGGTGGTTTTCAGGTGTGCAACGTCGGCGATACTTCGTCGGTGGAACTCGCCTAGAGCGATGCCTCTTTTCGAGCCGGTCTCTGTCGAGGCGTACGCCGGATGGTCCTACCCCGGCCATCCGCGCGCGGTGACGTGGCGAGGCCAGCGTTACCCCGTGGAGACCGTCGAGCGGGAATGGCGCACTCCAACAGGGGTTTTCTTCGTGGTTTGCTGCGCTGCCGGTCCCCGGCTAACCCTCTGTTATCATGATTCAATACCCTATTGGCAGGCAAAGGCGTCCATCGACGTGGGTCAACACTAGATGGGCGCTGATGTTAGTAATACCGTTCGTTCACCTGTAGTCCAGGAGGACTGAAAGTGATCATCGGCATTCCCAAGGAGATCAAGGATAACGAAAACCGGGTCAGCATGCCCCCCGGCGGGGTCCACACGCTGGTCGAGGCGGGACATCGCGTGCTGGTTCAGGCCGGCGCGGGCGAGGGCAGTAGTTTTAGTGACGAGCAATACGAGCAGGCCGGGGCCGAGCTGTTGCCCACTGCTGCCGAGGTGTGGAATGGGGCCAATCTGGTGCAGAAGGTCAAGGAGCCGCAGCCTGAGGAATTTGACTTTCTGCGCGACGATCTGGTGCTGTTCACTTATCTGCACCTGGCTGCCGAGGAAACGCTGACCCACGAGATGATGAAGCGCGGCGTCACCGGCGTGGCCTACGAGACTGTGGAGCTGCCCAACCGCCACCTGCCGCTGCTGACGCCGATGAGCGAGGTGGCGGGCCGGATGGCGATCCAGGTGGGTGCCCATTACCTGGAGAGGCCCAACGGCGGGCGCGGCAAGCTGCTGGGCGGCGTGCCCGGCGTGCGCGCCGCCGACGTGGTGATTATCGGCGGCGGGGTGGTGGGCACTAACGCCGCCCAGATGGCGCTGGGTATGGGGGCGCGGGTGATCATCATCGACCGCGACCTGGACCGGCTGCGCTTTCTGAGCGAGGTGCTGCACGGCTCGCTGACGACGTTGGCCTCGAACCGGCTGAATATCGCCGAGGCGGTGCGCGTGGCCGACGTGGTGGTGGGCGCCGTGCTGATCGCCGGGGCGGCGGCTCCCAAGCTGGTGACGCGAGATATGATCGAGACGATGCAGCCGGGCAGCGTGGTGGTGGACGTGTCGGTGGACCAGGGAGGGTGCATCGAGACGACCAAACCGACCACGCACTCGAACCCGACCTTTTACGTGGACGGGGTGCTACATTACGGGGTGACGAATATGCCGGGCGCGGTGCCGCGCACCTCGACTTACGCGCTGTCGAATGCCACGTTGCCCTACACGCTGGACCTGGCGAGTAAGGGTTTCGAGCAGGCGGTCGCCGACGACCCGACGTTGGCCCTGGGGGTCAACACGTACAAGGGTAAGCTGACGTACCCCGCCGTTGCGGAGGCGTTTGGTCTCGATTATACGGCGGTGGAGGCGTTGCTGTAGGATCGCTTCAGAACCTATCTGCGGGTGTGTTTTGCGGTCTTTCCGCAAGGGGCTGAAACGTTTGGTGTGAGTTACATTGCCGAAAGTATCCAGGACGTACCTTGCCTGCATCACCCCCTCCCCAGCCCTCCCCCGTTAAACGGGGGAGGGTGCCCGCAGGGCGGGTGGGGGTCGCACGCGATGGACGTGGGAAGGTCGGTAGCAGATCAATTCACACCAAGTGTTGAAGCTCCATATCCAGCGTTTCCGGATCGACTCTTGATCGTGGGGGCGGTCCTGCCGGGCTGCCCCTTTTTGAACATCTTATCCTAGGAGAAATCGAGTGCGCTCTCTTGTCTCGGCGCGAGTTCGCGCTATCCCACCATCGAGCTTGCGTGACTTTTTTGACGTGGCCGCCAGTATGGAGGACGTGATCTCGCTGGGTATCGGCGAGCCGGATTTCGTGACGCCGGAGCCGATTTTGCAGGCCGGGGTGGATGGCTTGCTCGCTGGCAAAACGCGGTATACGTCGAACGCGGGGACGGTGGCGCTGCGGCGCGCGCTCAGCAGCCACCTGGAGCGGCGCTACGGCGTGCATTATTCGCCGGACGACGAATTGCTCATCACGGTGGGCGTCTCGGAGGCGCTGTACCTGGCGCTGACGGCGACGGTGGACCCCGGCGACGAGGTGATCGTGCCGGAGCCGTGTTTCGTGGCCTACCAGCCGGGCGTGATGCTGGCGGGGGGGACGCCCGTCGGCGTGCCGACTTACGCCAAGGACCACTTTCAGGTGACGGCTGAGACTATCAAGGCGAAGATCAGCGGCAAGACTAAGGCTATCTTGATCGGCTATCCGAACAATCCCACGGGCGCGGTGATGTCACGCGAGCGGCTGCTGGAGATTGCCGATCTGGCCCGCAAACATGACCTGGTGGTCATCTCCGACGAGATCTACGACCAGCTTGTCTATGGCGTGGAGCACGTTTGCGTGGCGGGTTTGCCGGACATGCGCGAGCGGACGATCACGTTGGGCGGGTTTTCGAAGGATTACGCGATGACCGGCTGGCGGATCGGGTACGCGGCTGCGCCTGGCGAGTTGCTGGAGGCGATGTTCAAGGTGCACCAATACCTGATTATGTCTGCGCCGACGCCCGCCCAGATCGCTGCCTTGAAGGCGCTGGAGGAGGGCCAGTCTCACGCGGACGAGATGGTGGCGGAGTATGACCGGCGGCGGAAGCTGATGGTGGGGGGGCTGAACGAGTTGGGGCTGACTACCTTCGAGCCGCGCGGGGCTTTCTACGCCTTCCCCTCGGTGGCGGCCAGCGGCATGGACGACATAGAGTTCTCCGAAAGGCTGCTGCGTGAGGAGCGGGTGGCGGTGATCCCCGGCAGTGGGTTTGGGCCGAGCGGGGCGGGATTCGTGCGTTGTGTGTACGCTACGGCTTACGAGCAGATCGAGGAGGCGCTGGAACGGATGCGGCGTTTCATGCGGCGACACGGGTAGAAGGTTTTCCTCGGCGGTAATGCACTCTATAGAGTCGGTCGTTCGGTTAGGGGCTGGGGGCGCTTCAGGCCCTAATCGTCGGGCCAAGGGCGGGGTGCGCGGACTCTATCTGACGCTCGACCGGGGCGGCTCACGCCCTGAAGGATGCTCCGCAAAGCCGCCCCTACCGTCCAGGACATGCATTTTGCCCTGACAATGGATACCCTCTTCAATGCCGAGGTAGCCAGTCTGGTGCGGACGCGGTACCATTGACGCCCATTATGGCACAGAAAAGCGCTCCGATGAAACGCCCTCCACTGATTGTTGGTCTGGCTGAAGCTGTCTCTGATGTCCTCAATCCACCCGCCGTGACGGGCGCGATGGGCCTGGCGCTGGCGATTTCGCCCGCCATGACCGTGCCGTTGTGGCCTGCGCTGGGATGGGGCTTGCTGCACGGCGTCCTGGCGTCGCTGATCCCGGCGGTGTACATCGTCTATCTGTTCAAGACGGGGGCGATTGGCGATTTGCACATGGCCCGCCGCCAGGACCGGCACCGGCCTTTTGTGCTGGGCGTGACGACGGCGGTGGTGGCCTGGGTCTTGCTGGCCGCGTTCGACGCGCCGCAGCCGTTCCAACGGCTGGCGCTTTTCGACGTGGGGTTGCTGGCGGCTATCGCGATCATCAACGTGTGGTGGCAGATCAGCATTCACGGCGCGACTATCGTCGGGGTGGTGACGATCAGCGGGGTGGTTTTTGGGCTGCCGGTGGCGCTGTGGGCCAGCCCGCTGGTGCTGCTGGTGGCCTGGGCGCGGCTGTACTTGCGCCGCCACACGGTTAATCAGATGATCGCCGGGGCGGGGATCGGGGTGTTGGTGGCGCTGGTGGTTTTTGTGGCGGTGTAGACCTATTATTAGTAGCAAGAAAAAACTGAGGTATCTAAGCAGGTGGAGATGAGGGGGCGAACGCCGTTTGCCCCTACGCTAGAATAGGGATGTTGGTGGCAACAGAGAGTCTGCTGACGACCTTCATTGCCACGAACGTAGACACCCTCCACACAACGCCGCTCTTTTGGGGAGCGGCGTTGTGGGTTGTGACGCGGTGCCTCAGGTGCGGTGGGGCTTGGTGCGCTTGCGGCGTTTCTTGCGCTTGGGTGGTGTTTTGGCCAGCCCTTTGCGCTTGACCGGGCCGCCGGGGCGTTTGAGGCCCGGAATGCGGACGTGGTCGTAGCGGTCCAGGAGGATGAGCGCGCCGATCAGGATGTAGACCAGCGAGAACAGCCGGGCGAAACTGATGTTGTCGTAGGGCGGGTTGAGGGGAACGGTGGGCTGGTCGGGCCGGAACCACTCAATCCAGAAGCGGCCCACGCCTGCCAGCAGCAAGTAGCCGCCGGTCAAGGCTCCTCTGACCAGCCGGTCCTGGTAGCGGTGGGTGACGTAGTAGAGGAGGCCAAAGCTGAGCAGCAGCCAGATGGCCTCGTAGAAGAAGGTCGGATGGAAGCGTGTGGTCTCGGGGAAGGCGGTGAGGTTGGTCCAGGGAGGGATGCGCGCCTCCGGGGGTATCTGTACGCCCCAGGGCAGGCCGGTGGGGGGGCCGTAAAGCTCCTGGTTGATCCAGTTGCCGATGCGCCCGACGGCCTGTCCCAGCAGCGCTCCCATCAGGGCGGCATCGGTCAGCAGCCAGCCGTCCACTTTGGTGCTGCGCGTGTAGATGATGATGGCCGCCATGCCAAAGACGATGCCGCCGAAGATGTTCATGCCCCCGGCGCGGAAATTCAGGATTTCGAGGGGGTTGTCCAGGTAAAGCTGGCCTGCCGGACCCCCTCCGGCGATGACCTGGCCCACGTACCACAGGCGGCCACCCACCAGCGCCGGGATGAGAATCCAGAGCAGGGCGTCCCAGACCATGTCGCCGCTCTCGCCTTCACGCTCGATGTGCCTGACGGCGTACCACGCGCCCACGAAGATGCCAACGCTCGCCAGGATGCCATACCAGAATAGCTCGATTGAATGGCCTCCGAACGGGTTGGGGATGCAGATCGCCACCCGGCGCACACCCGAAAAACAATTCAGCCATTCTTCCATATAGCTCTTACCTCTCCAGGTTGACCGTGCACGAACACAAAGCAAACGGCCTGCCTACGTGCAGGCCGCCTGATACGTTATCGGATCAGGTGTCTATTCAATGTAGCCCAGGCCACGCAACCGGTCAAGCAACTCAGGATTATTGCTGAGGTCGATCTCTTTGCCTGCCGCCGTTCCGTCGCGGTGCGCCTCGGCCAGCACGACGTACTCCTCCAACATCTTTTCCAGGCGCAGCAAGTCGTTCTCGTAGCCAAGCGGGTTGTCGAGCAGGTTGCGCATCTCGCGCGGGTCGTCGTGGATGTCGAACATCTCGTCGGGCCGGTCGTCGACGGTCATGAGCTTGCGGCCACCGTCGTAGATGGCCCGCCGCAGCATGCGCACGCGGAAGAGGTCGATGGCCTCCGGGTTGTTGAGCTGCATCACCTCGATGAAGTTTAGCGGCGGGTAGGCCTCGGCCACCACCACTTCGCCGTCGGGGTCTTTGTCTTCTACCGTGCGGGCCAGGCTCAACTCGTGGGCGGTGTGTCCGTAGCCCTCGTAGGGGATGCCCGCCGCTTCCAGGATGGTGTGGAACAGCCTGCGCGTCGAAACGGTCTTCTCGATGCGCTTGCCCGCCGGGAACATGGCCGGGTAGTGGATGATGAGTGGGACGTGGACCAGTTCGTTGTAGATGACGAAGGCGTGGCCCATGAAATTGTGGTCGCCGTGACTCTCGCCGTGGTCGGAGACGATGATGACCATCGTGTCTTCCAGTTCCCCTGACCGCTCCAGGTGGCGGAACACGCGGCGCAATTGCATATCCTGGTAGGCGATCTCGGCGTCGTACATATCGCTCAACACGCGCTCTTGCAAGGGGGTGAATGGCTCGATCATCGGCGCGACCCAACGATAGCTTTGCACGTTGAAGCGCTTCAGGAAATCCCTGGCCTCACGGTCGCGCTTGAGGTAGGGCACCCACTGTTCTTCCATCCTGCGCGGCGGGTAATACGGCAGGTGGGTCTCCATCATGTTGATGAACATGAAGAAGGGTTCGTCTTGGTGGGTGGCGCTGTGGTAGCGCAAGTAGTCCGCCACATCGTGCAGCGACTGCTTGGTGTCGCCCTTGAAGCGGCCCGTCAGCGTCCAGAAGGGCACGAACCACTCCTGCATGGAGAACCACAGCAGGAGCGAGGAATGCCCAAATTGCCGCTCGACGAGGTTGGTGAACTGGCTGAGGACTTTCTCCACGCCGGGCTTGCGCTTGAAGCGGGCCAGCGGACGGCGTTTGTCGCGCGGCCCCGGTACCGTGGGCACGTAGCCGCTGTAGTTGTAGAAGCGGTCAAAACCGCGCTTGAGACCGTTGTCGAGCACGCCTACCAATGGGTTGTTGCAGAAGCCTACGGTGTGGTAGCCGTTGTCGCGCAGCATCTCGGCCAGGGTTGGAATCTCGTCGCTGAGGGCGGTGTAGGTCTGGTTGGTCTGGTGGATGGTGGGATACAGTCCGGTGAACATCGAGGCGTGCGACGGTATGGTCCACTGGGCCGTGGAAATTCCCCAGTCGAAGACGGTAGCGCCCTGCGCGAATTCGTCTATGGCGGGGGTTGTCTGTTGCTCGTAGCCGTACAACGAAAGACGGTCGAGGCGATGGGTGTCCAGCACCAGCAACAGGACGTTGGGTGATTTCAAGGTCATTCTCCACTTAGAAATCTAACCCGCGAAGGCAGGTCAATACTTCTCCTCAAGGATTATCTATATTGTAAACGTAAGCTGTGCAAATACCAAAAAACGGAAAGAGGCGTTCTGGCGAAGGGAGCGCCTGTGGAAGGGTCTGGTGTTGCCCCGGCCAGTTTGCCGAGGCCACATGGATTCTTCGATCATGCGTGACTACTGCTAACCTAGCCTACCCTATCGCCAACACTCAATCCAAGTTCACGGAAAAGGCGCGCTGCCGGGCGTTCTTCCGCTCCGCCCACTCTGGCGCGGCGAATTCGCACTGCCCGCACGCCCGCCGCGATCGTACAGTGTGTTCTGCCGATGGCGACCAACTCTCCCGGCGATGCCCCTGCGGGCGACGGCACTTCTTCTGCTCCGGTGAAGAACGTCTGTTGACCCGCCAGGTGTGAAAAGCACTTCCCGGGCGTGATCGCAATCCAGCGGCGAATTGTGCTGGCGTCCATCCGCCAGTCCAGGCGAAAATCCTCCTCGCTGACCGACGAAAAGTAGGAAGCGCCAGGTTCGGATTGTTTCTGGCGGGACCAGCTTTCGTCCGGCGCGTCGCGGACAAGTTGCTCTACCAGTTTCACGCTCTTATCCATGATGCGGTCGTAGAGCGTGCCAACGGTATCGTCCTTGCGAGTGCGGACGCGCACCTGATACAGGATGTCTCCGGTGTCAATGCCGGGGTCCATGACGTGCACCGTCAGGCCCGCCGTTCGCTCGCCATGTCGCAAGGCCCAGAAGACCGGATGCTTGCCCCGGTAAGCAGGCAGAAGCGAGGCGTGGAAGTTAGCCGCCACGATATGCGGTACAGAGAGGATGTCAACCTTCAAGATGTTGGGATAGCCGACGGCAACGAACAGGTCAGGAGAGAGATCACGCATCGCCGCGACGAACCCCGGTTCATTAGGGTCGTCAGGTTCGAGCGCCGGAGTGCCCTGTCGTCGTGCGGTTTGGGTGAAGGGGGGCGTATCTTCGGGGGTGGGGTTGGTCGAACCTCGCCTGGACGGCGGCGCGTCGACCACCCCCACCAGTTCACACGGCGTCTCTAACAATGCCCGGAAGTGGCGGTTGCTGAAGACACTCTGCGAGTTGCCGAGAAAAACCACGCGGGGCGTCACGTCCAGCGTTGGGCTCCCTCCGGGAAATGAACGTCCTTGAACGACGCGGCGCGCTCTTTCAGCGGCGCTTCGATGGCCATGCGCTCGATACTTGATCCCAACTGGACGCCATGACAGTCGGTGTGGTCGAGCATGTACTGGCCGTCTTCTGGGTTTACCAGCGCTGCCCCATGCGCCAGCAGAATGACGTCGGGTTTGATCTTCTTCGCCAGATCGTAGTGCGCTTGCGTACGCTCGGCCATTTCCTCAATGGACCGGCCCTCGGTGTAGCCGGTCGTCCCGCCACGGGTGATGCCCGCGTGGAAGATGAAGATGTCTGGCGCAGCCTCTTTCATCAGCCACTCGGCGTCCTCTTCGTTGAAGGCGTAGCCGATAGTGAGCATGTCCAACTCGCGGGCCATGTTCAGCATGTCAATTTCGTGCTGGTAGCCCAGCCCCGTCTTTTCCAACGTTTTGCGGAATTCGCCGTCAAACCACGCTACAGTCGGAAAATTGTGGACACCGGAGTAGCCGATGCGGCGGCAATCCTCAAGGAAGAGCTGCATGTTGCGCAGCACGTCGACGCCGTTCAGACCGGCGATGACGGGCACCTCCTGCACAATCGGCAACACCTCGCGCCTGCCCATATTGAAGACCATCTCGTTGGCATCAGCCATGGGGAGCATGCCCGCCAGCGAGCCATAGCCCTGCATGCGGATGTAGCCCGTGTTGTAGACGCCGAGGATGTCCACGCCGCCGCGCTCGATGAACTTGGCGGCGATTCCGTTGCCCGCGCCGGTCATCACCAGTGGATTCCCGCTCTTGATCTCCCCCCACAACCGGTCAAGGAACTCTTGACGAGAGTATCGTATTGCCATCTCGATTCGCCTCCTATTGCTTCTGCTCGATAAGCGAAATGAGCAACTCCGCCGCCTCAGTGGCAAAAACGGGGTCGTCGATATGTGTGTCTCGCTCGATGACCTCAATATTGTCTGGCAGACCGGCTTTCAGAGCCTCCACAAAAGCTGCATCTGACTCCGGATCGTGGAATCCCATACCTTCGACTGCGTAGCTGTCGTAGCCAGCCGCCGGGATCACGAAGTAGGCTTTGTCTGTCGTATGTTGCAGGCGGCTGGCGATTTCCTTCCCGACGGCAGCCATTTCCTCTGCGTTGAGGCGCAGATCGGTGATTTGCGGGCTGTGCGCTATCAGGGTGCGGCCCTTGTACTTCTCGGGGACCGTTTCCGGTTCGTTGAAGACCAGGACTTCAATCGCGCCGGGGCAGAGCACTTGAGGAAGGCCCAGCTTGCCCGCCGTCGTGAGGCGCTTGTCCCCTCCGGCCAGCAGCGCGTCGTACATCTCGTTGGAGACTTCGATGGTCGAATAGTCGAGCACCGCGCCGATGATGCCCTCTTCCATCATTTGTTCCATCGCCCGCCCGCCGGGGCCAATCGCGTGGAAGACGATGGTCTCGTAGCCTGCCGCTTCCAGCACTTCCATGGCCTTCATCGCACCCAGGGTCGTGATACCCACCGTTGTAACCGCCACCAGCGGTTTGTCGCCCTGCTCCAGCACCACCTCAGAATCGGCCATGCCGCACGCGGCAGCGGCAGCATTGGCCAGTATTTTGCGTGTCAGTGGATTAAGGCCAAGGATGTCAGCCACCGAGAACATCATCGTCAGGTCTTTGATATCCACCCAGGGAGCAACGTTGCCGGAGGCCATGGTGGAAACCATCACCTTAGGAAAGCCGTAGGGCAGGGCGCGCATGACTTTCGTCGAGAGTGTTGTGCCCTGCGTGCCGCCCATTGCCACGATGGCATGCACCTTGTCCTTAGCCGCCAAATCCACCACGATCTTGCTTGCGCCATCAGCCATGACCGGTGCGGCGACCTCACGGTCTGGATTTGCAAGAAGCTGCTTGAGTGGCGTGCCGCCAGCTTCTGCTACCTCCTCACGGGTGACGTCGGCTTTGGTGGCGGGCGTTCCCACGACACCTGTGTCCACAACCAGGGCCTGGTGTCCCATGGCTTCAATCTGCTCACGCATATAGTGGGCTTCGTGTCCCTTCGTGTCCAAGGTCGCCAGAACGACGATGGTTTTGCCGCTCATCTCAGAACTCTCCTTTGTTCAGTTGAACGCGCGGTTACCGCCCGTGCAATCGCAGACGATTCGTGAAGCTTGGAAGGTTTCTCAACAGCAGTATACAAGAATTGCAGGGAATCTTGAAGGAGCGACTTGAGAACCCCTGCCTTCGTCGCCTTCGTGTCAAATTGGGGAGCCAATCAAGTATGTATATACTTCTGAGACCGACGACAGACCAGACACGGTCAATTCGACAACAGAGAAGGAACGGCAACATGATCCCTGAGACGATGCAGCAGGTCCTCTTCTATGGCATTCAGGACTTGCGGTTGGAAGAGGCGGCGGTACCGTCCATTGGTCCTAATGAGGTCCTCGTGCGGGTCAGACGGTGCGCCGTGTGCGCTACTGACGTGCGCAAATACTATTACGAAAATTACACTCCTCTGAAGGTACCCACCAACCTTGGACACGAATGGAGCGGCGATGTCGTCAAAGTCGGCGAAAGCGTGAAGGGCTTCGAACCTGGAATGCGCGTTGGGGGAGAGGGTTTTTTCGGCTATGCCGAATACGGTAGGGTGACAGAGGATTTGCTTCCCTTCTTGCTCCCACTTCCAGAGAGTGTAAGCTACGAGGAGTCCACATTCATCGAGCCACTGTCGGATTGCATCCACGCTCTTGCCCGGCGCGCACGGCTTCGCATTGGGGAAGTGGCTCTCGTCGTTGGCGCCGGTCCAATGGGCTTACTGTGTACCGGAGTGGCAAGTCTGATGGGCGCAAAAGTCATCGTGTCTGAATTGCTGCCCGAAAGACGCGAAATGGCGCGGGAGTTTGGCGCCGATATCGTGCTGGATCCCGAGACCGGCCCAGTGCAAGACCAGATAAGGGACATCAATGGCGGCCAACTGGCCGCAGTGTCGGTGGTGACTGTGGCCGTACCCGCTGCCACTAACGCTGGAATCATGTCTGTAGGAGAAAGGGGCAGAGTGGTCCTGTTTGGGGGTGGTCCCAAAGGCACGACTGTCGAGATTGACCCCAATTGGATACATTACAATGAGATCTCTCTCATGGGCAGCCATTGGGTTGGCATAGGAAGCCACAAGGAACACAGACTACATTCCGTAGCTCTCGGCATCATTGCTTCTAAGAAGGTGCCGGTGGCTCGCCTGGTGACTGAGAGATACTCGCTTGCGCAGCTAGACGAAGCTATCCAGGCTGCTTCCAGGACGGATACGTTCAAGATCATGGTCGAACTCTAGGACTGTGGTGAGGGTCGGTCCCCCAGTAAATCACTCACGTCGTCCTCGTTCGTAACGAAATAGGCCCACCGATGTTCCAGTTGGCTCAGTGCGTGTAACGAAACAAAGGGGGCACGGCGTGCCGTGCCCCAACGTAGGTGATCCAATCTGCGCGGGCTATTCTCCGGCGGGGACCCAGATGTTTTTCACCTGCGTGGCTTCCCGGAGGAATTCCTGGCCCTCGCCTTGCTGGCGGTCCCGCCAGTCGCGGGATTTGCCGTAGTTGGCCCAGGTGCGCTTCATGTTGACGGCGGAGCGGTATTCGACGTGATAGCTGCCCTCTGCCGTGCCGAAGTACCAGACGGAATCGACGTCTTCGTGCTCGACGAGGGTCTTGGTGAGGTGGTCGCGATTGCCGGTGACGATGTTGACCACGCCCGGCGGCACGTCGGAGGTGTCTAACACCTGGTAGAAATCGGTGGCGCTGAGGGGGTATTTCTCGCTGGGAATGACGACCACGGTGTTGCCGCGCGCTATGGCGGGCGCTATCAGGGAGATGAAGCCCAGCAAGGGCTGCTCGTCGGGGCAGGCGATGCCAATGACGCCGACGGGTTCGCTGGCTCCCAGTGTAACCCCGCGCAGGCCGGTTTCCTGGATGGTGCCGCCGTATTTGTCGGCCCAGGCGGCGTAGGTGAACAGGCGAGAGATGGAGAGGTCCACCTCTTCACGAGCCGATTTGGCGCTTTCGCCGGTCATGGCGGCGATGCGCCTGGCAAACTCGTCGGCCCTGGCGGCCAGATTTTCGGCCACGTAGTAGAGAATCTGGACGCGGTTGAAGGGGGTGCGCTCCGACCAGCGTTCTGAGGCCCAGAGGCCCGCTTTGGTGTGGGCTGCCTCCACAGCGTTCCGAATGTCCTTGCGATTGCCGTCGCCGACCTGCCCGACCAGTTCACCATCGGGGCCCAGCACGGAACGGGTGTAGCTGCCGTCGGGCCGGACCTGCTTGCCGCCGACGTACATCTTGGCGGTGCGGTCCACGCCGAGCGACTTGTCCTGGTTTGAGACGGCGGTGAGAGGGACCGGGTGCGGCGGGACGTGCGCGCCCCATTCTGACGCTTCGTCCTCTGGGGGGGGCGTGAAGTCTGGCCGGGGACGGTCTTTCCAGGCGGGGCGGAGGTAGTCGAAGACGCCTTCGAGGCCACCTTCGCGGCCAAAGCCGCTTTCGCGGTAGCCGCCAAAGCCGGAGGCGGCGTCGAACAGGTTGGTGCTGTTGATCCAGATGGTGCCCGCTTTGATCTGGTGAGCCACGTCGACGGCGAGGTTGACGTTGTCGGTCCACACGCTGGCCGCCAGTCCATAGCGGGTGTTGTTGGCTAAGGCTATGGCCTCTGTGGGGGTGCGGAACTCGAAGCCGACGAGGACGGGGCCGAAGATCTCTTCCTGGGCGACGCTGGCTACCGGGTTGACGCCGGTGAGGAGGGTCGGGGGATAGAAGCAGCCGTTTTCGGGCATGGGCACTTCCGGCTGGTAGATGGTCGCGCCTTCGGAAACGCCGATCTTGACCCAATTGTCGATGGTGTCGTACTGTTTCTGGTCTACGATGGCACCGATGTCGATGCTCTTGTCGAGGGAGTCGCCGGTGCGCAGGGTGTCCATGCGGCGGCGGAGTTTCTTGAGGAAGCCTTCGGCGATGCTCTCCTGGACGAGCAGCCGCGACCCGGCGCAGCAGACCTGCCCCTGGTTGAACCAGATGGCATCAACGATGCCTTCGACGGCGCTGTCCTGGTCGGCGTCTTCGAAGACGAGGAAGGGTGATTTACCGCCCAGTTCGAGGGTCAGTTTTTTGCCGGAACCCGCCGTCTGGCGGCGGAGGATGCGCCCGACCTCTGTCGAGCCGGTGAAGGCGATCTTGTCGACGTCGGGATGGCCGACGATCATGCCGCCCGCTTTGCTGCTGCCGGTGATGATGTTGACGACGCCGGGAGGCAGCCCGGCCTCGGCGACGATCTGGGCGAAAAGGAGCGCCGACAGGCGGGTGTAGGAGGCCGGTTTGAGGACGACGGTGTTGCCCATCGCCAGCGCGGGGGCGATCTTCCAGGCGAGCATCAACAGGGGGAAATTCCAGGGGATGATCTGCCCGACCACGCCGACGGGCTGGTAGTCGCGCAGTTCGGTGTCGGCTAACTGCGCCCAGCCTGCGTAGTAGTAGAAGTGCCGGGCCAGCAGGGGCACGTCGATGTCGCGGGATTCGCGGATGGGCTTGCCGTTGTCCATGGATTCGACGACGGCCAGCAGGCGGTGGTGCTTCTGGATGTGGCGGGCCAGCGCGTACAGATGGCGCGCGCGCTCGTGTCCCGGCGTTTTGCTCCAGGTGGTGAAGGCTGCGCGCGCCGCCGCGACGGCGGCGTCCACGTCTTCCTGGGTGGCCTGGGTGGTTTTGGCCATGACCTCCCCAGTGGCCGGGTTGAGACTGTCGTAGGTGTCGCGGCCTGGGGGTTTGAGCCATTCGTTGTCGACGAACAGCCCGAAGTGGCGGTCGTGGTCATCCAGCCAGGCATTGGCCGCCGCAGGGGATTCCGGGGCGGGGCCGTATTCCATGGTTTCGAGCCTGTCTGATACGCTCATCTTCTTTCTCCTCTAGCCCATCGGCATGTGATGGCGGGCGGCGTAGCGCCCGGTCACCTGGTGGGAAAGCTGGCGTTCGATGTCGGCCAGGAGGCTGCTGGCCCCAAAGCGGAACAGCTCTGGGCCGAGCCATTCGTCGCCCAGTTCGTCTTTGACCAGGGCCAGCCAGGACAGCGCTGCTTTGGCCTGGCTGATGCCCCCGGCGGGCTTGAAGCCGATCTTGTACCCGGTCCGGTCTTGGTAGTCGCGAATGGCGCGCGTCATGACGAGGCCAACGTCGAGGGTGGCGTTTACTTTTTCTTTGCCCGTGGAGGTCTTGATGAAGTCAGCCCCGGCCATCATGCAGACCGCGCTGGCTTTGCCGACGTTGGTCAGCGTGCCCAGCTCGCCAGTGCCCAGGATGGTTTTGAGGTGGGCGTCGCCGCAGGTCTGGCGATAGGTCTGGACCTCGTGGTACAGCGCTTCCCAGTTGTGGCGCAGCGCGTGTTCGCGGGTGATGACGATGTCGATCTCCCTGGCTCCGGCTTTGACCGAGGCTTGGATTTCTTCGACGCGCTGCTCAAAGGGGTTCAGCCCGGCGGGGAAGCCGGTGGAGACCGCCGCTACCGGGATGTCTGTCCCCTGTAGGGCTTCGATGGCATCCGGCACGCGTTGGTGATAGACGCAGACTGCGGCGGTGCGGATGTTCTTTTCGCCGACGCCCAGGGCGTCGAGAATGTCTTGCCGGACGGGCCGGCGGGCTTTGGCGCAGAGGCGTTGGACGTTGCTGGGGGTGTCGTCGCCGGAAAGGGTGGTCAGGTCGATGCAGGTGATGGCTTTGAGCAGCCAGGCGGCCTGCCATTCTTTTTTGATGGAGCGGCGGGCGGTGTGGGTCTTGCTGCGCCGCTCTACCGCGCTGCGATTGACGCGGATGTCATTCACCCAACCCAGGTCAAGGGGGATGCCGGGGTTGCGCTCATGAGGGGCCATGTTTTTACGCTCCCTTCGCGAAGGAATTTCGGGGTGGGCCGATTTCCTTTCGGTGATTGCTGTAAATCGCTACTGGGCACGGATCTGGGCACGGCAGGCCGTGCCCCTACTGACACAAATAGTGTCCGGGAGTGCCTACCAAAGTGGAATGGGGGGCGAATGGCCATTCGCCCCTACCTCAGAATAGGTGTGTCGGTGACTACCATAGAGCTTGTCGATGACCTTCGTCGCCACGACCTTAGGCACTCTCACAATGTCTTACCCAAACCTCATCTTTTGGCGGGACACAAGTGTACCATAGGCTGGCGGGCCGGGCGCGGCTATTCCTCCCCGCCAGCGTCGGAGGCCGTGGACTCTGCCCGCTCAGGGACTGCCGGCGGGGGCACGGCAGGCCGGTCTCCGCTGTAGATTTCAGAGATGCGCTCGTCGATTTCGGCGTTTAGCTCGTAGTAGACCTCGTCGGAGAGGTTGCCCCGCCGCAGCATGTCATAGAGTGCGACCTTCTGCTCCTCGGCGATGGCCCTACGGGTCGCCCGGATGTCGGACTGGATGAGTTCCGGGTGTTGGGCGGTCAGCGCTTCGACGGCACTCCAGGCTTCTTCGGTTTGCTGGGTAAAGTTGCGCTTCAGGCGATCCCGCACGGTGCCGGAGAAGGCGTTCTGGGCGTGCAACCGGTCTACTGCGTGGGTCGCCGCGTGCAAGATGGTCCATCTGGCGCGCAGGCGTTCGTACTCCCGGCGCAGCTCGGAGGGTTGGGTCATCTTCAGGGCGGTGAGCAGGGGGCGCATGGTGAGGCCCTGTATCACCACGGAGAAGAAGACCGCGCCGAAGGCCATCAACTCCAGGAGGTCGCGCTGGGGCAGTTCGGGGGGCAGGCTGAGAGCCAGGGCGAGGCTGACCGATCCGCGCAGCCCGCCCCAATACAGCACGTGGACCCAGCGCAGGGGGAGTCCCCGGCGGCTGCGCATGTTGGCGATGAATCCCAGAGGGTAGATGACCAGCAAACGCGCGACCAGCATCGCCAGAATGGCAATCGCTACCGGGGTGGCGTTGGCTGCCAGCGGGCGCAGGTCTACGTCCAAGCCGATTATCAGGAAGATGGCCGAGTTGATGAGGAAGGCCAGATACTCCCAGAATTCGTTGAGTGTCAGCCGCGTGCTGGCCGCCAGGCCGCCCTGTGCGGCGAAGTTGCCCACGTACATGCCCGCCACCACTACTGCAATCACCGGCGAGACGCCCAACTCCTCGCCCAGGAGGAAGGTGCCGTAGGCCAGGACCATCGTCAGGGCCATGTCGATGAAGGGGTCTTCTGTGCGGCGCATCATTTGGGTGAAGAGGAGTCCGGCCACCAGCCCCAATACGATGCCACCCGCTACCACGACAAAGAACTGGGCGATGCTCCCGGCAATCGAGAATTCCTCGTGGCCGAGGACGACGGCCAGCACGATTTCAAAGAACACCAGGGCGGTGCCGTCGTTGAACAGGCTTTCGCCCTCGACGATGGTGCCCAGCCGTTTGGGAACGCCCAGCTCTTTGAAGATGGCCAGCACGGCAATCGGGTCGGTGGCCGAGATGAGCGCGCCAAACAGCAGCGCCAACCCGATGGGCAGCTTGATGAGTACCACGAGAATCACGGTGACGATGGTGGCGGAGATGAGGATGCCCGGCGCGGCCAGAATGGCAATAGAGCGGACGTTGTCTCGTAGTTCTTGCAAATCCAGTTTGAAGGCCGCGTCGAACAACAGCCCCGGTAGGAATGTCACCAGGATCAAGTGCCGGGTCAGCGTCACCTTGGGAATCTCGACCAAGGTGGTGCCAAAGATGCTGACGGCCACGCCGGTCAGGACCATGGCAATCGTGTAGGGCACCCGTGCCCGCTGGGCAAAGACGGCGATCAGGGAGGCCGTTGCTAATAAGAGTATGAGTTGTGTTTCTATCTGCACTGTGCTTACCCCTCAACCATTATTGTTCAGTCGGCCTGACAACGGCGGGTTCTTACGCCATCGTCAGGAGCCAGATGTGCACCTGGCTTACCGTCTCGTCCCGTTCGCCTGCCGAATTGGCGGCGAACAGGTAACCATCGCGAAGAACGATGTCGTTTAGCCGGTTCAGTTCCACACCCAGCGCCGCTCTGCGCACCAGCAGTTCGCCAAGCGAGAGGTCCTCGTCGCCAGGGGTGTAGCGCTGCAGAATGGCTACCTCCAGCGAGTCGTAGTCGTACCGCTCCCCGCGTGCGTCCAGCGACGGCTCCAGCAGGCGATAGGCGATGCGCAGCCGCCTGCTGAGGAGAAACAACGGCAGGGTGTCGCGCGTTGGCCCAGCCAACAGCACTTCTGACACGACGTAGCTCTGGGCCAGACCGAGGATGTTGGGGGGCGGGATGTCTGGTACCAGCCCTTCTTCGACCAGCATCGTCTTCTCGGCCATCTCCAGGGGGCGCACCATCTCTTCGATGCGGTCCTCGGCCTGCAACCCCCGGTGGCGCGCGCCGCCGAAATTCAGCCGGACGTCGCTCCTGCCGGTGCGGGGCCGGACGAGATTACCCGGTTTTTGCAGGCGCTCTACGCCCTGATTGGCCCCAGAGACTTCGTCCACTTCGGCTAGGAGGTGCCCTTCGAAGTCGTAGCCCGACTGCGCCATCCAGCCTTCTTCGCCGTAGATTTCTTCGACGTAGAAGTCGAGGTCGGGGCCGACGCCCAGCAGCCCGCATTCGCCGCTATGCCGCAGCAGCACCGTCCGCACGTGTTCGAAGTTGACCATGTGTCCCCGCATTTCCTCAGAGAGGGGTGCGTATAGAGGGGAATTATAACATCCTGCCCAGGTGAGTTTGCAAAGACATGTGTAAGAAACAGGGCTGAAGGGAGAGTCCACAGATTACATAGATTTCACAAATAATTTCCGTCCTGCCTGGGAGATGAGAAAAGGCCCAACTGTGCGTCGGGCCTTTGGGACTGGCTGGAATGGAGATCAGCCGGCTGCTGGCGCTGGCTCGCCTCCTTGTTCAATCTGCATAGCCAGCTGGCCGAGGATGTGACCGGAGAAGTAGGTCATGGCGGCGGTCAGGAGAATCGAGCCCAGGCCAAGGGTGACGATGGAAGCCAGGACGAGGAGGACCATGCCCAGGATGATGTAGATCAGGGCCATTATGAAAGCGCCCAGGTTGTCGCGCACCAGACCCAGGTTGGTGCCGATTTCCATGAAGGTGTTGAAGGTCTCGGTGTCGGCGAAGCGGAGCAGGCCGCCCGCAAAGGTAGCGCCCGCCACGATGCTGTAGATGATGGCGAGACAGCCGCAGCAGGCCATGAGGACGCCAACCACCGGGCCCAAGGCTTCGGGGTCGGCACCGCCCTCTAGAGCAGCAGCCATGCCGCCGCCGCTCGCCGTTATCACGATGGCGCCCACACACCAGAAGAGCAGTGTCGGGAGTTGATAAAGGATGTATGCTCCCAGCACCATCAGGCCCTTCATGACGTAGTCGCCGAAGTCGTCCCAGGCGGGAAGGGGCAATTCCACGCCGTCTTTGACGTTCTTGATGAGCCTGACCTGCCAGCCGTACAGTGGGGCGAGGCCGATGACCGGGATGACCAACTGAATCAGGCTCACGGCAACGGCAATGCCCAGTTTCGAGAGCCATTCGTCATCATCGAACGGGTAGGTTAGTGCTTTTCCGAATTCCACGGACGTCTCCTCCCAGAGATATGTGCTATCTCAGTGTTTTGAATAAATAGGGTATTGCCAACATTGTAGGGATTCGGGCATCTTTGTCAACTGAGAGGCCACAATCCCTGAGTTGGAGGACCTCAGCTTTCTTGCTGGCGCACGATGGTGCAGCCGCGCGCTTCAGTGACGGCAGGGTTCGGGGTTTTGCCCGCAAGGAGAGCCGCCAGCGCGTTGTCCAGGTAGTTGATTGTAGGTTCTCGCTCCATGGTGCGGTCATCTATCGCGCCGTGGTAGGCCAGCAGCCCCTCGCGGTCTATCACGAAAACGTGCGGTGTGATCGTCGCGCCGTAGGCGTTGGCCACTTCGTGGCCGGGGTCGCGCATCACGGTAAAGGCCAGTTTCCGTTCGGCCATCGCCGCCCGCACGCGGTTGTCGCTTTCGTCGGCGTTGCTGTTTATGGCCATGAAGCGGATGTTCTGGACAGCCCAAAGCGGCACACGGTCGTGGAAGTAGGCATCGTACATGACCGACCACGGGCACTCGGCAGACCAGAAGTCGAGGACGACGAAGTGTCCTTTCAGGTCGCCGAGGACGATCTGGTCGCCGCGATTGATGACCGGCAGCATGAAGTTGGGTACGGGAGCGCCGATAGCGAGTTCGGTCTTTTGTGAATCGGACAACGAATCCTCCAGTTGGTAAAGGTCAAACGCCGTTAGCAGACACGTCAGGGGGCAATGATACTATGCCTTGGCCAAATTCGTAAAGGCGTATTCACTTATGTGTCGCCGGGGAGCTACCTCACGCGTCCTGGATCAGGCCGAATCCGCCGCCCCACACTTCTGTGGTGGCGTTTACGATGACGAAGGCCGCCGGGTCAATTTCTTGCACCAGACGGCGCAGCCGCGCGACCTCAGTCTGGTTGATGATGCACAGGAGCAGCGAGCGCGGCGCGCCCGTGAAGGCTCCTCGGGCCGAGAGCACGGTCACGCCGCGATGGAGGTCGTTCAGCAGCGCATCGCGCACGCCTTCCCACTCGTCGGAGATGATGAGCGCCTGCCGCGCGCGCCGTCCACCGGCCAGCACGACGTCCATGGCCCAGGCGCTGATGGCGACGACCATCACGCCGAACATGGCCTGCTCCAGCCCAAAGACGATGGCCGCCGCCGCGATGGGCAGTGCGTCGGAGAGGAAAATGCCCCGGCTGACCGACAGCCCGGTGAAGCGGTGTATCAGCCGGGCGACGATGCCCCCGCCGCCCATCGTGCCCTGGGCCAGAAAGACCAGCCCTGCGCCAAGGCCGCTCATCAAGCCGCCGTAGGAGACGTAGAGCAGGGGGTTTTCGGTGATGGGGGTCTCCGGCGGCGGCAGGAGGTCCAGCGCCAGCGAGAAGACCACGACGGCAAAGGCGGTCCGCACGCCGGTTCCCAGCCCTCCTGCCCAACGCAATCCGGCCACAAACAACGGGAGGTTGAGCGCCAGCGTGACCAAACCCACCGGGGTCCCGAAGAAGTGACGCAGCAGAATGGCGATGCCGCTCACGCCGCCGGGCACGACGTCGTTGGGCACGAAGAACAGGTTGAAGGCCAGCGCGATCAGAAACGCGCCTACCGTGATTTGCAGGATGTCCAGCAGTGCGCGCCGCCAGTCGCTTCCATTCAGCAGTTGGAGCGCGCGCTGCCACGTTACTTTGACGCGATTCATCAGATGGGGTTCCTTTCCTGCCACAAAATTGCGCGGATTGTATCAGAAGTAACGGCAGGCTGCCTTCACATGCTCTTAACAGTAGGGTGTCCTGTTCTTTCGGCAGGGATGGTGAGCGCCCACGAATGGCTCAAGTCTCACGGATTGATTCTGGGAAAGCGGCGTGGTCAAAGAGAGAAGCCACCGTCACCGGTGGCTCGTCGGGCTTTGTGGTGGATCGTTGGGTTTAAGGCTGTTCGATTATCCAGACTTTGAGATGGAGTCCGCCGAACGAGAGGATGTCGCCGTCGCTCACTTCGGCGACGGGGTTGGCCTCGTCGAGTGCCCTCGCGTTCAGGTAGGTTCCGTTGGCGCTCCCCAGGTCGAGGACGAGGAGCCGGGATGTCGTGGGACGCAACAGGGCGTGCTGTCGCGATACCCCAAACTCTGTTCCCGCGCACGGCGTCAGGTCCAGGTCCGGACGAATCCCGTCTGCCGCACGCCCCACAAGGACATCTCCGCAGAGTTCCAGCGCCGGTGGTTCATCGTTGGCGTCAAGGCTCTCAAGCTTGATGCGCCACGGCTGGTGGACCAACGCATCATCCATGTCCACCGGATTGGCAGGCAGGCGAACGAAGGTGGTGATGGCCTGACGGTCTATCTGGGCGGCTTCGGACAGCTCGCCAGGAGCCTTCCACCTGTCCTCTCGGGCCGACACAATAATATCTCCCACCAAGATGGCCCGCTCAGCGTCCGTGCCCAGTTCTACCAGGTCGGAGGTGGGGTGTTTGTCCAAAAGCTTGGGTGCAAGAAGATTGATGGTCATGAGTTCCAGTCCGCTAAACTTACGCTCGAATTCATCCTCAATTGTAGGAGGTTGCGGCAGATCATTGGCTAAAAAAAGGTAAATAATCTGGAGGTGAGTTGAACGTGGCCAGGGCAGCCAGGCGGGCGAGAATCCAGACCTTCCCGGTCAGGCTGTGGCAGGCGTTTCACAAAACGGCTTGAATTTGCTATAGTGTGGCTCGGTTGACGATTATGAAGACGACCTTGCTGAGATCAACGTTCGTTCTCGTCGCGCTGGCGCTGGTGCTGGGCGGCTGCGGGCGCAGCGGGGCGGCACCCACGCCGGTGTTGGGGGTGGGCAGCACGCCGGGCAAGGCGCTGGCGACGATCTGGCTGTCGCCGACGCCCCAAGTGGGTCCCCTGGCAACTGCCCCGCCGACGTTCACGCCTGCGCCCACGCTGCCCCTGCCCACGCTGGGGGCGGCCCAACCCACGCTGCCTATCGGCACGGTGGGGCCGCTTCAGGAGCCGATTTCGACGCCGACCCCCGAAGGTACATTGCCCGGCGGCACGCCAGCGACGCCCGCACCAGGGGAGTGCGCCTCGGCACCTCCCGACGTGTTTGGACAGGTCTGGGGGGGTAACGCGGGGGCGCGCGAGCGACTCGGCTGTCCGGTCGGTTTGCCGACATCCCGCACCGCCGCTTACCAGGACTTCGAGCACGGCTTCATGTTTTGGATTGAGGCCGAGAACAGCATCTATGTGCTGTCCAATACGGCTATCGAGCAGGCCCAGGAGACGGATACGTGGTGGCGGCTGGACGACACTTTCGCCGAGGGCGATCCCGTCGCCGACGATACGCTGACGGCCCCGGATGGTCTGCTCCAGCCGGAGCGTGGCTTTGGTAAGGTGTGGCGCAACAATGGCTTCGTGCGGGAGGCTGTGGGGTGGGCGACCGGGGAGGAGGAGGGCTATGAGGCGGAGTGGCTCGACTTTGAGCGCGGGTGGATGTTGACTTCGCCGGGTGGGGAGCCGGTCTTTGTGCTGATTCCGACGGTCGAGTCGCCGGATAACAGTGGCGTCCATTTGGGGCCGCAGTTCGTGCCGTAGAGGGGGGATGCCTGACAAATTGGAGATGTGGGGCGAACCCTCACGCTACCGCTCAGGACAGGCAGCCGTTCGCCCCTACCTCAGAATAGGCGTGGACGAAAAAAGGCCCTGGTTGCTGCCAGGGCCTTTGGGGTTCTTGTGGTGAGCGGGTTTAGCCGGCCATCGGGGTTTCGAGTTCTTCCCCTTCCTCGACCTGGGTGAAGGTGAGGGTGGGGCCGTCGTCGCCGTCGGCGATGTCGATGAGCACGATGCTTCCCGGCTCGAAGTCGCCTGCCAGCAGCCCGTCTGAGAGTTTGTCTTCTATCCTGTCTTGAATGACGCGGCGCAGCGGGCGCGCGCCAAACTCGGGGTTGTAGCCTTCGTCCGCCAGGTACTCGCGGGCGGCGTCGGCGAGGCGCAGCGTGAGGCCGTAGGTGACGACGCGCTCGCTGACCTTGGCGATTTCCAGGTCGACGATTTCTGAGATTTCGTCCTTGCTGAGGGAGCGGAAGACGATGATGCCGTCCACCCGGTTGAGGAACTCTGGGCGGAAGGTGCGTTTGAGTTCGTCCATCAACTTCTTGCGCATCTCGTCGTATTCTTGCTCGGCCTCTAGCTCTATGTCTCTGGGTATTTCGAAGCCCAGCGAGGTGCCGCGCTTGATGGTGTCCGCGCCGACGTTCGAGGTCATCACGACGACGGCGTTGCGGAAGTCTACCTTGCGCCCGCGCGCGTCCGAGAGGTGGCCTTCTTCCATGATCTGCAGCAGCATGTTGAAGGCTTCGGGGTGGGCCTTTTCCACTTCGTCAAAGACGACGATGGAGTAGGGGCGGCGGCGGACGGCTTCGGTCAGTTGACCGGCGTCTTCGTAGCCGACGTAGCCTGGAGGCGCGCCGACGAGCCGGGCGACGGTGTGTCGCTCCATGAACTCGGACATGTCGAGTTGGACGAGGGCGTCCTCGGAGCCGAACATGAACTCGGCCAGGGCTTTGGTCAGTTCGGTCTTGCCGACGCCTGTCGGGCCGAGGAAGATGAAGGAGCCGATGGGGCGGCCAGGGTCTTTGAGGCCCGCGCGCGCGCGGCGCACGGCCTTGGAGATGGCTTCGATGGCTTCGTCCTGGCCGACGATGCGCTTGTGGAGGGCGTCTTCCATCTGGAGCAGGCGCTCCGATTCCTCGCCTGCGATGCGCATGACGGGGATGCCGGTCCACATGGCGACGACTTCGGCGATGTCCTCTTCGGTGAGGGTGGCTTCGCCTTCGGTGTTCCAGTTGGCCTTGAGTTCTTCTAGTTCTTGCTCGAGTTCGATTTCGCGCTGTTGGAGCGCTTCGAGTTCTTCGCCCTTGGCCTCGCCGGACGCGATCTGCGACCGCGTTTCTTCGATTTCGTCGGTGGTGGTGCGGACGCGCATGGCTTCTGGACTCTTGTACATGCGCACGCGCGAGGCCCCTTCGTCTACGAGGTCGATGGCTTTGTCGGGCAGGTAGCGGTCGGGGACGTAGCGGGCGGACAGGTGGGCGGCGGAGTCGATGGCTTCGTCGGTGATCTTGAGGTTGTGGTGTTCCTCGTAGGCGCCTTTGATACCGTGCAGGATCTGGATGGTCTCGTCGACGGTTGGCTCTTCAACCATGATCGGTTGGAAGCGGCGCTCCAGGGCGGCGTCCGACTCGATGTGGCGGCGGTATTCGTCCAGCGTGGTCGCGCCGATGGTTTGCAGTTCGCCGCGAGCCAGGGCGGGCTTGAGGATGTTGGCGGCGTCGACGGAGCTGCCCGCCGAGCCTGCGCCGACGAGCATGTGCACTTCATCGATGAAGAGGATGGAGTCGGCGGATTTGAGTTCGTCGATGACGCGCTTGAGCCGTTCTTCGAATTGGCCGCGATACATGGTGCCGGCGACCAGGGAGCCTACGTCCAGTTGGAGCAGGCGCTTGCCCAACAGGGGGCCGGGTACTTCGCGCGCGACGATGCGCTGGGCGAGGCCCTCGACGATGGCGGTCTTGCCGACGCCGGGTTCGCCGATGAGGGCCGGGTTGTTTTTGTTTCGCCGCGAGAGAATCTGGATGACGCGCTCGATTTCCATCTGGCGGCCAATCACCGGGTCGAGTTTGCTGTCCTCGGCGTAGGCTGTCAGGTCGGTGGCAAGCTGGTCAACCAGGGGCGTCTTCTGGCCGCGTTCTTTGCGGGCCGCCGAGGGCCGCGTGGGCCGGGCCGACGTTCCTGGGCTTTCTTGCAGCATGCGGCGCGTTTGTTTGCGTACCCTGTCGGGGCTGATGTTGAGTCGCCTGAGCACGTCGATGGCGACGCCTTCGTTGTGGCGAATCAGCCCAAGCAGCAGGTGTTCGGTTCCGATGTAGTGATGTCCCATCTGGCGCGCTTCTTCGACGGCCAGTTCGAGCACTTTCTTTGTGCCTGGGGCCAGGTCAATGCGGGTGAAGGGTGTCCTTTGCCCTGAGCGGGTCATGCGCTCGACAAATTGCTGTACCTGTTCCGTTTCCAGACCCATTTCGCGCAGAACGCGCCCAGCTACACCCCCTTCTTCGCGCATCAGGCCGAGCAGCAGGTGTTCGGTTCCGATGTAACTGTGTTGCAACCTTTCGGCTTCTTCTTGAGCTAGTCCTAGCACGCGCCTCGCACGTTGTGTGAAGCGCTGCATTTTATCGGCCACGTTGTCGACCTCCGTGCTATCCAGCACCCTCTCTTCGAATATACCAATACCAGTGTTTTTTGGTGAAGAATCACTTCTACTTCCGACGGATTGTTGTGACTTTACCTTACCTTAATTGGACCAATCTTGCCAATGAAGCGTTATTCCCAGGTTGTTTTCCTAGTCTGCTTCATTCTCTTGTTCTGTTTCGGCGTCAGGCGTTTCAGCCAGGCCGGTTTCTTCCTGTGGGTCCGGTTCTGCCTCTGGTGGGTCCGGTTCTGCCTCCGGTTCAGCGGCGGCGACGGGTTCTTCGATGGTGTCGGGGGTGTCGGGCGTCGCTGCGGCGTATTGGTCTGCTTCGGCGGCAGGTTCTTCGGCGGCGGCCCCGTCAGGTTCGGCAGGCGTGGCTTCGACGACGTTGGTTTCTGTGGGGCTTTCGCTGGCGGGTTCTGCGGACATGATTTGCCAGTCTCTGTCGAGGTAGGCTTCGGAGTCCACCCGCTTGAGGCTGAGGCCCACGCGCCGTTTGTCGGGGTTGATGCGAACGATGCGCAGCGTGAGGACCTGGTTTTCTTCCACGACGTCGCGCGGGTGCTCCACGCGGTGTTCGGCCAGTTCGGAGATGTGGATCAGCCCTTCGATCTCCGGCGTTTCGACCAGCCGCGCGAACGCGCCGAACTTGGTCAGTTTGGTGACGGTCCCCTGTACCAGCTGCCCGACCTGGTAGCGGTTGGCGAGTGTGACCCAGGGGTCTTGCTGGAGGCGCTTGATGCTCAGGCCGACGCGCTGCCGTTCGCGGTCCAGGCTGATGACTTCGACCTGGACCTCATCGCCAACCGAGACGACCTCTTTGGGATGGGTGACGTGTCGCCAGGAAAGCTCGGACAGGTGGACGAGGCCGTCCGCGCCGCCGATGTCGACAAAGGCGCCAAAATCTGTCAGGCTGATGACCCGACCGGACGTTACCTGGCCGACTTGCAGTGTGTCCAGCAGCGCGGCCTTGCGCGCGGCGCGGTTTTCTTTGGTGGCGGCGCGCTCGGAAAGGATGAGGCGGTTGCGTCCGCGATCCACTTCTATTACTTTGACGATGATGGGTTCGTGCAGCATGCTGCCCCAACGTTCTTCGGGCGTTGCGCCGACGCTGCGGCGTCGCCGGTCGGGGCTGACCTGTGAGGCGGGCACGAAGCCACGGACCCCGCCAAAACGCACGATGAGGCCGCCCTTGTTGAAGCCGTTGACGCTGCCTTCGTAGATCAGGGCTTCGGCCATGTACCGTTCGGCCTCGGTCCAGTCCTTTTCTTGCTCCGCTCGCGAGATTGACAGGAGTATATTGCCATTGCGGTCTTCGGGGGTGAGCACGTAGACCATCACGCTGCTGCCGACTTCCAGGCTTGCCAGTGTATCCGCGTCCATCCGGTCTAATTCGGAGGCGACGACCACGCCCTCGGTTTTGCCGCCCACGTCGACGAGGACTTCGGTGGGGCTGGCGCGCATCACCGTTCCTTCGATGATGGCGCCGCGCTTGACGGTTTGCAGCATATCTTCCGCGTCAAGCCAGTCCTCCATCATCTGGGCCGCCCCGGCGGGTTGGGTTTCCGCGGGGGGTGCTCCGGCCTCCACGACCTCGTCTTCCCCGGCGGG
>Ga0180437_10001023_pt1 | contig 49433 bp, 37 predicted proteins | sample SS_ome_4_FD_132410 | JGI IMG/M metagenome (GOLD analysis project Ga0180437, IMG submission 132410) | Hypersaline lake sediment archaeal communities from the Salton Sea, California, USA - SS_3_D_1 metaG | ecosystem: Environmental > Aquatic > Non-marine Saline and Alkaline > Hypersaline >... | reverse complement strand
TGAAATCCCAACGCAGACTGGTCATAGTCCACCAGGGCATTGGGATACGGTGACTCCATCATAAGCCTCAATGCTTCCCGGGAGTACAGGTTATCGCTGTTGCAAACCGTAAACGTCTGGCCTTTCCAATCCTGGCGGAGTTGAAGCGCACAGAGCAATGCATCGGCCGTACCCAGGGGTCTTGATCGGCCGCGAGGTATGGTCTGCAGGGCATAAGAAATCGTCAATCCGTAGAACGCGTTATCCCTGTCTTTTGTACCGTAATGATTCCGTATCGATTCGTCCTTCTCGCCCACGACGATCACGACATCCCGGTATCCTACTTCTCTGGCATTGATCAGCAAGTAATCCATGAAAGGACGACCGGCCGTTCCCACACCGATCATGGATTTGGGTTTATGCTCGGCATCTTCCATGAGTTTCCGATCCACGCCTGCTGTACTTTTGGGTGGCTTTCTCATGCGCGATGAAATACCCCCGGCCAGAATGACGAGTTTTTCAGCCATCACGTCTTACCCTCTCCGGTTTCCAATGCATCGATACGCGTCCCCTCATCGAGGCGTACAATATATCCTTTTCCTCCGACTTTTTCAATACTTTTTACGATACGCTCTGGGTTTTCCGGGGCGTATGCGAACATACATCCGCCCCCACCCGATCCGTTGATCTTTCCCCCGTAGGCTCCTGCATCCAAGGCCGCCTCCAACATGCCGTCGATCTTGGGCGTGGATATTCTCAGGACATCCCGCAGGATCCGTTGATGGGCGTTCAACAACTCTCCGAGCTTTCGATGATCCAGGGGCTTGCTTTGCAAAACCCTTTTCGCCTCCAACGTGATCCCATGATTCCGGACTGTCCCTTCCAGCAGCGCGAACTCCTCCTCCGTGAATTCCGAGGCGTATTTCTGCAGGCTTTCCACGGTGGCATTTGGTAGTGAAAAATTGGGATGTTTCTTCGACAATTGGTCAGTCAAACCAATGACCCGATCCTTCACCCGGGCAAGAATGGATTTGGTGTCTTTCGGTTCTTGGGAATCGCCCAGGACAAAGGTTTTCAGGTCCGTATCTATTATTTCGAAGCTCAACCGGGGTGAAAAATCCAGATACATCATCCCCCCCATCGCCGTCGAATAATGATCCATCATACCCCCGGGCTCTGAAAATTCCAGGACCTCGGCACGATGTGCGTACTCGGCAACATCCTCAGGAGGCAACACCTTCGCCTGATCGCTCAGCCGTGCGAGGGAATGAATCCACGCCACGGTAAGAGCAGAGGAACTGGACGTTCCCGAATTGATGGGAATCTCCCCCCGCACGACACAATCCAACCCGCCGGAAAACGTGAATCCCTCCCGACGCAGGACGTTGATTCCACTGCGGAAATAGTCCCTTTTTTCAACGTAGGGCAGATCGCCTTCCAGGGAAAACGTCTGCTCATCCCCAATGTCGGGTAAATCCAGATGAACCAACGAATCATCCCTTCGACGGCTCTGGACGCTGATTCGCAATGAGATGGCGCATGGGATGACCGGCAGATGGAGGTAGTCCTGATGTTCACCAAAAAGACAGATCCGTCCCGGGGCCGAGACCGTCAATCCGTGCAGTCCATGTCCCATTCTTCATTCCTTCCATACCTTAAAATCGAGATGTGATCCAGAGAGGGCCTTCTTCTTTCTATCGCACTATTACGTTTTCAGCGAACGTATCCGTTTCACCCGACGGTTCTTGCCCTTACTCCCCTCATTCCCCATCAATCCTCGCGGCCCACCCACCACCCGGAGCCAGCCGGATCGTCCAACGGTCATTCCGGGATACTTCCTTGACGAATTTCTCATAATCCATGGCACACCGATCCGCATTCATGCCATCCTGGTACGCGGTCACCGTGTACCGGCCCTCATTTAGGAACGAAAAATCCAGGACCAGTTCCCGCGGTGTCCAATCGGTCATGGCCCCCACGTACCATGTATTCCCACGCTTCCGGGCAATCAGGATATAATCGGCAACTTTGGCATCCAGTACAATCGTCTCATCCCAGACCGTGGGCACGGTTGACAGGAACGCCATGCACGCCTTCTCTCGTGAATAATTCGACGGCGAATCGCACAGCATCTGGAGAGGACTCTCGTACACCACGTACATGGCCAGTTGATGGCATCGTGTTCCCTGGCTCATCGGCCGTGTGAAGACCGGACGAAAATTCTTCTGCGTGGCATTGATCATGGCCCCTGGCGTATAATCCAACGGCCCGGCGACCATCCGTGTAAAGGGAATGATGAGGGCGTTCTCTGGATTGGCATCCTCACCCCACTTGCTGTGTTCCAGCCCCTTCACGCCTTCTCGCGTCAGCACGTTGGGATAAGCACGTCTGAGCCCTGTGGGCTTGTAGGACCCGTGAAAATCCACGACCAGGTGCCTCTTCGCCGTTTCGCGAGCGATTTTCCGGTAGAAATTGACGACCGCCTGATCGTCCCGCTGCATGAAGTCAACCTTGATGCCCTGGATTCCCCACTTGTCAAATCGATCCAATGCCTCTTCCAGTTGATCGTCCAGTGTTTTCCACACGACCCACAGGATGATGCCGACGCCTTTCTCGCGGGCATGGGCCGTTAATGCCTCCATGTCGATATCCGGGTTCACGGCCATCAGGTCACCCAGTTCGTACCAGCCCTCGTCCAGGATGATGTACTCCAGACCGTGGGCTGCTGCAAAATCGATATAGTGCTTGTACGTGTCCGTGTTGATGCCGGCCCGGAAATCGACACCGAACACGTTATTGGCATTCCACCAGTCCCAGGCCACCTTGCCCGGACGAATCCAGGAAGTGTCTTCGATCTGCAGTGGCCCGGCTAGTTTGTAGACCAGCGAACTCTCGACGAGATCCCCGTCTTCTTGGGCAATCACCAGAACACGCCAGGGAAAAGATCGGTTTCCCCGGGTTTGGGCCAGAAAATCGGCCCGCCGCGTTGGTACGATGTTCCGATCGTTCTCCGCCGAATCAGCCAAGACAAAACCGGGAAACCGGCCCTTCAAACGGGTATCCGAAGCGTCCGATCCCGTCAGGTACATGCCCGGATAATCATCCAGGTCGGCCTCGGTGATGACGATTTTGGAGTAATCATCACACTCGACCAAAACCGGTATGGAACTGAAGCGTGACGACGTGATCTCCTTCAAACGGATGTATTTGTACAGCCGCTCCTGATGCGTCATGAAGCTTTCTTCTTCCGGGAAGTAGACGTGATGGTCTGCGGAAAATTCGAAGGATGCCTCCTCGGAAATCACTTTCACGTCATCCTCGAATGTCGTGATGAACCGGTACGCCACGCCGTCGTTGTAGGCCCTAAAAACGAGGGTGAAAGACGTCTCAAAATCGATCCTCAGTTCGTTGTACCGATCGATGATGGTGCGTGCTTTCATGGGCACCACCGGGTGGAGCACATCGTCGACTGTTCTTCTCTGTGTATTCGTGACGTGCGGATTTCTTCCGAGAACGCCGATGCCTTCCAACGTCATGGAAATCGGCGAAGGTTCGATCAATGGGTGTGTGTTATGAAAAACGGAATACCGGATATTCTCGCCGATATCGACCGCAACCTGGATGCTTTCATCAGGAGAGGAGACTCGATACTCCTGGGTAAAAGCCCAACCGCAGGTGAGGACAAAACAGGGTAGGATAAAACAAACGATAACGCGTGGTTTTCTCATTTTCTTCACCCTCTGACTGATTTTTTAAGAAGGGTATTATTTTGACTCCTTCCTGTAGTTCACGCCCATCTTATCGAGCCGATGAACATGAGCATTCAATCGAGCCTTAAAATCCTTCCAGTTCCGGACCTCCCGGGACGACCAGACCACCTCGGCCAGGGCGCACATGCGGGGAACACTCATGTATTCGACATGTTCGGGCGTTTCAATGTACTCCGTCCATACGTTGCCCTGGGCACCCAGGATGTGCTCGGCTTGTACGGGAGTCAACGAGGCGGGTGTCGGTTCAAAGGTATACACATCCTTCAGAGTGATTTTTCCTCCGATGGCCAACGGTTCGTCCTGGGGATCGGCCTGATAGTAATCAAAGTAGCAGTGGGATATCGGCGTCATGATAACGTCATGTCCCTGCTGGGCTGCCTCGATGCCTCCCTCCATCCCACGCCACGACATGACCGTTGCCTCGGGTGCCAGTCCGCCCTCCAAAATTTCGTCCCATCCTATCAGTCTCCTTCCCCTGGACGACAGGAACGTCTCGATGCGGCGAATGAAGTAGCTCTGGAGCTCGTCCTCGTCTTTCAGCCCTTCCGCCTCGATCCGGGCCTGGCATTTCTCGCACACTTCCCAACGGACTTTAGGGCATTCATCACCTCCGACATGCACATACGTGCCCGGGAAAAGATCGATAACCTCGGTCAGCACATCCTCCAGGAATTCGAAGACCCGGTCGTTACCGGCACAGTAGACATCCTCGAATACACCCCATTGCGTGGCCACCTCAAACGGGCCGCCCGTGCACGATAGCTCTGGATATACAGCCAGCGCGGCCGTGGCGTGTCCCGGCATCTCGATCTCGGGTATAACGGTCACGTATCGATCTCGGGCGTACGCAACAATTTCTCGGATATCATCCTGGGTGTAGTATCCTCCGTGAGGCGTTCCGTCGAACACGTGCGGTTTCGAACGCGAATGCCCTACCAGGGTCTCCTTGCGATAAGCACCCTTCTCCGTCAGTCCCGGGTACTTCTTGATCTCGATGCGCCACCCCTGGTCTTCGGTCAGGTGCCAGTGGAATTTGTTGAACTTATGCAGTGCCAGCAGGTCGATGTATTTCTTGATGAACGATTTCGGGAAGAAATGACGGCATACGTCCAGGTGCATGCCCCGATACTGATAACGCGGCACATCACGGATTGTCACGCATGGCAGGTCCCATGGCCCATTCTGCGAGGCAGACGAATCGGAATAAACGTCCACGGGCAGGAGTTGGAATATCGTCTGGATGCCGTAGAACAGGCCGGCCGGCGATCTGGCAGTTAAGACGATATGATCCGGATGAATGTCCAGTTCGTAGCCTTCTTTGCCCAGCCCTTCTGTATCCGGTTCAAGGCGCAATAGTAAGGCATTTTCTGATATATCTTCTTTTGATCCTTCGATGACCGGAATGCCCAGGCCCGACGCTCTATTCAATCGGTCTGTAAAATACAACCCGACGTTCCGGACTTCAGAATCCGACTTTTCGATAGCGACACAAAAAGCCTGGGTGATTTCAAAGCTGCTCTCTTTTTCTTGGATAAAAGCAGGTTTGGGAATCACCGAATAGGTAGGGTGCCTTCTATCACAGAAAAAGAGAGCGGTTAAGCAGGTCAGAATGATAATCATCATCGAAAGTTTGATGAGCCGATTCATACGAGACTGTTTCATGAAGTCTTCCTCCAAGCGGCAATCACCATCGAGCTTCTTTGAAATCTTCATCCTGTCGGGTGCACGATGGACTTTTAACATTGACTAATATTTGATATCATCCCTGCCCACCGACATCCCGATATTGCCCACGGTCTTGCCCATCGTATAGAATTCACCGCTGCCGGCCGTCATCCCAAAAAACGGAACGTTAAGTACCATCAGACGTCCGTCCTCATCGCACACCCCTTCATGAACCGTCGTGGCTACGACGTCTGCCAGGAAGACGGTACGCATAGGCGGCACATCGATGGTGTTAAAGACTCGACACTCCAACTGTATGGGTGATTCTGCCACGGTAGGTGCATCGATTTTAACGGCTCTGCCTCGGGTCAGGCCGGACAGGGCATACTTGTCGCCGACCTGGCTGGAATTCATGTCCACGATATCGAAGGCATCCACGATGTCCACCGTGGGTACGTTGAGTACGAAGGCACCGTGCTCTCTAATCAAATTACCCGCCACATGGGCATGTTCCGCACTCACTCCCACCTGGGGAGGCTTGCCGTTCACAATAAACGTCCAGAGCACGGAGATTTCCTCGGGATCGCCGGGTTTGCCCTTCACCGTAATCAGGATGGCCGGAACCGGCGGGATCATCGGACCGGGCTCGGCCAGCTCGAATCGTTTAGACGACCGTTCTCTCGAGGACCTGGAACATCCCGATGTTCCGATACAGCCGATGAGTCCCACAATAGCAGATTCTCTCAAAAAGACACGGCGCGGGATCGATCGAGGTTGATTCTCCCCCATCATTCCACCGGTCCCTGGTATCGGTTCAGGATTCACATGTTTATTCAATTTTTTCTCCGTTTTTATACCACACTACCGTCTTATAAAAATCACGCTTTCCATCGACATATACGGATGTTTCTTTAGACGATTACATTTCCTCAAGCCGATACACATACCCATTCACGCGAAATTCGGATGTCAACACCTCCGTCGTTTCGGCATCCGCGTGTCCTGAAAATCCCGGCTGTTTACCGCCAACAGCCACTTCGAATACACCGGGTTCGACGACACGGTCTTCAAAGTCATTGATCAGGGACATATCCCTGGGCTTAAGGACGAAGGCGACCCGCCGCGATTCGCCCGGTTTTAATCGAATACGCTGAAAACCCTTCAGGGACCGGACAGGAACAGGAACCGAGGCTTCTCGATCCGTCACGTACAGTTGAACGACTTCCTCGCCGGACAAGAGACCCGTGTTTTCGACCCGAACAGAGACATGGAGTGTATCCCCTGCCTGAATGTCCGAGTGGTTAAACTCCAGATGGCTGTAATGAAAACAGGTGTAACTCAACCCATGCCCGAAAGAATACAGGGGCTCTCCTTTAAAATAACGATAGGTCTGACCGGTCAGGGCATAGTCGGTGAACGGCGGGAGCTGATCCAGCGACTTGTAAAACGTCACGGGCAGCCGGCCCGCCGGGTTGGTGTCTCCGAACAGGACATCCGCGATGGCTTCCCCACCCCGTTGTCCCGGATACCACGCTTCGATAATAGCCGGGATATGTTCATCGGCCCAGTTGACGGCCAGGGCACTCCCGCTCAGCAGCACCAAAATCGTGGGCTTGCCCAGAGCATGAATCGTCTGCATCAGATGCTTTTGAACCTTGGGAAGCTGGAGGGTATACCGGTCTCCTCCCCTGAATCCCTCCAATTCCACCCTCATCTCCTCGCCTTCCAACCGCGGAGACAGACCCATGACCAGGACAACGGCATCGGCTTTTTGGGCCACTTCAACCGCCTCTTCCTCCAAAGGTCGGTCGTGCTTTGCCCAGACCAACTGGGCTAGTGATTCGCCATGATACGCATAGAATTCCATCACGAGCTTGTATCGGCGGCCTTTTTCCAGCATCACCGTCTGCGTTCGAACCACGGGATGATGCCGGCTGCGTCCTTCGACGAGGAGGGAATCCTCCAGAAACAACCGGTATCCGTTGAACGCGAACGTCCCGAGTTCGTAGGTTCCAGTCTCGGGCGGTGTCAGGTATCCCGACCAGCGAATCCCAAAGTCATCGTCGTCCAGGCGTTTGTCCGGCGATCCGTTTTCCCAGTAGAAATCGACCATCTCATCGATCTGGGTGTAGAGCGGCTCTCCTCGGAATTCGTTGTTGTCAAAATACGCACCCAGAAGGCCGGGTTGCCCGTCCGGCGTCGTGAGTGCTGATGAGGGAACTGGTCTCTCCAGGTACAGTCCGTCGATAAGCTCACACCCCTGAGCGTACAGGACGGTCGCCTTCCGGCCAAGTTTATTCCGTATGCCCTGAAGGGGCGTGACAGGATCGGATGGCGTGCCGTTGTAGTTCCCCCACAGCACATCGATACGATGGGCATTGGGGCCGATAACGGCAATCGTTTTTAATTTTTTGGATAACGGCAGCATGTTGTTATCATTTTTCAGCAGGACGATGGACTTACGGGCAACTTCCAGGGCCAACCTGTCATGCCTGGTGCAATCGTTCATGTTTTTGGGAATCCTGGTATAGGGAACCCTGTCAGGCGGGTCGAACAGGCCCAGCTTCATGCGGGCCGTGAACAGGCGCCTCACCGACACATCGATTTCCTCTTCCGTGATCAACCCCATCTCTGCGGCGGGAAGCAGACTCGGATAGGCAATGCCGCAGTTGAGATCCGTGCCCGACTTAACGGCCATGGCTACCGCCTCCTCCGGGCTGTCCACGACTCTATGCCGCTCCCAGAAATCCTCGATGGCCCAGCAGTCGGAGACCACATACCCCTGAAAACCCCATTCCCGGCGTAGTATATCATTGAGCAACCGGCTGCTTCCACAGCACGGCTCGCCCATGAACCGGTTGTAGGCGCACATCACGGAGAACGCTTTTCCCTCGACCACACAGTCGCGAAAGTGGGGAAGGTACGTCTCGCGCAAGTCCCGTTCGCTCACACGGGCGTCGAACGTGTGGCGATCGGGCTCTGGCCCACTGTGCACGGCATAATGCTTGGGCGTGGCCACGACTTTCAGGTATTTGTGATGGGTGCCCTGAAGCCCCTTCACGAACGCCACACCCAAACGGCCCGTTAAATACGGGTCTTCTCCGTACGTCTCCATGCCCCGGCCCCATCGGGGATCCCGGAAAATGTTGATGTTGGGTGACCAGAACGTCAGGCCCTGATAGATTCCCCTCTTATCGTCGCGGACGAATTCGTGGTGCTTGGCTCTGGCCTCATCGGATATCGCTGTGGCCGCGCGATGGATTAAGTCCATATCCCACGTGGCTCCGAGACCGATGGCCTGGGGAAAGACCGTGGCCACCCCTGCCCGGGCCACGCCGTGCAGGCACTCGTTCCACCAGTTGTATTCCGGTATGCCGAGACGGTCGATGGCAGGGGCATCGTAGCGCATCTGGCTGATTTTCTCTTCCAGCGTCATCCGGCCTATCAGATCGTCGACCCGCTCCTCCACCGTGAGCCTCGGATTGAGAAAGGGGTAATCCACCTGTTTTTTCGTGCAACCAAGACTGATCAGGAGTAGAAATAGACATCCACCGAGGATGAGTCCGGACAGGACACGACTGATCTTCATCTTCTCTCCCTCCTAACATTATCATGTGGTCTATCGATTGTTGATGCGTGCATAAGACTGTTATTTCTCCTGAGTGAGAGGTTCATCAAACGCATGGATAGGAAATATCTCGATATCATAATCGGAGCAGACCATACTTACTAAGTAAACCGACACCCTTTCATTCCCTGGGGTCCTGTTCTAATCGAGATTCCATTCCAGTCTGCTTAGTTTTACTGGCACGGTATATGGGGGCTCCAGCATCCGACGGAGCCAGGAGCCCGATGAAAACGGACGCAGCCTGAAACGGTACCGGTATTCCTGCGGAGGCAGCCGGTATTCGGGATGCGGATGGGCCCGAGATCCCCAACTGGTATCTCCTCCCACACCCATCTGCTTGTAGTCGAGTTTGAGTGTGACCAAATCCTTCGGTTTTATCTCCCCGCCGTGCTGCTGAGACCGGCCTTTCCGCCAATCCAGGTCGTCGGGAAGGACTGGAAGCGCACTTGCGCTGAGCAGGGGCATTCCCACGGCCAGAAGGCCGATGCCACGGTCATTGGTCAGGGCGATCCAGCGGACGTCGGTCTTGTTCCCCGTCTCTTGAGGACGGGCGTAAGCATGGAATTGCTCCCAAGCCGTACCGGAATACACATCAACGGCCGCACCCGTCTTTCGATCCCAGTAAGACTCGTGGGGCCCGCGTCCGTACCAAGACACGTTGGAGAACGCACCGGGAAGTGTCATCGTCATACCCAAACGCGGCAGGTCCGGCAGTCCCTCCCGTCCCGGTATGAACACATTTTCGACGATTACATCGCCGCTTCCGTACACCGTATACGTCGTATGGTATGCCGAGCCCACATCGGGCAGTCCAAGTCGCACATCCACCCGTATTATGCTGTCGTCGATGCGCTGGGCCGCGACCTCTTCAACTCTCCGGTTCATCCCTGCATGCTGCCACACTCGGCAGATTTGAGCCAGCCCGCCACCCAGGTCGTTATCCGTAACCGGACGCCAGAAGTCGGGAGTCAGGCCCGATTGCACAAGCTCCGTCCCACGAAACCGAAAAGAGTCCATCGTGCCCGACTCTTTGCCGAATCGCAGTGAGAACTCCCGGCCGCTCAAGACGATTTCATCGTCGTTCTCGGACAGTGCGATGTCGGGCAGTTTCAAGAAATCGACCACCCGAGGCTGCTTGAAGACGGATAGCTTCATCTGATCCCAGGCCACGGTATGGCCCATGGGCACCAGGTCCGTGCGGTGTCTCGCCAAAGCCCTGACCATCAGATAATACTCGACGCCGGGTTCCGGTTCGAATTCGGGCATCCCCAAATCGACAATGATGCTGTTTCCGGCTGCCACGTCCAGTTTCGGCAATTCCCCGCTATCAATTCTCCTGCCATCCCCCTCGATTTCCCAGATGAATCGGAGCGTATTCAGGTTAACGAAATCGTATGCATTGATGATCTTCACAGTACCGGCTTTCATATCCACGGGACGTATCTGCACAGGCTGATAGACTTTCTTCACCTCCCAGATATGGGGATGCGGGGTGCGATCTGCATGAACCAGACCGTTGACGCAGAAATTGGAATCGTTGGGAACACCGGCAAATCCCATGTCGCCGCCATAGGCCCAGAAAGCGATGCCGTCCTCGTTTTCCTTCAAAAAGGTCTGATCCACCCAGTCCCAGATGAATCCGCCTTGCAGGGACGGATAGTCTTGTATGGCATCCCAGTAGTCCTGAAGATTCCCCACGCTGTTGCCCATGGCGTGGGCATACTCGCACAGAATCAAAGGCCGTGGATCGTCGGACTGGGCAAAGGCGACGATCTGATCGATCGTATTGTACATGGGACAGTAGATGTCCGTCAAACCTCCCAGTCTTGTTGCATCCTCGCTCTGCACGGGCCGGGTCGGATCACGTTGTTTGATCCACCGGTACGTGTCCCGAAAATTTTGGCCATACCCCGTCTCGTTGCTTAGAGACCATACGATCACCGAGGGATGATTCTTGTCTCGCTCCACCATTCGGACGGTGCGATCCATGAAAGCCTCTTGCCATTCGGGCTTATCGGCCAGCGTCTTCTCGGGATTGTACGGGTCGCTTCCGTGGGCTTCGATGTTGGCCTCGTCGACGAGGTACAGGCCGTACCGGTCGCATAGTTCGTACCATTCGGGCCGGTTGGGATAATGGCTGGTGCGCACGGCGTTGATGTTGAAACGCTTCATCAGCCGGATATCTTTGATCATCAACTCCTTGGAGACGACGCGGCCGGTGATCGGATCGTGCTCATGACGATCCACGCCTCGGATGGTGACCGGAACGCCGTTGACCAAGAGCTGTCGATCCTTTATCTCAACGGTCCGAAAGCCGACTCCGCAGGATAAGGTCTCCAGCGTGTTTCCCGCAGAATCTTGCAGTGAAATCACAAGTGAATAGAGGTTGGGCGTCTCTGCCGACCACTTATTAGGACGTGGGACTATGGATTCGAAGGATATGCGGATATCCTCCGACGGGCCCAGAACCACATCACGGGACATTTCCAAGATAGCGGGCGACATTCGCTTTTCTTCCAGAAGCCGAACTTCGACCGTGTGCTTTCCCGCCTCCTGGATTAATGCGTTGTTGACATCCACATCGAGATGCAAGAGGCCGTTTTCATAATCCTCATCCAGACCGGCCCTTATAAAAAAATCCCGCACGTACACGTTGGGTGTAGAAAGGAGAAGCACATCACGCTCGATGCCGCTGATTTTCCAGTAATCCTGACCCTCCAAATAGGCCCCGTCGCTCCACCGGTAGACTTCCAGAGACAGCGTGTTCTCACCCTCCCTGAGGTACTCGGTGATGTTGAATTCCGCCGGAGTCTTGCTCCCCTGGCTGTACCCGACGTTCCGGCCGTTTACCCACACATAGAAGGCCGATTTGACACTTCCAAAGTGCAGAAAAACCTGACGCCCCTTCCACCTTTTCGGGATAGTGAAGGTGCGCTTGTACGATCCTACCGGGTTCCAATCATGCGGAATACGGGGTGGGTCCGAAGGAAACGGATACTCCATATCCGTGTATATGGGCGTGCCGTAGCCCTCCAATTCCCAGTTGGATGGTACGAGGATGTCGTCCCATGCGCTCACGTCATAGTTGTCCTCGTAGAAACCCTCGGGACGGTCAGCAGGTTTCTTGACCCAATGGAACTTCCAGGTTCCGTTCAGGGACTTGACAAAAGGGGATCGCGCCGGATCGCCCTTCAGTGCCGTCTCGACATCTGGAAAAGGGTACCAGGTGCAACGGGCAGGCTCCCTGTTCCGTTGCACGACTTCCGAGTTCTCCCAGTCGTTGACTTTATCATTCTGTGGGAGGGCACTCTGAAACGAGACAACGATCCAGAGGATCATCAAATGAGTACCCTTCCTCGCATAACAGAATATTTCCATAGGATGCATCCCTCCACGTTTTGTCATTCCCATCCCTGAACTCGGGGAAAGGAAATCTGACAAAGCGAACAGACGTAAGCATTTTTGGAAATCGGGATTCCTTCCCATATCGGAGATCAGGAATGACGCGTTTGGTTGTTCAGCAGCAACACCGTCTTGCAGATAGGATGAAAGAAGGGAACGGTATACTCCATTCATTCAATTCTGAAAGGCGTTCCCAGCCACCGTTCCAGAGTCGTCAGTATTTTTTCTCTCTCCTCATCAGGAAACGACGTGATGAACGTATAATGATTCTCCCCCTTCAGCGTCATCGTCAGGGCATCGGCCTTCCCTGTGATGACCACACCGGGGGCAGCCCAGGGGTCCTGCTCACCGTAGATGTACAGAATACGATGCCCGTGTTCCTGGAGCCAGCCGTTCAGAGCCTCCATCGGCCTTGGGTCGAAGGTAAGATCGGCATCCTGGGGCGCATAGGCGCTGTTGGGATACTCTGTATTACTCAACAGGTCCTGCACGTTCTTCGTGACGTATCCGTAGTAACCCAGTTGGGTGGTAAACTGAAACATGGCCGCCGAGTTCATCGCCCGATCCGAGTACGATGAGAAAGACACGACCCGCCTGAGATGTGCCAGGATCGAGTCGGCAGGAGCGCCCTCGTCAGGAATCTTGCAACAATCGATATGGTGGTACTGCCAGAATGAAAACGGATACTCCAGTACGACGTACTCCAACGCCTTTTCCAGCCCGACCGAATAGGTGTACCCGCGCTCGTCGGAATACGCTTCGAACAGGGGAAGCAGTCTTTCCTTATTCTCCAACGCCAGCCGCTGGAACTGGATGAGCCGCTTCCGGCAGTACTCCGTTCCCACGGTCTCGAAAAAAGCATCGACGCGGGGGTCTTCCAGCGCAAAATTCAGCGGAGCATCGTAGGCGACCGTTGCATCCACATCATCCGGGTAGAAGTGACGAAAGATAAGCGCCGTCTGACCACCCTTGCTCCAGCCCGTGCTGATCCATGTTCCCTCGTATATTTCCCGGAATAATGTGACGATGCGGTGATGATCGGCAGCCGCCTGCCAAACATTCAAGTATTCCCATTTCATGGATTCCGGCCTCGATTCTCCGAAATAGCGATGTTCCACGCGGATCTGATTCGCCCCTAAAAAGCCGCTCAACTCCTGAACAGCGTTCCAGCCCAGGGCATACCCTTCGGTAACAAAGACCACGGGGCGGGTAACATCCACATGAGACAACAGAATCCGCTGATGGAACGACTTACCTGTCGGTCGGTCGTGATCAAGAGGCTGGAGAAGCCGGATGTCAAACGCCTCGGCGAAACCGGAATCCGGATCGATTCTCTCGATTTTGACGCCCGGCAGCGACGCCAATCGTGTGAACAGATCATCGCTGGCCGATGCGACCTTATCTCGAACCTGTCGTTCGGGAATCGATGGTACGGCGAAGGCGTTCTTTTGACTGAACGCAATCGTCAGAACAGCAAAAAGAAACGCACCGATGAATCGCTTTCTTTTTTTCCGGATGTCCATCTATTTCTCGTCTGGGAAGAATCTCGCCAGGACGTCTTTTTCGGGTGGCTTTGTAAAAAATGAAAACACAATCAAACTGAGAACAGACACCGCCAGTGCTGGATAGATCAACGGAACGCCAAACGGGTCCGCGTTGGGATCACCGGCCGGTTTCATGATGGACGGCCAGATGGAACCAGCTACCTTGAGAGACAACGTGATGATCGTTCCCGAGATGATGGATATCAGTCCTGCCGTGCGGGTGACCCTCTTCGATATCAGCGCTGCCAGCAGGGCCGGTGTGATGGCCACACCGTAAATAGTATAGGCAAAATAGGCATTCTCCAGCACCGAACGCATTCGCCATGCCATGATGAAGGCGACGATCCCCACGATGATGACGAGACCCTTTTGGAGTAGCACCAGCTTTTTTTCCGATGCTTCTTTCTTTTCTTCCTTTTTCTTCAGAAAACGCTGATAGATGTCGTGCATCATCGTCGTCGTGGGTGAGAGAAGATAGTTCATCCCTGTGGAGATGACCACAGCCGTGGCGGCTCCCAGGAGCAGTACACCGACGGGAAACCAGATCATTCGCTTGGCTGCCATAACGATAACAGCTGCATGATCCATGGAGCCTGCCTGGATTTCCTGCCAGAAGAAGGATGCTGCAAACACAGCGATGACGATGGCCACGGTTTCAACGATAATCGTCCCTACGACCCATATGCCCGCCGCCTTTTTCGCCTCGGCGGGATTCCTGGCGCTGTAAAATTTCTGGTACATACTCTGAACACCCAGCAACAGCAATAGGGTTGAGAGTCCGATGCCCGGTATCTTCAAGTAAGGATTGGCACCGAATTCTCTGCTAAAAGCCCCAAAATGGCTATCGGGCAGGATCGCCCGGATCTGGGACCATCCCCCGGCTGCGATGATGACCAGAGGCGTAGCCAGGATCGTCGATGTCAGGATGATGATGCCGTTGGGCAGGTCGGTGTTGGCAATGGCAATCATGCCTCCTATGGTGGTAAAAATTGTCACGAAGAGGAAGGCCATGAACATACCCTGTTCCGTGGAGATGGCGCCGTCAGAAATTGCATTCAGGATGTATCCACCCGCCCTGAACTGGTAACTGACGATTACCGTAAAACTGACGATGATGGCAATCGCGCCAAAGATGCGCGCCACAGGCCCGTACCTGGCTTCCAGGATATCCCCCACCGTAAACTGACCGAAGGATCGGATTTTCGCAGCCAGAAAGTAGATGAGAATGATTCCAATCCACGCTCCGGCTGGGAACCACATTGCGCTCCAACCCGCCCTGGCGGCAAACTCGGCTCCGGCAATAAACGTACCGCTGCCGATCCACGTACAGATCAGGGTAAACACCATTTTGGTCATGGAGATCTGACGGCCCGCCAGCATCATGTCTTCCTGATCCTTGATCTTCCGAGACTTCCAGAAATTCATCACAGTCAGGCCGGCAAGGTAAACCAGAATGATGATGATGTAGACGTTCATATCGCACTCCTTTCTTGACGAATAAAAGCTGTGTCCATCGAAACCATCACACACGATGAATGTTCAGGAGGGTTTCAAAATGTCATAATCTCAATGTGATAACAATGACTGAAACGACGGATTTGAAGAACAATGTAAATAGGTCATAAGTAAAAATCAAGCTGTTTGCATTTTTTACATGACTTTTTTATGAGTACGAATGAATGTCTGGTGCATACACGGAATTCTTACAGATAAAACAAAAAAACCCCGGTATTCTAAAGTCCCGGGATCTTGCCCAGACGCGTCTATATTCGAACCTTCCGACAGGGAGGACCTGCCGGAAGGTTCGTCCGAACGTGAGGAGAGAGGAATGAAATCTATATTCCTTGCGTTTGGGATAAAGATAATACGTTCATTCTAATCTAATAAACCGACCTCAAGAGATAAGTCGTCCCCGATAACACCTTTGATGTACTAATCCATCCTAACGGATGAAAACCCCGGAATCTCGCACATCCCGGGGTTTTAATAACGCATACAAGCCAGGCTCTTACGTCTCCTTTTTATAACGACCGACTATTCTTTTAACTCTAGAACCTGTAGGAAATCCCGGCTAAAAAGCGATCCGTCTGAATCGACTCGTGGGTTCCTCCGGGGGTGTAGGAATCGGCCGTATCACGTTCCCAGAGTCCGTGAATATAGCCAAGGTCGATGGTCGTATACCGGTCGAGATTGTACCCGAGTCCGCCGCAGAAGTATCGACGGTCTTCTATTCCATCGGCACCAAAGAAAGGCGACGGTACCACGCGGTACCCGCCCCGGAGCTTCAAGTCGCTGCCGGGAACTCGAAATTCACCGCCAACACCGTACGAAAGCACAGGCCGAAACAGTGCTGGAAAGTGACTGTTCTCTCCCAGCAGGTCACTAAAATCTTCATTCAGACTGTAGCCGGAGGGAACGTCGAATCGAACCTCTGACCAATCCCGGTACTCGAAGGTACCCGTAAGCATCAGCCGCTGCATATCCAGAGTCACACCCCCGCTGATTTTAACGGGATACTTTACCACATACTCCCATTCGCCCGAACCCAGGTCCATCTCGGAAACATAATCGTCGTCAAATATAAGCACATCACGGGCAGCGTACGTTTCTAATACCCTGAGTGACGTCGGTAGGTCCATGGCCAGACCAACCCGAAAGTGACGGCTAACCTCAAACAGTCCGCCCAGCTTGATCCCCCATCCTCTGAATTTTGAGTAGATAGACTGATAGAGTTCATAACATGCAAAGTCTGCCGGGAATCGGTCGTACACATCAGAGACGTCATCCTGGAAATACTCAAACAGATAGTCGCTCGACCCGGAATAAAAATTGAACGTGATGCCCAAGGAAAAACGCGGAGACATGGCAATGCCTCCTCCCACCGACCAGGCACTCAGGTTGCCGTCCTGGATGATCTGCTCGGTCTGCAGCACGTCCCGGTCAAATCGATAGAAAGAGGCTGCGCCGGATCCATCCTCCAGCTCAAATTCCAGGCCATTGCTCAGCGTGTTAAATCCACTGAAATACATAAAGTTGTCGTAATCCTTGAACCGGTTGTATCCCACAGCCAGCACCAGACTCCCACGGCTGGTGGGAAATTTGTAGGCCAGTCCCAGAGATTTTAATTTCGTAAAATTCTGATCGCCTAAGACAGTATTGCCGGCGAACGCTGTTTCGTTTTTAAAATGAAGCCGGTAGAAGGAACAGGACATCTCACTGGTTTTCAGGAGTGTCAGTGATGCCGGATTCCAGTACAGGGCTGTGTAATCATCGGCAGCCCCCACAGAGGCATTGCCCATGGCCATGGCTTTCACACCCACACCGTCTTCGTTTTCCATGAAATGAACCGCTTCCTCCGGAGTCTGAGCACTTACACATGCTGCGAGCAAGACCATGCCGCACATGATAAAGTTCCTCGTTTTCATCTTGAACCTCCTGTTTCCCGGTGATGATAATATCTCTTCATCGCAAAACATATCAACGCTTTCTTCGACTCGTGCTTCCGGACGCTTTCTTGGTTTTTGGAGTCGTCTTGGATGTCTTGGCAGCCTTGCTGCTCGAGGATCTGCTTGAACGCTTCGAAGACTGCGTGGAAACCTTGGGTCGTGACGAGGTCTTCGAACGACTGACCTTCGGAGTACTGGAGCGGGCTGTCCTCTTCTGAATGCTGGAATTGGGACGGCTGGACGAAGACTGCGTTGGGGATTTCGTTGATCCGTACGATGGTTTAGAGCGAGTGTTTTTAATCGACCTCGTCCTTGTTTGAGTCGGTTGAGACCCTTCTTTTTTTACCGATTTTCGCGCCACCGTGGATCGGTTGGATGACGACGCGTCGCGCCGGCTCGTCTGGGCTACGCTTTTCTTCTGTGGCTCATTCCGTCGACTGTCGGCTGACCCATAGGAACGGGATATGTCGTTGTGTCTTGCGGAGGGCTTACTCTGCTGCGTCTGCCAGGTTCGTCTCTCCGTCGGTTTCTCTTGCTTGGTGGGATCGGTCTGAGTCCTGGAAGCGACCTGTTGTCGTGAACGTTTCGAGGCGCCGTCATTGCGTTGTACCGTCACCCGTCTATCCGACGTCCGCCGCTGGACGGTTCGCTTATCTGTCTGGCGATTGCTCAAGCCCTGAACATCCGTCATGACTCGATGATTGTCAGGATATCTTGGGGCCTGATTCGCTACCCTCGTCCTATGCCGATTCTCGAAATTTCGTCTGGCAAAGGTGGGGTAAGGTTCCACATAATATGGCGTATAGTGCCAGCCGTGGTATGTATAGATAGGTCGATATACCGTTCTCGGAAACCATGCCCAGCCAAAAGCCACAGGATACCAGCAGTCATAATAACCGGCATACCACCAGCTATCGTACACGGTAAAGATGGGAAAAAATCTCGGACGATAATAATACGTTGTATAGATCGGCCAATGATAACCCACAGATATATGAAAGCCGAGTCCATCGTAGTAATAATCATCGTAGACATCGCAGTCATAGCCGATCCCACAGCCATAGTCGTAGCCGTCGTAATACGACACGCCCATACCCCCATCTACGTATAAATCGGCCTCCTCGTAATAATAAGGCGCCACATCCTCGGAGTAGACCATGGCAAATCGCGTAAAACACCCCCCACACATAACAGCGATGAATAAAGCGGCTGTCATCAGCAGATAACGTGTTTTCGGTAACATGACAATCCCTCCTTTCTGCATTCGGACGACTTCCTGCATAAAGTAGGACAAAAGGCGTGCCAAATTATCGAAATTCGTAATAGTTATTGATATTATTGAAATTAGGATGTTACTTTAAAAGGAGGGTGCTTCAATGAATACGACGAATTGTAAACTTTGTAGACGATGAAATGTAAATGCCGTTTACAGTTGGCGGGCATCGATCCTGTACCGCTGGAGCTTCTTGTGAAGCCCGGCACGGCTGAGCCGGAGTCGTTCGGCGGCTTTGAGAATATTACCGCGTGTCTCACGTAAAGCCTGCTTTATCATCCGGACTTCCAGGGCCTCGACTTGTTGCTTGAAGGAACCGGTGACGACGTCCTCTCCTGTTGTAGCAAGTTCCATCCGAAAACGTGGTGAGAGAATATCCGGTGTAATCGTACTTTGCTCATCGCACAAGGTTACGGCCCGTTCTATCTCGTTCTCCAGCTCGCGGATGTTACCGGGCCAGGGCGCCTTGACCAGGATGGCCATGGCTTCCTTGCTCATGCCGGCCACGGGCTTCTGTATCCTATTCGCGTATTTCTGGATAAAATGATGAACCAAGTCCGGAATGTCCTCTCTCCTTTCCCTTAAAGGAGGCATCACGATGGGGAAGACGTTTAGCCTGTAATAAAGATCCTCCCGAAACCGTCCGCTCTGGACTTCGGATTCCAGGTCTTTGTTCGTCGCAGCGATGACGCGCACGTCCACGCTCATCGTCTTCATACCTCCGACGGCTTTGAATTCGCCTTCCTGGATCACGCGAAGGAGCCTGAGCTGCATGGCCGGTGATGTGTCGGCAATCTCGTCCAGGAACACCGTGCCCCTGTCGGCCAGCTCAAATATTCCCTTTTTTGCAGCCACTGCACCCGTGAAGGCCCCGCGCACGTGACCGAAGAGCTCGCTTTCCAGGAGCGAGTCGAGCAGGGCGCCGCAATTTTGGGCAACGAACAACCGATCCTTCCTTGAGCTGTTGGCATGGATGGCCTGGGCCAACAGTTCCTTCCCCGTACCCGTTTCTCCCAATAGCAGCACCGTTGTCGGCGTATCGATGACCTTGGAGACCAGCTTGAATACGTTGAGCATTTTCCGGCTGTGACCGATGATGTTCTGAAAGTCGTACGTCTTCCCGATGTGTCGCTTTAGGATAACGTTTTCCTGCTCCAGGGCCTTGTTCACTTTAACCAGCTGCTTCATCAACCGTTGATTCTCTTTCACCAGTCGGAACCGCTCCACGGCCCTTTGGAGGATGAGCCGCAATTCGTCAGGCTCCCAGGGTTTCGATACATAGTAATAAATCTGCCCCTGGTTTACGGCTTCGATGGAAGCTTGGATGTCGGCGTATGCGGTAATCAGGATACGGACGGCATGGGGTTGAATCGAGAGCGATTGGGCGAGGAATTCCACACCGGTCATTTTAGGCATCCGCTGATCGGCCAGAATCACGGCGACCTTATGCTTCTTCAGGATCTTGATGGCTGCCGGCCCGTTGGAGGCAAGAAAGATTCTATAATCCTCCCTCAGCAATCGTTCCAGGGAGTTGAGTATCTCCTGCTGATCATCGACGATGAGTATCGATTCCTTGGCCATGGTCGCTCTCGCTGTTTAATCACGATAAAGAAGACGAATGGAATGGAAAACATCCATTCTGCGAAATTCGTAGCAGACGAATATCAGGAACTATCGAATATGTTCGAATAATGGCGCTCCATAGTAATCCCGATTTGCATAAGCGATACATGATGCTCTTCGGATTTGGATGCTACTGCGTCCACCGATTTTTACTGCCATTCCGATTCCTTCTTTCCGGACAACTTGCATCCTATCTTTTCATCGGCAGGATGACGATAAACAAGCTCCCCTCACCATACCCGCTCTCCAGCTCGATCGTTCCGTTGTGATTCTTGACGATGGAATACGAGATGCTCAATCCCAGCCCGATACCCTTGCCGACGTCTTTGGTCGAGAAAAACGGATCGAAAATCTTCGGTTGAATGTCCTGGGGGATGCCGCTTCCATCATCCTTTATCTCGATGACGATGCTTCCATCATCATCCTTGGTATGAATCCAGATGTTGCCTCTCCCCTCGATGGCCTGAGCCGCGTTGGAGAGGAGATTCAAGAACACCTGGTTGAGCTGCCCGATATTACATTCGATGACACCCGTGCTCCTGTATTCCTTGTGCACACGAATACGATCCTTCAGCTCAGGATTCAAAATCATCAAACACCTGTCGATTCCCTGATGAATGTCCGATTTTTTCCATTCGGCCTGATCTAAATGGGAAAACGTCCGTAGGCTATTCACCAGCGTCTTCACCATCTGGCTCCCCAGAATCGTATCGTCGATCAAGCTCCTTATATCCGGCAATAAGGGACGGATTTTATCGGTCCGATAGAGTTCCCTGCTGGCAGACTTTTCGCCCTCGACACCTCCGGATGTTTTTATACCGGACAGGAATGTTTCTATCTTCTTGACATAGGATTTGAGCTGCTTCACGTTGGAATAGATATAACCAACGGGATTGTTCAGCTCGTGAGAAATGCCTGCCACCAGCTGGCCCAGTGAAGCCATCTTCTCCGAGTGAATGAGCTGGGTTTCGGTGCTCTTCAGTTCATCGTAGAGTTTCTGGAGTTCTTGATTTTTATTGTCCAGCGCCTTGTTTTTGGCCTCCAGTTCCCGCAAGTATTTTTTCTGAACCTTGGCTTCGGTGAGTTTTTGTATCATCTCATTCGACCGGCGAATATACGCGTTGTTCTCCAGAGCGATGGCCATCTGGTTGGCGATGGACTGATACAGGCCGACATCTTCCGGGGTGACAGACGCGACGGGCTCCTGGGCATCCATCAGCAGGCATCCGAAAAATTGATGATTCCGCTGAATCGCCATGACGATCTGACCTGAGAAAACGTCGAAGAATTCATTGAACGTTCGCGTGCCGGATCGTATGAGATACGCTTTTTTCCGTAAAAGAGCGATCCGATCCTTCAAGTCGGACCGGGCGTTGATGACCTCCAAATCGATGTCCTTGCCCCGGCACAGCTTCTGGACGAACTGCTTTTTATCCTCATCGTACAGTAGAATACAACACCGGTCGAACTCCGAGTTCAGTCGGATGTTCTCCGCCACGGTCGTGAGCAGTTCCTCGTCGTCGTGCAGATGGATGATCTGATGACCCAGGTCGATGAGAACCGAGCGATAGCGTTCCTTGATCCTCCTCAGCCTGTACAGGCGTTCTGAGTTGATCATAAAAATGACGAAGAATGTGATCGTAAGAATGTCGATGGACAGGAGAACGGGCAGCCTCCCCAACCTCTGGATCGACAGCATCACGATGAATGCCATCATAAAGAAGCCCGCCAGATATCCCGTGGCTGTTGGCGGAGTCCAATGATATCGTCTCAATCCCAGTCGCACCAGCACGTACGTTAGGGCGAGAAAGACCAGGACGAGGATTGCCTCATACCAGAATTCTGGCCGACGCAACAGGCGTCCAAAATGTCTGGACGTGAGAAGGATGGATCGTGTCAGCCAGGGATATTCAAAGACCGTATGCGTCTGCCCCGCCTTCAACCCGGAATACGTGACAACCCGTCCCGAAGGAAACAGAACGGACGCATCAACCGCACGAGCGGTATCCAGGCCCACATGAACGACAGGCTCATGAAAGGAGAAGTACCCGCTGCCGCCAAAAATCGCTCTTGTGCCCAGCAGGAAGGATGACTCATTCAAATGTCCAGCTGTATAGAGTGTAACCGTGGTTCCGATGGCATCCCGGTTGGAGCTAATGCCCTTCACTTGGAGTCGAACATACGCGTCGTCATCCGTAGGGTTTACGTAGAACACGCAGAACGTATCCTTATTGGCAACGACCAAATCCAGGTCTCCGTCACCGTCCAAATCACCGCATGCCGCACCCGTACTGTACCCCGGTTTGGTCTCACTTTGAGAAGGCGGATCTTCGAAAACGTGGATGAACGTACCATCCTTCCGGTTGAGGTAGAACCGGTTAGCGCCTACATTCGTCACAAAAATATCCAGCCATCCATCGTTGTTAAAGTCGGCAATCACGCTGCCGTACGAAACCGCGGCGTCGGTCACATTCGCCTGCTCACTCACATCCACGAATACCCAACTGGAATCACCGGGAGCCGTGTCGTTCCGGTACAGAAAATTTCTTCCATGGCGATTGGTCACAAATACATCAAAATCCCCGTCGTTGTCCACATCGCCAAAACTCACACCGTTCGTGCTATAACTCTCCCGGCAAACAGACATGGTGACGGACATTAGCCTGAAGCGCCCGCCTCCCAGATTCCGGTAGAAGAGATCTGGACCGAACCAATTGGTTACGTAAAGGTCGGGGTCTCCATCGGAGTCCACATCACAGAATCCGGCCCCTTGGCTCGTGCCGTAATATTCCAGACCGCTCTGCGATGTAAAATCCTGGAACGTGCCGTTTCCGTTATTCAGCCAAAGCCGGTTGCTGAAGTGCTCATCGGTCAGAAAAATATCGAGACACCCGTCGTTGTTCACATCGGCGGCAACGCATGCGTTGGCATCCAACAGCTCGGGCAGAGGCAGAACATCCCGTATACTTTGAAACGTGAACTTCCCATCATTCCGCAACATATCGGTAGTCCGCCCCCAACCCGAGATTATCACATCGCCATCGCCGTCGTTGTCATAGTCGACGATGGTTGCCGACAACTCCAGATTCAACGTATCCATGGGCATCAGGTCTCCGCCCAGGCCGGATTGAATCGTCATATCCCGGAATGTTTGATCGGGCCCCTGGTTGACCAGCAACCGGTTCAAACTGCGAAAACCGACAAAGTATATATCCGTACGCTGATCCCCGTTCACATCCCGCAAAGCCACACCGTAAACATCGTTGATATCGGGTATTCGAAGTTGGGCGCGAGTGGTCTGGAACATGGAGGTCAGGGAGTGTTCGGATCGAGATTCGTTCGTCAAACCAGTCGAATGATAAAGCAACCCGAATACGAATAAAGAATAAAAGAATAATGTCAGACGTCGGTTTTCCAAGGTGATATTTTGTGTTGTTTGGAAGAATGAAAAAATGTTAAATCACGGATACTGCCATCGTATGCGTGCCCCAATCTTCAACTTTTTGTCCTATTTTCTACGCTGGGCAATACGTCGACAGATAAACTCTCATCCCTGACAAGTTGAACACTTCATTATCCTGAATGAAACACTTCTAATATAGGATATTTTAGAATAATCAGCAACAAGTTTCACGAGAACAATAAGGAAGAGAAATGATGGAAGTAAAACGAGGTGCGTGATAGGTCAACACAGGTACACAGATGATTCACATGGATAAATCCGATCACCTACTATACCAGCAGTTAGTTCACCTCAATCCCAAGGACCGTCGCATCGTCCTCCAGGCTCGAATCCCCACGCCATTCTTTGACAGCCGACAGTACGGATGAAATAGCTTCTCTGAGTGGACATAGACGGTTTTGATAAAAAATACGGCGTAACCGTTGGTCGCCAAACTCCTCCTCATGGGCATTCAACGCCTCCACAACACCATCGCTGTATACGAAGAGACGATCTCCCCGGCTCAATGTCAATGCATGCTCTTCGAACTCGGCATCGGGCAAGAATCCCACCGGAAATCCATCTGCCTGAAGAAACTTGGCCTTCTCTCCAGATGGGAGGTAAATCGGTGCCGGATGTCCGGCGGATACGTACCGGAACTGGCGGGTTTCGATGTTCAGTATGCCGTAAAAAACCGTAAAATACTGGTACGATTCGATGTCCATTGGAAAGAGTCCGTTCAGTTTCTCCGCAACCTGAACAGGAGAAGCAATGGAGAATCCGTCCGCGCTCTTGGGGTCTGGACGGAAAAGCACCGAATGATCCCTGGTGGGCGACAGCCAACGGTTTAGCGTTACCGAGAGAAGGGACGCCGGCACACCATGGCCGCTGACATCGACGACATATAATCCGATATGGGTATCATCCAATGGAACGACGTTCAACGTGTCGCCGGCCAGTTCGTCACACGGTTCCAACGACCAGGCGATATTCAATCCTTTCACCCGAGGCAGCGCTGCGGGAAGCAGACTCTTCTGGAGTTTGGCCGCAGCCTCCAGATCTTTCTTCATGCGGCGGTTGACCGCTTCCAGCTCTTCCTTCGATCTGCGCAGGGCATCCTCGGCCAGTTTTTGCCGAGTGACATCGGTGTGTACGCCGATGTAATGGGTGACAGTATTGGCCGCGTCTCGAACGGGTGTGCTAGAGAACCGATTCCAGAATGGCGTTCCATCCTTACGATAGTTTAAAATTTCCACACAACAACCCTGTTCCCCGTGGACAGCCTCCCTTAATTTACGTTTTGTCTCTTGATCCGATTTTCCGGACTGTAGAAAACGTGCGTTCCGGCCCAGAATTTCATCGGCCGAATATCCGGTCAGACGCTCAAAACCGGGATTCACGTAGATGACGGGATTATCAGACAAACGGGCATCCGTTATCGTAATACCCTCGGAAGTAGCTTCTAGAGCACGATCCTTCAGTTCCAGTTCATCCTCCAAGGCAGCCATGTTTTTTTGATGTGCCTTATCCACGATTCTATTCCCATCCTTCTTACGGCTTCATTATTGAACGTTCCCGATTTTTCCATGTTCCCGGCATCAGATTCTGAGAGCCCCTTCGATCCGACTTAATCGACCTCATGCAATCTCGGATTCGGGTTGTACTGTCTGCCGACTTTCGCACAGGACTCCCAGGCATCGCCTGTTATAATACGCACGACATCCATCGTAAAATCGATGTGTTCCTGAAAAATGGCACTGCCGACACCGTACGCATCCACAGGCACACCGTGTTCTTCAAAATGCCGTATCTTGTCCGCATTGAACCCTCCAGACGCGACGATCTTCAAATCCTTCCATCCCCTTAGATAGGATGATGGCTTCGCCGGGAATTTTAAGATCGGGATAGAACGCCGCTCCTTCTGTATTCTGCACGCAATGGGGCGGCCAGAGTCCTCCTAAAGCCTTGAAATCAATCGAATCTTCGGGATGCCAGTCCCGCGAAACCAGGATGGGCAGTTTTTTCTCGGAAAAGAGTCGCGTGTATTGATTGAGTACAGGAATAATTTGATCCGCCTCCGGCACGGCGAGCGTTCCCCCCGGATAAAAGTCGTTCTGGGGATCCTCGATGAGAAGCGCTGTGACGTCTTTCATGGATCTCACCTCCGACCAAGCAATTATCGATTGTCACCGGATTAATAGGAACATAACATATGATACTTCACCGTTCCGTAAAATGCAACCCAAAAGTCGTTCCCCATCCTCGGAGATGGATACTATACACCAACCCGGCCGATGATCGGATTTCCATTCGGATTATGATCGGATCATGACCAGGAGCATCGTGCTCCTTTGAACGGCCTCCAATGCATGAGGCTCGTTGGCTGGCATGATGATCTGGGTTCCTGCCTCAACCCGATGAACATATCCGTTTATCGTAATATCGAATGCACCGTCGATGACCTCGACGAGGGCATCGAAGGGAGCAGTGTGCTCGCTGAGTTTCTGCCCGTCATCGAAGGCAAAAAGCGTGACACTCCCCGTTTTCTGATCGATGAGTGTCCTACTCACGATTGCACCCGGCTGATAATCCATCAGATCGATATAGCGAAACGGTTTCCCCTTGATTTCCTTCTGTGATTTGTCTCTGGACATCTGGATGTTCTCCATACGCTGATCATACCCATTCTTCTTTCAAGATTTCTCCATGTACGCTGACCACGATGGCTTTGATCGGGATCTTCCGTTCGGCTTCCTCGACCGCTCTCTGGGCCAGCCTCAACAAACCACTGCAGCAAGGCACCTGCATCACCAGAACGGTTAGTGTGTTGATCTTCGCCGTGTCGATGAGAGATTTCAATTTCTCCAGGTAAATCTCCTGTCCCTCATCCAGTTTGGGACAGGCGATGGTCAATGCCTTGCCGTTGAGATAATGCTTGTGAAAATCGCCCATAGAGAATGCCGTACAGTCGGCCGCCAGTAGAAGGTCTGCCCCCTGGTACTGTTGTGCCATAGGCGAAATCAGATGCATCTGAATCGGCCAATGGGAAAGTCGGGACGGTTGCGTCGCTTCAGAATTATCGTTGGCTGTTGCCGGCGACTTGAAATGCATGCTTCGGGAGCCGGGGCAGCCGGAAAATGCATGTGCTTCCATAGTTTTCTCCTCCTTCTCGGGTATTTTGATGTTGTTCTTGTTCAGATAATCGACAGCCTGGTCGTAGTACGTCATTTGATCGTGCTCCTTGAGATGGGCCAGGTGTGCTTTGATCGTATTGGCACCGTGTTTGACCACGTTCTCCATGACCTTGCACTCGTCGTAGGGTTCGGCCTCCCGCTCTTCCACTGTGATGGCACCTTCCGGACAGTGTCCGATACAGGCGCCCAGCCCGTCGCAGAAGAGATCACTGATCAACCTGGCTTTGCCATCGATGATCTGTATAGCCCCCTCCGGACAATTGGGAATGCAGAGACCGCAGCCCGTGCATTTGGCTTCGTCAATCTTAATGATGCTGCGTTTCATGACAGCTCCTTTTTCCATTAGGATATTTCCCTTTTCAACACTAAATTTAAACGAAAGGCCTCAGGAAATCCTTGATCCAGGTCAAGAAAAGGAAATTTAAGGTCAAGGTAATGCCATGAATAAAGAAAATATCCTCAGACACATCCCCCTGTTCGAGAATATTTCCCAGGAGAGCAGAGCTGCTTTAGTCGATATCTCTATCCCCAAAACCGTGAAAAAAAAGGAACCCTTGTTCTGGGAAGGGGATAAAGGTCTTACACTCTATATCCTTGTCAAAGGAAATATCCGGCTTTTTAAAACGACATCTGAAGGGAAAGAAGTGGTCATCAAGGTGGTCAAACCGGGGGAGATGTTTGCCGAGGTCGTACTTTTCGAACAGAGCCGGTATCCGGTAAGCGCCGTGGCTTTAAAGGAAAGCCTGGTATTCATGATCTCGAAGCATCAATTCACCTGCCTGCTGGAGAACGAACGCTTTCGCAACGATTTCATCGGCAACGTGATGAAAAAACTACGTTATCTGACGGATCAAATCCAGTTCCTGACGACCCACGATGTGGAAGATCGGCTCTTCATGTTCCTCGAAGAGCAGTACGGGAAGAAGGAACGTATCGTTTCATCGTTGTCCAAGAAAGATGTAGCTGCCGCCATCGGCGCCACACCCGAGACGCTATCCCGTCTTCTCCTCCGCCTGAAAAACGAAGGAAAGGTGGACTGGACGGGCTCCGATCTTCATATCAACTGGAATAATCTGTAAAACAGATTCGTGAGAGGATTTTGATAGGCTTTTCGAATACGAAATAACGACCGGATTGATCTCTGAAATCTGACCTATGTCAGAATTTAAATAAAAAGCCCTGCACTTTTTCGTACAGGGCTTCTGTTTCATACGATCGAATGACGATAGAATACACGCCTTCAGGACGTGTGGACATCAACCCAGCTTCTTCTTCACCATCTCCTGCACCGCTTTCCCATCGGCCCGCCCTTTTACCTGGGGCATAACGACGCCCATGACCTTACCCATATCCCGAAGACTTTCGGCTTCTGTCTCGACGACAGCCTTGTCGACGATCTTCGCCAACTCATCCTCTGACAGGGCTTCGGGAAGATAGGACACAATAATCTGCATTTCCATTTCTTCTTTCTCGGCCAGGTCTTCCCTTCCACCCTGTCTATAGAGTTCGAGTGATTCTTTCCTCTTCTTAGCCTCTTTGGAAAGGACACCGACGACATCCTCTTCCGAAAGATCCTCTCCCTTGGCTATACTGGCATTCTTCAGCTGTGAGCGCAACATCCGAAGGGTTTCGAGAGCGATCTTGTTCCCGGATTTCATCGCTGTTTTCATGTCATCCAGGAGCTTCTCTTGAAGTCCCATTCCGCTACTCTCCCCAAAAATCGATGGTCACCGCTCCGTATTACTCACCGAACATCATCTGGAGCTTCCGTTGCTTACGCTTGGCAGCAGCCAGCTTGCGCTTTTTCCGTTCGCTGGGTTTCTCATAATGCTGGTGTTTCTTAATGTCGGACATCAGCCCAGCTTTCTCGCACTGTTTGGTAAAACGCTTGAATGCTTTTTCAAAAGGTTCATTATCGCGCACTTTTACCGCTGGCATGGAGTCGCAACCCCTCCTTTCCTCTTTTAATTTAAGACTGTTAAATATATTAAAAAAATGGTATGCAATCAAGACCTTTTTCCGATATTCTTTAAAAAATAATGAACAGTCACACTCTCTATACCAGGTTCATACGGGTGGAAGGATGAAATGGGGAGAAAAAGAGAGGATTTGCCGATGATTACGGCAACTGACATTCGCTAGATGTAGTTTTATCCATTTTCCGCTTCATAGGACATGGTTAAAAAAGGATTACAGAGGTGCGGTAACCTGTGAATAACTTGTGGAAAGGCATTCTTTCATACATTCTACCCATGATTTTACCCAAAAATCAAGATTCTCGAGAAATTCGCTTCCCACGACGCTCCGCTTGACATACGTCAGAAGAGCACTACCTTTCTTCTTATATTTACAATATGTTATGAGAGGACAATAAAAAAAGAAGCTCATGCACACTTTCTGCCAATCGTGTTACGGAATTTCGGGGCTTTCATAGGCATGACTGACATCATCATAGAAAATACCGGTTTAGTCGATGTGGAAAAAATGTGTATAATTCAACGTTCATGTTCTTTTATATGAAAAATTAAGAGGACCCCTATGAATACGACGACACCGTAAAGAACGACGACAAAAAGCTCTTTCGGACGTGAGGAAAACAGCTCGTAAGCAATACCCGCCAGGCCCAAAACTGTAAAAATGATGCCGCGAATCGAATAGCGATCGAATGCTTTCATAATTATAACCTGCCTGCCAGTACAACCGTCGTCTTTGCCGATGCCACGACGCCTGCCCTACCGCTTAATCCTTCGATGAAAACAATGTAAATCCCCATGCGGGTCATCCTTCCCGCATCGTCTCTTCCATCCCAGATAACCGATCCCTGAGATCCCGACGGCAAAGCGCCCATCAAGGTTCGTATGATACGTCCACGCACATCGTATATTCTGAGGTTCACATGTGACGTGGTCATTGGAAGGCCGTAGGAGATGACGGCCACATCATCCACCCCGTCCTCGTCGGGAGAAAAAGGATTGGGCGAAACGCCCAGGGTGGCCTCGGACGCGACAGAAGATGCGAACACACTGTTCTGCCTTCCGGGAGTCCCCCCTTGGGTCGAGACACTCGTACTCCAGTTGGATCCATCGGCGGACGGCAAACATGGCTGAATACGCTCCAGGGAAAAACCATCTCCCCCTCCCCACGCGTGATCATATTCGACCATGTCGATGACGACACCCGCGGGATCGAAGAGAACAACGGCGTCCCCATCATTGTTCAGAGCCGGAAAGCCAGGGACGATAAGATCATTCCAGTCCCCAGGATACACGATCATCAGGGTATCTTCAGAAACGACCAACCATCCCCTCCCGGGTACGATGACTTCCTCCGCTGCTAAAAGCACCTTCCTGGATGTATCTGAATCTGAGATGGCCCATCCACACAAGTCAACACCCGTGTTTCCGGGATTGTAGAGCTCCACCCACTCGGGCTCGCCCGGCAGCGGATCGTACATGATCTCGTTGATAACGACTTGTGGAAAAACGAAAACAGGATGTAAATTCATCAAGATCAGCAGAATATATCGAACACGATTCGTCATGCCTATCCTTTCCGACTGAAAATGTAAGAATGGATTTCCTTCTTTCCAAAGTTTTTTTCATTCACTATCTTCAAATTGTTGACGATCCTCTGAATGTCTGCTAAATTAGCACTTGACTTTTAGAATAAAAGTTATATGTTTAATTCATACTTCCTAAAATGAACAGTTATTGACGCACGACTTCCTGTATCTCGACGTTCTGTCGCTATCGGAATACATTTTTTAATTTGCTATCCGGTCTCAGAGATTTTACCACACATAATGGAGGAGTTGAAGGCTTTCTATATCATCTATCTTTTCCTTTTTGAGGGGCGACCATTCTGTTGCGGTGATGCAACAGAGGGCTCTTAATATAGCTTTAGGGGTGGTCGCCCCTGCCTAATGACACCCCATTCCTGTTGTGTGGAATGGGGTTTATCGTTGTAGCATACGGCTTGACAAAGACCCTCAAAATATGTATTTTGAAAAACTCGTGTTTATTTGTGAGAGGCTCTCAAAACATCCCTCAATGAAGCGTAATAATGGATGGGAGGGTGCCATCAAGAAAGGTATCTCAAGTTGCTTTCTCATGCTGTTCCTTTCGATGAGCCTCGTAAGAATCGTGCAGGCTCAGGACATCGGCCCGGCGAACGGTTCTCTCGTCATAGTGGGCGGTGCCCTCAAGGATCAGACGATCATTAAAACGTTTCTGGACTTGGCCGGAGGGCCCGAGGCAAACATCGTGATCATCCCTACGGCAGGAACTGGAGATGAGTATAATGACTACTGGACTGGACTGAAACCGTTTAAAGAAGCCGATGCGTCAAACCTGACCGTGCTTCATACGCGAGACCGAAAGGTGGCCGATTCGGACGACTTCGTACAATCCATCGAGGAGGCCAGGGGTGTCTGGTTCTCCGGCGGCCGGCAGTGGCGATTGGTGGATGCTTATCTTTATACGAAAACACATCAGGCCCTACGGGATCTCCTGAACCGCGGCGGCGTTATCGGCGGAACATCGGCAGGAGCCACAATCCAGGGATCTTATCTCGTTCGGGGCGACACGAAAACAAACACCATCATGATGGGTGATCACCAGGAGGGCATGGGATTTCTGAAAAACGTGACCATCGACCAGCATATTCTTAAGCGTAACCGTCATTTTGATCTCATCGACGTTATCAAAGCCCATCCGGAACTCTTGGGTCTGGGCATCGACGAGGACACGGCTATCATCGTGCAGAAAGACCGTTTCGAAGTCATCGGACAGGGCTATGTCGCGATTTACGATGCACGGCTGACCCTGGATTCGGGCGGCCTCTTCTACTTCCTCGCCCCGGGAGACCGGTTCGACCTGAAGACCAGGCAAGCCTTCCGGCCCACCCAGACCGAAAAACCGTTGAATCGGGTTGTCCCTCAGCCGTGGCCCAAACAAGAATAGTGAACACATATCGTCTTTTAAAATATAATAGATTCCTAACTTGAAACGGAGGTATATCATGGGTGTCAACAGAAAACGATGGAAAGAACGGCCACCCTTCATGTTTCTCGTGTGCCTGGCAGCGATGATCCTTCTTGGATGCGGGGGCAATCAGAAATCCGCAGAGGACATCATACCGCCTGAAGCCGAAAAAATCCCCAAAGAACTGACGATTCACGGAGACACGCGCATCGATAATTATTTCTGGATCAACCAGCGGGATGATCCCAAGGTCATCGATTACCTGAAAGCGGAAAACGCCTATAAAGACGCCGTCTTGAAACACACGGAAAAACTCCAGAAAAAACTGTACAAGGAAATCGTCGATCGGATCAAGCAGACGGATGTGTCCGTACCCTACATACGAAACGGGTACTATTACTACAGTCGGTATGAGAAGGGCAAGGAATACCCCATCTATGCCCGGAAGAAAAAAACCCTGGAAGCCGAAGAAGAAATCATGCTGAATGTGAGTGAGATGGCCGAGGGTCATGGTTTTTACCAGGTCAGGGGCCTCAGCGTCAGTGAAGACAACAACGTCCTGGCCTTTGGTGTAGATACCGTGAGCCGGCGAAAGTATACGATACACTTCAAGAATCTCGAAACCGGAGAGATTCTAGCGGACAAGATTCCCAATACCACGGGCCGTGCCACATGGGCCAACGACAACAAAATACTCTTCTACACGACCAAAGACAGCACCCTTCGCCCCCATAAAATCTTCAGACACACCCTGGGTACGGATCCCGCGTACGATCAGGAAATTTACCACGAAAAAGACAATACGTTCGGCACGATGGTCTACAAATCCAAATCCGGAAAGATGATCTTCATCGCGTCGGATCAAACCCTGTCCACCGAGTACCGGTTCCTCGACGCCGATAATCCCAACGGAGAGTTTCGTATCCTTCAAAAACGCCGCAGAGATCACGAGTATTTCGTGACTCACTTCGAGGACAAATTCTACATTCGCACCAACTGGAAGGCCAAAAACTTTCGGTTAATGGAAACGGACGTCAACAAAACCTCCATGCGTCACTGGAAAGAGGTCATTCCGCATCGGGAGGATGTTCTGTTGGAGGACATCGACGTCTTTACCAGCTATCTCGTACTCAGCGAGCGCGAGGGCGGTCTGAGGCAGATACGCATCATGAACCAGAAAACGGATGCTGAGCACTACGTCGATTTCCCTGAGGAGACATACGTAGCCTATACCACGGATAACTACGAAATGGACACGGACATGCTGAGGTACGGTTACTCCTCCCTGACAACGCCCAACTCCACCTACGATTACAGCATGGTCACCAAGGAAAGGACGTTGCTTAAACAGGAGGAGGTCGTGGGCAAGTTCGATCCGGAAGACTATCAGGCCGAACGTCTGACCGCAACAGCCGACGACGGTACGTCGGTTCCGATATCCCTCGTCTACAAGAAGGGACTGGTCAAGAACGGCCAGAATCCAACGCTTCTGTACGGGTACGGATCGTACGGCTACAGCATGGATCCGTACTTCAGCTCCGACAGACTGAGTTTGTTGGACAGGGGCTTTGTTTTTGCGATTGCCCATATCCGGGGAGGTTCGGAAATGGGAAGAGCCTGGTATGAAGACGGCAAGCTCCTGAATAAGAAGAACACGTTCACCGACTTCATCGACTGCGCCGAACGCCTGATCTCCGAAAAATATACGAGTCCGGAATACCTGTTCGCCATGGGCGGCAGCGCCGGAGGTCTCCTAATGGGTGCTGTTGTGAACATGCGCCCCGACCTGTTTAAGGGAGTCGTGGCCCAGGTACCCTGGGTCGATGTGGTCACCACCATGCTGGATGAAAGCGTACCCCTAACCACCAGTGAATTCGACGAGTGGGGCAATCCCAAAGATAAAACCTATTACGAGTACATGCTCTCGTATTCTCCTTACGATAATGTGGAATCCAAGGACTTCCCGGCCATGCTGGTGACCACCGGACTCCACGACTCCCAGGTTCAGTACTTCGAGCCCACCAAGTGGGTGGCCAAACTTCGCGACATGAAAACCGACGATCATCTGCTCGTCCTGGATGTCGACATGGAATCGGGACACGGCGGTTCGTCGGGCCGGTTCAAACGCTATGAAAGAAGGGCTCTGGAATACGCCTTTATGCTCGATCAGTTGGGCATTCGGAAATAACGATTAGAAAACCGACTCTCAACCGATCTGTGTCGAAGATACTTACGAGCTCAGCAGTCTCAGCACACCGAACTGCCGGGCTTTTTCATACGACGAAACGAAGAAGGTGATAAAGAAATATTATTATAGAATTCAGAGTTTATTAATAATCATATAATGATTTACATGGGAATCGCCAACTATTTATTGACATACACCGTCACATTCCTTATATTCAAATAGTCAAAACCAATTGGTATCCATCGTCTGGATCATCAATACATGATATTAAATTGATCGCCTGTTGCTTCTCTGGGAGATACCGAAAGGCACCTCGAGGGAGTGGGTGATCTTTCTTCAAACGTAGCAAACGCGTCCTATACGACCAGACGAATGATCGAAAATCGGGCAAATCTCGAAGTGAATGCGAATGACCAGCACCATCTAAAATCATAGAAGACCACAGGAATAAGCATGAACAATTCGTTGGATCCTATCGATAAAAAAATACTGGATCTCCTCCAGGAGAACGGCCGGATGACCAATGCGCAGCTGGCCAAAGATGTCGGACTGTCGCCGCCGCCCATGCTGGAGCGGGTTCGAAAGCTGGAGAAACAGGGCATCATCCGCAAATACGTGGCCCTGGTAGATCCCAAGAAAGTCGACCGGGGAACCATGGCGTTGGTATCCGTCTCCCTGCGTCTCCATCAGAAGAACGCCATCCAGGAGTTCGTCAAGGAGATACAGAATATTCCCGAAATCCTCGAGTGCCATCACATCACAGGAGAAGAGGATTACGTGCTGAAGGTGGCCATCAAAGATATCGAAGAATACGAGCGCTTTTTACGCGAGCAGCTCACGCGAATATCCGGTATTCGCAAGATCACGACCTCGTTCATACTCAAGACCATAAAGCATCAAACCAAGATACCGGTGGATTAAATTCTTGGAGATGGCATCCGTTGGGTATCTATTACTCGAACAAATACCCATATAAACGATAGGACTGTTTGATTTTTTCTGGATATTCATGTACATTCAAAAGGAGACTGCCATGCATTACAAACTCCTCTCCGACGAGGACATGCGGGCCATAGACGCCCTGAAGGAGCATCACGGCGGGGCTAAGGCCATCAGCGAAAGCATCGATAAAATGCGGAATTTCGAGACCCGGAAAAAGGTTCTTGGTGACAAAGGATTCGGAAAAATGATCGAAGAGGCCGAGTCCTGGGCAAAGGCGTTCTCCAAGGTGCCGGATTTTGAAAAGCAGAACAACATCACCTACAACCCCGACTACGGAACCGCCCGGAGCCAGGTCTCGGGATTCCAGGGCGCCTACGTGACCCATCACTGCATCCGAAGAATCGCCGAAAGCGCCTCCACCGACCAGCCCTGCTTTGCGCCCAACGAGATGATCTCGGTCGTGGCACTGACCGATCACTACGTGTACAGCGGCGACCTTCTGGCCACCCTGACCATGGCAGAGCACATCATGAAGGCGTCCAAATTCTGCAGCACGAACCTCATCGGTACACCCTGGCCCGAAAGCCGATTCCAGGAGATCGAAAAAGTCACGGGAAAAACGTTCGAGCGACGGGACCTGGGAGACGGCATCTCCCAACTCATCATGAAGAACATGGGCACCTTTTTCGGCAACTTCGGAGGTATCGAGGTGGCCAACGACAACCACCTGGTTTACCTAGACATCATCACGCGTGCGGCCAAAGAGACGGGCGGCAACTTCTACCTGAATCCCAGTTGGAGCTCCATCGTCGCCGCCTGCTATTATTGTCGGGATATCCCGAACCTAACGTTCAAGATATCCATGCTGCTCTCTACGCAGAATCTGATGCAGCTCCGCATGCTCTTGAATATCATGCAGGAATACCTCCGGGAGGACGGCAAATCCCCTATATACGAGATCAACATCGGCAACGGCGCCACGGCCGAAACCTTTATACAGTGTGCGAAGGAACTGAAGGCCAGCAAGGTTAAGGGTGTTAGCCTGGCTGCCCATATCTACATCAACCCCGACCTGGGCATGGCCGACTTTAACTGGACGGACAACATGTTTAAAGTGCTCGAAAGCGGCACGGACATGACCTTCAAGTACGAGAGTGACGGCACGGCCCGGGAAATGGATACCATGGAGGCCTATTTTCTGTCTGACCAGGACAGGGACGCGGCCGCCCAAAAGATCGGTGACGTCATCTATTACAAATCCGTCCGGGCAACCAAGGACGGCATGGCCCTGATGAAAAGAGGCATTAAAACCGAATATGCTGAGAGTTGCTATTGAAAGAACCACAGCATTCACGGAGAAACGGGATATGAATCGTTCAACTTCGAGTCCTTCTGCACTCCGTGACCTCTGCGGTTTATTCACACGAGGAGTATCGTATGATACAGGATTGGCATTCACGATTTTCTGACAACATCCGCAACTATGGCGGGTATTCCATCGGGAAAACGCTGAAATACTTAAAAGACCCCGAAATAATCTCCCTGGCCGGCGGGCTGCCGTCTCCTGAAGTATTCCAGACTGAGGAATTCCAATCGATTTCTCAACGCATTTTAGAGCAGAATATTGACACAATCATGCAGTATTCCGGCATTCCCGGAGAGAGCGGCCTGATAGAAGCGGTGATTCACTTCCTTGAAAACGACAATATCCATGTGTCCCAGGAAAATATACTCATAACAACATCGGGCCAGCACGGGCTCGATCTGACAGGCCGGCTTTTTCTCGACTCAAGCGACAGTGTCGTCATCGACAGGCCCACCTTCGGGGGAGCCATCGTCGCATTTCAGATGGGGCAACCCGAATTCATCGGCATCGACCTCGAACCCGATGGATCGGATATAGCAGAAATCCGCAAGAGGATAATCGGTGTCATGGATCGGGGTAAAAAGCCGAAATTCATCTACGTGGTTCCCGATTTTCAGAATCCTTCGGGCATCACGATGGTTCTCGAAAAACGAGAGGCACTCCTGGACCTCAGCTACGAGTTTGACATACCCATCGTGGAAGACAGCCCCTACCGTGATCTTCGGTACTACGGCGAATCCGTACCCGCGATTTTTTCCCTGGATCAGAAACGGGGAGGCGGCCATGTCATCGGACTCTATACCTTTTCCAAGCTCTTCTGTCCGGGATTACGGGTGGGTTTTAACATCGGGCCTGCCGAGGTCATCGAAAAGATGACCAACATCAAGGAAGGCAACGTCCTGAACACGCCCAAGTACAATCAGGACTTATGCACGGCATTCTTAACGGAAATGGATTACGACACCCATATCCAAAAATGCCGGCATTATTACCGGGAAAAGCTCGAGGTTTTTCTGAAAACCATGGAGGAGTGCTTCCCCGAAGACATGGGGGTTACCTGGACCAAACCCGAAGGGGGGCTCTTCCTTTGGGTGACCGTACCCGAATCCATCGACACAAAAGAACTTTTTTACGAGGCTCTTAAATTCAAGGTGGCCTTCATCCCCGGAGAAGCGTGTTATGGTGAGAATCCCAGCCGGAATCATATGCGTATCAACTTCTCCTATGCCTCTAAAGAACAGTTGTCCGAAGCCGTTCAAAGGCTGTCTCGATGCATCCAGAGCCATTTACAGGGGTAACACCGATGAATCCAATACTTTTTTATTCGACAAACCTGGAAGCAGAGCACGTTCCGTTCAGGGACGCCTTGCTCAAGGGCATCGCCCCGGATCGGGGATTGTACATGCCCACGGAAATACCCACGTTTTCGAAGGAGGAGATTCGTAGCTTCTCTGACATGGACTATTATGAAATCGCTTTTGCCGTGAGCCGGCCGTTTCTCAGGGATCAAATACCCGACGACGACCTGATGAACATCGTTAAGGATGCGTACAACTACCCGGTTCCCCTGGAGAATGCGTATGAGCGCAAATTCGTGATGCGCCTGGATCAGGGCCCGACGGCGTCGTTCAAGGATTTTGCGGCGCGCATGATGGGACGCCTGATGCAGTACTACCTGAAACAGGAAAACCGGAACCTGCTCATTCTCACGGCCACCTCGGGCGATACGGGGAGCGCCATTGCCAACGCCTTCTACGGCCTGGATAACATCAAAGTCGTCGTCCTTTTCCCTGAAAAGGAGGTGACGGCACGCCAGAGAAAGCAGATGACGACACTGGGCAAGAACGTCCAAATTATCGGACTGGATGCCAAGTTCGACGACTGCCAGGCCCTGGTCAAGACGGCCTTTGCCGACTCCGAACTCGATTATCTGAACCTTTCCTCGGCTAACTCCATCAACATCGGACGGCTCCTGCCCCAGGCCATATACTACGTTTACGCCTTTGCCAAGCTAAGGGCAGGCACCGATGGGGACGACGTCATCTTCTCCGTCCCGTCGGGCAACTTCGGCGACATGATGGGCGGCCTCATCGCCTACAGGATGGGACTGCCGGTCAAGCAATTCGTCATTGTTACTAACGAGAACGATGAATTCCCCACATTCCTCAAGACCGGCACGTACGACATCATATCGCCATCGCTCAACTGCATTTCCAGTGCCATGAATGTCGGCCACCCCAGCAACATCTCACGCGTGGTCGCCCTATACGGTGGTGCCATGGACGAAAAGGGTAACATCGGCAAAATGCCCGACCTGGACGAGATGAGGAAGGACATGGTCTCGTACAGCGTGACCGACAAAGAAACGGAAGAGACGATTCAGAAGGCGTATGAGAAATTCGAGCTTCTCCTCGAACCTCATGGAGCCGTGGGCTGGGCTGGTCTGATTCGATACCTGAAAGATCATCCCGAGATGGACACGCCGGAACAGTGTTTTGTCTCCCTGGAAACGGCGCATCCCGCCAAATTCCCGGAAAAGATCATCGAGTTGTTGTCCTTCGATCCGCCTCTGCCGCCCAGTCTGGCCGATATCGAGGCAAAGGAAGAATCGTACGACACGCTGAGCAATGAGTACGAAGACTTTAAGCGCTATCTGAAGGAAAGATACTGAAATCCGTTCCCTTAGGTCTGACATAAAGATTCGGATTTTGGATGCGATCCTCGGAAATGGATTTATTATTACGATGGGGATCGTTTCGAATCCGTACGAAACGGATTGAGTAAACCCATAAACGAATTCAGGAATTCTTATGAAATACATCATCATCCTGGGCGATGGCATGTCCGATTACCCCATCGAGCGTCTCGGTGGCAAGACGCCTTTGATGGCGGCCCGCACGCCCCACATCGATGCCCTTTGCGCCAAAGGACGCACCGGAAAACTCATCACCGTTCCCCAGGACATGCCGCCTGGCAGTGAAGTCGCCAACCTGGCCGTATTGGGGTATGATGTACGGAAGGTGTACCAGGGCCGGGGTGTTCTGGAGGCGGCCAGTATGGGTGTTCAGTTGCATCCCAGTGACCTTGCCCTTCGCTGTAATCTCATCTGTATTGAAGATAAAAAGATAAAAAACCACTCCGCCGGTCACATCACCTCCGAAGAGGCGAAAGTCCTGATTGAACGTCTGAACAAGGAGCTCAGCAATAAAAAACTCCGGTTCTACCCAGGCGTGAGTTACCGGCATCTTCTGGTCATCAAGAAAGGCCACAAAGACATCGAGTGCACGCCTCCTCACGACGTACCGGGAACCCCCTTCCTCCAGGTTATGGTGAAGCCCACGGCCAAGAAGGGACAGAAAACGGCCGAGCTGCTGAACAACCTGATCTTTCAATCCCAGCGCGTCCTGAGCGTCCATCCGCTGAACAAGAAGCGGATCAGCGATGGCAAAGATCCTGCCAACTCCATCTGGCCCTGGGCGCCGGGCCATAAGCCCGACATGAAAACGCTCCAGGAACTGTACGGTGTCTCCGGAGCTGTCATATCCGCCGTGGACCTGATTCATGGGATCGGTGTGTATGCCGGGATGAAATCCATCCACGTGGAAGGGGCCACAGGCCTCTACGACACGAACTACGAAGGCAAAGCCAAGGCTGCCGTGGAGGCTTTGAAGGAGGTGGACCTGGTCTTTCTCCATATCGAGGCCAGTGACGAGGCTGGTCACGAGGGCGATGTGGACCTGAAGATCAAAACCATCGAGTACCTGGACGAACGGGTGGTCAAATACATTATGGAAGAGACCGAAAAGATGGACGAGGACGTCGCCATCGCTCTGCTCCCCGACCATCCCACGCCGTGCGAGGTTCGCACCCATGTGCACGATCCCGTCCCCTTCATCATCTACCGGCCGGGCGAGCCCCCCGACGAAGTAAAGGAATACAATGAAGTGAGCGTAGAGGCGGGGTATTATGGGACGTTGGAAGGGGAGCAATTCATGAAAACACTGATAGCCAAACGGTGACGGCATTCAAACAAGGCGCGGATCGGCTAAGGTAGTATAAACGTTATCACTTCAACGATGATGACGGGCAGGATGTTGCCTTTATCATTATATCGTTGACGACGACTATTTTGCAGGATTTTTAAACTCCAACGATTGCCGGAATTAGGTTTGTGTTCATTCTGGCCATTTTTATATCATCCATCGTAATGACTACCAACATGAGACCTGGAATAGAACGATTTGAAAGGAGCCTGAGATGAACGTAATCGCCTTCAACGGAAGCGCCCGCAAGGACGGCAACACCGCCTTTCTGATTAAAACCGTGCTGGAGGAACTGACGAACGAGGGAATCGTGACCGAGATGATCCAGATGGCCGGGCAGAAGCTCCGCGGCTGCACCGCATGCTACCAATGCCGAAAGAACAAAGATCAACGCTGCAGTGTGACCGACGATGCCGTCAACGACTACATCGCCAAGATGGTGGAGGCCGACGGCATCATCCTGGGCTCGCCCGTCTACTTTACCGATGTGACTGCCGAGATGAAGGCTCTTATTGACAGGGCCGGATTCGTGGCCCGGGGCAACGATCATATGTTCAAGCGCAAGTTAGGCGCCGCTGTGGTGGCCGTACGGCGGGCGGGCTCCATCCACACGTTCGATACCCTGAACCACTTCTTCCTCATCAGCCAGATGATCATCCCCGGATCGAGCTACTGGAATCTGGGCATCGGAGGTAAAATCGGCGACGTTCAGTCCGACGACGAAGGCCTGCAGACGATGCGGCATCTGGGTCAGAACATGGCCTGGCTGTTGAAGAAAATTCACGGATAGAAGCATCCAACCATGAACAAGAGGCACAAACAGGGGGTGATTATGAACGATCACAACCCGTTGGAATCGATGTTTCAAAAACATGAATTTACTGATTACAGATGGGTCGATCCCACGGATATTGTCGTATCCCAGTGGGTACGCATGAAGTGTCTGTGGGGATGCAACGAATACGGAAGAAACGTGAACTGTCCGCCCAACGTCCCCTCCATCGAGGAGTGTGCGCGGTTCTTTCAAGAGTACGATAAAGCCGCCATCTTCCATTTTGAGAAAACCGTCGAGAAACCCGAGGACCGTTTCCCGTGGACGAAACAGATCAACACCCGGCTGCTCCAACTGGAACGCGAGGTCTTCATCTCGGGATTTCCGAAAGCCTTCCTTTTGTTCCTCGACTCATGTAACCTGTGCCGACATTGTGCGCCATCCAAGGCACAGTGCAAGTATCCTAAAAAGTCCCGGCCCACACCCGAGGCTCTGGGTGTGGATGTGTTTGCCACAGTCAAGAAGATCGGATACCCAATCAATGTACTCTCCGATTATACACAGATGATGAACCGTTATGCGTTTTTAATGATTGCGTGAAAAACATACATTGAAACAAGGGGGATTTGTATGAAGAACGCACTCACCCTTCCCGATGGATACGTACCCTTATTGAATCTGAAAGAGACCGAAAAGGCCATCCGCCTGATAAAGGAGTTCTTCCAAACGAACCTGGCCTTTGAGTTGAATCTGATGCGGGTCACCGCACCCCTGTTCGTTCAGGCCGGTACGGGCATTAACGACGACCTCAGCGGAATCGAAAGACCTGTCTCTTTTCCCATAAAGGACCTGGATAATATGAATGCGGAAATTGTCCAGTCCCTGGCCAAATGGAAACGGATGATGCTGGCCGATTATGGTTTTTCCCAGGGCGAGGGCCTGTACACCGACATGAATGCCATACGCCCCGATGAGACATTGGACAATCTGCATTCCATCTACGTGGATCAATGGGACTGGGAACGGGTCATCTCTGAAGAAGAGAGGAATCTGGATTTTCTGAAATACATCGTGAAAAAGATATACGATGTTATCCGGCGGTCAGAGAAATACATCGCTTATCAGTACAGCCGAATCCATCCCGTCCTTCCCGAGCAACTCACGTTCATACACACCGAAGATATGGAGGAACGATACCCCGATATGACGCCTAGAGAGAGGGAGCATGCGGTATGCAGGGAGCACGGCGCCGTGTTTCTCATCGGTATCGGGAGTCCGCTGAAGAATGGCCAACCCCACGATGGGCGCGCCCCAGACTACGACGACTGGTCCACACCCGTGGGCGAAAAGTACAAGGGGCTCAACGGGGATATTCTCGTCTACAATCATCTGCTGGATTGCGCCTACGAATTATCGTCCATGGGCATACGTGTCGACCCGGACGTGTTGCTCCAGCAGCTCGAGATGACGGGAGAAACCCAACGAAAAAACCTGCTTTTCCACAAACGATTACTCAACGGCGAACTGCCCCTAACCATCGGGGGCGGCATCGGTCAGTCCAGACTTTGCATGTTCTATTTACAGAAAGCCCATATCGGGGAGATTCAGAGCAGCATCTGGCCGGATGAGATGATCCAGGAGTGCCGTCAAAACAATATATTCTTGCTATAATTCGACGTCCATTCTTGAATCACCGAGTAGACTGTACATGCAATGACCTCTCCCATCGCAGACTCAGCAGTGTCCGAGAGGGTTATACGACGATGTTCTATACGTAAGGATAGAATTTATCTGGACAAAATGGAGCGTGGGACATCGTTTTCATCGTCGGAAGAAACGATACCCTCCGTTGATCAGATGGATTTTTCTTGAGTTGGATACGACGGAATGGGGTGTTCCTGTCCGTCTAATGAACAGTAGGCTGACCTATAGCTCCATCCCCAGCTGGCTGTCCCGGGAAAACGGGCGTTTCTTGGCCTTCTCCAGCATGCCCACGAAGGTATCCTCGTCGATGATTTCCACATCCAAGTCCAGAGCCTTCCGGTATTTAGAGCCGGGATTCTCGCCCACCAAGACGTAATCCGTATTCCGGCTCACACTGGCGCTGACTTTGCCCCCTTCCGATTCGATCAGTTCCGTGGCACCGTCGCGGGTAAAACGGCTCAACGCACCCGTGAGTACGAACACCTTATCCTGAAAAATACCTGCCCGTGCCCGTCTTGCCCGTTCCTCGGCCATCCGGACGCCGGCCTTTCTCAATTTCTCCAGAACCTCGCGATTATGGGGCTGCTTGAAGAATTGAACGATACTCTCGGCAATCGTCGGGCCGATGCCTTCCACGCTATCGAGGACAGAGTGCGATGCCCGCATCAAGGCATCGATGGATCCGAAGTGATCGGCCAGGACGGTGGCCACACCGGAGCCCACGAGCCGGATACCCAGGGCAAAGATCACACGATCCAGGGGGCGTTTCTTGCTCTCGGTGATGGCATCCAGCAGGTTACTGGCACTCTTGTCGGCCATACGCTCCAGAGCGACGAGATCGTCCTTTTTCAGAAAATAGAGATCACCGTAGTCGGAGACGAGGCGGTTCTCCACCAGTTGATGAACCAAAGCCTCGCCCAGACCCTCGATATCCATGGCACCCCGAGCAGCGAAATGCTCGATACGACGGTGCACCTGGGCCGGACAGGCGATGTTCTCGCATCGCCAGGCCGCTTCGCCCTCGGGTCGAATCAATCGACTGCGGCACACGGGACAGGTCTTCGGCATTTTGAATCGTCTTGAGTTCTTGGGCCGTTTCTCCTGAATCACCTGTACGACTTTCGGGATAACATCACCGCCCTTTTCGATGAGAACGGTATCTCCCTTGCGAATGTCTTTACGTCTTATCTCATCCTCGTTGTGGAGCGTGGCACGACTGATGGTCGAGCCGGCCAGGAACACGGGTTCCAAAACAGCAACCGGTGTGACGGTCCCCGTTCTGCCTACTTGCAGATGAATCTCCCGCAGCAGCGTGGTGGCTTGTTTGGCCTTGAACTTGTACGCGATGGCCCATCGCGGGGTTTTGGCCGTGGCTCCCAATGCCATCTGCTGTTCGATGGCGTTCACTTTAATGACGACACCATCGATCTCATAGGGCAATTCCTCCCGTTTCTCCTCCCACGTCATGCAGTAATCCATCACCTTCCACATCGAACGGCAGAGCGCGCTGTGACGGCTCACTGGGAGGCCTAACTTCCTGAGTAGATGCAGGCCGTCAAAATGGGTTTTAATCTCAGGATTCCTCCCACGGATAAGGATACGGAGATGATAAGCCGAGAATTCCAGCGGTCTTGATGCCACGATACGGGGATCCTGCTGCTTCAAGGTTCCGGCGGTTGCATTCCGGGGATTGGCAAACAATTTTTCCTCGGCCTTCTCCTGCTGACGGTTTAGCTTTTCGAACCCGGCTTTGGTCATGAACACCTCCCCCCGCACCTCGATATCGCTGGGCAGCCCCTTGTCGTGGAACAGCGCCAGGGGTATCGAACGAATGGTCTTCAAGTTGTTGGTGATATCATCCCCCCGTTCACCATCTCCCCGGGTTGCCCCACGGATCAACCGACCGTCTCGATAGAGCAGGCTCACGGCAATGCCGTCGAATTTGAGTTCTGTTACATATTCAAAGGATGCATCTGGCAAGGCATTCTTGAGTCGCTTTTCAAACTCGTTGAGTTCGTCCTGTGTATACGTATTCCCCAGACTCAACATCGGGATCTCATGCGTCACCGTGGGGAATTCTTTCGTCGGCTCCCCTCCCACGCGTTGTGTGGGCGAATCGGGTGTCACGAGCTCGGGATACTGTTTCTCCAGTTGAACAAGCTTGGCCATCAACAAATCGTACTCGAAGTCTGAGATCGTGGGCTCACCCAGCACGTAGTATCGATAATCATGCTGGCGAATCTCCTGACGGAGTGATTCTATTTCTTTGCCTGTCTTAGACATCGGTGCCTTCCCCCTCATCTGGATGGAACCGGAACAGTTACATTCTATCCAATAAGCTATTGAAAAGTCCGATAACAGTCAACAGATTTTTATCCGCGCATAAAAAAGTTATCATTTTGTACTTGTGTTTTTGGTAAAATTCGATTATATTTAGCGCTCTTTAAAATAGCTAGTAAAAGGAGTGGGAACTTCAGGACAACATCCATGATCATACAAATCGAAAACATGCGCAATATCGGGATAAGCGCCCATATCGATTCAGGAAAGACGACGTTAACAGAACGCATCTTGTTCTACACGAAAAAGATACACGCCATACACGAAGTCAAAGAGGGTGCCGGTGCCAAGATGGATTCTATGGAACTCGAACGGGAGCGCGGTATCACCATCTCTTCGGCGTCCACCAATGTCATGTGGAATGATCATTCCATCAACATCATCGACACACCCGGTCACGTCGATTTCACTGTGGAAGTCGAACGCTCCCTCCGGGTCCTGGACGGAGCCATTCTCGTCCTCTGCGCTGTCGGCGGCGTACAGTCCCAGTCCATCACCGTCGACCGGCAGATGAGCCGATATAAAATACCCCGCATCGCCTTTGTCAACAAGTGTGACCGCATCGGAGCGGACCCGCAGCGCGTGACCCAACAGTTGAGAGACAAGCTCCATCACAATGCCGTCCTCATGCAGCTCCCCATCGGACTGGAGGCCGAATTCAAGGGAATCATCGACCTCATCCAGATGAAAGCGACTTATTTTGACGGGCCCAACGGAGAGATCGTTCGCCAGGAGTCCGTTCCCTCCCATCTGATGGACCTGGCGTCGGAAAAACGCGACATCATGCTCGATGCCGTATCCATGTTCAGCGACGCTTTGATGGAAGCCTGTCTCGAAAATCGGATCACGCCCGACCTGGTTTACGATGCCGTTCGAGCAGGCACGCTTTCCCGGGAGCTAACCCCGGTCTTCATCGGCTCTGCCTTCAAGAACAAAGGCGTACAACCCCTGATGGACGCTGTGGTTCATTACCTGCCTTCTCCCATGGACGTGGAGAACACAGCTCAGGACATGAATCGGGAAGGAGCCGAAGTAAAGCTTCAGGCGAAATCCCAAGCGCCTCTCGTGCTCCTGGCCTTCAAGCTCGATGATACGCGTTATGGCCAGTTGACATACGTTCGGATTTACCAGGGGAGCCTGAAGAAGGGTGATGAAATCGTGAACACCCGTACAGGAAAAACCGTTCGCATCGGACGATTGATCCGCATGCATGCCGACGAAATGGAGGATATCACCCAAACCGACGCCGGAGACATCGTGGCTTTATTCGGAATCGACTGCGTTTCTGGAGATACATTTACGACGGAAGGTCTGAATTATGCCATGATCTCCATGCACGTGCCCAGGCCGGTCATCTCGCTGTCGTTAAAACCAGATGACAATAAATCGGCGGAGAACATGGCCAAGGCATTAAACCGATTTACCAAAGAAGACCCGACCTTCCAGACCTACGTTGATCCTGAGACCAACGATACCATCATCCGGGGCATGGGCGAACTCCATCTAGACGTCTATTTGGAACGCATGCGCCGGGAATACAAAGTGGCCCTGGAAACAGGAACTCCGCAAGTGGCTTATCGCGAGAGCATCTCACTATCGGCCACATTCAATTACACCCATAAGAAACAAACCGGCGGTGCCGGACAATACGGACGTGTGGCTGGAATCATCGAGCCCGATCACAAAATCGATTTCGACTTCGTCGATGAAATCAAGGGTGGGGCGATCCCGTCCGAATTCATCCCGGCCTGCAGGAAGGGATTCGAGACCTGTATGGAGAAGGGCACCCTCATAGGCTTCCCCATCGTCGGTGTAAAGATCACCCTCAACGACGGCAACTCCCACGCGGTGGATTCCTCGGAGATGGCGTTCCGACAGGCAGCCATCGGTGCCTTCCGCGAGGCATACCACAAATGCAAGCCCATCATTCTCGAACCCATCATGCGGGTGGGTGTGGAGTGTCCTGCTGAATATCAGGGAAGTGTGCTGGGAACCTTGAACCAGCGAAGAGGCACCATCATCAGTGTCTCAGAAGACCGTGGCTTTACGGTTATCGAATCCGAGGTGCCTCTGAGCGAAATGTTCGGCTATTCCACAGTCCTCAGATCGGCCACGCAGGGCAAGGCCGAATTCACGATGGAATTCGCGCACTATTCTAAAGTACCGGAATCGATAGCCGAAGACTTGAAAAAACAGTATGCAGAAAAACAAAAATAATCATTCAGAATCAGTAAAGATGGACAGCATGTTCGGCAAACATTCTGTAAACGATAGTAACGCCTCCATCGCAAAGAATCCGGCAAAAAGCAGATCGTCCTGTACAAGATAATACTAAAACAGGAATTCATCCATGTTAAAAAAAGAGCTCAAAGAACGCAGTCCCATCCGGATTTTCGAGAAATCTATCCACGGCGGCCTGGGCAAGGGCAATCTCGGTGTCTTCACAGCCCGTAAAGGCGTGGGCAAGACGGCATGCCTCGTCCATGTATCCATCGATAAGCTCCTGCGACACCAGAAAGTTCTTCATATATCATTCACCGAGGATCCCCATCATATCGAAAACTGGTATGAGCAGGTCTTCAGCGAAATCGCCCACGCCTTCAAACTCGAAAACGTCCTGGACGATCACGACCAAATCACCCATAACCGCAGAATACTCCATTTCAGACAAGCTGACGTGACTTTAGAACACGTTGCACAAAGCATCGATCAGTTATGCAGGAGTACAGATTTCTGCCCGGAGATCGTGATCGTCGATGGTTTCTCGTTCTACGACCATTCGGAAAAGGACTTCCTGCACTGGAAAAAACTGGCCGAAGACCTCGACGCAGCCATTTGGTTCTCAGCGACCCTGCACCGGGAGAACCTCCAATTCGATGCCCACGGCGTGCCATACCCCGTCAACCGGTTCCCCCATTTATTCGCGGTTATCATCATGCTGGAGCCTTCAAACGAGGTTATCAATCTGAAATTACTCAAGGATCATGACGCCATAGACCTTGAAAAAATCGCATTAAAGCTTGATCCCAACACTATGCTCATGGTCGATCGTGGCCCATAATCAGATAAAGAAAAGCCTCATCCGACATGACAGGATAAGGCCTCTTCAAAATCATACGTCAGGTCTGCCCTCCATCTTGAATCCATTTAACCTTACAGGATGATTTTTTTATTCCACCTTTTTACTCCAGCACCACCATTTTCCTCACCGCACTGAACTCGATCATACGGATTTTATAGAAATAAACACTGGATGTGAGAACCGAATTGTTCAGCCTCACTCGGTATGAGCCCGCCGCATACTCACCATCGAGGACACGGAGGACCTCACGGCCCCTCAGGTCGTACACCTTGAAAATCACGCGACAGGGCGATTTTACCTGAAATGGAATAACCGTCTCTGCGTTGAACGGGTTTGGATAGTTATAGCCTAAAGAAAACGACTCCGGAGTCTGTAACATGGACATCGGCATCCCAGACGGCTGTGAGCCAGCGGTGCCTAGACCCAAAACATCCGATGCGATTCCTTGACCGACATCCTCGAACGTGTCGCGTATACGAGGAAAAATTCGCTCTTGCCCATGCTGTCGGCCATCCCTGCATGCCATCCGCTGTTCAAATATTCACAGCAGGTTTCGAGCACCTGGGCATCAAGAACCATTGCCCAGAAAACAGCAAGGGCACACACGAGGTAAAAGACTCCTTTGCTTCGCATCACTCCTCTTATCCATGATGGTTTATCGATAAAGCATAAGGCCCCATCCCGGTTTTCCAGAATGGGGCCACTATATTGAGCATCCACAGATCGATGGTATTGTAGATCGAGTCCGCTCAGATCCTACTCAGCGCATCAGCACCATTTTTTCCGTGGCCGTATACGCACCGGCCTCCAGACGGTAAAAATAGACGCCCGAGCTCACTTCCACGCCTGAACCGTCCCGACCATTCCAGGTTACCTGGTACACGCCGGCAGCCATATTCTGATCCACCAGTGTGACGATCTCCCGTCCCATCATGTCGAACACTCTGATCATGGCCCTCTCGGATGAGGGGAGCCGAAATTCGATGGTCGTGTGTGGGTTGAACGGGTTGGGATAATTCTGGGACAGCATGAACGCTTCGGGCACCAG
>Ga0180437_10001022_pt1 | contig 49492 bp, 38 predicted proteins | sample SS_ome_4_FD_132410 | JGI IMG/M metagenome (GOLD analysis project Ga0180437, IMG submission 132410) | Hypersaline lake sediment archaeal communities from the Salton Sea, California, USA - SS_3_D_1 metaG | ecosystem: Environmental > Aquatic > Non-marine Saline and Alkaline > Hypersaline >... | reverse complement strand
ACAACGAGTGGATGGATATCATGGCTCGTTTTTGTTAAGAGTTTACTCCAGGCAAGATATCTCAGAGACTATGGGACACAGACCGGTGAAATTATGCTCAAATGATCAGGTCATGAACCAGCTTCTTCCTCCCGGGAGAAAAAAAATTTAGGGGTCCTCATCTCTTCGAAAGAAAAAAAATGGCGGGAAAAAAATTTTTTTTCTCGACTTTCTCAAGGTGGCGATGTGCTAAATTTTTTTTCTTTCGGGAGGAAGTAGCTGGTTCATGACCTGATCATTTGAGCATAATTTCACCGGTCTGTGTCCCATAGTCTCCGAGATATCTTGCCTGGAGTAAACTCTTAACAAAAACGAGCCATGATATCCATCCACTCGTTGTGTCCGTTTCTCGTCTTGGGGTACCCCATGTCACGGTACTCGGTACCCGGTCTCCCAAAAAAGATCTACCTCACCTCCATAGATCTACCTCACCTCCATAGATCCACCCCACCTCCCGAGATTTACCCCGGAAAAACACTAGGGAAAGGGAATGTGTCTGGGGTGTCTGCGGTACTGGGTGTATGAGGTCTGAGATTTTTTTTTATTTTTTTGGTTCTAACTCCGCCATCACTCTTCGATCACCATTGGCTATCCACCACCATGTCTTCTGATACTCGGGATCTACCTCTCCATTCCACCCAAAAAAATGCTTCCCATAAACGTATTCTGCGATCATCCTGGCAATCTCATTTGGTAAACGTGCTATCACTGATTCCCCGCAATGCATATGAATCGACAAGAAGCACATAGTGGCTGCCATTCGGTTAGCCTGCCCAATCTTGTACCAAAAATGGGCCTTTGTGTTTTCGCCAAACGCAGTGTAGCCATCTAACATGCACTTTTTAAACCACTCCAGACCGCGACACGGGTACGCTGATCCAACATACTCTACCATGCACTTATGACATCCCTGTTGTGCTCCTCTCGACAATATTTCCATGCGTGCATTGGTGTCATTGAGAAGTCGTTTTGCGACTAAGGAAAGATAATACATCGCATTGACATCCACTTGTATGTCATCCCTGGTAATGTACTCCTTGAGCATCTGCGCATATCGAGCTCTGTTCTCCGCAACCCTGATAATTTTGGCAGAGTTGAATTGCATCGTGTACAACATGTCTGCCAAGATGTTTCCATCCTCTTTCAACGCAGAGAGCTCTTTTTCCGCATAAGGACCACGTGACCACCCCGATATATGCAACTGATACACCGCAGGTACATATCCCTTCAGCGCGGATTTCCAAAGGAGCGTGCTTGCTATTTGTACATCATTCTTCTTGTCCCCTCCTCTCCACACAGCGACGGAATAATGTGCCATCAAAAACTCTGCCTCTGCAATGCCCTTGCGTGCTGCACTCTGAAGGTGTTTGACTGCTGTTGGCATGTGTCCAAGGATGCGCAATTCGAGGAAGGTTTTGTAGTGATTCCTTCCGCCGAACCCACTGCCCTCTGGGAAGTAATCACAGTCGGCGTCGTTGTTCTCGTGGTCGCTGGCATCACTCACATCAGAAGTGACATCGTTGGGTATTCTGCCCCTCTTCATCTTTTTTATTTTTTTTCAAGATCGGGTTTTTTTTATTTTTTCTGCTCTACTTTGTACCGTCTTTGTATCTTCTCTCCGTTCTTCCCTTCGATCCACTCCCACTCCTTGCGGTTGGTACGCATGCTGGCATAAACATAGTCAAAAATCTTAGGCAGAAGACCCTTGGCAACGTGGGACATCCATGGACACTCGTTACGCCTGAATCGATGGATAGCGAGGAATCTGTAAAACGCGTCACGGTTGTTCTCGTAGACAACTTGATTCCATACTCTGCTAGTGCATTTGTAGTTACGCGAGAACACTGGGAACTCTGGGTCTGCTCTGGTCAGTCGTCTAAAATACTTTGCAGTGTTTTGCAAAGCAACATCGGTATATGACATGTCGTAGTGATGCAACAAGAATGTACACAGATAGTTGCCCCTAGAGTGACCAGAGATCAACAATTGTTTCCCGCCATGGCGTTCACATTCCGATTTTCGCATATCCATCGTCCCATACCGCCCATACATAAAACAGTAGTTGAGGTCGTCGGACAACAGTGCATTGCGTTTAAGTGTCACCCAGTTCTCTCTGATATCCGCTTCCATTTCGAGTGACCTGCTCTCCAAGGCAAGATCGTAGTCGGCTCTGTCACGAGCCATCCTCTTGTATCCCTCCTTTATGGATGCACACTGACAATAATACATGTCTTCATCGGCGTCACTATCGTCGTCATATGAAGATTCGTCAGCACACTCGCACTTCCACAGAATATCATAATCAATGTACCAGTAGAGTGTCACAGCAGCAGGTGTGTAGCCACGGTCAGCGGCCTTTTTGACGAGACGCAGTGCTTCTTTGGTGTTTTCTTTGGTGCACTCTTCCCAGTGCTGAAGGAAATACATTTCAGATTGACGGTCATAGTCATCGTCATTGCCCACGTCATTGGTAATGTGAAGATCACTATCACTGTGACACCTCTTCATTGTATTTGTTTTCTGGTGCTATGGACAAAAATTTCAGGATCGGGTTTTTTTCGCTTTACTTTATTTGCTCTACTGTCAACGCTGGCACCCACATCCACTCCGCATAAAGATGAGTCGCGTGTACATACTGTGCCACTATCCGCAATACATCACGCGGAATTTGTCTGAATAATGAATCCTCTGAGCGATCCCTGTACCGCGAACACAGTAACACACACAACGTTGCCTTGGTGGCATTATAATCTCTGCACCTGAACCTCATGTCTATAGTATTCATCAAGAACAATACACTGTGCAGTGCAGTGAGTGTAGCGTAGCATGCCACCACAAGAGAAGTGTCAAGCGTCGGCCAATCTGTTCCGCCTGTGCGTTTGCATAATTGTTGTTGACACGATATGCAACCTTCTTTGGCGCCTTGCTTCAACAGCGTAATTAGAAACTCTCGTTTCCGCTCGCCTGTTAGTATTGTCTGGATAATGTCGCTGTAAACCGCGTCTGCTATGGCATAATACCTAAGAGGATCATCGTCACACGAGAATACATGTTCAATGACCTGTTGAAGCGTTCCTCTGGGTCTCGGTCCTACAACGTAATCAATGACAACGTCTGACAATGATGCGGGTATCGTCCTGTCACGTTGTGTGTAGTAACTAAGCCACGTGATTGGATATTTTACATCTAGTTTGTACTGGAGGTGTCTCCAATGAACCACCGCCTCCCGGTTCTTTGGATATCCCAGTGTACCGTCTTTCTCATGGAGAACAGCGCGCCATACCGCAGGAGGGTAATCCCATTCAACTGCTTTATCTAGGGATTCCTTGGCATTCGCCACATCGCCCTTCCTGCAATACTCAAAGTAGCGTAGATAGGCCAGCTTGCCCACGTTGTCACCCTCATCTCCATCACTCTCGCCACGGCCCCTCTTCATTGTGTGTGAATTTTTTTCAGGATCGGTTTTTTTTTATTTCTTTCTCTCTTCAATCAATGATTCCACAGTTTCCCTTTCTCAGTGTTCATCCACTGCCATTTTGCCCTACGCGGATCACTCATGGAGCTATTGTACACATCCCGGGCAATGATCTTTACAACATCGTGTGGTGGCAAGGGTACATTGGCTTCATCCCTGCGGAATCGCGATATCATCAACAACGCCCACGTTGCCTTGTGGATGTTGTGTATCGCGAGATGATCAAATTTGTTATTCCTTTCGCCCAGCGGTAGCCGCAGTTTAAAGTGGTAATGCAAAAAATAACTATGTGCGTCCGTATCCGTGCCCCAATTCCACAGGTATCGCATACACAATGGATTTCCTGCACGGGATCCAATAAGCGCCAAATCGCGCCGTTCTTGTGCTGTTTGGAAAAGCTCTATAAAAGCATGGACAACTGCGGGGTCATTATTTAACTCCCTCTCAAGATATTCTTTGACGGTACGCATTTCCGGGGTGTTCCCTGTTAAGCGCAGACCGAGTAAGCTCGCTCCATATCCTGTCTTCAACAACAGATTTAACAATTCTCCGCGGAAACCCGGAAATGTGCCCATTACATGTTTCATGGCCAAATCAAAACCATGTGTGACAGCACTCTCCAAGATATAAGTTTTGGGTTCCGTGATCTTTGTCGTTGGTTCAAAGGTAATTAAGTCATTTCTTATGTACATGTAATACATGTACATTGCTGGTGCATAATTAGACTCCACTGATGCTTTCAACTTTGTCATTGCACGATTAAAATCACCCTCTCTGCACGCTCTCCAGTGCTTCAAATATAAGTTATGCCCTGTGGGATTGTCTTTTGCCAATTCTTGTACAGTTACACACTTTGTTGGATGTGGCGATGCAGATGTTGTTTCACTATCACGAGCCCTCTTCATTTTCATTTTTTTTTATTTTGATTTTCCGGATCGGATTTCTTTCCAAAAAAAAAAATAAAAACAATCCCACGGCTTTATTGGTGGATTCCATGCCCATTCATCATCCCTGCTAGACCAGTGCACGTACTCTGCAATCATCCGCACAACGTCATACGGTATCTTTTTGAACAATGGATCCTCTGATCGTTCTTTGAATTTCGAACACGCTAACAAACACACTAATGCTTCGTTTGCGTTGTAGAGTGCTCTTGTGTGCTCAGGTAGGTCCCATTCACGTAGTGGTGGTGGTTGTACTGCCTCTGCGCGATCTGATGGATTGATACTCTCTAAAAGTGTTAATATCGAGTAACAATTCATCGCCAATGGCAGACTATGATATTGTCGTGCTGTAGGTAAATTCATGCAAATCCACTGTTGACACAGTATGCATCCTTCCTTGGCGCCTTGTTTCATCAGGGGCCATACCAATGGATTCTGTACGGGTTCAATCGCGCTGATGTGTGGAAATAAAAACACAAAGTTTTGATCCACTGCCATTGCGATGGCGTAGTATCGCACAGGATCATCACCGCCCTTTGATACTATGAGATCAAAGGAATCATTTGCGCATTTGCTGTCGAACTGTTTGAGATATTCTGTGATTTCTGGCGGATATTCGGGATAGGCCAATAGATAATCTTCATGTACCAGTAACCATGTCGCGGGGTGATGTGTTTGTGTGTGTTTGCGTAGTCGTGTGTCCCAACATCGATGTTCATCGTACGATTGGTATCCCAAGAATCCGCCATTGCAATAATAAACTGCCAAAGCCATTGCTGGATGATAAATGTGACGCTTTGCCTTTTCAAGATACTCATGAGCTATTGTGGCATCCCCTTTGCGACAATGCTCGAAGTGCATCAGATACGCCATCTTACCGACAGCAGTGATTTCGTCGCTGATGGGAAGATCATAATCCCATAGAGACTCCTCCTCCATCCTGCCCCTCCTCATCATTTTTTCCTGGATTTGATTTTCCAGATCGGATTTCTCTCCCGCACTGAAAAAAAAAATAAAAAGAAAGAGTGGGTCAAATGACCTCCTCTGCCACGGATGTTGATGCATTGGATGCACTTCTGGGTCCTGTTCAAGATGCAGGAGTTCCCAAAACTCAAATCAAGCCTCCTTCTGCCTCTGGGGGCGCAGAACCATTGCCCAAGAAGACAAAGAAGACACTGACACGGCCCATCATCACAATGAATACCCCATTGCCCCCTCAGCAGAAGCAACAACAGAAACTGGATTCTGTGGTCAATGTGATCGCTAGTCGTCCTTCAGCCGCGGAGAAGCAGGAACAGAGGAAACGCCAGCGAGAAGAGAGTGAACGTGCCAGACTATCTGAACAGGAACGCTTGAAGCGAGAGCGGGAGGAACGCGAACTCATTGAGGCCGCCGAGATGGCAGAGAGACTACACGCGAGAAAGGAAGCACTGCGTCAAGAGAAGCGTAAGAAGTATGACAATGAAACTCTCATTGTGATGGATGGCACTGAGAAACCCAAGACATTCACTATCACAGAGCTCTCAGAGGCTGCCAACTCTGGCACAGGTGTGTCAGCGGATACGGCTCTCGCGGATGCACTGGATAAATCACTCAATGTGGACGAATACTGTGGTCAAGGTAGATTCCCTGCGAATGTGTTTGTGTCGCTTGTCACACACTGTGGCCGTGATAGACTCAATCAATGTGAACTGGGATTCATCATCAATGGGTCTTGGTGGCGTAAGAAGCGTTTTGAGACAGTGCCAGAGTTGGAGAAGTTCTTGGCAGTGATGAAGCCACAGCGCATTGAGATTGGTTCTACGCATCCTTCTGGCGTGGTTTCCAAGGAATCCCATGCAATGCTACCGCTTAAGAAGTATCTTGTCTTTGACATTGATGTGGTAGATCGTGACACTGGTGCTCCTGATGGTTATATTCGTGCATGCAAGTGCAAAGGAACGCGATCAGTTTGCTCATACGGGTGTTGGTTTTTGGTGCGGGTTGGAGTCAAGTGTCTCACTTACATTTTGCGTGTGTGTTTTGATTGCAAGTACATTGTGCCAGTGTTCAGTGGGAGACGCGGTGTTCATATCTGGGTATTGGATGAGAAATTCCTCAACTACACAGAGGATGAGCGCAAGGGCATCATCAACAGAATCAAACTGTATGGGGATCCACAAAAGTATTTCCACACAGAACACAGCGTGTACTTGTATGACTTGATCCTGAAGGAGTGTTTCTATGACCGTTATTTGGACGGGGGAAAGTTTATTGAGGACCGTGACATCCTCCCTGCGATAACGGAGATGCTCCCCGGAGGAACACAAGACATATCCAATGATATCATGGAACACTTGGGGAGATTGCAGATTGGTGAGCACAGGGCTGAAAGGGAGATTGCGTGGAAGTCACTATGCAAGCAATTGAATCGTGTGGTACCAGAGTTTGAGAGAGCGTTTATTTTCAAGATGCTCTTCCCGCGCCTTGATGAAGACGTCACTATCAAGATGCATCATCAGATCAAGGCCCCGTTTGCAATGCACCCAGACACAAAGCGCTGCAGTGTGCCGATTCCTGATATTGATAAGTGGACCCCGGACATGGCTCCTAGGTTGTCTGAATTGATTGATCCGCCAGATGACGACAAGAAATATCGTCAGCAGCAGCGCTATCGATGGGAACACGATGACACTAACAAGGGAAGCCGGCTCAATGAGTACATCACCCACTTGTTGAAAATGCTGCACGAAGCTTACCCTCTCGTCACGCAGGAGGTTGTTCCGAGAAAATCGTTTAAACTCTATTAAAATATTTCACATTCTCAATGACTGTGTGTTAAAAGTCCGGGCACGACAGAAAGAGATGAACAGCAACAACAACGATGACGATGACGGCAATGAGCTAGAGGAAGTACCACTGCGTTCTCCCAAGACGTCTGACATTGAAGTCATCAGTGATCTCGCTTCATCTGCGACGGGAATAGGGAGCGCTGGTCCAGTCACATTTGACAATGCCGCTGTTAACCCCAATGAGCGATCTTCTCAGTGGATACTGACAAGAAAACCAGAGGTAGAGCAATCCACTCAGCCATACAGTGTCACGTCGAACAAGTCCGTGGAAAGTGAAACCATGGAAGAACGCACAAAGCGCCATTCCATCGTCATGGGCCAAGCAAAGAGTGAATACAAGACCCACAAGAAAATGCTGATGGACCCCAATTGGACCGTTGTTCCATATGACGGAGCCAAAGGAATCAGTTGCTATGAGTTACCCGTGCGTTATCTTGGCGAAGGAAAGGAGAGTCCTGTGTACACAATCAAAGCATCTGGTACAGTGAGTGGGAAGAGTGCTGATGAGATTGCCAAGGCACACATGGATACCAATGAGATCTCTCGTCTTGTGTGGGACAAGGAAATCTCATACATCAGAGAGCTGGAAAAGATCGCTGGCGACGAGAACACTGCCATCTCGTTGACCATTCAGCACGCAAAACATGATCCGGGTATCGTAGGCGTGGCTGAGCGAGAGTTTGTGTTACTTCAGTGGACACACAAGGTACCAAGTCCCAAGAACGCCAGAGATCACAAATGGACGCTCATCACTCGCTACACTGATCATCCAGATGTACCAGTGCAATCGAGTCCAGTCAGAGCACTCACGATGAGCGTGATGTTGTTGGAACCACTGGACCCAGAAAAGGGTGGAATGTTGAGTGATATCCCCAAGACACACGTTACACTTATGGGATGGGCACAACCCGGTGGATGGATACCAGAGTCCGTGGTGAAACTCTACAAAACGAAACTCGCTGATCGGATCAAGTTCATTAGAGAGACTGCGTTCTGCTGAAGTGAGTGAGTGAAAAAAAACAAAAATAAAAAGATGATGTGCACAAGAGCACATGTCCAGTAGCGGGTCTTTGCTGACAATCCAAGACAACTTGGATGCTGTAAAGACCGCGTTCTTCACAAAACTCTTTCCCAGAATACTGAACAGAGGTGGCACCACTGAGTCCCTCATTGCAATGGCGGAGGATGTGGAGATGTCCAGTAGACTGTTCAAAGAGGAAATGGAAGAGAAAACGGCAACACGGTGTCAGAGGTGCTGTGGTAAAGGCAGGTGGTTGTTCTGGGTGTTTCCGTGTATCATGTTGTGCAAACGGGATATATGAGAGCGAGAAATAAAAAGATCAGACGTGCGTGGTTTATTCTTCTTCGTCGTCATCGCCGCCCTCTTCCATGGCAGTGACTCCCGTAAAGTAACCGTTGATCTTTTTGGTCTTTCTGCTGTGGCCATTGAACATGGGTGACGCAATCTGCAGATCATCCATGTCGTCATCGTCTTCTCTCTTTTTCTTCTTTTTTCGCTCTTGCTGCTTCTCCTTCTTCTTTCGCAGCTTCTCCTCTTCCTTCTTCATGTTTGCCCTGCCCTGCTTCAGCAGCACAGAGAACATTGTCTTGGGTTGCTTCTCCTCCTCCTCCTCCTCTTCTCCGTCGTTCTCTCTATCACTTTCATCGTCATCGCTCTCATAGTCCCCTTCATCATCGGAGTAACTGTACTGCTCATCCTCCAGTGTGGTGACTGCCTTGGTGACAAGCTTTTGCTTCTTGGTGACCTCAACAATCTCCTCGTCTTCCATGTCATACTTACCCTTCTTGACATTGATTGCACCATCGAGCCGTGGTACCTTCTTTGTGTGGTCCGGCACGCCCTCGTACAATCTACTCTTGTACTCTGTCATTATGGTATCGTAGCGATCCTGCTTTTCTTCCTTGGTCATGTTCTTCATTACCTGCCGCTCATTTGCCAAGAACATGGAAAATGATGTCTCACAGGGTGCCATGGGTACATCAAATGCTTCCCTGTCTGACTGGTCATAGATATCCATACGCTCTCTAATGCCGTCATTGATGTAGTGCACTGATTGGTCATGAACCATCTTCCAGTCCAGTTTGCTCAGTGGGCAGTCCTTCTGCTCTTCGTCATCACCAAACTCAATGGGTGCCACTGTTGCTGATTTCAATCGATAGTACAGTCCAGTGTCAATAAAGGGAGGATCTCGCATCACTAGCCACTCAAATGAGTTGCGATTTCCCATGACTGTCATGAATCTGGTTGCTCTGGAGACGCCAACATATATATTGGTGCGATCAAAGGGTGACTTGGTGATCTCGTCAGGAATAAACACACCGACATTGGTGCATTCGCCACCCATTGACTTATTCGTGGTTGTAACCCATGCAGGTACAATCCCGCGAGGATCCACGTGCAGTTTCTTATTGATCAGTAGTCGTGTTGGTTCAGTACACTTACCACGCAACTCACATTCAACCAGCCACGACTTACTGTTGGGATGCGCCCCTTTGATCTGCACCGTTCTGATGCGTTTCACAACCTCAATTTGCCCATTGCACGTTTCACCAAACTTGCCTTTGTTCTTTGCGCCAAGCACCATGTCATTGATATCACGATCTGCGATATAACGCTCTGTCAACATGAACTTGAACCCAATGTACATCTTCAAGCGACTGTTGATGTTGAACTTTGTCCTGCGCCTGGCAATTGCCACGCGATTGAGTCTAGTTGTGGCAGCAATGTGACTCACACTCATTCGTTCTTCCTCTTCATCGTCTAGGTACTCTTCAACCATCTCATTGAGTTGATTGATCCCCAAGCCGTGTCTATCCGGGTGACGACCGTTGTAGAAGGATATCATTTGCCACGCATGCTCATCTCCATCAATGTCAGCGCGCAAGCGTTTTATCATTTTGTAGATCTGCTCTCTCACATTCGCATTACCATAGGGGAGACCCATCATCACAGCGACAGCAGTGGGGTCCTCAACATCTGTTTTCCACTCAATGGATCTGGGTTGTTTGTTCTTCACTGCCAACACAACCTTGTGAATAGCAATGGCAGCTGCTTGTTGACGCATATTCTGGTCCAGTGTGATAACGTGTCGACCAAAAGCTCTGGCTATGTCAAGTGCTGGTGTTCCTGCGCCATTCTCCCCAGCAATGGGTCTGATCTGGTCCGGGTCTCCAATAAACACCACACGCGATGCTTCAGGCGCAAGAGCTAGCAGCCATTCCAATGTCTGTTCGTCAGCGTTGTAGACTTCATCCGCGATGAGAATCTGCTTTTGTTTGCAGTATGCTACCTTGAGTGGACTCTGTTTGAGACGATAGTGAGCACTGTGGATTGTGGTTGCCACATCTGGATGTCCACCAAGGCGATCACACAGTGACACAGCTTGTCTCCCAACATGAGTGGTAATTTCTGGCCAGTGAAACAGTGCCACCAAATGATCAATGCCCATGAATGTCTTCCCACTCCCCGGACCTCCCTGTATGATGGTGATGGGGTTGTTCATGATGTGATCCAATGCAATGCGCTGTTTTGCATTGAGTGGCCCGCCGGGCACAGCGGTCACGTAATTATCAACGGGACGCAGTGTGAACAGGCCATCGTTCTTCAAGAAGTTGACGTAAATGCGTCTCAAGTGACCCAGTATGCGCTCCTTCAGTAAATCATCTCGTGGCAATTGAATCGCACACACAGGGCTGTTGTCTATGAACCACCGTTCTTTGGGAACGTAAAGTCCACGGTCATCAATGTACACCAGATGGCCCTCCTTTGTGAGCCAGTTCAATGCAGCATCTGCTATTTTACCGTGATCTTGGCTGTACTTTGACTTAAATCCACTCATTGTCCGCTTCAAATCAAATCGCGTGTGCCCCCTGTTCTCTCGCATGTCTTTGATATAGCAATACAGTGCCACAGCTGCCACTTGAACGGGCGATGTCTTGTGCTTGATGTCATCATCCTTCAATGCTGTCAGAATCTCCTTCAATCGCACAAAGGACACCTCTGGTAACCCATACTGCTTGCTGTATGGATAGAATGAGAACATGTGCGGCGTCTCTTTCAGCAGTGCTCCAAGATGGGCAATCTGGTTTCCGTTCAGCTCTCGCAGCTTGGCAATATTACGGGGCCATGCAATGCGAGAGATGAGTAGATGCTCCATTCGGTAGACATCACTGAAGAGAACGAGTTCCTTGTAGCATTCTAGGGATTCAGAGAGTTTCTCATCACTCAACTCCTCGGGATTGTCTTCGTACATCTCGCAGTCTGGTGGAGCACCCAGTGCAGCAACCTGCTTGTCCGCTTGATCAGGGAGAACCATTTTGAGCTCATTTCGCAGTGCCCAGATCAGTTTGGCCCGAATCCAAGGTAATCGCTTCATTCCCAAGAATCCAGTCTTGGGAAGAATCTCATACTCCCCTGCGTACTCAACGTATCCCGGTAGGCGCTTGAAACGCAATCGAAACGCAAAGCAGGGATGCATCGAGGGTACTTCTCCTTTGATCAAAATCATTGAACCACGTTTCACGTGCTTGAGCATTGATTTGCCATTGCGTCCAGCCACGGGATCATCTAGTACAGTGAACTGTGCAATGACATAGCCTTCAAACTCTGAGAACTCTTTGGGGTATTTAATTCCGTGAGGACCGCTGTATTCAACCCAAGCTTCAAGATACGCCATTTGATCTGCTGTGTCTTTTTGTTTGTCATTGCTCTTACTCTCATTCAGCTATTGCGCAAAGAGAAAGAGAGAAATAAAGAAAAAAAAATTTGGGATCGGATTTCTCTCTTACCGCAAATTTTTTAATAATATTCAAATTGTAAGGGCGGCGCATTTGAAATGGGCACTGTGGTGATTTCGGTAAGTTAAAGTGTCGTGCACAGAGAGTCCCACCCTTTATCAGAAAAAATGTTGGGTAGCTACGTGGACGAAGAGGAGATTGGACAGCAGCAGCAACAGCAGGTCTGTGCTCGCAATGGATGCAATGCCCCCATCCAAAAGGAATGCAGAGGATGCGGTGTCGTTGGATACTGCAGTGATGTGCATGCTCAAGAACACTGGAAGAATCATGTTAAAGAGTGCAACATCTGCGAGGACATGGGGAATGCCACTTGGACTGTGGAAAGAGAGTACGTTGCAGAACAGCACGGAGAGACTGAAGATGCTGTCCACTGGCTACCAGATGATATGGTACATGCCAAGATCAACACTGTCACTGGAGAAGTGGAAGGGATCCGCATCAACGAGGATCTCGTGGCTGAGTATGACCAAAACTATAAGCCAGAACACATTGACGCCGTTGCGTCCTTCAAAGGAAAAACAGTTGTGCACGGCAGCGATATTAACAGAGTAGCAAAGGGCCGCACCATTAACACTGGTGAAAATGGTGTCATCAAGGTCTACATAAGAAGCGGAGAAGATGTCTTTGTCGAAAACACTATCCTGTTTCAAGCCACAGCACACCATAAGTCCCCTATAAAATGGGGAAAGGGGGGTGGATGGACGTTCAGATTTGACAAAGAATATCTGGAGCAGCGCATCAGAAGCCAAGTTCCGGCGGATGGAGAGATGTATATCAGTTTGATCTTTAGGGGTCAAGTGTATCGTCTCTGGGGAATTTATCAAATCCGGGATGAAATTACCTCCAAGAAACTGCTTAGACGCGTGTATCAGCGAACTCGACGTGAATATGGAAGAGGCATCGCGTGGCTCAGAGGAGCTTCTCAGAAGATCAGAGTGAAGGGCCAAGACCGTAGAAATGTCCAAGCATCTTTTTTGTTCAACAGAGATCGCGCATCACTGACAAAAACTGGCACAGAGTTGTACCGCATATCTGAGTTGGAATTTCATGTTCCGCCACAAACCACCCCGGATGTCGAGAATGTTTCTGATGACATGACGTATGAGGAAATCAAATATTTTCTTGATGATCAGTTGAGAGCCGGCACAGGACCCAGAAAATACACCAATGCGCGAGTCGATGCCGAATCCCTTGAAGAAGTGAGTGCTCTCGTGGATGCCATTTGCGATGAGCAAGATGAACTCAGAGAAGCCTTCATTGAAGCACAAACGCAAAACCCTGATGAAGCCGCACGTATCCAGCAGGAACTTAACACGGTGGGCAACATTCACGCCACTCTTGTTGCCCACATGAACACGCTGCAACAAGAAGAAGAAGGCACAATGGAGGCAGAGAACATTGATCCTACAGTCTACGCAGCCATTGCAAATGGTCAGGAACTCATTGCTGGTCAAGGATTCTTCCGTCGCAAGTGGGGAAAGGCCAAGTATTGGAAGAGAGTCAAGAACATGAGTCTCGGAGAGAAAGTGCGCGAATTCATTGACAGAGTGCAAGAGCTCAAGGGACTCCGTGACGCAGGACGCCAAGGAACTGATGTACTGGAAAAGATTGAACTCCTCAGAACGGGTATCTCAGAGTCAAAGGAGCGCATGGATCGTGGAAGTGAGCTTGAAAAGAAGTACAACGAAGCGCTGAAAGAGTACGCGGATCTCAAGTCTGAAGCAGTGACACTGAAGCGCGAAGGAATCATCAGAAAAGGAAGAGACGTGTTGGGATTGAGGCGTAGAGAGTGACGGCAGAGGAGAGAAGAGAAAACATAAAAAATAAATTTAATCAAAACCAAAGAGAAAGCGTTGATTATATATCCCGTGTCACAGTGCCATATCGCATTATCTATCCATCATAAAGTTATATCCGTGCAAGGAAAAAACCCCAAAATGCGGCAATGCGTGTTATTACTGACATCATCATTACTCTTGATAGCGACTGTTTGCGCTGGTTCGGATGCCGTCGCATGGATTGATGCCCCTGTTGATATTTCAGATGGACAAGCTGTGCGCATCGACATCCGATCCGCAAGCATTCTGGATCACCCAGTCGTTAAAAGTGTCATTGCATGCTCTGCAGTGGATCGACCCTTTATCCCGTATGAAGAACGAGCAGCCAACAGGACAGGTTGCCGGTCACCCGGGTTCACGTCACTGGAGATTTTCTCAGACAAGATGGAACGAGAAAAAGGCAGTCTCGCTACCAAATTCGCAGTACGGCGTTCTGGTCAGTCGCTGTACATACGCAAACGACTCGTGGACCCGCATACACCCATTGTGTATGTAGAAGTACACGGGAGCCTGAAACGCAATAGTGATGGGCACAAAGTGGACTGGACATGGGCGTCTCGTTATGAGATGCTGTCTCGGTACTATCCACTGGGTATGGCACGGGGCAGTGTTCAACCAGTGGTCGCACAAGATCCAGAGACAGTCAAGGATAATGCAGCAGCAGCAGCGGCAGCACAGACACCACCACAATCATTGATTGATCGACTAAAGAACACCTCTTACGCAATCGCACTGAAAATACGAGACAAAGTGAGTGGCATACTGAACATGGGGATGGAGAGCAAAACATACGATGATGACTACAGTGCAGAGGAGAAAGACAAACGCAACAAATTCATGGGATTGCATTGGTCAGTGTATTCGGGATCTCTGGCAGGATTCGTGTTGTTTGCTTTGTGTATTGTGTGTTATGTGGTGTATGCAGTGTTTCTTAAGACATCGTCGTCAAGTGGTAATGCGGAGACAATGTCCCGGGCATGGAAGAGGACATACACTGAGCGAAGGAAGGAAGAAGACAGAACACAGATACGCGGATGGTTTCAGAGTGCATCATTGATGGGGGTATTTTCGTCAACGGCGAAAGAGGAGAAGCACATTGTGTGAGATGTAACTGGGGAGCGGGGATAGAACGCGAGAATGATTCCCGCGTGTGTGTGTGTGTCAGTGCACAATGTAAAGTAAATAAATAAGGGAGATTAGAGTGCGCGAGTGATTGATTAAAATAACGGAAATCAAAAGAAATTCACTCTGATATATTATCTCTGCACTGGGTGTTTTGTCATGCAAAGGGGCTTTATTTGCGTGTGCGTGGTTTCTCTCAAGTGCGCGCGCGTTGTATGCGATAGAGTAAAGATATGGCCCTTTTAAATTTTCACTATCTCATCACTGCATTTGGTTTCACTGTGTGGACACATGCACCATTCACAGTGTTGGCATTCATTTATGGATTTCAAGCAATTGCTTTCATTGCAGGTATTGTGGTCATAGATCTCAATGACTACGTTTTCTGGAACTTCTTGACTTCTCTGGCCGGAGCAGCAGTGGGTGTTGGATTTCTCCTCGTAACACGCGTTCCTCCATTCCTGAGGTTTGAAGCTTCGTATGTGGCAGTATGGGGTCAATTCATTCTCTGGGGTGCTCTGTTCATTGCGGCACAGTTATTCTATGGGTTCTTCCCACCACCCGGGTTCCCGTGGGGTATCATTGGTACAGCGGTTTCCCATACCATCATCCAAGTCATTCTGTGGGTTGTCATGTACTACAATGAGAAGATCTTTGCACTGTACCAGGGGCGAACGTACATGTTCTTCTTGTGGATTATCGTGATGCTTGTGATGGAGTTTCTCTTCTTCATCGCCTATGCGTTACTGGAGAGATGGGTTGCTTACATTGCTGCGGGTGGAGGAGCATTGGTGTTGATTGTGGCAGCACTGGTGTTTCCACTCAAGGTACCATACAGTAAATCGAGTTCAGTTCAGGGAGAACCATTGATTGCACCAGAGGAGAAAAGTGGCTTCACCACTGGGAGTTACTGATTTACTGTGTCTCCCACTCTACGCTGGTTATGAAAAGAAGAAAATTAAATGAGTTATCGTGTACGTGCGCGCGTGTGTGTGTGTTTTTATTTTATTTCATTCTCTTGGTCGTCATCGTCGTAGTAGTCTTCCCATGGTCTACGTCTTAGTTTTTTTTCAATAGACTTGCCACACTCCAAAATCACGTGTATATTGTCGTGGCGTATAAGAGTATTCGATCCATACGGATCGTTGAAAGTTATTTGACCAAGTTTTGGGATCTTTGTATCGTCAAGCATGTAATCAATGTGCATCGTCTCCCTGATCACCGAGTATGTAACTGGAGTCTCTGTTGTTTCCTTTCCGACGCTTTTGACCAAACCACGTGCCTCAAGGATCTCTAGGACTTGGTTTGCGTGTTCAATACCCGGGTATTGCCACAGAAATAGTTGTTCAATTGATATCCAATTTACAATCTCACCTTCGTGCAAAAAATATGGATACAGCATGCGCCACAGGAATCTAAACTGTGGCAATGGATTCTGTTTGTACAACAATCGCATAGTGAATGCTTGTGGCGTTTCGCGTGAGCCCGTTGTCTCAATGGTCCCTCTGTACCCAATAGTCGCCGGTGATCGACGATCTTTATGAATTCCCAGCATGAAATGATACGCGCGTTTCTTCTTCGTCGTCGTGTCATCACTGTCATCGGATATGCGATGTATCCAATATGCACGACATGTCAGATCATCGCCAAACCCACGCACATACCCGTCTTTGGCATCAAGGGCAAGGTATGTGTCTGAAACAGACCTTGACCTCTTCATTGTGTAAAATTTTCAAGCAAAAAAAAACCGGATCGGACTTTTATTTCTCAGTGACTGGGATTTCCCAGCTCGCCATTAAATACCCAAATGCACAAGGTGTTGAACTTATTCTCATTTGCATTGGAGCATTGGGGACACGTACTTCAAGAGCGATGGGCTTTGCAGCTGCCCAGTCTTTGAGTATATCAAACTGTTTACCCAGTGCATACTGGAACACACCCTCTGCAATCTCTTTCTCATGTACATAGTCTGGCCCAGCGGTGACACAGAGCAAACAACACTGCAGCTGACCGGCTTGTTTTGCTGCTGCGATTTTCTTCTCAAACTCTGGGATTCGACTGTCTAGATTATGTGCATCATACCCGTGTGACCTTAGACGATCTCTCATTTCATCACGATGTGGAGTAAACCAGTGTGCAATCAAATACCCAAAGCGATAGTAGTCTCGTGGATACTGAGGTATTGCGGGTTTTTTGTCACTGTCAGTGGAGTGAGTGTGAAACTTTTCTGGCTCCATGAGTGGGACCATCACTTTGAGATGAACACGGGCGCTAGCTTTCCACGAGTCCAGTGTATCTGCCAGTGGTGTACCCTCACGCAGTGTAAATGCATAACCCCAGCAATCATAGTGTACATCATCCTTCAGTACACCCAGTACACACTCGAATTGACCAGCTGCTTTTGCTGCAGCAATGGCTTCATTCCATGAGCTCAAGCGTTTTTTGTCAATGGGCGCAGGTGGATCTGGGATCGGAGTGTGGCCAATCCAAGTGGATCTTGGCGATGCCGTGGACGCATCAGGAGAGTGGCGGATGCTTGACTCATTGCTGCTGCCGCCCCCGTATCTAGAGCGAGAGGAGGTCCTAGCTGTCAGTGATCCCGATGGTTGTCGCGGGGATTTAACTTTGTGACCTCTGGCAGAGAGTGGTGGTCCGTGATTAGTGGTCGCACGAGGAGATTTCAGTGCTTGGTTCAAAGGATTGTCCGACTCCCGTTTCATCACTTCTTTACGTGTTTGTTGCACGTGTGAGAGGAAAACACTACTACTCAGCAGTTATTCATTTAAAAAACACAGCGAGCATCGTTGTCAACAGAGGGAAGTGAGTGTGTTGTCGTTCTTAAAATGGAGAATCCAGCTACATGGAGAAGAAAGAAGACAGCAGCGACGACGACAAAGAAGAAGAAAGCGCCATACCCACCACCACCAAAGAAGAAGAAGGCGGCATCCGTCTCTAGGAAACGCCCTCTGATCGTGGCACAAGCAGGTCCCATTTGGACAGTACCACCGGGACCGGGTCCAATTCACCCCCAGATTGATGCGCAACTTGTGAAACCAGAACTGGCCACGATTTACATTGAAGGCGGTGACAAAGGTGGTCTTCGTTCACCACTGAGGAATCGTGGATCAGCAGTGATGCCGGGATTGCACAGTAAGATGCAGTATCGTTACTTTCGAAACACCAAGATCAAGAGTAGCAGCAGCCGGAGTGATAATTACAAGGGTTCATCCAAGAAACTGGGTTCCAGTGCTGATAAGGTACTGGAGAACGCTATTCGATTCAATCTGGCTCCACTCAAGGGTGACTCGGTGCATGCGTATGCTGTGTGGGAATACTGGCAACGGAATAATCATAGACCTGTGTTGGCGCAACTGCCAGTGGTTATGATGCATGCCAATACCATCACTGCAGGAGATTATTTCACCATACACACGTGTCCCAAGACCCAAAAGGAGACACTGTGGCTATGGGAACTCAAGACGGGATACAAGACCAACACACGCAAACCAATGATGATGTCAGCCCCACTGGATCATGTCCCTCTGACACCACGCAATCGATTCCAGCTGCAGGTACTGCTGACAAGACTAGCCTATGAGAACGAGTTGCGAATGAAGATACATGCTGCACGAGTCATTCACGTGTGGGAAGTCGCAGATGGCAAGTCGTGTGACGTGGAAGTGCTGGAACCAATGGATTTGGATCCACCCAATTGGACGCTGAAAGTGGATAAAGAGAGGCTGTACAGTAGTCTGGCTGATCCGTCGCCAAAGAAGGATTGGGTCAAGAAGACCGCATCCAAGAACAAGAACAAGAAGAAGGAAGGAGAACCATCAGTGCCAAAGAAGCGTAAAAAATAAAAAAAAGAAAGGAGATAATCTGCATGAGTGAAGTGGCTGACGATGACAACAAGGGTAAAGTGGCTGGCGATGACAAGGGTGATACTTTTATCTCTGGAATCCCTGATTCAATTATAACGGGGATATTCTATGCGTGTGTTGGGGCGTTATTGCTTGTGGTTCTATTGGCTATGTTGGCTATGTTTCATTTCCAATTGCAACATGAAGTCGATGCAAATACACAGTTTTTTACGGCCGTGTTAGCATGATCAGCAGAACAACTCCGGAAACTTGAAAACAATCAGCATTTACGCATTGACCATGCCACCCGCAGCTTGATTATTACCAACATGTGCGGTCTGGTACTTTTCAAACCAACGCACAATCGGAATGGCGATCGAATACCCAACTCAGAGAAAGAGGAAGGGTCCACCACTGCGTCATCAAAGAAAGAATTATAAATAAAGTAAATCTCCATGGCCAAGATAGTTGACGGGACAAAGAATGAAGAAAACCAGAGCGGAGACGGCCACATAGGCGCGTTTGTCGTGTTTGGTTTATTGGTCACTTTGATATTAGTCATTTCAGCCGTTGTCATTGATAACATAGATCGAGAGGTGACATTGACCAAACAATTGTTTACAGCCGTGTTGAGCTGTGACGAGGAGTTGTTTTTCAAGTACGCGTCTAAGCGGAAATTGGATGAAGATGTCCTGCTAGCTCAAAAGCTTTTTGCAAAACAATGTAATGGGAAAGAACCGTTTTCTGGTTTTAGCATTGTCATGGGCGGCGGTGTTGTTGGTGCTAGGGGACGTGAGCCGGGGAATCCAATGTTAGACAGTGGGCCAGAGGGAATGTGTTTAGCCAACCCAAAAACACCTCAGTCATGTAAAAGACCCATGGAATAAATGCGCCTCTCTCTTGTATGAACTTTGGATTTTATTTTTTCTTCTTTTGCCGTGGTTTGTTCTTTTTCGCTCCTCTAACAACAGGATGCTTTGGTACAGCCCTTCGCGTTGGTACATATGATGAGGGATCTGGTTTCTTCTCGTGCGTCTGGAATGGATTCTGTTCGCGCACTTTCTCTTCGCAGAGTTCCTTGTCGTGTTTATCCATGTTTTGGCCACACGTGTAACATACCAACGTGTCTGCGGCGGGCTTCTGTTGTTTCTTCGCTTCATCCTCCTTCATTGTCATCTCTTGCATCATCTTTAAAATCGTCTCTTCATAATCAAAGTGGGGTTCCTGTGTGCCACCTGCTTCCTCCAATTCCACTGTTTCCTTGCACACATCTTCCAAATGGTAATCATTGCTCTGGCCGCACTTGGCACAAGTAGTTTTTGCAATGATTTCCTTGGTCATACGTTCTCTCTCTTCTTCTTTCTGTCTGCGCAATTGATTGTTAATCTCTTTTGCCCAGTATGCATCTAATTCCCGTTGTTCCTGTGATTTTCCCTTAATCGGGATGGTTGATCCACTCATGTACGATAGCGGTTTAAAAAAACAAGGGGGTGATTGCGACCGCCTGAGCGATAACATTTCCGCATATTGCTCTTCTTGTTGTAGTTGTTGATTCATTTGATTCATTGTGATACATCCACTCTTATTTTTTCTTTTTCTTTGGCTTTGCTTTGGGCTTGGGTCTGGGTGGCGTTGGTTTCTCTGGCAGAAAGCTCTGGGCAATGCGTTCTTTCTCTTCCGCTGTCACACTTGGCGGGACTTCTCTTTGCGCGCGCCGATCCCTTCTCCCACTGCGTTCTTTCTCCTTGTCTCGTTTGCGTTGGTTCTCAATCTCGGTCAACTGTCTTTGCGTATTGTTGGGAATGGGTTTCCAGTCATGCATTAAAACCCCTTCGTAATCAACAAATGACATAATTTCAAATCCACCGGGAGTACGAACCCGGGCACTGTCAATGGTGTCCACTTCTGTCGGGCGTCCCGATACTCTATTGTCATTAAAACGCCAAGGTAAAATTACTGATTGTGGCATGAAAGGATCCACATTATCATTAGCTAAATAAGCACCCCATGGAGCATTATCGTCGGGGAGCTTCATGAGATTAAGCGTGTCAGTGATTATGCTGTCGTTGTTGTCGAGTCTCTCTCGACACGGACCTTTGATTTCCCACGGGGATTCATTACACTCAAATGCATAAAAACAACTTGAATCATTCGATTTCAGTGACCCGGGAATCCGTACACGAGTCACGTCTGATTTTTGAGGAGATGTCGCCTTTATTCTGTCAGCGACGTTTGGGTGCATCTCCATGAACGCCACATATGTATTCATCCAACGTGGCTTGCCTTGCACTGATATGATACATTCAATGTACCCGCCACCATCGAACTTGATTGATGGATACAGATACGAAGGCATCAGTGTTTCTGGGTAACATGTCCAACTTGGACGCCACTCGCCATGTACTCTCTCTTCCTCATTGACGCGTTGTTGCAGTTTCTCAATGACATGTGTCAGTGGCGGTGGCAACACACTCATAAAGCATTCAGTCCCTTCTCGGTTCGCTTTGTCCAGTGCTTTAGTAATTGCTCTCTCGCTCTCATACTGTCGAGATCTCAGTACCCACAGTACATAATGCAGTGTATTACAATCTGTCAATGATGTAGACTTTAACCAGAGTGCACACGTGTCATCTGTATCGTCCTCGTCTTTAGCAAAGCTAAATTCATGTTTCATAATTTGACCATCAGGCTGTACCATCACTGATACATGAGGGTAATTGAGAAAGACCAATCGATGGTCAACCTTTTCATCACTGTAGAATGGAGATGGTATGCCATCGTTACCCATGCCAAATTTCAGTGGTTTGAGTATGTACTCATCAGTTCCTTCGTTGGTGATGTTGTCCATCTCATTATCATGGGATTCGGTGTATCGATGTACGGGTTTTTTCCTATAGTAGTCGAGGATGGTATTTCGTCGAGTAGACGGGAGAGCGTCATGTACACCAGAACGAATAACGTCGGGTGATAACATCTACTCTGTATTCTTTAATATTTTATTACTTTCTCCGTGATGAGTATGTCCACCCGTTAATCCGATTCTCTCTTTGAGCTTTGTAATTGCCTTATCGTACGCATGTGGCACAATCGCACTGTAATGTGTTTCTGAATATTGATTTTGCTGTTGCTGTTGCTTCTTATGTTCAAGTACCTCAATGATTGCTCTGATCTCATGTATGTCATCACGCTCTTCCAATGTATCGGGTTCCGAGTCGGTAGCTTCTGTGTGTTGATACATGCGTCCAGTGTCATTGTTGACAAAATAACATGTCCACGCATCTTCACTCACAATGGTTACATCCCAGTGTTTCTTGATCACATCACCGAATCGAGATTTTTCAAAGTCGGTCTTCTTCTTCAGTAGGTGCACCAGTGTACACAGTTCAAGTGTCTGTGCATCACGTGAAGTCTCTCCGAGTGGAAAAGATGTACCCGACTGAGCCATTTCTCCTCCTCTGTTCGTGAAAAACGAACATTGCGTGAATTCAGAGTAAAACAAATAAAGAAAACTTGTACATTTCCCGCTTCTCGACTCTCGCAGCAATGTAATAAGATATTTAATTATTCTTCCCGAGAAAGAAACGACACATGGCACAACCACTAAACCCACTGGTCACAATGTCCCTCCTCATTGGTCTCCTTGTTGCTATTTTCATTGGCACACTGATCACCATGGGATTCAGCATTAGCATCAGTCGAAAACCTGAACCCTTTGTTGTACCCGATCGCAGCACTCCTCAACCATCATGTAATCTACCGGGTGTCGAAGAGCGTCGTCGCAAGGCATACTACATCCGTGAAGGAGCAGCACTGACAAACTACCAGAGAGCCGTTCCCTGTCACAATACCAATGGCGATGAACAACTGTACGCTGCAACACGCATTGGATCATTTTCCAAGACACTGCAACACAATGCACTGGGAGAAGTGTTGCCAGCATCCTATGATTCACTGCTCAATGCCATTGACAGTGGGTTTCCTGCTGCGTTTGATGCCATCATCCAAGGTGGACCCATGAAACTAGTCGATCCACAGGCAGGTCTAACGTTTGCACTGACCGGATTCGACCCAGCAGCAGGATACCAACCACCTGCTCCTGCGACAGCCAGTGCATGGTGGGCAGGAGAGTTGGTGGAGTGTTACTGGATGGCACTGGCGCGAGATGTCAACTTTGATCAGTATGGACTGGAACCCATCACTCAGAAAGCAATCACTGAAATGTGTAAACTCACAGACTGGAGAGGCCCCGCAGTAACTGCAGCCACTTTGTTCCGTGGGGCTGCTCCTGGTTGTGATGTGGGTCCATACCTGTCGCAGTTCTTCTACATGACGCCCAGTATGGGACCCAACAAGATTGACCCGCAGATCTCAGTGTACACGCCCAACAAGGACTTCCTTGTGAATTGGACAGAATATCTCAGTGTTCAGAATGGTAACTTTCCATCGGAACCACAAACGTATGTGCCCAACTTCAAAAGATACATGATTAATGGTCGTGACATCTCTCGCTGGGTTCACATGGATGTCCTCTTTCAAGCCTATCTGGAGGCAGCGCTCTTGTTACTGGAAATGGGTGCACCGTTGAAATCCACTCTCCCTTATCAACCCACAAATCCCACACAACAAGGATTTGGTACGTTTGGGCATCCACATGTTGTCCAGTCTGTCACTGAGATATCAGTGTATGCATTGCGTGCCGTGTGGTTCCAAAAGTGGTTTGTGCATCGCCGCTCTCGACCAGAAAGAGGGGGGGCTCTCGTGGATCGTATGAAGAATGGGTTCGCCGTGTATCCGCTCCACTCTGACATTCTCAACTCCATAGCAGTGGGAGATACCTATCTCAAGTATGGCTCCTATCTGCTGCCCCAGGCGTTTCAAGAGGGCGCGCCCAACCATCCTTCCTATGGCGCTGGTCACGCCACTGTGGCGGGTGCTTGTTCTACGTTGCTAAAGTTCTGGTTTGATGAATCCTATGTCCTACCCAATCCAGTAAAACCATCAGCCAATGGAACGACACTTGACCCAATTGGTGATACCCTCACAGTGGGCGGAGAACTCAACAAAATCGCTGCCAATATTGCCTATGGACGTAACATTGCGGGTGTCCATTGGCGCACTGATGCAGTCGCTAGTCTAAAACTGGGAGAGGAATTGGCAGTGTCCTTTCTGGCGGATCAAAAAGCAACATACAACGAATCCCCGCAACCATGGACAGCAACGGCGTTTGACGGTTCGTTGCTCGTGGTGTGAGGAGAGAGGACACGCGCGCGCGAAAGCGTAAGGCGGCTTCTATGGCAATAGAAAAGAGCTTTCTATTTGCGCAGAGAAGACTGTTATGGGGGAGTGAGAGAAATAAAACAGTTGTGCGTGTGTTCAATGATGTTCAGTGGTGGTGTTTTTTTGTTGTTTCTCATTGTGGGTGTGACGGTCCATGGGAGTGCACCTCCAACTCCCCCAAAACCACCGCCACTAAAAAAGATAGACCCAACACCGAGGCCCACGAAACAGCCAATCTACGGCGTGAGTATGATTGTGAGAAATGAAAAGAAGATCTTGCCTCGTCTGTTTGCATCTCTGAAGCCCTTTGTCACGTACTACTGTATTTGCGATACTGGATCAGTGGATGGAACCGCTGAGTATGTCGTCTCTTGGCTCAAAGAGCAGCAAGTACACGGCGCTGTTCATAAAGACCCTTGGGTGTCGTTCTCTTGGAATCGTAACATGTGCTTGGACAAGATTCGCAAGGTCCATGGGTTGACTCATATTCTCCTGATGGATGCTGACTTTGTATTGCAAGTGCATGATGTGAAAGGATTTGCGGAACGTGGTCCACCCAGTGATCAGAACATGATCGCATACAGCAGTTCTCTGTTTCACAGACAACCATTGATCATTACGCCACACAAAAGATGTGGTTACTTGGGCAGAACACATGAACGACTGATGTGTGTGGACAACGATCATGCGTTCAGGTTACTCTTGGAGAAAAAGGATCACACCAGAGACGAGCGTGAACAGATTGAGGAAGCTGCATGGAGTGGTCTGGAATCCAGTGTGGGTATTTATGATGATGTCACCATTTACCACCATCACGACGGGAGTCGCCGTCCATACAAATTCACAGAGGACGCTGAATTACTGGCGGAGGACTTGCGCCACGATCCTTACAATGCATGGAATTGGTTTTACTATGCCCAGTCACTGGAGAATGGTCGCATTAGTCAGAAGGAAGCGTTTGAAGCCTACAGTCAACGAGTGGCACTGGGCGGGTACGAGGAACAAGTATGGTACAGTATGTACAGAATGGGTTTCTGCAAACTCAACGTCAGTGATGCATCGACCATTGAAGATGCTGCTCGCTACTTTATCGACGCATTTGATTACAACCCACGACGCAGAGAACCCTTGTATGCACTGGCACGATTCTATCGATTGGCGGAGAAATACACTGCGTGCAAAATGTTTGCAACACAAGCTCTGCAGGTGCCCTTCCCTCCGTCAGAGTATGGATCACGAGCATTTTCCATTGAAGTCGATGTGTACGAGTGGCGTGTCATGGATGAACTCTCTGTGTGCTTAGACAATCTTGGGGACACTACGCAGGCAGTGAAGTTGATCCAAGCAGCGCTGGATTACTCAAAGAAGAGGGGATCAGCAACGACACTGGACAACGTAAACAAGGAGCGACTGGAAGAGAACCTGAAAGCACTCACAGAGAAGCAAAAGTACACAATGAAAGAGTAGTGAACACACACACGCGAACACACATTTTGTTTTAATTGTCTTTTTTTCTTTCAATACATCGTTCTCCCCTCGTGCTAGATCAGAGAAATGTCATTGTGTTCTTGCCAAACGATGTCAATCGCCTAGCACTGAACTCATATGGATACACTGGGATTTCTCTCTCGTCATTTGTGGGTCCCCAACGTAGTAATGTCTCTCCGGTTGCGTTCCAGTGACCATGAAATCTTTCCTGCGCTTCTTCTGTTTCTCTTCCATCGCCTCTTGGCACGTTTGTATGGGGACGCCAAAGCGTGCATTCAATGACTTTAGAAACAATTTCTTCTGGAACTCGTGTTCCTCTGGCTTTGTTGTTGGTTTGATAAACTCATCCAAGTACGGGTCATTGCGTATGCTCTTCTCCAGTGCTTGGAAGTTTTTGTATGCCTGTATTCTGTACGATTCCTTGTTTTTGAGTGCTCGGATCTCATCGGCCAGTTTCATGCGGTACTTTCGTACACCATCTGCAGCAACACTCGAATCACTGGCTGCTGGCATTGGTGCAGCATTATTTAGCTTCTTTCGCGTGGCTTCAATCTCATCCCTGATGTCCTGATAAAACTTCCGTGTTCCCAGTACCTTTGTCTTGTCCAGTGGATCTAGAATCACTTCCTTTTGTGGTGGATCTCTGACGGTACTCCATTTGTATGTGTTGATCTTCGCAATGAATGCTTGTCGACGAACATGACTCGATTCAACAAAACGATGCAAAGAGTCTCCCACGGTATTTACAGTGTCACTTTTAAACTGGTACAGTGTATCTCGTAGATACCCCACCTGTGCGTCATTGAGTTTTGTGGGTTTCTGAACAGCTTTCAAGATTTGTTTGACCAGCGACAAGTCCCTAGAACGTTCCTTTAGCAGTAGCCATCTAATCCATGCCAGCTGTGCGCCAACTGCAGCCGGTGACGTGTATCCCCTCAATGCGTATTGTCGAAGTAGCAGATCAACTTGTGTGCTAATGTCTTGCTGTTGTGGCGGATACAGTGCGACGATTCTGGACGCAAGTTCACCTCGATCGCGTATGAATGACTCGTTGTTATTCTCAAACACAATACTGGGTGCAGCTGCTTTCATCCCGGCTCTAGTGAGCGGGGTACCTGCTTGGGGAAGTGTACCGTATTCAAGGAATACACGCCACTGATCATCAGAAGATGGATAAAGTGATGCCTGTGGCGGTGCTGATTGCATTTCGCGCACTAATTAGTAACCAGAGCGTTAAATTTATCTTTATATATTGAAACGTTCCATTTATCAGATTTGTAGAATTTTATGCGCGCGCGTGTGTGTGGTTAGTGATACACGATCACAGGTCAAACACCAGAGCAAATGCGCAGCAAATGTACTCTGCTGGGTGCAAACTTGATTGGTGACGAAGACGATGTCATGGAGTTTATTGCCAAAATTGGATTGGTATGCAATGACGATGAATCAACATATGGTACAGTCTCGCCACCAGCCACCGCTGCCACCACCACTGTCAATAACAGCAGCAGAAACAGCAACAAGGAAAACAGACTGAGAATAGCCAAGTGTAAACCGTTTGTATCCAATGCGTGGATAAAGAAGAAGTATGCATCCGGTGGCAGCAGCGGCGTGACAATACACAGAACACGAGAACCCAATGTGGTGGTACAGAGGACAAAAAAGAAAAAGTACGTGGCACCACACAAACGGAATAAGAATCCCATTGATTTATTCAAGGAAGACAATGAGGCGACGACGACGACAGCGTCACAAGGGGAGAAGAAAGGGGATACAGCGACATCGGTCAAGAGGAAGAAGAAGAGTGACACCATTGACTGGATGCTGTACGAAACGCTAACCATAGCGTGTATTTATACGGGAGAAGAGGATTAACACGCACACACACACATAAAATAAAGAGTGAGTGCGTGACGAGGCGAGTGATTTTTAAGATTGTGCCAAGTTTGTCCATGTTTATATATAATATTGCATGGATTTATGTTATGGTGTAAAATAGCGGGTGTCTCGTCTCACACACACACATGGAGCTACACATGGGCGACGACGAGAACAATGCCGCTATCCAAAACAAAGAACAACAACACTTTGAAATGACTGCACTAGAGTGCTTTCTTGACAATATCCATGACCACGAGACCGTCGGTGATGCCATCAAAGCATTCAATGAGCTACTGGAAGATGACGATGCTTTTTGTGAACATTGTGGCGCAGATATCGCTGAGGGTCCCTCTCCTGGCCAGTGTAAACTGTGCAAGACGATGACGTACTGCTCCAAAGACTGCCAGAAGCAAGACTGGGAAAATGGACACGGCGCAGAATGTACTGCCATCCGCGAGAATCACAAATGGGAGCAATACAAGAATGAATTGGTCAGTGCACCCGTGGAATCCTCAGTCACGTTCCGACACTTCTCGAGATTCGCCGCACTTGAAGAATGTCTTGCCAATGAGGAAGCCATTGGAGAAGAACAGAATCAAGATTTGTCACTTGATCACGAAGACATTGGACCCCGATTCCGTGGTCGTGGGCGCGGACGTGGACCAAGAGGACGTCGTTTCTGGGGAGGAAGGCGTCGTTACTGGGGTAGACCCAGATATGGCCGTCGCTGGTTTGGCGGAATCTTCCCATATGCATGGGGTGCTGGCTGGTCATTTCCTTGGATGTATCATCATGGACTCTGGTATCCATGGTGGTACTGGATTCCAGCTCAATACTACGCCACTCAGACACCATACATTGTCGCTGGTCGTAATTATGGTGTCCCCCCTGCTCCACCCGGTACATGGGGCACCGTTGCTCCTCCAGCAGGCACAGCGGGTTACGCGTCCATCCCATATGCTCCCGTACTGGCGTCCATTGAGGATGTCTGTGATGCATGGAGTGGCGGAGAATTGGAAATTGTGGAAGCCAATGGCACTTTTGGTACTACTGCGCGAGGACTGCAACGCAAAACTGCCCATGGTCTCAGGAAGGCTGTGGGTAAAGTAATCAAAGCTGGTTCATTCGAGCAACTGATGATGCGCCACAATGACACGCTTAAGATGTACGCCAAGCAAGTCGCGGATGGTGTCTACAATGAATCCAAGGCACGACGATCCCTCCAATCAGAAGCAGATAGCTGGGCATCCATGATTACATCAGTGGATATCATCGCCATTGCATATTTGCGTGTCGCTCAGCGTGAAGAGAGCAGAAAGCGCCAGACAATTAAGAATTTCATCAAGGACATCTACAATGTGGAACTCTCTGGGCTTGAGTTGGATATTCTGGGAGAACGCAATATCAATGAATACATGCTGCAAGTCGTCAAGCGCTGGGCAGAGTTCTGGACCACATTGATGTTGGACCCAGTGGCGGAGAGTAAAGGATTCAACATCAATCAAACGCGTGTCATTCGACAGAAACGTGATGCTTACATTGAGAAGTACAAGGTGTATGTGGACACATTCCAAAACACCATGATCCGCCATTTGGATGCGCTGCAGAGATACATCAACGTACTCAAGAACCGACGCACTCTCACTGCACAGGCACTAAAAGAAGCAGAGAGGGAGATGGACGATGCATCTCGTATCTGTGGAAGCACACTGGATCAATGGCTTCCAAAACGCATCCTGAACGTGTCATCGGAGATCACCATTGACACAGCAGCAGAAGAAGACATTGGCGGCGGCGAGGAGTACGAGGATGAGGATGAGAGCGGACTACCAGCCATTGGAGACAATGCCTTTGGAACAATCAAGCGTGTATTCAGAGGTCGTCGCTACAAGAACTTCTCAGAGGCATTCAAGGAGCACTACAAACTCGTCATTGCCGCTGCTCGAACGCAATACACCATCAATGCGACAGAAAAAGCCAAGATCGCCGCCATGCAAAAGATCAGAGAGACGTCCGCGCAATGGTCACTGGTGCTGCTGCCAGAGATTGATCCACTCACACTACAGCTCCTCAACAAAAGTCCTGAGATCACACGTTCGGCACAACAGCTTTTGGACAAAATGATGAGTATTCACATGGATTACGTGGAACGTCGCATCAAAGAGCCAAAGGGTTCACCCATTCCAGTGCAGAGATTGGAAGAACATGCCAAGAGATGGGCAAAGTTCTGGACCATCTTGTCGTACGACCCCGCATACATCCCACTTTCCCTTCCCGAAGTGAATAGAACACCTCAGGGGATCAAAAATTTCATCAGGAATGCAATACTGGCAGAATCGAGTCCCCATAGAATCCAAGTGTATGATCCATTGTTGCAAGGGATGCGCGATCACTTCAACATCATTGGGAGACTTGCATTTGCACATGCTGATCCTTCCACTCCCCCCAAACGAATCACAGCAGAGGAAGATCGTCTCAAGAGAAACACGGAGAGCATGGCAGCCATCATTGACAGGAGAGTTGGTTCTCTGATACGTGCAGCGATGACCGATGATTTGATTGGCTGTGAAGAGGACTCGTGCAATTGCGAGGGCATTGAGTATGAGTTGGGTGATGAAGATGCCTTTATTGAGTCATTTGAACACATTGACGCAGACGATGAGCGGGAAGTGTTCGACTTGATTGGCAATCGTCACAAGAAGAAATGGATCCATGGTGCCATCAAGCATCCTGGTTCATTCACTCGTTCTGCGGCAAGAGCGCATGGTGGAAGATACAAGGGGCGTACGATGTCATTTGCCAGACATGTCATCGCCAATCGAGACCACAAACACGGTGGAAAAACGATACAAAGAAGAGCCCGCTTGGCACTCACATTGTCTAAGTTAAGAAAGGGAAAGAGAAAGTGATGTGCGGTATGTCGACACACACACACACGTGCGCGTGCAAAAAATAAAATTAGCCTTGAGAATTTCTACAAAATTACATTATATCCCTCACGCAACACGCGCCAAGACACAGATAAATCCGGTCTACAAAAGACGCGTATTACCCAAAGCCAATATTTTTGTGTGCGTGTGCGTGCGTGTGTAGAAACAGAGAAATAGAGAATGAGTAACTTTGGCCGCAGAACGTTTTCTGGAAAGGGAGAAGTGCCACCAAAACACTTGACAGCAGTGTCATCCACCCCGCAACTTGCTCAACAACAAACTCAACCACTGTTGAACCAAGGCGTGGATAACATTGGGCAACCCACCACCATGGTTGGTGCGGGTGGTTCCACTTACTACAGCTCCACTGTCGTCCTGACAATGGCTGTCGTGATAGCATTGCTTGCTGGGGCGTGCATCATCATTGGTGTTGTTGTGTTCTTTGCAAGTGACACCAAACCATGTGGTACATTCAGAGTGCCACAGGATGATCCATGTGTGGATGTTGGATTTCTCGGGGGAGGAAGCACTGTATTGGCTGCTGCCCGTCGTGTCACTGATGATCTCGTTACCAGCGCCATGGTACTGGAATCTGGCCCTGATTACAAATCAGATCCGACAATGCGTGACACCGGGGATCTGCTCAAATACGGAGGAATTATCTTCTCGGAGCCTAGCAAGTTCTACTTTCAAGCCCTTGCCGACTCTGAGCCCGATGTCAACTTTAGAAAGAACATCTTTGCCGGAGCACAAGCCTTTGGTGGTACATCTGTTGTGAACATCAAGTTTGTACACAGAGGTACCGTTCCTTACTGGGATGAACTAGATACCATGGTGGGAAGCCCTGGTCTCTACACTGGTTCAGCCATGTTCACTACGTTCAAGTATCTGGAACACATTGAAAACTTTGGCAACTATCCTCTGGGTCCATACAGGGGAGACGGTAGTATCTCCACGCAAACGTGGAGAGTTACTTCCCGTCCAAAGGTTGCGTCACCAACGGACGACAATCACATCATCAGTAAGATGATGGTCGATGCTTTTGGGATTTTTGATGGAGAATCCACATCATACAACGATTTTTCGACGAATATCATCTCCTGTCCATTTGCGGAATGGCAGATGGATTTTGATTCACCAACATTTGAGTCCTGGGACGCTCGCCTTGCTTTTATGAACCCCACCGTCTTGAACGAGACCACTTACCTCGGAACTGGAGGAAGAAAGCTGGAAGTGCGCCTTCGCTCACATGTCACAGCACTCAAATTCCACCCGGACGACCCAAAGCGTGTCATTGGAGCAGAATACACCGACAGAAACGGTACATGTCACTCTGTGTGGTTTGCTCACACTGCTGTTGTGAACATGTTCTGGCAAACACCCATGTTCTTGCAGCGCAATGGAATTGGGCCCACTGATGTACTTGCTGATGCTGGTATAACTCCTCGCATCATCAATGAGCACGTGGGACGACACATGCAAATCCACAACTACCAGTATTTGTTTGTGCTGAATCCAAATGTTACTGGCACACCTCCAGTTGGAGAACCCACCGAAGGGTCACTCAATGGGTTCAGTTTTGCTCGTATTGAAGACTTCTCGCCTGCTGGTATTCCGGGCAGAACAGGATTCTTTATCGAAAGTTTTTCAGTTCCTGGACTGATTATCGTGGCTGATTTCCAAGCTCGCCCACTCTCCGAGGGAAACATCACCGTGTACTCTTCTGACCCCACTCAAATGGGAAGAATCCAAACCGGAATCTTCACAGACCCTCGTGATATCACCAGTTGGGTGGAGCATCTCAAGTATTACGCCTCATCCGTGGAAGCTGTCAATCCGAGCATTGCGTTCTTGTCACTCTCTCCATCACAATTGGCCAATGACACAGAGATTGAGATCTGGACCAGAGAAAACAGTGTTCTGGAAACGTATCACGTCTTCGCAACCACGCGTATGGCTGCCACTGCAAGCGGTCCATCAGGAGGTGTCGTGGATCCTAGATTTTGTGTCTTTGGCTCTACTGATTGTACACTACGTGTCTGTGACAGTCAAGTGTTACCATACTCTACCGATGCCAATCCTGCAACTTCGTTAACGGGACTGGGTGATGTCTGTGGACGTGTTATTTTGGAGGATATTTACGGGGCAAAGAAGAGAGAGTTGCATCCATCACTGCGACCAGTTGTACAGAAATCAATGGGAGCGCGCGCCGAGAGAAGAGGACCAGTTCATGGAAAGAAGGACACAGAATACGTGTCTCAAAGAGAATTCACGCCAAGAACAATGACTGATGAACAAATGTACGATGCCATTCACAGCCTCATGGAAGGAAATGAATTTGATCCATTCCCACCACAAGTCAAGGAGAGCTTTATGAAGCAACTTACCCACAATCCGTGGTTCAAGGGACTCGAAGCCACATACGGGGCAAAGAAGAGATAGAGTGCGTGTGTGTGTGTGTGTATGGAGAGCGGGGGAAACAAATCGCATATTAAAAGAAACATTTTCTGTTTTTTAATTGTCATTGCTCATGTCAGTGGGATTACGATACATGGCGCGGATGCCAGTTGATCCATCATACTCATGCACAAAATACACTCTCTTCTGTGACCACGCCCAAATGTCATGGCACTCAGGTCCGCCAAATCCGGGGTAATAGCGGTAGTTTAGGTATTGCTTTGCTTCCTCTGGTGTCATGAGCTTGTATTTCTTCTCCTTGGGAACGGTGTCTTCTTTTCTGAATCCCCACATTGGATCTCCAATGACAACACTCTCTATCTCTTCGCCCTCTCTCACTGCTGCTGCCAAGATATCACCCCAGAAGGTGTGTTCGTTGCTGTTGCTATTTCCACTATCTTTGGCATTGTCATCACCATCGGCATTGTTTTCAGACTTGGCCCTCTTCATCGTTCCAGTTGTATTTGTGAGTGCGTGTGTGTCCACGCTCCGATCTTAAAAATGGACAAGAAAAAAATCCGATCTTAATTTTGAACCCGATCCGAATTTTGTACTCATTTTCTCAAAAAAGTCAAAAGACGATGAGTGTCGCAGTTGTCCCATCATCGCACCTAACCAATACCACCATTAACATAAAGAAGAGAGACCGCAACGATAATGGTGATATTCTGCTTGTGAAAGATGATTTTGTTTTTGCCAAACCCTCTGCCCCCGTGTTCATCAAGCGTTTCTCCACGTGTCGTCATCAGATCAGCTACGCGGCGAAGCTAGATAACTGCAGTTGTGTTGTGTGTCGAGTCTGTACAGAGAAATGTGGCGACTGTGGAAAGACACTCTGTAGAGAACATGACCAGCCACACATTGAATCCCAGTGCGCTTCTGATGAATGTCAAGCCATCTACTGCAATGACTGCAATGAGTGTGAATCTTGTTTTAGACAATGTGATGCTTGTAACTCGAGCTATTGTGAGGGCAAAGGTTGCGCAGATAACTGCCTTGACATTTGTTATCAGTGTGGCGTGGCAGTATGCGATGACTGCTTGGAAACAGATCCAGCATACATTGACCCATATGTTACTTGTGCAGGATGTGAGATTATTATGTGTCCACAGTGTGCTGACAAAGAGTTTCAGGTAGCTGAGGATGACGACGTATTGCTGTGTTACTCGTGTTATGCGGACGACCAAGACAGCGCTGGAGAGGTGGCCAATAAAGTGAAAGAAATTTTTTATTGATGTCTCTCTCTTTCTCAAATCTCAGTGAATATCCTGCATCGTTTACATATAAACGCTGGTGGTTCGACGTTTGTCTTCTGTGGTGACAACGACGACGACGACATGATACTGCCGTGTTGACTGAATAACTGAGAATTCGAGTTATCTCCGTGAATAACACTATCACCGCCAATATTACTGAACAGCATCCTAGTCATTGTCGCATTGGATCTCTGAGCAGTGTACTGTTCAACGCATTCCATGCAAGTAAGTTGCGTACACTGAGAACACCTCTTCACACAAGAAGGACAAAAACTCCCTCTGCAATCGCTGCACTCAAGACGACACGAAGCACACAGATTGGGTATCATTTCATTGCGTTCCACGTGCTTGTTGGAGTCGCAAATGATACGACTTTCGGAGCACCATTCAATACACGGGAGATCCATCTCGCATACATGGCACGTTGCCACAATGGATGAAAACACTGGTTTGACACACTGAATACACAGAGGTGTCTTGTGGACCTTTCTCACAATATCCAGTAGCTTCCTGTTCTTTGACTTTGCAGCACGGTACTTCTTGTACCAGTGCGTAGAGGAGTCCTGGGCGTGAATGTATGATGACCGCAGCATATTGATATCCTCTTCCCCCTTCTCTTCTTCTTCTCCTTCGCTGTTGTTGTTGTGATTAGAATCACAGTCTTCGCCACAGTCATCGTCATCATAGGCATCGGTACTTGCCCTGAGGGTCATCTCTGGCTTCAGCAGAACGAGCGGCCCCTTTGAGCGCGGTCTCTTCATTGGCCTTTGTTGATTTCCCCTGCTTCCTCTGTTTAAATTTGGCGGGAAAATATTTTTTAAATTCAAATTACGTTTTGTTTACTTTTTCTCTTTCTTCTCCTCCAGCTCAATCAACAGCGACTTCAATTCTGCCGCTCTCGCTCTGAACTTTGCCTCCATTGCTATCGCTTCAGTCATCCCCTTTATGTGGAATTGTTTATCTTCATCTGTCTGTACAGCCTCTACGCATTGTCGATGATACTCGCATTCCCTCACCCATGCATTTGTCATGGCTTCTGCCATTGTCTCATGATATTGAGCACGACCTTTTTCTGCGTTGATCCAGCCTTGTTCCACGTGATCCACGAGTCCCCGTATGGCTAGATTTTGATTGGGCTCTTTTGACATGCGCAGTATTTTTTTTTGAAGTGATTCGGTGTAATTCCGTGAGTGATTCTGATTTTTTTGATGTGATTCCGCTGGGGATATTCACCGTTTTTTACAAAATCTCTTTTTATTGTACTAGCCTCTGGCTCAGTGCTTCCCTCCACCTGACAAGGGTTTGGTGGCTTGGAATGTCTTTGGATCATGCTCCGGTAGAGAGTAAATACTGTACAACTTCGCATCGATCCCCTTGACATAGTGATGTGTATTGGGCAATATAGTAATAAAGCCGCCCTCCGTTAACTCAACACCCTGCGTGTTCTCGCTGTCACCAATCTTAGTCAAGACCAGTAGGCGTCCCTCTTCTACTTTGATGAATTGAGTTGTGAATGGATGAATCTCCCAGTCGATATCATCGCCAGTTGCCTCGCTGAGACTCATCAAAACCAGCTGCTGGGTAGCAGTTGTTGACAACACTCTCCGATAAGCGCTGTTTTCACGGGTCAACTTGTCAATGTCACCAGCGTGAGCACCCTTTTCATATGTAATCCCCTCTGCTGTCAATGAACCCAGTGGTGGGAGCGCGACTGGAAAAGGTTTGCACTCTGTCTTGTGCCGTTCCCAGTCGCGTCGTTGTGCATCTTCTGTCGCGTAGTATTTAAGCCTGCAACGACTACACTGGAACTTGACATCTCTTTGCATGATTCGACCCCTTGTTCTTTTTCTTTGCGTGTTTGTTTACACATGCGGACACACACACATACTCCCTTTACCCCACTTAATTACTCATTGTGGTTTATTTATCAGCGCACTCTCTGCACATACTGTGTATTCCACCTTCTTCAGCGTCGCGCACTGGCTCAATACACCCGATACACACCATCTTCCCGCACAGCTCACAATTGACCATGCAATTCTTGCAAAGCAAGTCATCATTGGCTACATAACGTTCTGCGTGTTTACTGGATTCGCACTTGAGTACGTCCTTTGTACACCATGTCATACACGGCAATTGATCTCCGCAATGACAACAACTAGTGTCTTCAGCGTCTCCGTACTCTTCGACACTGGCATCTTTGGGACGACCACAGGATTTGCATATAAACCCACAACCCGAGATGATGTCAAGGATTTTACCACGCTCATCAAGAAGTTCATCCACCCGTTGCATGCACTGAGTGGAAAGTCTCTTGTATTCCTGTTTGAGGCGCTTGTTCTGGTCCTGTTCAATGGCCAACTCGTGTTCAGTGTCGTCAAGCTGGCGCTTTAAAGAGGCAATGGTTGCATTGTCGTCCCCGTCTTCTTCTTCTTCAATGACAGGCTTCTCCATTTGATTCTCCCCTTGATTTCTTTTTTTTCTGTTGCGAAAGAAAAAAAACCGATCCTGATTTTGTGAAAGTCGTCCGATCCAACACGCGATTCAGTCCATTTCAAAAAGAGTAGGAGGGTCAATCATGTCAATTGACAACGATAACATTGATTGCCTTATTGATGGGACACCAGTCACTGTTGATTTTGATGATATCAAGGAAGCGTTTCGTGACGCCATTACAAATGTGCTTGGGAAAGACAAACTGGAACTTCGCGCACAAGCCAAGGCGTCGCTCGACACAGCAGGGGTATCTGACCACACGGCATCGATGGCAAAGGAACGCGCAGGGAAGACGTTTGTGATGGGTGACATTGGTATAGGAGAAGTCGTAACAGCGCCACCTGAGTTACTCATGAACACTGCCAAGCCATTGCCCACTGAAGATGTCATCCGAGTCTTCAAGGACGCAAATGGAAAACTTGCCATTGAAAACGGAGAACTCCACGAGCAAGTCAAGACACTGAACGAGCGGCTCAACAGTGTCGCAGCGAAAAAGATACAGGACTTTGTTACCAAAGATGGCGTGTTTACGCAACGTATGCAAGATGCACTCGTAGAGCTATTGAAGAACGAGGATGTAAATCGCGCGGTGAGAATCAATGAGTTGAAAGAAGAGATCACATCACTCAAGAACCAACTTCAAGGGGCCAGATCTGAGATTGAACTGCGTAACGAGACCATCACGCAGCTGCTTGGGCAAGTGGAGTGTCTCAAAAAGAAGAACGAGGAGAGCACAACGACACTGGGTTTTATTGTTGTGGGGTGCGACAGTGTCAACGAGGAGGATGAGAAGAATGAGATCGTAGAACTGAGAAAACAGCTCGCCACTGTCACCGAGGAAAGAGATACCAAAGCGATTGCTTTGTCAGGAACACAACTTTTGATCAACTTTCTCTCACAGCGATTGAAAGACCAGCGTATTCAATTGGACCATTTCAATGAGTTTGTCGAGAGTCTCAAAGAAGGCCTGTCTGGGTTCCCCTTGCCGCCTTTGCATCGAAAAACAGAGACCAAGAAGGAGAAAGAAGAGGAGGACGATGACGATGACACCATTGAATAAACACACACACACTTCTCTTTAATCCCCAAATCAGCGCGTCCCATGTGTCACTGCCTCCTCTCCAAACAACACACATCTCTCGTGACCCAGTCTATGCATTGGATCACCCACTTTACACTCAAACGCCTCTGCAAAATACGGTACATGCGCGTATGTATTCATCACCCTGTCTCTTGCTTGTGCGTGTACATCACCACGGGACCGATCGCATAACACATCCTTTGTGTAAGAAGCACACCACATCTGAGCCCCCGCCAGAAAGAACTCTTGCTGTGCCGCCTTTGTTGTGTTTGTGTGGGCAGCATTGTCAATGAACAGTGACTCATATGCCAGACGGACACCATTAAGATCAGCAAAACTTTCTCCCAGTGTTTGTTTCCCGTATTGTTTGATGCCACACTGGTCTGGATTGTTGTACTCCTTGATAATGCACGACGAGCGCTCTCTGTACATTCTCATAGCGTCCTCTGTCCAAGTGTTACGAAGTATTCCGTATTTATCATACAGAACCCCGTGTTCATCCTCTGAGTGGGATCCTTCATGAGCGGCAACCCAGCCAAATGTCCCATACACCGAGGCATCACTGAGTCTCTCATCAAAGAATGGCAGCTGTAGGATTCCTGCTGGTACAGTGATTACGTTCCTATCGGGATTGTACCACGCATTGACCGTGTACAGTGGTGCACCAAACATGGTGATTTTGTCTCGGCATCTCGCATCACACTTCGCACCGTAGTTACTCTCTGACCACAGTGCCAGATTTCTCCGCACTCGTAACACTTGGATGATTAACAGATTCCGCAAGTAACGGCTTGGGTCCATCTCTTTACCCAGTGCGAACACTTCCTCCGACCACTCTGTTGGGTGTACAACGCGTGGGATAATTGCCTTGATCTTCTCTATCTGTGCCTGTTTTGTGGTCTTATCTAGCCATGGTGTCTGCTCAAGGTTTTTGATGAATCTCCCCTTGATCCCCTCAATCAAGGCCTTGATGCGGACTCTGATCTGCTCCCCGTTCTTAAAGTGACGCTGCAGAAATTCCTTGGACAGTATCCCGGGCAACATGTATTTGGCAGCATTGACGCAATCCTCTTCCTTAATGACGAATTCCTCAGCATCATCAGGACCCGGGACATCCTCTCGTTTACTGTGTGCCAGCAGCATTTGGTATGTCGCCACAGAATGCTTGGATTCATGCGATGACGTGCGCTTACGGATCTTCCTGTCATCTTCGTCACCACTTCTGCTGACAATTACGGTCCCATAGCCGTAGTGAGGAAATGATAGGCGCTTCTTGCGCATCGTTGGTCGATGAACAGCATTAAAATGAACGGGTTGATGGTACAACACATCGCCTGGAAGTTCTGGAAAGAAGTCATGTGTATGGTACAACACACTAAATACAACAAAACGACGCCACTGATCCACGGTGAATTGTTCAGGGTGCCACCACTGGAAGTAGTCACGAGAAAGTGCCCATACCGTTTGATTCTTGGAGAATCGAAGTTCAGGCAGCGCGAGCTTCTTACTGACTTCTTTGAGATAGATTTCCCAGTTGAATGGAGAAGTCGACAGTGACTTGAACACACTCCATGGCATGTGATCATTCTTGAACCCCTTGCCTTCAATGTACTCTTTCCACCCATCGTATGTGTCTAAGGCATCATTGTTTGCGGGTTGTGCCACGTTGAGTCTAGATACCATATCAATCAGCGCAAGCGCTTCCGCGTCAGCTTTGGGTCCCTCTGATCCGTACATAACTTCAAAGTGCATGCGGACCCATCCTCTCTCCATCTCTTTAGAAGAGAACCCATCATACGCAAACATTGGAATGATTCCTCTTTCTGCTGGATGACCCATCATTGAGAATGAAAAGGGTACCTTGAATCCCTCAGAATTCATACGGGCAAACACAATGGGTAAATCAGCAACACTTACAAGTGGATCAAGCATTCGGCCCAGTACGCCGTCACGTGCCAATTTGGTCTCAAGTAGCGCTGCCTTTCTATTCGAATGATCAACCAGCGTGGATACGCATGACTTGTAGAAAGGATTCAAGTTGGGAACACCCTCATCCACGACGATCTTCTTGACGTTGGCTCGATTGACAGCAGCCAGTCCAGAGAATCCACGGTTTTCATTGACATGTGTATCAATCCACTTGCCACAGGCATATCGATAGAAGTCATTGCACGGTGATACACTCTTGTCCATGATCGTTTCTGTGTAAGCATACGGGACGTGATTATTCATCATACACATTTCCAACTCCGTGTTGAAGTATTCATCTATTGTGCAACTCTCTGGAGTATCCTTTACACCAGTACCCGATGTCCTTGCAAGTGGCGGTAACGGAGGAGGAATCGGTGGCGGGGGCGGAGGATAATAATAGCGATTGGGAATAAATAGAAACAATGGAATTATTATAAAGAAGAACGCCAACAGCATGAGCAACCACCACCCAGAACAATATATATCATCAGGGTTTCGTTGTGGTCGTTGCTGCTGTTGTTTGGGCGGTTCTGAAATTGTGCCGTCTTTGTTACGCCAAACATACTCTCCTACGTATGGCTGCTGCTGCTGCACCGGGGCGCCAAACAAGACGGGGGCAGATCCTTGTGCTTGCTGACGAATAATACTCTGAAGGAGTGCAGTTGCAGCAGCAGTGTTCGCTCCACCGCCTCCCCGATTGGATAATTTTGCAGGAGGCGTCACCAGTGTTCTGTAGTCAATGGAGCCTGCTTGTTTCATAAATCACACACACACACACACGGGATTATATTGATTGCATAGAGTGTGTTCGCGCACACACAAAGAGTGTCCAAATCAAAAATCTCCTCCAACATCATTGTGAAATGTCTTGTGTGTTCATTATTAATGTGCGTTCTTTTTTTATTTTGTACTTAATTTACTGCTGCTGCTGTTGTTGCACTCTTCTCTGTGTCCACCTTGTGTCCAGTGATCCCGTTGGCATTCTGCAGAACAATAAAAACGTGCTTCACATCGACTACACTGCAAGAAGGATGCTGATCCCGAGTCATCTGTACTGTCGCACCAATCACACTGAATGAGTTCATCCAGTTCAATGATCTCTTTCTTTTTCCCCTTCTCCTTTTCCTTTTCTCGCTCGCGTCTCTCTCGTCGCCGTTTCTCTCTTTGCAACGCCTCCACTCTCTCTTGTGCCTCTTTGCGCTGACGTTCCAGCCGTTTCTGTTCCTCTTCAATGGCTTGAAGTTCCTCTTCTGCCTGTCGTTCAAGATCAATGACCACCACGGGTGCTGGTGCTGGTTTCTTTTTCTTTGGCTTGATGATTCTCTTCACGGGTGTCTGTGGTGGCGTGCCATCTTTTGTGGACGATACATCAAGTACGACTGGCGATCGCTTCTTGGTGTACTCTGGTGACGCCCCTTCAAAGATGCGTGCCTCCTCTTTCTCCTTCAACTGTTCTGGAGATTGCACAAACGTTGCCACTCCCACGTCATCCGAGAGAATCAACACATCGTCGATTTCCTTCTCTGGAGATGGTGTCACTGCGCTGCGCTTGACCAACTTCACACGCTTCACTTCACTTGACTTGGGGGACTGGAGGGAAATCTCTCCAGGTGATGGCTGGGCACGCTTCTGCGGAGTTGCTTCAACTTCATCTACCATCGCATCCAGTGCCAGAAGCAAGTCCATAGCGTCCTCTGATTGTGTATATGCTTCAGCCATCATTTCTGCCACCCGTTTCAATGAATACACTGAAAAGTAATGCTTTGCAATGAGATCCTGATTGTACACACGGTCATTTGCTGGTCCGCTGTAGTAACCCTTTTCGAATGTCGGGTCTTTCAACTCTTCATCTGTCCAGTCTCTGCTCACTCTGTTCAATGGTGCCCGCAGATCGGCAAATGTTTTGGAGATAAAGTGTAGTATCTTTACCATACTACTGAGACCCTGTGTCATTGGAACATTACTGGCGGGAGTAACAACGGCAAGCTTTCGAATTCTGTCCTCAAAATCGACAATGTCATCAAGGAGCTTAAATACACGATAACGCGTATCGTATGTTTTGGGATTTGCTCCGTCTGCAAGCCAGCCATTATAATCTTCGCGAGCTTCAATCATAAGGATGATTAACTCAGTAAATTCATTGGATTGGAAGAGCACCAAGACACCCTTTCCCAAATCCTCTTCTTCCTGATAAAAGTCATACAACTGATTACTGATACCCTCAAAAGCGTCCTGTAGAGTGTCCCCTGTGACTTGAATGAGCTCACTCTCTTTTCCTTCCTCGTATTCTTCCGCCTCTTCTCTCTCATATGCCAGCGCTACTAACTCTGATTGTACCGGCAGTCCAGCAGTGATCCATGACAACACCGGTCCAACGTATTGACGCACCACCGATACCAAGTGATCATAGAATGGTCTATTGCCAATTTTGTCACGATTCTGGTAGTCTTCCACAAAGTGATTCAACCCCACTCCCAACAAGTACCCATGAACCAGCATGTCACTGAGGGTTGCTCGGTTTGCAGAGTGTTCCACTGATAACACGAGCAACGGATTCACTTCATCCGGTGAATAGGGTTCCTCTGTGATCAATCGCATCAACCCAACCATGATTTCTCTGAGATATTTCTCTCTTTCCTTGGCTGTTCTTCCTGCCTCAAATGAGAGTGTTGGCTGGATAAACATCTCCCGTTCCATTGTGGTGGCATCTCGCACCGTTACATCGTAGGGGGTATTGAGTAAATCAACAACCATTTGCAGAGAGAAAAACGCAACCAATCCCTCTAGAGAGAATGAAAACACAGCGTCGTTCCTGTCCCTTGCTGTGAAGTATGCCATGAAAAACTTGATCCCGTGGCGGTGGTCAACGTAGTAAATGTGCCCCGTTCCCGTGTTCCCATCAGCGCTCTTGGTGAAGTTCTCAATGACAACTTGGTGATGTCTTCCCTTTGCATCTCTTGGGGGGCGAGTGCCGAGACTGTACACCAGTCGCGTGGCCGGTGTCTCTCCCATATCAACTCCCAAGAATCGAGCACGCCTTATCAAGACCAGATTCATGTCCACGCTGGATCCGATAACGTAAGTAAACAGGGAACTTATCTCCTCGTTGTAGAATGGCATTCCGGGGTCTGGTTTCCAGTGGAAATCACAAAAGGGAATCCCGTCTCTATCGGTGCGCGTTCTCTTGACAAAAATGACACCCTTTGCAGGTTCAAACAGGACACCTTCACTTGTATCGGGTCCACAGAACCATGTGTCAATTTCTGACGACCATGCAGCCCAGTTGCGAAGCCACTTGTTGCGTTTTTCCTCCGGATATGACATCCAGCGCTCTTTGGATGGCAACCATGGCGGCAATACAAGATTATCGGGTCGTCCAATCGTCCCCAGTGGACGCCCATACGCAAGAAGACTGTCGATTGTGGTGGCAACTGAGGTCGCATCTCCATCCACGACAGCTTCCGGCACTGGGAGCATTTCGGCATGCTTTGATGTTTCAGTCTCTGTAGCGGTGGCAGTCTTTTCGAATTGAAGCATTCTCTTGACGTCTTGAATACGCTGCAGATCTCTCAGTGCCCCTGCACTGTCTGGAGTCAATGGCAATGGGGCGTTCTTGGAAGGAGACAGTAACCCATGTTGTTCTGTGAGTGATTGCAGCTCCTTGTAAGGAATTCTGAAGCGGTCCACTGATAAATCTGAAACGGTGAGTGATGTCAATGCGTTCTTGTCTTTAAGACCCCAACTGAGATCATACACACCCAGATTGATTAGAGAGCAGTGCGTCATCCTCTGTGCCCCTTGCATAACCACACCCAATGTTTCCGAGGTCAGTGGACGTACATTGTTCAACTCCAGTGCCAACGGATTCAGTGTGCCAATGAACTCACTCACTGTCTCCGCACTCGTCAACGTTCCGGGAACGATGTGTATGTCCACCAGTCCAAGTTTTTCAATGGGCTTAATGTTTGGCTTGACGTTAGGCAACTCGTACATTGTGTGGTGGCCCAATGTCAGTGATTCACAACGATCTCCCACCGTAAGCCAGTGTGAACTCATGGGATCCACCCCGTCGCAGTTGATGAGAGTGAAATCTTTGGGAAAACCAATGGTCACATTCTTCTGTCCAACGCGGATCGTATCATCACGATTTCCCAACATCTGGAGAAAGGGTGTGATTTCCAGTGCTTCTGATCCTCCCGACTTGATCCCTTCCAAGTGTACATGATCCAGTCGTGGCACAGAGTCTTTTTGTGGAAAGTGACGCAGTGATTTCACGCGCCTCAGGATCAACGTCTTCAACATGAGAGCAATAGCCAATGTATCTTTCAACGGATGTGCAACACCCAGCAAATCAGACATATCATTGATTGTGTGATCTCCCTCTTTACACTGAACAGTGAATGATTCCAGTGATTGAATGGACATCACATATGCACGCTGCGTATGATTACTATTCATCAGGGAAACGGTGCTCAGAGCTGCCAGTTTTCTCTGTGTGGTCCACGTGTAGCGTGATATCCAATAAAACTCTGGCATGGCACGCCACAGCGTAAATGTACTGCAATCAATGTGGACACTCTTCCATGTGTGAAAGAAGAACTGTGCTGGTACGTAACCCATTTCTCCAGCGGGCACACCTTCTCCCACGTTTCCATACAGTCTATGGAATAAATTGTGCACGGCCTTCCCTCTGTTTCTACGCGACAGTATCGCAATCCTCAGTGAACGATCCTTTTGATTCTTCAATTCCTGCAGCGTCTGTTTCACCGTGGTGTGGTATGCGGAGACGTTCTGATACCGTGTCACACTCAGTGCATATGACGCATAATAGAGTATGAGCGAGACCAATTTCACAGGGAATTCTGCAACTTCGCCTCCATCTTGCACCACCTGCATCAATGGTTCAACTCCTGACCATTCCAACCACGCCGTAAATGAATATGTCCCGGGGGCAGCTTTGACAAAAGGACAATATGGTGAATTGCGAAATGAATCTGTCACTGCCAGCCACGCTTCCTTGTTATATGTTTTCTTCTTCTTCAACAAGTCCATGCGTGTCATGTCCAGTGACTCAACGATCCATAGCAATGTGGCTCTCTCTTCCGAGAATGCATTGATAATGCGTTCTTCCGTCTTTTTTGCCAGAGAAACGGGTTGTTTAGGTGCCTTTTCCATATATGTGACGATTATACTCCCTTACGCACTCACTCACTCACTCGCACGTTATATATATAACCAGACAGACAATGACGTTTTGCTAACTAAAAAATATTTTCAGTTTTCTATTACGTTGTTGCTGTACGGACGCATCAAACTTTGAAGTTGATGCAAGGGCAATCAGAGTCCTTGAATACATTTCAACAGCGAACACAGAAGAAATTAAAGGAGAAGCGTCTCGCCGAGCAACACAATGGACAACAGCAACAACAACAACAACAATACAGCGGGAGCACAAGAGAACAGCGACAAGAACGACAGCGATTTGAAAAGTACAAGCGATGGGCCATCAAAGGAATGCTCGTCGTCATCGCCCTCTTCATCATTGGAGCCTTGTTCGGAGACGACAATGCAGGAGGATTCAAACTCAGAGCAGGAGACGGAAAAAAGCTCTACCCCTGGCAACAAAAACAAGACAGCAACAACAACAACAACGGAGGCACCAGCGACCAGTGGGGAACCAAAGAAGACCGGAGGCTTTACCCCGATGCCCTGCTTCGCTGGAGAAAAACATGGGATTACATGGTCAATGGCGCCAAAGAAAAATGGAGAGAGACTGCCGCCCGTGTCGAAAGAATCCGGGCTGATAGCAGGAGATTTAACTCAGCCAACAACAACCCCGTTCATGGACGACCCGGAGATCGCTCCCAAGAATGATGACGAGTGGATGGAGTTGTGGCGCCAGAGTTTTGATGACTTGGCACCCCTTTGCAAGGACAAAAAGGATGCCCGTGATTTCTATGGGCAGCGCACTGAGATTGAAAGGGCATACTTCAAGGGTGATGATGTGTCCATGTTTCTGCGCCCACGACACAAAGAGAAGGACCCGGACCTCCCGACGAGATTCCAGTTTAGATATTGCAATGGTTCCTTTGCAGTGGCGACACGGGTCATCACCAACAACAAGATTGATGCCATTTACCAGCAGCTGGATGAGGATAATCAGCGTAATGATTACGTGTCCATGAGCAATGAGATTGCAAAACGTATTGATGCCATTGACACCCCCAAGAGTGGCCGTGATTTGATTCATGGTCTCGAGAACCTGCTCGCTGACTACAAACAACAGAAGAACGCCAATAAGCAGCGTGATGTGGAGGAGTGGATAAAAAAGAGTAAAGAGAAGACAGAGGCATTGGAGAAGGAAGAGATGCGGCAGCTGCACACTGACGCCGATCAAGATGCACAAGGAGAGGAGGGCGGTGGCGGCGGTGATAGTGATGGTGATGAAAAGGAAGAGGAAGAGGAGGAGGAGGGGGAGAAAGAGGAAAAAGCGGAGACACTGGAAGAGACCCACTTTGAAAATGTCAGAGACGTCAAACTCAGTGATGGCGACAGAGGGGGAAAGAAAGACAACGATGACAAGGAGAAGAAGAGTCGCTCTTGTCACATTTTTATCAAGAAGACCGTAAATCTCACATGGGCAGATCGTTGCTCAAACGCGTACACCATCCCACTGGACGAGGTGTCCCTGACAAATCCCGATCCACACCCAGACTATGCGCCATTCAAAGACGTTGACAAGGAAAGTGGACAGGAAATAACTCGATTCAACTGGATCACGGACTCCTTCATCACTGCGGCACTCTTTGTGATGAACACCACCACTGGCTCCCATGTGTCATCAAATATATGGCGTGAGACAAAGATCCGGATCAGAATCCCCTGTGCGTTTGATGGCACAGACAAGGAACTACTGGTTGTTGACCACGAGCGGGCACGGATCATCTCAATGCCTCTGGCAAAGGAGACAGGGGAGGAGTACAAAATCCCCGCGTTGCAGAACGGGAAAACATCATTCAAACCATTGCATTGTTCACTGTCATCATCATTCATTGCAGTGGCTGGTTATCGACAAGGCGAAAACGCACCCACTGTCCTTGTGATCAATCGTCGCTTCCATTGTGTCACATTCATCAACACAGACATTCCAGTGTCGTCCATGGTGTTGTCAAATATGCAACCCAGCACATTGTTGATGGGATTTGTTGATGGAACCATCATTCGACACGATCTCAATTTGGCAGTCACACAGACGCCAACTGGTATCCCTGGGATAACTGGAGGAACCTTCTCAAAGATCAACCACGTGGATATCTATCCTCCGACACTGGAAGGCACTGGAGACGACGTGCTGCAAGCGTGTACTGAGAGAAGTGATGAAACGGCATACACAGATGCAGCCAATATCCAGCTGCTCCGCAAGAAAGACTGTGTACTGCACACTGGGTACACCAAGCCCGTGACTCGTATTCTGGAGCGTGGTCACAGAATACTGGCGTCAAGTCCCGCTGGATTGCATTTGTTCCGCCTCTTTGATTGGGAAGTGGAAGAACGCCGAGTGACCATGGGGCTACTGCATAACGCCAGCTTTGACTTTAGGGGTAACTTGTTGCTGTTGCACAAGAACAACAACTCCGTGGAACTGGTGCAATTGCACGAGTGTCACTTGAATGTCACACTGAACCCACCCAGTGGACTCAACCCGCCACCTCCCGAAATGTCAATAGAGTGCTCCACTGTTGTAATGCACGACAATGCCATCACCGTGTTTCATGGAGACGGGACGAGGCGTGTCATGGAGTTGAAAACATATGACGAGATCATCAACAGATCGAAATTGCTCATCAGCGGTGACAATGACATTGACAACGAGGAAAGACGTACAAAATCATTCTTGACAAAGTTACTCCCGTCATCGACCAAAGGCGGCAAGAAGAAAACAAAGAATGTCAAAGTCAACAACAAGAAGAAGAAAAAATAAAGAAAAAAAAGATTATCTCTTGGTAAATCAACAACGATGTGATATTTGTCATTTCGCTTGTGTTTCAAGTCTCGACAGTGTGCATACTACACGCACGCGCACACACGCATGTAATAAGACATGGACAGCAGCACTCGCGGACACCTAGACATGAATACCGTTGCGTATTACAAAGCACTGGAAACGATGCTGGATCAAGGTCGTGGCAAGTATCCCGGTCTATTCTCTGAGCCATCCCGCTCTATTGCAGAAGCAATGCACAAACGGTTTCTATTGCTTGGCGACACGTTCTTTGACAACATCGTGGCATGGGGTTACGCCATACTCATATTTATTGGATCATGGATCGTGTCTTTGATCATTCCGTGGATAGTATGGCATCTGTTGATGTTCAATTGGCGCAAACTGTTCTGTGGCGGTGGCAAAAAGAATGAGGCACTCGTTAAAAAGTACAATGACCACGATGAAAGTGCCAATAAGCCCAGTGTTGTCCCTGTTCCAAAAGGTACACCAAATAGTGGGATACGGCCACATGAAAACGTGTCGTCATCGCTGAACCAACGCAAAGTGGGAACAGGGAATCATCCTCAGTTAGTGCCACTGAAGCAACCATATAACGGATGGGACTTTGTGGGAGAAGCTGAACAGCAGCGAGCAAAGGCAGACGAACAGACCCATTACAAAGTCAAACCCGTCATCACTGCCCCTGATTACAATCGCTTCAGTGGACACAAGCGTACACGTTATGAGAGTTATGTCAGATTGATTGTATTGTGTCTTCGTGTGGGTATTGTGGTAGTGGGTGTTATCTTGGCCTTTCAAGCTGCTGGTGTAAATATCTTGTCATTGATAGCGAGTTTGGGAGTGGTTTCGGTGTGTTTTAGTTATGGTGCGGCGCCTATGATCACAAACATCCTCTGTGCCATCTACATGTATGGCACGGACAAAATTGAAATGGGAGATTATGTGCAAGTGGCCAATGTGTACGGGTTTGTGACAGCGTTGCGAGCACAGTGGTCGGAGTTGACGGATGATCTATCTCCGCTACATGGAAAACGGAGAGTGCATCAAGTGCCCAACAGACTGCCAATGGAGACCATCGTCACGGTGTTTCCAAATGGACCACCACCAGCTATCTTGATGCAGTATTTTAAAGAATTACAACAAGTCAATGAATTCAGGATGAATGTACTCAAAATAGACCCAATAGAGGCGTGTGTGCCGCAGATTGCGTTTGACGATTAAAAAAAAATTTTTTTTTTGAAGTGCCGAGGGCGGGGTGGGTGATGCCGACCACGGCAACGAAAAAAACAACTTTGCTCCAAACGACTCAGGATAGTGGGTCGATGGGTGGTTTTAGTGGTCCCATGTGTCTATCGGGTCACATGACCGAGATGGGAAAAATGGCGGGAAAAAATTTTTTTTGCCGGGTGGTGACCCCGGTCACCGTGGTCAAAATTTTAAAAAGTGGTGGAATCTCACGGAAAACATGAACGGAGCAACTTTGGTTTTTTGAGTATGGGAAGACCGAAGACCAGAAACGGACACAACGAGTGGATGGATATCATGGCTCGTTTTTGTTAAGAGTTTACTCCAGGCAAGATATCTCGGAGACTATGGGGTCCAGACCGGTGAAATTATGCTCAAATGATCAGGTCATGAACCAGCTACTTCCTCCCGGGAGAAAAAAAATTTAGCATATCGCCACCTTGAGAAAGTCGAGAAAAAAAATTTTTTTCCCGCCATT
>Ga0180437_10001021_pt1 | contig 49652 bp, 54 predicted proteins | sample SS_ome_4_FD_132410 | JGI IMG/M metagenome (GOLD analysis project Ga0180437, IMG submission 132410) | Hypersaline lake sediment archaeal communities from the Salton Sea, California, USA - SS_3_D_1 metaG | ecosystem: Environmental > Aquatic > Non-marine Saline and Alkaline > Hypersaline >... | reverse complement strand
GACCACGTCTGGAACATCTTGACTTCTTTGACTTCCTTTCCGGTCTGTATCTTGGCTATGGATTCTTCCACCAATAATTTTCCTTTTTTGATCTCCGCGATCTTTCCTGACAGCCCCACAGGAACCATGATTTTATGTTTAAGGAGTGGGGTTTCCTGGACTTCTCCTAAAAAATCCCCCTCTTTAACTTCCTGCCCTTGTTTGACCAATGGAACGAATTCCCATTTTTTCTTTCGATCCAGAGGCGGCACTTCAACGCCCCGAGTAACAAAATCACCCTCTGTGCTCCTGATTATATCCAGGGGCCGTTGGATGCCATCGAAAACAGAGCTAATTAAACCCGGACCTAATTCCACGCTCAAGGGCAGTCCGGTCAAAAACACAGGCTCATCCGGACCTATGCCTGTGGTGTCCTCGTAGACCTGGATAAAGGCCAGATCCTCCCTGAGTTCGATGACCTCTCCTATGAGTCCAAGCTCTCCGATCCTCACCATATCGTACATTTTTGCACCTAAACAGCCTGAGGCAACAACGAGTGGACCTGCAACACGAATGATCTTACCTTGTTTCATTTTCTCCTCTTTTCTTCACCAAAGAGTCTGAACCTGTCGCCTTGATGGCCAGCTCTCTCATCATTCTCTGAAGAAGATCAGTGACTTTCCTGTAATCAGAAAATCCTACCACCACAGGGCAAAATTTCTCCCTAAGAGCGTCCCTTTCCTTTTTTAAAGACTCAAACAGATTTTCATGCAAAAAACAAAGGGCGAAGTTTTCCTTCTCCAGGGTTTCCAAGATTTCTTGCGCCTCTTCCAGGCTTTTGGGAGAAAAAACCTTCATTCCCAGAGCACGTAAAGGGAAAACTAGGTCAGCCTCTCCCACGACAGCGATTTTATCAAACATAGGTTGCACTTATCCTTCGCTTGAGCAATTTTTCAGGAATCTGGTTGATTTTCCCGATCCCAAGAAGCCTCACTAATCCCAACTCTCTTTTTTTTGCCCATCCGTAAGCCAAAACCGGTTCCGGCCCAAACACGATATATTTCGCCTTTTTTAAAAAAGCCATCAAAAAGTCCTCAATCCCGCGTTCCAGGTTGATGAAAGTCTCATGCTCGGCCAGTGCGTCTGCAGCGTTTTCCCAAAGGTCTTTATACGGAGTGGCTCGAAGTTTTTCTCCAATTTCGGTGAAGGAAAAATCAAAACACTGCAACATAAATTTTTCCTTCAGGAAACCTCCAGGCAGAATAAGACTCTCGAACTTCTCTCTGGCGAAACCCGAATATTTTGCCCGGAACAAGATCTTCAGATTACCCAGATCAAGCCTATGCCGAATGTAGTCATGGATAAAGGAGTATCCGGTCCTCTGTGTCACAGTAACGGCTTCACCAGGATTCTCTTCTTCATGGAATACCTTCAGGAGGTCTTCCTCAATCAGGGTTTCTCTCATTAAGCGGCGCACTTCCTTTTCCTCTTTTTCGATGAATTCATCCAGCTCGTCTGAATCCCTAATTTGAACCATTTCATCTGAAAAATTCCCGGCATCAAAAATCACTTTTATAGCGCTGGCCACGTCTTTTTCCTCAGACGCTTCTTTGAAAACTGCCTGCTCGACCAAACCTTTTTCAAGGGCACGAATCCGACCGACGGCATAGGCATAGCTGAGTCTGGACGTTTTTTTCATATTCCCAATATCTCGATGATTTCGTTTTCCAGCCTGGAGCGAAGTTCTTCTTTCAACCTGGCCTCATCAAAAGCCTCTTCTCTTTCTCCCTCTTTCGTAATGATTATCTTCGTCAGACCTTTTTTCTCAAGGATTTCTTTCTGGAAGGCTTTCTCCATAACTTCCTGGATGATCTCTTTTTTCTGAGAAAGGATGTTGATCTTCGTCTCTAACCGGGCTTGAGTGATGAGGCGGCTCGCCTCAAGCTGGCCCTGTCTCTTCGCGTCTTCTACCAGAGCACCTGCCAATTCTGACGCTTTCTTTTCCGCCTCTTCCTTGATCTTTTCAGCTTTCTCGCGGCTCTCGACAAGGATCTTGTCTGCCTCAGCGCTCGCATCGTTGATAATCTTATCCAGAATCTTCTCTAAACTCATGATTTCTCGATGTGTTAAAGATTAATCCCATTCAGCAGAAGTATCGTAATGAGCAAACCCAAGACCGCATAGGTCTCAACCAGAGCCGCCATGATAACAGGTTTCATGAGGTCTTTAGGCTGCTTGGCCACCATGTAAACACCTGAAGCACAGACTTTTCCTTGATGGATTCCTGACACAAGCCCTGCCAGGGCCACAGGCAGACAGGAGATCAGAATCTGCCAGCCCTGAAAAACGGTGGCCGAATTCAGTTCTGCTCCGACTAAACCCAGCTTGAGCATAACCAGGAAGGCACTTAAAAAACCATAGATTCCCTGAGTTCCGGGGAGTGCCACCAGCAAGAGAAGGCTTCCGAATTTTTCCGGGTCTTCGCTCATGACTCCACTTGAAGCCTGGCCGGCCAGTCCGACACCAATGGCTGAGCCTATCCCACCGAACACAACGGCCAGAGCTCCTCCGAAAACAGCAAGAGTGAAACCTAACTCCATTTCATCCACCTCCTTTTATTCTCATCGAACAAATCTATTCAAATAAACTCTACAAACTTACTTTCTAACTCAAAAGGCTTGAACGGGCTCCCTCCAGATTTGAAGAATTTACTGAAAAACTCAACAAACTGAAGACGCATAGAATGAACGAAACCTCCTAAAAAGCTAATCGCCAAATTAAACAAATGGCCTCCAACGAATATCAAAGCGGCGACCAGCCAGCCCACCCAGGGAATTCCGAGTGCTGTCTGGCTGAGATTGTTCACCACCATAGCAATAACAGTAGTGGCCAGCCCCAGAGCCAGCAGCCGCGAATAGGAAAGGACATCGGCTAAATAGCGGGAGATGTCATACAGGCTGTACAGCCCCCCGAAAAACCGGGCAAAGGGATTGCGGCTCGGAGAAGCGAAAAAGACAATCCCGGCCGCGCCAACAAGGGTGAATATTCCCCAGATGGACCCCATCTTCCCCAGGAATAGAACAAAAGACGGGAGCAACAGCAACCATCCGCCCTGGACAAATATTGATTGCAGGTAAAGTTTGTTTCTTATGCCGTTGATCATGTTCAGTAGAGTTCCAAACCATACCTGGATGAAGCCCAGGACAAGTGCAAGATAGAGGAATGAGAGGGGATCTTGGAGAGGATCCATCACCATGAGTTTCCGGACCGGAAAGCCAAACCAGCCCCCTATCAGAGTTCCCAGGATAACCGTTGATACTCCGAGAAGCCCCAGCAGCTTCAAGAACTGCCGCAATCCACCCTTTGGCTTTGCGAATTTTATGAAGAGGAAGCTTAAAAGGGCGACCAACAATCCATAGCCGGCTTCACTGACACACAAACCCACAAACAGGAAAAAAAACGGAGCCAGAGGAAGAGTGGGATCAAAAGTGCCTCTCTGGGGCAATCCGTAGAGTTTCGTGATTAACTCGAAAGGTTTTCCGGTCTTCGGGTTTTCCAAGATGACCGGAGGATCTTCCTCAGGCAGGGGTGCCCGAAAAAAAATCTCTATCACTTCTGAGTAAGGCTTGAGTTTTGATTTGAGATTCTCAATATCTGAAGAGCGAATCCAACCGTCCAGGTAAAAAATCCGTTCTGTTTCTCCCAGTAAACCCGATGTCAATATCCTTTTCTTTTCGTTCAAAAGAATATCATGGATGAACATGAGCCTTTCGCTCTGCCCTGAAAGTCTCCGGCCTGCCTTATCTAAGTCTTCGAGCCTTATCCTTTTTCCCTCTATCTCCTTATCGAACTTCCTCATGACATCTTTGACCGTATCTTTCTCTTCTGCCCTGTACAAAACAGGTTCGGTCAAGAAATGCGGTGCGAAGTTCAGCTCTTTAAGAGACCGCTCGATAGGCTCTTTGTCTTTCTTGAGATAAATAAGTAAAAGATGGATCCTCCTCTTGTCCCTTTTTACGACCTCATGCCAGAGAGCTTCCTCTTCAGACATCTTCAGAAAATCTTCATACTGAGGTTGAATGATGGATCCTAATAGGATTTCAATCGAATCAGTCCGCCTTAATGCCTGGAGAGGCAGTGCCAGATCCGAGAGAGGTGAAAGAGATTCCTTCTCTTTCTCTAAAAACCTGATTTCTGAAAGCAGCTCATTTATTTCATCCTCTAGTTTTTCAACATCATCCAGAACTGGCAAATAATCAACATTGAGAAGATCCTTCTTTTTCTCATGATTCAGCTGGGGCTTCTGAGCAAAGAGTCTTTTCGCCAACCCTTTCTCCTCCCACTGCGAAAGATAATTCAAAGAATGAGATAGTCGGTGCAGTTTGTGTTCGACTTCAGCCACTTCAGTGAGGGATGATTTGAGGTTCAACTCTTCAAAATTGGCCTTCTCAACCTGGACCACGCCCTGTTCTTGAAGAGAGGAGAGGACCTCCAACTTCACGCCTGAATGAGCGATGATATGAATCCTTTGAACCTCAGCAATAGACACAGTCTATAAATCTCCCTTATCTATAAAATTTTTGATTCTATCCGAAATTTGATTCACTGCTCCGGGCATGGCCTTCTCAGCCTGCTTTTTCAAAGAAACAATCTCCCGCTCTGCTTTTTCTCTGATCTCTCCCGCTTCCTTGGCAGCCTCCTGGATAATCGCGCTTTTTCTCTCTTCGGCTGTTTTTCTGGCCCTGTTTAAATGACGTTCCTTTATTTTTCCCGCTTCTTGATGAGCATCCTCGATGATTTTTACTGAAGTTTTCTCTCTCGCTTCTTGAACGATCTTTCGGGCCTTTTCTTCAGCTTCTTTGATACGTTTAAGTGCATCGAAGGCATCCTTTGTTTTTATCTCTTCACTCATTAGATTAACCTGTTGTTGGTGTGTACTTCATCGGCTTGCTGTTAAAGACGTTAAGGTGTCGTTCTTCTAGGTTATTCTCGACTATTTACCTGAATTGGAAAGAGTTATTATATCCAATGCATCTTCCTTTTTAAAGGAAAAAATCACCATAATTGTGATCCGAGCTCGATATTAGATATTCATTCGGGAAAGGTCCGAAGTATGAATAATCCAGGTTAGATATCAAAGACAAGGCAAAGTCTGTTATATGCCTACTGTCGAGCCCTGATTTCATTCAATATTAAAGCCTGACCCCAATTTTAAGGGAGAATATTCGGATAAAGATAGTAGGCGCGGAAGTCTGGTTTCTTTCGCCTGGCTTTTTTTTCTAACGCCCGAAACGGAGACTTTCGATCGAACAGAGAGAATTTGAAAAGGATAAACGCTCCGGCCCTCATAAGATCATCAAGAAGAGATATATCCAATCCTTTTTCCACATGGAGGACACACCTTAATCCTGCTGAGATGGCAGCTTTCAGATTATCTACAATAAGACTTTTATCTTCAGCATCCTTAAAAATCTGCTCGGATGTATGGATCCAAGCGCCGTTCCTGGCCAACTCCTCAAGGGAAAACTCCAAGGAGCCAAAATGATAGTAAACCAGCCAGCTTCCGCCTTTCTGACAGGAAAAAGCCAATTCATTGAGTTGAAGACTATCTCTTTCATTTTGTCGGTTTGTCAGATGTATATAAATCCCGTCTCTTCCCAGACCTTGAAGACTGGAATATGAAATAGACTCGGATTCTTCTTCTGCCTCTAGCGGGCCATTATGGAAATAGGAACAGATCGCCTTCCCTTTTCTGCATGCTTTATTCACAAGCTCTAGCTCCTGGGAATCTGTCCTTGCTTCATCAGAAGTGTAGAGGTCGGCTCCGGCCTCAGCCAGCCATTCCAGCTGGAAACGATCGAGCTTTCCGGTATCAATCAAACGAAATCTGACTCCTCTTTGCCGGGCAACCTTGACTGTATCCAGAAGAACGGAGAAATCATACAGGTCATCCCTGAGAGTTATATCTTCACCTCGCACGAAAGAGGGGAGAGGCTCGAAAATCCGCTCTCCTTGGGCTGCGTTCTCTTCTTTTCTTTTCTCGCTTTCCATCTTTGACCCTTGGCATTCCCGCTTAAATCTACTTCATTAAACAGGTATGGATGAATGCCTTTTCTCGAGTGTCATCAGTCCACTGGATTTCTGTTCCAGCCAACCGTAAGTCTCGAAAGATATAGTACTGCAAAGGGGATGTCAAGTTAAAGCATCTTGAAAAAAACGTCTTTATCTTTTATCATCGGATTAACTCAACGAAAATGAATAAATGCATCGTTCTTTTCTCCGGAGGCATTGATTCGACAACAGCGCTCTACTGGGCTCTTAAACGCTACGAAAAAGTCACGGCACTGACATTTGACTACGGACAGCGCCACAGGATTGAAATCCAGATGGCCGAAAAGATAGCCCAGAAAACTGGGATTCCTCATAAGATCCTTGGAGTCAACCTCAAGCAGATCGGCGGCTCGGCCCTCACTGACATCCATCTTCCCTTGCCTCAGTACGAGAGTGTAGACAAGATCATGGAAGGACTGCCTTTGACATACGTTCCTTTCAGAAACGGGATATTCCTTTCTATGGCTTCAGCCTGGGCTGATGTGGAAGGCATAAAAGAAATCGTCTGCGGATTTCATGTCATAGATTCCCCGAACTATCCTGACACACGAGAGTCGTTCGTCAAATCCATGGAAGAAGCCATCAACCAGGGAACAAGTTTTTCACCCGAACAGGATAGGCTTCAAATCATCGCCCCATTCGTGAAGATGAAAAAATCTGAAATCATTAAGGAAGGTCTTTCTTTAGGAGCCGATTACTCTTATTCCGTGTCCTGCTATGCGGGCACAGAAAATCCCTGCCGCAAATGCTCTGCCTGCATTCTCCGCCAAAAAGCCTGGCAAGAAGTCGGGAAGACAGACCCTCTCCTTCTCAGGCTGGAGAAAGAAGGAAAAAAATGAGCTGGACGTTAAAAGTCAGGGACAAGTTTCAGGCTGCCCATTTTTTAAAAGATTACAAGGGGAAATGTGAAAAAACCCATGGGCACACCTTTCAGGTTGAGGTCGAGGTAGAAGTCACCAAGCTGGATAAAACGGGAATCGGGATAGACTTTACCCTGATCAAACAGCAGCTTTCCGAGATACTGCCCGACCATACTCTCCTCAATGAGGTCTACGATTTCAATCCTTCGGCTGAAAATTTAGCGCGTCACTTTTTCCTTCTGCTGAAAACACATTATCCCGTAACTCAAGTGACCGTCTGGGAATCTGAAGATGCCTCAGCCACATATTCTGAAGATAACTGAAATATTCCCCTCCATTCAGGGTGAAGGCCTCAGACAAGGAGAAGCCACTATTTTCATCCGCCTTTCCGGCTGCAACCTGAGATGTTCCTTCTGCGATACCGTGTACGCCTGGGAAGAGGGCCAGCCGTATTCTGTGGCTCAGGTTCTGGTCGAAATGAGAAAAATAAGAGAAAGCTTCCCCGCGCAGTGGGTCTGCATCACAGGCGGAGAGCCGCTATTGCAGAATATTGATGAGTTGATCGAGTCACTGAAAAAAGAGGGCCTGAAAATTCAAGTGGAGACAAATGCCACCATCTACCGTCCCCTAAAAGTTGACTGGTACTCCGTCTCACCCAAACCGGAAAAGTATAACTGCCGGCCGGAATACCGGGAAAAGGCCAAAGAAGTGAAACTGGTCATCACAAGAAATCTGGATCTGGAGTCGATACGCCATGTGAGGAAATTGTTCCCGGAAAAAATTCCGCTCTTGCTCCAGCCTCAATCCAACAGGAAATGGAGCATGGAATTGGGGATGAAACTTCTCAGACAGGCCATAAAAGCCGGACTGCAGAACATAAGGCTTTCCGTCCAGCTGCACAAGATATTCGGTCTGCGATAGGACTGAAGAGGCAGAAGATTATAAACCGGAAATCACCCCTGTCGATGAGTAAACAGTGAAAAAATCATCCCCAGATTCATCACTAGAGGCGATTGATTTAATTCAGCGGCTTTGCCAGAATACTCAATCAAGAATAAAAAACCGGGGCGCAATCTGTGGTATGATAGCCGGAGGAGAACAAGAATTTCCACCGTTTTCAGGAAATAAATGAAGCAAGAACTTTCAAATAAAAAAATACTCATCTACTCGATTTTACTCTACCTTTTGCTCCTGATTTCGGAGTTTTCTTTTAACTCTCTTTACTTTATCAGTACCTACTCCACGGGAAAAGTCGGCTCTGCCTTTTTCTCAAAAGCGAGTAACATCATAAGTCTTCTTAAATTTGATGTTATTCTTTATCTTCTGACGCTCATTTGTGTCTATTTAATTTTTTCTTTAATCAATACCCTCTTTGTCACGCTGGTTCATCAGGATCTCTGCCAAAGAAAGCCCAATCTTCCACCATCCGCCAAAGTGTATTTATTTATTTCTATCAATTTTTACTTTATCCTCTCCTTGTATTTTTTCAATTCTGTCTTTTATCCACACTCGAACATCACAAGATTTGGATCCCTGTTTGTCGGTCACAATAATTATCATTTCTTAAGAATTCTGGCCGTCTTCTTTATTTGTATATATTTTATTGCATTCTTCTATTTCTCTTTTAAATATGCAGAGAAAAAAGCCAAAATCCTCACCTGGAGTTTTTTGGGGCTCATTGCCTTATCATTTTTAAATCCCTATTATCATCTGAAAAATCTCTATTACTCTTTGCCCCGAAAAAACAACACAGGGCCCAACATCATAATCATAGGTCTGGATTCCTTGAACCCAAAACACACGGGATATTTTGGTTATGAATTCAACACCACCCCCAATTTAGACAAAGTGCTCAAGGAATTTGTCGTCTTTAAAAATTCCTACACACCGCTAGCCAGAACATTCCCTTCCTGGTTTTCGATATTGACTGGTCAATATCCAGTCTCCAACGGAGCCAGATACAACCTCATTAAAAGAAAATTCATCAACCAGAAATCCAAGACTCTCCCGAACATTCTAAAGGAAAAGGAATATTTCACGGCTTATTTTACTGACGAGACGCGATTCAGCAACATCCTCAAAGAGGACGGATTTCAGTATTTAAGGCATCCCATAAAGGGAGTCAAGGATTTCGTTTTTGGCAACTTTCATGATTTTACTTTGACGAATGTATTCTTCAATAATCCTCTTGGATACAAAATATTCAATTTCACAGATATAAACAGAGCTGTTTATCATCTCTACAGGAACAGATACTTCACAGACGATGTGGTGTCTTTCGTCAACTCATTAAAAACGAAAGAGAAATTTTTCCTGGCCGTTCATTTTTGTGCGCCTCACTGGCCTTATATATCCTCGGCTCCTTATCCCTATCTGTACGAAAAAGAGTCCAATCCCCTCTATGATCAGTATGACGGAGCCATCCGGATGGTTGACGATCAACTGGGAAGATTAATCAAGACCATAAAAAAGAAAGGGTTATACGAAAACTCGATCATAATCATACTCTCTGACCACGGAGAAACCTACGAAGGTCACGGGACTGATTTAAGAGTATCAGACCAGAATCACATTCTGATCTCCTTCAAGCTACCGGGAAAAAAATCCAATTTCCACGTCAATAGAATAGTCGGAACGACTGACATTTTTCCCACAATTTTGGATTTATTAGGTCTAGATCGAGACGGCTACCCACACGAAGGGTCAAGTTTAATGCCACTATTGAACGGGAATGAAAATGACGATGATACTGACAATCACATATTTTTAGAAACAGGATTTTCCATCGACGTTCCTGGAGGAATAGGCACTTCCTTACAGGAGATGGTTGATGAGGGAATCCGCTTTTACGAATGGGATAGAAGAGGGATAATTACTGTCAAAGAAGAATCTCATGCAGAATTGATAAAAAGAAAACAAAGGGCGATCCAGACAAACAAGTGGAAATTGATCATGACCCCTCTCATAAGAAGAAACGAACGCCGAGTGGATATATCTTTATACGATTTGATGAATGACCCAGAATGCAAGCAGGATGTTTCTGAGAAATTTCCGGAAGTTTATGAAAAGCTATTAAACAAGTTAATTGACCACTATAAGGACGAAATAACTGAAGAAAACTTGAGCAAAACCTCTAAAAATACTTCTTGAGCTGTTCCTTCTCCCGATAAAAATCCTCGCCTTCTCAAAATAAAATCCTGCGTCATTTTTTCATAAAAAACCGGTATCCGAAACGGGTGAGATAGACACCTGCAAAGATAATAACAGCACCGCATACCTGGAGAGATGTAATCCTCTCGGCCAAGAAAATATACGCAATCGACACAGAAAACACGACATTGATATTCCCGTAGATCGCTGTCTTGGAGTTACCGATGCGCTTCACGGATGTATACCAGATGACATAACTGAGGGCAATGGCGAACAAACCGGAGTAGAGAAGGGAAACCCAGCCTTGGAAAGAAATCTCTTTCCAAGGGATGCGGAAGATAGCCGGAGCGGCAAAAGGGAGATAGAACACTGTCCCGAGCGCCAGGGTCAGGGATGTCCATTTCAAGGGGGATACCCTGTTGAGGAACGGCCTGGAAAAAACAGTGTAGGCTGACCAGAGAAGGTTGCCTGAGAAAATCATCACGTCTCCCCTCATGTTTTCCCACGTCAACTGAAAGCCCTCGCCCTGCTGGGTGATGACCAGATAGAATCCGATGAACGAGACTAAAATTCCCATCCAGGCAGCCCAGTGGATCTTTTCATGCTTCAAAAATGTGCTCAAGAGAGCAATGAAAACAGGTGTCATACCCATGATGATGGAGGTGTTGGACACTTTAGTCCAGTTTAATCCATGAATGAAAAGCAATTGATATCCGGTGTGACCGATAATTCCGAGACCCAGGGCCGCCCAGAAATCAGCCTTTTTCAGAGAAAGGCCTTCTCTGCGGATGACAAGGACAAGGATTAAAACCAGAGCCGAAAAAAAGAGCCGGAGACCGTTGAATCCCTGGGGAGAGAACTGACGAAGCGCTATTTTGATGACTGTGAAGTTAACCGCCCAGAACAGTACGGCTATGAGCATAAATAAGTCAGTGGCACCGAGTTTCTTGTATTCTTCCATTTAAACAATGAATTATAAGAGATACGCTCTGTAAAGAAAAGATAAAGCAAAACATAAATTAAATACGAAGGATTCAGAAAAATGTTTTAAAAGAAGGCGAGTAGCTATGTCCTGCTGTTCTTTATCCGGGGATAACGAGCCTCCACAACAGACTTAAGGCCGCCTCGTGGGTTGAACTCTCCTGTGACAACAGCCTTCACAGGACGGCAGGCTCTGACTGTGTCTTCCAGGATACGGTTGACCGCGTTCTCATAAAAAATACCCAGGTCTCTGTAAGCGAGCATGTACATCTTTAAAGATTTGAGTTCCAGGCAATGATTCTTGGGCACATAGCGGATGACGATGGTCCCGAAATCAGGAAGCCCTGTCTTGGGACAAATCGACGTGAATTCGGGAAACTCAATCTTTATTTCGTAATCAGGAAACTGGTTGGGAAACGTCTCGATTTCCGGCAGCTTTTCTTTCAGGCCTGCTTTAGCTTCCTTCTCAGTTATTCGCGGCATATTCTTCTCGGCTCCTGTTCCTTTTTTCACTTTTTAAAGTATATATCAACTTCATAGAGATGACAATCTCCTCATAGCTCGACCATAGCCTTGGATTGGAATTCAGGGAGCCGATTCGTCGGACATCGATATCTGGCAAAATGGGACACAACAAAAAAATCTCTTTTGGCGGCTAATCGATTCGCATAAAAGCACCGGGAGCAATGTATCTATGCGCCATTTCAACGTAGAGCTTTTTGCCGTAGCTCCAGAACTTTTTTTGTTTTTTATCCACCTTGCCTATGACTTCAACCGGCACTCCCACTGCCACAACACCATCGGGCACATTTTGATTACTTTTCACCAGTCCCATTTCCCCGATAATAGTCCACTCTCCGACACGACTGTAATCGCTTATTGTGGCTCGCATGCCAATAACGGCGTAATCTTTTATCTGAGCATTATGAATCATGGCCCCGTGGCCGACAGTGACACAATTTCCAAAAAGCGTCCGGTCATTAGGTCGGGCGTGGACTATTGCACCTTCTTCAATGGCGGTCCCATCCCCGACAAGGATCTTGCCGTAATCACCACGGAGAATGACTCCATGACCGATGTAGGCGTCCTTCCCGATCTGCACGTCACCGATGACCAAGGCTGAATCGGCAATAAAAGTTCCTTTGGCTATGCGCGGTTTGCGTTCCTCAAACTGATATAAAGCCATTTTAATCTCCAGTTTATAAGCAAAATAAGATCTAGCGTTTTATGATCACTTTTCTTATGCCATTCACCTGCCGGAAATTCGCCCCCTGGCTTATGCAAGTGAGCAGTCGTTCACGATCAACAACGATAGAACCTGATAAAGCATCCAACCCATAATCGAAAAGGACCGGAGATAAAGGCGTGCTCGGGCCGAGCATCATTTTATAGGCACCCGGCGCAATGAGATCCAGAAGGCTCCCCAGCGTATGGTTGATCAACGTGGTGCTAGAAATGCCTACCACTTCTGCTTGAGGTAGTAATGTCTCTACTTCCTTGCCTGAAAAGTCCCCAGGCCGGGCCCGTCCAGGGAGTTCAAAGGTCCACAATTCTTTAGCCACTTCCTCCAGGCGCTCGACAAACGGGAAATGACCGATAATCGCTATTCGTTTTCCTTTTCCCTGGGCACGAATTTCTGCCTCAGCATTTAAGTCAACACATAGGGATTCATCAATAGGCAACATGGAATTGACTGCAGCCATGCCTATCGCAGCTTCCAGTGTCCGGGAAGAGAGGGATAAATGAGCCAATTCCTTTGCTCCTACAGATAAAAGATGCCCTGCATGTTCCACTTGGTGTTCTTGGGAGGGAAGGATGGATACGGCCATCGTGGAGGCAAGACCACAGCGCAGTGAAGTGACCGCAGTCCAATACACACAGGTGTGAATGTCTGAAACCGTGTGATCATCTTTCATTGAAGATAAAATGTCTTGGAGCAAGGATTTCGTCTTTTCCATTCATTCCCTCCGATTCCCTAACACACGTGGACTTCATCAAAGTCAAACCAATGCAAGGAGCGAAAAATAAAATGTCTCAATTTTAGCCATCATCCTCTCTACATTATTCGTGGAATGACTTTAATTTCAGGTTGAATTTGAGAAAATTCTATAGTGATGAAAGCGCTATCCCTCATTTTTATACGGATTTGGGCCCAACTCCTTGAGTGTTTTTGTCATCTCTTCTGCAACCGCGACAAACTTAGGCCCTTCTGAGGCTGAAATCCATTCCAACCTGAAGCGTTCTTCTTCAAGCCCAAAATCTTCAAGCATCAGTGTAATGGCTTCAGCTCTTTTTTCTGCCCTTTTGTTGCCATCCTGATAATGACAGTCACCAATATGACATCCACAGATAAGAATTCCATCCGCTCGGCCTTGAGTCAGGGCATTCATTACAAAATTAGGGTGCACCATGCCCGAACACATGCAGCGGATTATATGAATATTTGATGGATATTGCATTCGGGCCGTTCCTGCAGAATCTGCCGCTGCATAAGAACACCAATTGCAACAAAAGGCGATAATTACCGGCTCATAATCATTTGTCATTTTATTCACTCCCCACTACGGATTTGATCATTTCTTCAAAATATTCAGGCTTAAAATGCCTGACAAAAATGCCTTCTTTAGGACACGTTGCCATACAGACTCCGCAACCGCGGCAGATGGCTTCATTGACTTCGACTGTCTTTTTTACACTTCCGTCTTGCATATATTCAATAAGTGTTATCGCTTGGGCAGGACATGGTTCTACGCAGTAGGCACAACCGTCACATTTCTCATCGACTACAAACGAAATTGTGGGAGATTTAACCAGTTCTTTCTTCGATATAACTCCGGCAACGCGCGATGCAGCCCCTTCACCGTCAATTACAGCATCAGGAATTCCCATCACTTTCCGGGCAGAACCACATTTAAATACTCCATCTGTATTAAAATCAAGTGGATTTAAAATACCAAGCATTCCAACAAAGAAATTTTTATCGTCTCTTTGAAGGAGTAAATCTTTCTCAAAATCACCCTCGTCTGACTCAGCTCGCATATCCGCAGCGGTTGCCACGACAATAGAACCGATATCAATATTCTCCATTCCGTTGGATTTACCAATTTCAGCCCTGAAATTCCCGACAAAGCCTTCAACTCTTCCTACTTTGGTTTCTGTATAAATCTTCACTTTTTCGTTTTTCTCCAATCCATCTATCATTTGCTCAACAAATCTGTTTTGATTTTCTTTGACTTTTCCAAGATCTGATTCTTTTTCAACCAGATAAACATCAAGGCCGGCCTGTCCGAGTTTTAAAGCGCAGGCAATGCCACTCGGAGTCCCACCTATAACAAGGCAGGCTGGTGTCACCGAGACATGGATTTCATCTAAAGATTCAAGCATTGTGGAGCGGTTGACTCCCATTCTCATCAGTGTTTTTGCTTTCTCTGTGGCTTTTTGCTTATCCATTGAATGCACCCATGTGCAGTGGTTGCGTAAGTTGACGATTTCCATAAGATAACGATTAAGGCCTCCCATTTCTGTGTGAAGAAAGAAGAGGTCTTCATGGGTTTTTGGTGAGCACGCGCCGATGACCAGCCGGTTAAATTTTTTTGACTTTAAAAGTTCCCTTATTGCTACACCATCACAACCGAAAGGAGTCAGCTCCACGTGTTTCACATGAGGCAGCGATTTTGTGTATTCCATAAGGTTTTCCATATCTAGAAATCCTGCAATATTTATTCCGCAGCAGCATATAACTGCGAGGGTTTCAGGTTCATCTTCCGGCTTTACGGGCAAGATATCTTTTTCTGGTGGAGTCACTAATTCCTTGCCCCGAGAAGAAGATAATAATGCCGCGGCATGCGATGCCGCAGAACACGCTTGGACTATTGCATCATCCACTCCCTTTGGCTCCTGTGCGCTTCCACAGACAAATATTCCTTCTTTGGACGTATGAATGGGATGGAAATCCTCTGTCTTTTTGCTCAAAAATCCCCATTCGTCCAGTTCCACCCCTATATTTTCTGCCAGTTTGAGTGTGCTTTCATTCGCAGCATAAGGCGGGACAAGAACCAACATTTCTGCAGTGAAAGATTCCTTGTTATAGGAAATATCAACGTTCCCGTCTTTTCCTCCAACAACGGATAAACAGTCTGTTTGAACAAAGTTAATTTTCGACTCTTTGGCCTTTTTGTAAAAATCGCCATAATCGTCTCTTGCCAGATTCATGTCTTCATAAAAAACAGAAACAGAGGCATCAGGATTCCTCTCAATAGTGCCCATTGCCTCAGCCACGGCTGTCATAAAGCCAATGGGCGAAGGATTACTCAGCACAACCCACGCAACAGACCGCGGCTCTTTTTGGTCATCGCGTTTAACAACACCTCCTGTCGGGCCAAGGCCTGAAAGCAGACGTTCATACTCGAGCGCAGTGAGTATATTGGGGAACTTTCCGTATCCGAACTCATCTAATGATTTTGTTCTCATCTCATCCATACCTGTAGCCAGAATAACTGCGCCCACGTTGAATTCGACCTCCACTGGTTTCTGGCTGAATACAATGGCTTCCGGCTTGCATGCTTCAACACATGGCAGTGTATCTTTATCGCCGCACTTTCCTTCAAGAATATAAGTGCATTTTTCAGGATCAATCAAAGCCTTTCTCGGCGGAAAAGGCGAATAAAAATAAATTGCCTTGGAGGCGCCCCTGCCAAAGTTGAATTCCATAGGAATTCCTCCAACCGGGCAGACTGGAAAACAGTCAGTGCACGCAGTGCACTTCATCGGATCAACATATCTTGGTTTTTTGACAACTTTGACCTTTAAATCCCCTGCGTTTCCATCAATACTTTTTACTTCTGCAAAGGCAACAATTGTCATGTTGGGATTGCTTGTCAGTTCCAGCATGCGGGGCAGTATTGTGCACGTAGAACATTCATTGGAAGGAAACATTTTGTCAATTTGTGCCATCTTGCCACCGATGGTTGGCTTTTCCTCAACAAGAATGACTTGAAAACCCTGGTTTAAGAGTTCTGCGCTTGCCCGCATTCCTGCGGGACCGGCACCTATTATGAGTACGGACCCTTTCATAATGGTTGACCTCCTTCTTCTAACACTATTTCTGTCACTACCCTCCGGGTATAGACCAGAAATTTCCCTTTTTCCTTAACAAGCCGCGTTTCGAATCCGTCCTTTTCATATTCATCCATTTTTTCTTTTGCGTCAGCCTCGGTAGAATAATATCTCTTATCCCACATAAACTTTTTTCCATCCATTTTTTTAGCAATATTCGGCATAATTTCACCTCCTACGATATTTTTGATTTTTTTTTATTCTCATCTCACTCTTTTTAATTGATCGTTGTCCTTCTTCCTTTGCTGAAATCTTTTAGCGCTAATACCATTTTCCTCGTCAAAATCAAAGTTGCTCTTGACAACAAGCATGAATTAAGCTATATTTTATTTGAAAATGATTATCATTGTCAACAAGGAAAATTAAAATGCCAGGACCTCAGAGATGGAAACATAGATTTAAAGGCAATGTTTCCCGATGGACAGTGCCCCGGGAAGCTATACTTGAATTTTTGAGCCGGTCACCCAAACACATGAGCGTCAAAGAAATCTATGCTTCCCTCTATAAATCTTACCCAGGAATGGGACTGACCACCGTGTACCGCACACTTGAACTGCTGGCCAAGATGGGACTGATAACTAAACTTACCCTCGGTGATGGGCAGAGCCGTTACGAGTTCAAATCCGGCGAAAAAAAGGACCACCACCATCACTTAATTTGTACCAAGTGCGGGAAAATTATCGATTACACTGAATTCTTGGATGAGGAGCTAGAACTCGTAAGAAAAACGGAGGAAAGACTTGCGAAAAAGTATGATTTTAAAATCTTTGATCACAATATTGAATTTTTAGGCGTATGCAATAAATGTCAGTGAAAAATTTGATACTAAAAGGAGGTGAATAAGATGCCAAGAGGAGACAGAACTGGCCCGATGGGATTTGGCCCTATGACCGGACGCGGCATGGGCTACTGCGGAGGGAATCCCGGTCCGGGATATATGTTCGGAGGACCGGGTTTTGGGTTTGGTCGCGGTTTCAGCCGGGGTTTCGGATTTGGCCGTGGATATGGCAGAGGCATGGGCTTCGGAAGAGGCCGTGGATGGCGGCGAGCAGGGCTCGGCTCTTTCTGGGGTTATCCTTATCCTCCGATGATGAGCTACGGTAATCCTTACGGAACTCCATACGAATATCCTTTTCCTCCGAGCTATGGTTATCCCTACGGAATGGGTTATTACCCAGAATATTCCGGGCCAGATATTCCCCAAAGCTCAAAGAAGAAGAAATAAAAAATACGAATCTCAAGAAAGGAGGTGAAGGAAATGCCTTTTGGAATGGGTCGAGCAGGATGGCATGTCTGGCCTCAGATGGCCTACTGGATGAGATGCTGGTCTCCCTGGTACCCAGCTCCGTATTGGTCTCCTTTCCAACCTTTGACCAAAGAGGAAGAAGAAGCCATGCTCGAGGACCAGGCCGAAATACTCGAAGATCAGCTTTCCCAGATTAAAAAGAGGTTAAATGAGCTAAAACAAGAAGAAAAGGAGAAAAAATGAGAAACAGACACCGGTGGATGTACCAGCTAACAGGTTTGCCCGGGTGGATGAGATTCGGATTTTCTCCAGGTTGGATAGGGAGGAGCCCGACAGGATTAGGGCCAGCCGCCCAATACCTGATGTACGGCACCTGGCCAACTCCTCAAATGAACTATGCCTGGGAACACGGACAGATTCCATTTGCGCCCATGCCCGGCTTCCCCCTGCCTGGATTCCCGACTCCCTATGATCCCTGGGGAGCTGCGGAACTGAACCCAGAAGAGGAACTTAATTTCCTCAAAGCAGAAGCCGAGCAGCTGGAGGATGAAATTTCGGCTGTGGAGAAAAGAATAAAACAGCTCGAAGGAGAAAAAAAATGAAAATTGTGGTTTCTGCATCAACTGCAGACCTCTCCAGCCCGGTTGACCCAAGGTTCGGAAGATGCCCTTATTTCCTCTTCATCGATCCAGAAACCATGCAGTTTGAGGCTGTGGAAAATCCCAATATCGCCTCTTCAAGCGGAGCTGGTATCCAGTCCGCTCAATTTGTAGCCAACAAAGGAGCGAATGTCTTGCTTACGGGAAGTTGCGGACCAAACGCGTTCCGAACACTCAATGGAGCAGGAGTTGAGGTCATCGTGGGAGTCACAGGAACCGTTCAAGAAGCTATCCAGCAGTATAAATCAGGCAAACTCCAGGCTACAGCTCAGCCTAATGTCCCTTCCCATTTCGGCATGGGAATGGAGGGAAGCTCCCCCATGGGACCCGGTTCCGGAATGGGAAGAGGCATGGGCCGCGGAATGGGAGGCGGAATGGGTAGAGGCATGGGCAGAGGCATGGGCAGAGGCATGGTTCCTGGAATGGGATATGATCCCACTTTTCAAACTCCAGGAATGCCTCCTTCAAGCCCAGGCATGCCGCCAGTATCCCCCGAAGAAGAGCTTCAGCACCTAAAACAACAGACTGAGTCACTCCGCCAGCAAATGGAAATAATAACAAAAAGAATTAAAGATCTTGAGAAAAAAAGCAAATAATTCCAATACGAACTGAAAGGAGTCAAAGATGAAGGTCGCAATATCTACAGATCAGGGATATGTTTCAGCACATTTCGGCCGCTGCCAGTCTTACACGATTGTCGACATCAAAGAAGGACACGTATTGAGAATAGGAGAAATTCCAAATCCAGGTCACCAGCCCGGTTTTCTTCCCAAATTCCTTTCTGAAAAGGGAGTCAACTGCATAATAGCCGGGGGGATGGGCCCTAGAGCCCAAGGCCTATTTGCTCAGCAGAATATTGAGACAATCATCGGAGTACAGGGGCCGGTCATTGAAGTTGTCCAAAAGTTCATAAAGCAGGAACTCGAGGTTGGAGATGATTTATGCGGCCACAAACACGGATTGGAAGATCATCCTCCTTATAGCCACCATGCTGAATTCACTCACCAGCCCGCCGGAAAAAAAATATGTATCACTTCAAAGGGCAAAGATTTTGAAGCAGAAATCGACCCCAAATTTGGCCGGTCTCAATATTTCCTGATCGTTGATCCTGATACGTTGGAGTACGAAGTAATCGACAATTCAAACATAGAGGCCGCTCAGGGGGCAGGAATACAATCTGCTCAGCTCATTTCAAGTAAAGATGTAGGGATCCTGCTCACGGGAGACTGCGGCCCCAACGCACAAAAAGTACTTCAGTCTTCAGGAATCACAGTGATTACAGGGATTTCTGGAAAAATTAAAGACGCTCTAGCCAAATACAAATCCGAGGTGTCATGATGGCCACTCATAACAAAGAGCAAGAAAGGAAAGAAGAAGAAAGAAAAATTGCGGAGACCTTAGCGAAAATAAAAAACCGGCTTCTCGTCTTCAGCGGGAAAGGGGGAGTGGGAAAGAGCACTGTTTCAGCAAATCTCGCTTTCGCATTGGCCAGCAAAGGGCAAAAAGTTGGGCTCCTGGATGTGGATATTCACGGTCCGAACCTGGCCAAAATGCTTGGAGTGGAGGGCAAAAGTATGGATGTTTCCCCCACTGGGATAAAAGCCGTAGAAGTTAACGAAAATTTAAAATTGGTATCCATCTCTTTTCTGCTTCAGGACCCCAGTCTCCCAGTCATCTGGCGAGGCCCGATGAAGATGAAAGCCATCCAGCAGTTCTTGGCAGACGTTGATTGGGGAGAACTGGATTGGTTAATCATCGACTCTCCCCCAGGAACCGGTGACGAACCCCTCTCAGTCGCCCAGCTCATCCCGGCAACTGGAGCGGTCGTGGTCACAACACCTCAAGAAGTCTCGCTGATGGATTCGAGGAAAGCCGTCATATTTGCCCATAAACTCAATCTGAAAGTCACAGGAATTATAGAGAACATGAGCGGTATGGTCTGCCCTCATTGCGGAAAGAGAATAGACCTCTTCAAAGAAGGAGGAGGTGAGAAAGCGGCCTCTGAACTGGGCGTTCCTTTTCTCGGAAAAATCCCTCTTGAACCGCAAATCGTGACTTCTGGAGATGAAGGAAAGCCTTTCATCACTCACCAGCCCGATTCTGAAGCGAGTAAAGCCTTGGCAAAAATAGTCGAGACCATTATAAAAATTCAATCTCTCTGAAGGTCTACAAGCATCATTGTCCAACACAAGCTATTCCAACAAAAGGAGGTGAATAGAATGCCAAGAGGAGACGGGACCGGCCCCCAGGGAATGGGTCGAGGAACCGGCCGCGGAAGAGGTCGTGACTTCGGCATGAATGCGCCTTCTCAACGATCGACCCTCGCAGGCACCTTTTTCGCTTTCGCTTCCATGCTTATCGGAAAGTGGCTGGATAAGAAATTCTCTCAGAAAAAATCCAAAAACCAATCCACAAAAAATGAATAGCATTCAAAAACCGATTAGCCATTCATCTAAAATTCCGGTCAGGAGTCAATCATGAAAAGGATTGGAATCATTATCTGCGGACGCTACCAGGACTGTGGCGGAGGCAAGTGTTTCAGAGCCATCAGAGAAAGAGCCGGTGGTTTTGCCCAGTATCCTGAAAGTGAACAGGTCGAAATCGTCGGATATTCCTTCTGCGGCGGCTGCCCGGGGGGGAATATCGAATACGTGCCCGAAGAAATGAAGAAGAATGGAGCCGATGTAATCCACCTCGCCACAGGGCTTGTTGTCGGCTATCCCCCTTGTCCCCGAATCCGCCAATTCAAAGAATTCATAGAAAAATCCTATGGGTTACCTGTAGTGATCGGGACTCATCCCATTCCATTAAAATACTTTGAAACACATAATAAACTCCCCTTCTGGGAAAAAATGAACATGGGAGAAATTGCCGGAGATTTAATGAAGGAAGATAGAAAAACCATGGAGGCTTACAATTAAGGGAGGAGAATAGAATGCAAGGAGGAGGACGCGGTCAGGGTCAAGGGCGCGGGCAAGGGCGGATGGGCGGTAGAGGCTTGGGCCCTGGTGGTACCTGCCGCTGTCCTTCCTGTGGGACTAAGGTCCCGCACCAGCGAGGAATCCCCTGCTACCAACAGAGTTGCCCTAAATGCGGCAATAAAATGACCCGTTAAAGAGTAAAGATGCCGATCTACGAATACAAATGTCAGGATTGCGGAGAAGTGACCGAAGTCTTTGTCCGCTCTTCTCATCACGAGATCGAGTTATCCTGCTCTAAATGTAAAAGCAAAAACCTGATAAAAATTTTTTCAACTCCATCTTCAATCAGGATAGGAAATTCATCTGCCAAAGGCGAAACCTGCTGTGGGAGAACCGAACGTTGTGAAACCCCTCCTTGTTCGGACGGAAGCGTTTGTCGGCGAGATTGAGTCCCCAGTCGATCGAATACTGTCTGCAAATTCAAAGACGGCAGTGAAAGATAGCTGTTCCTCGAAAAAATCAAGATTTAACCATCACATTTTTTAAAAGGAGAGTTTGGAACCGGATTCGGTTCAGACCGAAAGAATCGCTTTATGAAATCATAAAGAGGAAAATGAACGAAAAACAATTACTCCGGATGACTGTAGTCTACGATAATAAAACTCTACGTAAAAACTTTAAGGCAGACTGGGGTTTTTCCTGCTTCGTCCAGGGATTCGAGAAATCCATTCTCTTCGATACAGGAACAAACGGAAAGATCCTCCTCTCCAACATGGCAAAGCTCGGAATCCATCCCGAAGCTGTCGACCTGGTGATGCTCTCCCACGAACACAAGGATCATACAGGAGGATTGGACGCTTTCCTGTCAAAGAATCCCAAAATTGAAGTCTGGCTTCCGGATTTTTTCTCCCCGAATCTTAAAAATTCCGTGCTAAGTTGCGGCGCATCTATCCAAGAAGTCACAGGCTGCCAAAAGATTTGTAGAGGAGCCTACACAACAGGTAATGTCCAAGGATGGATCAGAGAGCAGTCTCTTATCCTGGAGACAGAAAAAGGCCTGGTAGTCATCACGGGCTGTGCCCATCCCCGAATCGTCAAGATAATCGCTACTGTGAAGGAGCTTTTAAAGAAAAATATTTACATGATCTTCGGTGGCTTCCACCTGGCTCCATTTAACGAAAGCGAAATAAGAGAAATCATAGACTACTTTCGAGCTTCGGGAGTAAAAAAAGTAGGCCCATGTCATTGTTCCGGAGATGAGGCCCAAAGGCTTTTCGCTGAAGAATACAAAAACGATTACATCGAGATCGGTGTCGGAAAAGAAATTACGGTTCAATGATAGTTTCGATCGCCAGCGGCAAAGGAGGAACGGGCAAGACGACCGTCGCCGTCAACCTCGCTCTATCCTTGGCTGAAAATCAACCCATCCAATTTCTTGACTGCGATGTGGAAGAACCCAACGCACATTTCTTTCTCAGACCTGAAATCACCAAGCGCAAAGAGGTTTCTCTTCCCATCCCAGAGATAATGGAAGACAAGTGCACTTTTTGTGGCGAATGTGCCGAAGTGTGCGCCTATAATGCTATTGCCGTCCTGAAGGATAATGTTCTCGTCTTTCCCGAACTCTGTCACGGATGCGGGGGCTGTAGCCTTTTGTGCCCAGAAAAAGCGATCAATGAGAAAGGACAGAGAATCGGAGACATCGAGTTTGGCACCGCCAATGACATTCAGTTCATTCACGGAAAACTCGACATAGGCCAGGCCATGTCTCCTCCTCTCATCCGGCAAGTCAAGAAGCATATGAATTCCACAAGGACAATCATCATCGATGCTCCCCCGGGAACATCCTGCCCTGTTGTGGAGTCAGTTAAAGGAAGCGACTATTCTCTTCTCGTGACCGAACCGACACCTTTCGGCCTTAACGACCTTCGTCTGGCTGTTGAAACATTGAAAAAGCTCGACATTCCCTGTGGAGTGGTTATCAACCGTTCCGATATAGGGGATAGTCAAGTAGAGGAGTACTGCCACGAGCAACACATTCCAATCCTGATGACCATACCAATGGACCGGAAGTTTGCCGTAGCCTACTCCAAAGGAGAAACTATCATCAAAACCCAACCCGATTACAGGGAAAAATTCCAGGAATTATTCAGAAAGATTGCGGCCATAAAAAAATGAAACAGCTCGTTATCATCAGCGGAAAAGGCGGAACAGGAAAAACCATTCTTTCCGCTTCCTTCGCCTCTCTGGCTCGAAACAAGGTCATGGTCGATTGCGATGTGGATGCGGCCAATCTCTATATGCTACTCCATCCTGAAATTCAAGAATCTCATGAATTTTCAGGGGGAATGAAAGCGAGAATTGATCAGAATAACTGCTCCAGATGCGGAGAATGTCAGGACCATTGCCGCTTCTCGGCCATTCACGAAAAAAAAGATGGCGAATTCATCATCGATTCCATCTCCTGTGAAGGATGTGGCGTCTGTTATCATCTCTGTCCGGTCGAAGCCATAAAAATGAAAAAAAGCCTATCCGGTGAGTGGTTTGTTTCCCGTACCAAATACGGCCCATTTGTCCATGCCAGACTGGGAATCGGTGAGGAAAATTCAGGCAAGCTGGTGACAGAAGTCAGAAAAAAAGCAAAAGAGCTCGCTGAGAAAAACAAACTGGATCTTGTCATCATTGACGGACCTCCGGGGATAGGCTGTCCCGTCATCGCTTCCCTCTCCGGAACTCACATGGCCTTGATTGTCACCGAACCCACTCTCGCCGGCATTCACGATATGGAACGAGTCGCCCAAACGGCCCATCACTTTAAAATCTCGACAGCTTGCTGCATCAATAAATACGACATCAATCCTGAGAATTCAGCCATAATCGAAAATTGGTGTCAAAAAAACTCCATCCCCTTAATGGGGAAGATCCCGTTCGATGAAGACGTGACCCATTCCATGGTCAATCTTGTTCCCTTGCCCGAGTATTCGAATAGTGCCGCTTCAAAGGAAATAAAATCCATCTGGAATAATATAAAAAAACTGATAGTACTGAGAGGAGAATAGAAAAATGAAAAAGACAGATTGGCAGTACCTGGTTGATACCCTCCTTTTTCTTTGTGTTGTTGGAATCATTCTCATCGGTTTTTTAATGGGACTTGTGCTTCCCAAAGGACCCTCAGCCCCGGAAAGCGCCAAATATTTTCTGGGTCTCCACCGCCATCAATGGGGAAACGTCCATTTCTACCTGTCCATTGCATTTACCGCTCTCGTCATCATTCATCTTATCCTGAGCTGGAAATGGATAAAGAGCAAGTCCCGTCAGATTTTTAAAAAGGGATGGAGCTCGATGTTGATCCTCACCGCTCTAGCCTCGATCCTTATCCTCGCTCTTTTCTGGGCATTTTACCCCAGAATCCCGGGCGCCTATGAGGACTATGGAGTCAGAGCCGGAGCCAAAGCCAAAGAGCATAATCTAGCGAAAGAAGGAGTCCCCGTCCATGAGGAAACAATTTTTCTTGAAGATGGAACCGTGGCCATTATCATAACCGGACAGACTACTCTAATACAGGTGGAAAAAGCCACCGGCATCCCAGCCAAAGACATTGCCGCTAAATTGGAGCTTCCTGCGAAAGTCTCCTTGGATGAATCTTTCGGAAGACTGAGAAAACTCTATCCCTTATCCATACAGGATGTAAGGGACACTGTCACCGAAATGTTGAAGAAACGGACAGTCCCAGTTGAAGAAAAGGAAGGATACAAAGAATCACAAGAACCTCAAGTGAAAAGTGAGGAAGAAGAGGAGCATGAGTCTAAACTGACGCGAGGAATACTGGCCGAAGACCAATCCGGTATCCTCATAACGGGCAGGATGACCCTTTTTGATATTCAGAAAGAAACAGGCATTTCGGCGCGAAAGATAGCCGATCAACTGGGCCTTCCCGAGAGCACTCCCCACAATGAAACCTTAGGCCGGCTGAGAAAAAGGCATGCTTTCTCCATGCAGGACGTCAGAGATGTTGTCGCCGACCTGATGAAGAAAAAGTGATTCCCGGGGGAGCTTAAAATCTATAACTGCGTATATAGAGTTCAAACGAAACAACGAAATTACCATAATAAATTCATTTTTTTTCTGCTATAATGGATGTTCTTCTCAGTTTTTGAACATGATTTTTTTCGCGTTAGAGTGAAAGGATCGGTTTAAATTTTCTCAAAATGTCTCAAAAAAAGAAAAACCGCACTTATACTGACGACACCGATAAATTCGCCCAGGAATTCCAGAAACAGATCATGGAGCAAATAAGGAAGAGATACTCGGAGACAGTCATCGACCACTGGCAGAACCCGAGAAACTTCAGAAAACTCGAAGATCCGGATGGCTATGCGTCAGTCAAAGGCCCCTGCGGAGACACGATGGAGATGTTCATAAAGATGGACAAAGACAGGATTACCGAATGCGGATTCCAGACCGACGGCTGCGGAACGACCATCGTCTGCGGGAGTGTCGCCACAACTCTCGCCCAGGATAAGACCTTCATTGAAGCTCTGGCGGGAGTCAGTGCGGATGTCATACTGAAACGACTGGAAGGACTCCCTGCCTCCGATGTCCACTGCGCAGAACTGGCCGCAGAAACCCTCAGGCGGGCATTAGCCGATCATCTCTACCAGAAGAAAAATCCATGGAAAAAGAGCTACAAAAGGTCGTGAGTTAATCATTATCCCTCTAAGACGGAGCAAATGATGAAAGAATGTCAAGAAGAAAAAAACATGAATGTCTGCAACTGCTCTTATGAACCATGCAGCCGCAAAGGCATCTGCTGCGAGTGTCTCCAGTACCATTGGAGAATGAATGAGCTTCCCGCCTGCCTCTTCCCAGATGATGTGGAAAGAACATATGACCGCTCACTCAGAAGGTTTATAGAAACTTACAAAGATAGGGCTTAACAATAGGCGTTTTGAAAACACAGGCAGACAATAAGCACAGAATGCACATCTACGGTCCCGTTCCCTCCAGGCGCCTGGGTTTTTCACTCGGTATCGATATCATCCCTCTCAAAACATGCACGCTCGACTGTATCTACTGCCAGCTAGGCCCCACGGCCAAAAAAACTCTGCAGAGGAAAGAATATTATTCTCAATCAGAAATTCTGGTCCAGATAAAAGAGAAGCTTGCATCCGGGCAGAGAATCGACTTTATCACCTTTTCCGGGTCAGGTGAGCCAACCCTGAACAAAGCTCTAGGAAAACTCATCAAAGAAATCAAAAAAATGACACCCATTCCTGTGGCTGTCCTGACCAACAGCACTCTTTTCACTGACAAAACCGTCAGAAACGCTTTGATGGCTGCCGACGTAATCATTCCCTCTCTCGATGCCGCTACTCAGGAAGTCTTTCTCAAAACCAACAGGCCTTGTTCGCCTCTCAACATCGAAAGTATCATAGAAGGATTGAAGGAATTCCGCAAAGAATTCAAGGGGCAGATATGGCTGGAAATCATGCTGGTGAAAGGGGTGAACGATTATTTGCCTCATATTCAAAAGCTCCGGGAGGTGGCATCCGAAATAAAGCCGGACAAAATCCAGCTCAACACCGTAATCCGGCCTCCAGCAGAGAAATCTGCACAGGCTTTGAGCCCCGAAGAGATGGAAAAGATAAGAAACGCATTCGGAAAAAACTGCGAAATCATCGCAGAATTCGACAAAAAAGCGCTCAAATCATACCAAAAGGATTTGAAAGGAGCTATCCTGGCTATGATTCAAAGAAGACCTGTGACATTTTCGGATATCTCAGTTTCGCTGGGAAGACATGAGAGCGAAATCATAAAATGCCTTGATTCCCTCATTAGGGAAGGAAAGATTCGGCCCGTTACTCATAAGGGTTTAAAATATTTCGAACCTGGCTGAGCAAGTTTTTAACTTTAAAGAGACGGCGACAGACTTAATCTGATTGGCTATAATGAGAGAACATAAAAATACAAATGAGATGTTCTTCCCACGGTTTACACAACAAGAAAAAAAGAAAAAATTGTATTCGAATAGATTAAACAAAGCAGCAAATAAGGGGTAAGAATGAACGAAGTGAAAGACCTCTCCAACAAAGAGCTTTTAGACCTCCTGACAGATGCCTCAAAAAACTGGCTGGCCCATGACGGCCTCTGGTTTCGATCCGTTGAAGATAAATTTGGCCTTGAAGCGGCCATGGAACTTGACCGGAAGGCATGGGAAGAATTTACAGTCATCGAGGCCAAGAGAATCATGAAACGGCTGGGGATGGAAGCCGGAGGCGGAATCCCCGCCCTTGTCCAGGCCCTCAAGTTCAGGCTCTACGCCCATATTAATGTTCAAGAAGTCACAGAAATGAGTGAGACTCGCTGTGTCTTCCGCATGAACTCTTGCCGGGTCCAGGAAGCGAGACAAAGGCAGGGCCTTCCAGATTTCCCGTGTAAATCAATAGGGATCGTTGAATACAGCGGCTTTGCCCGAACCATAGACCCGAGGATCAAAACCACCTGCTTGACGTGTCCTCCTGATCCTCACCCCCCAGAGTTCTGGTGTGCCTGGGAATTCAAGATTTAGGTTTTCATCCTGATGAGAAAGAAAATTGCTGAACACTACGACCACCACTGTTGTGAATATGAAGAATGGATCAAATCTCATCCTCATATTCATCAATCTGAGGTTATCGTTTTTCAAAAAGTCGTCCCATCCGGTGTAGGCCTGGAGATAGGAGTGGGCACAGGAAGACTTGCCTCTTCTTTTTCCGTCCGGTTCGGGCTGGATCCTTCACTTAATATGCTCAAGCTCGCGCAACAAAAAAACGTCTTGGTCGTTCAAGGCCATGGTGAAAACCTCCCTTTTAAAAAAGAAACTTTTAATTTCGTTCTAATTGTGTATACTATAGAGCTTGCTGATGATGCCCTCCGTTTTCTCAAAGAAGCTGTCAGGACGCTAAAGAAAAGAGGCGTATTGATCTTAGGGATCACGAACAGGGAAAGTGCCTGGGGAAGATTCTACGAGCAGGATGCCTCCAAAGGCTTTTGGCGTTGGTATTCCATCGAGGAAATACTCCGCTATTTCAAAAAAATCTCAGTTGAATTCCAAGAGGCCTTCCACACACATTTTCATGCTCCTCCGGATATAAAGGAAATCGAAGAACCCAAGAAAGGATTCGGAAAAGGTGGCCTTGTCGTCTTCAAAGCCGTCAAGCAATAAATAAATATTTGTTATTTATTAAAAAAATATTGGGATTATTTTCTCAGCACATCAGTATTTAAGGAGCCAATATGTTTAATAACACCTATTTTCCCCGGGCAGAAAAATACTGGCACCAGGGAAAACTCTACGAATGGTCTCATCCTAACGTTCATTCAATGTCTCATGCTCTTCACTACGGCACTTCGGTATTCGAGGGAATCCGTGCCTATAGCACCGATAAAGGTCCCGCGGTCTTCCGTCTTCCTGAGCACACCGACAGATTCTTGCATTCGGCCAAAACTCTATCCATGGACGTTCCCTTCAGCAAGGAGGAAATAAATAACGCCATAAAACTGCTGCTAAGGGAAAACAAGCTCGACTCGGCATACATCCGCCCTCTCCTTTATTACGCCTACGGAAATTTGGGCTTGCTGCCGAAAGTTTCACCGGTAGAATTGGTCATCGGCGCATGGGAATGGGGAGCCTACCTGGGTGACAAAACGGAAACAGGAGTTCAAGTGTATATCGTTCCCTGGAAGCGAGTCCATCGTTCCCAACTGGAAATGACAGCAAAACTCGGTGGCGTGTATGTCCAGTCAGCGATCTGTGGGATGGAAGCCCGCTCCCTCGGCCATGATGAAGCTGTTTTTCTTAATCTTGAAGGAAATATCGCCGAAGGACCCGGGGAAAATATATTCATTGTAAAGGATGGTGTTCTTATAACCAACGACAAAACAGAATCCATCCTGGAGGGCATCACCCGGGAAAGCATTCTGGAGATGGCAGAAAACCTGGGCATTGAAGCCCGCATCGGAATAATAACAAAGGAGGATTTCTTTACGGCCGACGAGGCCTTTTTCAGCGGAACAGCTGTCGAGATTGCTCCCATCGTGCGCATAACTGATGGTTCGAATCCGCAAGAAGAAAAAAAAGAATACATCCTTGGGGCCGGTCAAACCGGAGAACTCACACTCCGCATAGTGAAAGCCTATAGAGATGTGGTCAGCGGAAAGATGAAAGAATATGAAAAGTGGCTGACCTATGTGTACGACTAAAAAACCTCGGTATTCATCCAACAAATAGATTCGAGCTTTCGCTATCCAAACTAGAAAAATCTCTAAAAAAAATAGGCAGGGAAAAGCTAGCGGATAAAAGCAATTGAACAAGAAGGACAAGGGTGTCTATCTTTTGATATTGATGTTGAATACAAACCAGAGGATATTAGCGGGAAAACTCAAACAGACAGAATTCGAGCCGGGAATCTATCTTTATATCGGGAGCGCTCGGAACGGCCTTGCAGGAAGGATCGCCCGCCATTTGAGAAAAGAGAAAAAAAAATTCTGGCACATCGATTATTTTCTCCAGAAAGCCAGAATAAAAGAAATCTGGATCAGAAATGATTATTTTGATGAATGCCAAATACTGAGTGAAGCCAAGAAATCACTCAAGAATTCATGTTTTCCTTTAAAAAAATTCGGCTCCTCGGACTGCCGCTGCCCCAGCCACCTTATCTATCTCCCTGATTACGAAGTCAATTTAAATTCCTTAAGGGAAAAACTCTCCTTCAAGAAGGTCAATATCCATGGAATTCAAGCTTAAACCCATAGGGATCGTTCACTCTCCCTTTAAGAAGAAAGAAGATATTGACTCAAAAAAATATGCCGATTCAGGAGGATTTGACTCAGTCCAAGGAGAGCTTGAGTTATTCAAGAAATTTGAGGACGGACTCAAAGATATTGAGGGATTTTCCCATCTTGTGGTTCTTTTTGCCTTCCATGAATCAGAAGGGTACAGACTCCACACCAAGCCTTTTCTCGATGACACATTGAGAGGAGTCTTTTCCACGCGCAGTCCAAACCGGCCCAATCCTCTAGGCTTGACCGTGGTCAAAGTCATCAAAAGGAAAGGAAACTCTCTTAAAGTTTCTGGAATCGACATGATCGAAGGCACACCCATTTTGGATATTAAGCCTTACACATCGAGAGACCAAAAATCCTCCATCAAGCTTGGCTGGCTGGAACAGAAGATAAAAAAATAAAACGAAAATCGAGGAGAAAAAATGAATAGAAAGAATTCCCGCATTCCTCGCTTTTCTTCTTCATTTCTGATATATATTCTCTTATCAAAGCATGGGATTAATAATCCAAATCAAACCAAAAATCTTTAAAGGAGGATAAAAAATGACTAAATTTATCTCGACTCTCCTCTCCATTTTCCTTCTTCTGTGTATTCCCCCTATGCTCCAGAGCTCCGAAATTTTCCCCTACGACTACAAGATCGAAGTGCTGGATAACGGATTGAAAGTTGTCTCCATTCCCCTTGATAACCCCCATATCATCTCCCACTACCTCATCATCCGTTCTGGCTCAAGAAATGAGATTGAACCTGGAAAATCCGGATTTGCTCATTTTTTTGAACACATGATGTTCAAAGGCACAAAAGACATGCCCAAAGAAGCCTACGATAACTTCCTTACCAAATTAGGCGCGGGCACGAACGGCTACACCACAGATGACTACACCTGTTATTTTGTGGTCTTTGCAGGAAGAGAAAACCTGGAAGATGTCATCAAGACGGAAGCGGACAGGTTCATCAACCTCTACTATGACGAAGAGATGCTCAAAACAGAAGCCCCGGTCATCGAGGGCGAATACTATGCAAGTGTATCCAATCCAGGTAGACGGCTCTTCGAAAACTTGAGAGACAAAGCCTTTGAGAAGCACTCCTACAAACATACTACTCTCGGCTATCTCAAGGATATCCTGGATATGCCCAACCAGTATGAATACAGTCAGCTCTTCAAGAAGCGCTTCTACGCTCCGGATAACACAATCCTTCTCGTCGCCGGAGACTATGACCATGATCAGTTGATGGAGTACGTGCACAAATATTACAGCGGCTGGGAAAAATCCAACTACACTCTGGTGACTCCCGAGGAACCCTCACAAACCCAGGCTAAAAGGACTCACATTGATTGGCCTTCAAGGACTGTGCCCAGGCTGGTCATAGGCTTCCATGGTCCGGCTTTCTCCGATGAAAAAATCGACAAGGCCGCACTCGATCTCCTGGCTGAAACCTCTTTTTCCAGATCTTCTCCCCTTTACCAGAAGCTCGTTATTGAAGAGCAAAAATGCCTTTCCTTCAATGCAAGCTTCGCTGACAGACGAGACCCCTATCTCTTAACCTTTAACGCTGCCCTCAAAGATGAAAAAGACCTTGCCTATGTCGAGCAGGAAATATTTAACGAACTGGAAAGACTGAAAAAAGAGCCTGTTTCCGAAGAGCTTCTCGCCGAGATCAAATCCAACATGAAATACTCTTTTGCCAGTGCGTTAGACACCACTGACGGAATCGCCAGTGTCCTCGCTGAATTCATCAACCTGACAACCGACCCTGAGACTGTCAACAAGCTGTTTGACCTCTTCGAAAAAGTGACTCCGGAAGATATTCAAAACATGTGTCAAAAATACTTTAAAAAAACAAACAGCACTGTCGTCACCCTATCAGGAGGGAACACACAATGAGAAATCAAACCAAACTCTTTTTAACAGGCGTCCTCGTTCTGAGTATAGCTTTCGCTAACTTCTCCTGTGCTCAGGCCAGTCCGGATAAACTCAAATATGAACTCATGCCTCGCGAAGGGAATCCCCTCATCAGTTTCCGGATCCTTCTCAATATCGGTTCGGTCAACGACCCGGTGGGCAAAGAAGGCCTCTGTGCGCTGACTCTCAGCATGCTGGCGAGCGGCGGCAGCCAAAGCCTGACATACAAGGAAATCCAGAAGAAATTCTACCCGATGGCCACATACGTCGGCCTGAGCGTCGAGAAGGAAATGTCAGTTTTCACAGGAACCGTTCATGTGGACAACCTAGAAAAATACTACACGATATTCAAGGATATGCTTCTTGATCCCGGGTTCCGCGAAGATGATTTCTCTCGAATAAAAACCAACAGGCTGAATTTTCTAGAACGAACACTCGTCAGCAACATGGATGAACAGTTTGGCAAAGAAATCCTGAACTTGATGATGTACGAGGGACATCCCTACGGACATCATGAGGCTGGAACAGTGGAGACTCTTGAAAAGCTGTCTCTTGACGACATCAAAGCGTTCTACAAAGAAAATTTCCTCCAGGGCAACATCACAATCGGAATCATCGGGGGATATCCCTCTGACTTTCCGGATAAGGTCAAGGAAGATTTTTCAATTCTTCCGGAAGGGCATACCCCCCCAATCAGTCTGCCTGAACAACGGATGCCGCAGGGACTTGAAGTCGTTATCGCCGAGAAAAATACTCCGGCCACGGCTATGTCCATGGGATTCCCGGTCTCCCTTTCAAAGGCTGACGATGACTACTTCGCGCTCTGGATCGCCGTCTCACATTTCGGAGAACACAGGCAGCACCTTTCGCTCCTCTTCCAGAAAATCCGTGAAGAACGAGGACAGAACTATGGGGATTATGCCTATGCAGACCATTTCATCCAAGGACGGCGCAAGTTCCCAGCTCAGAATTACTGCCGCCAGCAGCAGTACTTCTCCATCTGGATCCGCCCGCTGAGGAATTCCAACCGCCACTTTGCCCTGCGTCAGGCGCTTTTAGAGCTCAAGAAACTCGTGGATGAAGGTATTCCCGAGGAAAGATTCGAGTTGACCCGGACCTACCTTCTCAATTACACACGACTCTATGCCCAGACTCTCGGCGAAATACTCGGCTGGAAGATGGACTCCAGGTACTACGGATACAAGGACTTCCTGGCCGAAGTCCAAAAGAGACTCACAAAAATCACACACGAAGATGTCAACCGCGCTATCAAGAAATACTTGAACTTTGAGAATATCTACATTGCTCTTATCACGCAGGATGCCGAATCCTTCAAGAATGATCTGGTGAACAACACTCCATCTCCCATCTCCTATGCCAATCCCAATATGCCGAAAGAAATCCTCGAGGAAGACAAGATCTATCAAGTCTTTCATCTGGATGTGAAACCAGAGAATGTGAGAATCGCTCAGGCAATATCTTTCTTCCAGAAAGCTGGAGTTCCCGAAAAATAGAGAATAATAATATTAGTATCTCTTAAAGAGGAGAGGTTCGATGAAACGCTTCCTGAAAACAGGGATTTTTCTATTCTTTTTCTGTCTTTCTCTCCAAATGATCACAGGTTATATTCCTGCAGAAAATCAGGACCTGCTGAGCCAACTGGGGCAGTATCAAAACTATAGATCCAAGCGCATCTCTTCCTACGACCGGACAGGAGGAAACAACGACAGGCTGTCCATAGAGCCGGGAAAAACCGCTGTTCTGGCAGAGATAGAAGGGCCGGCAGCCATCCACCACATATGGGTCACCATCTCCGCTGAGCCCTTTTACGGCCGGAAAATCATCCTGAGAATGTACTGGGACGGAGAAGGATCACCTTCTGTCGAAACCCCGATCGGAGATTTCTTTGGTGTGGGACACGGCCTGAACCGCAACTTCAGCTCGCTTCCCATAAACTGTTCCTCTAACGGACGAGCCCGAAACTGCTACTGGTACATGCCCTTCCAAAAATCTGCCCGGATCACAGCGACAAACGAAGGGACGCGAACAGTAGGGGCCTTCTATTATTATATCGATTACAGAGAGCTTCCAGAGCTCCCCACGGATACGCCCTGCTTCCATGCCCAGTACCGTCAGGAGATCCCCTGTCAACCAACGAAAAACTACCTCTTCCTCGATGCCGCCGGCCGCGGCCATTATGTGGGCTGCAACCTGAGCATCCTTCAGCGAGCCATGGGATGGTGGGGAGAAGGCGATGACATGATCTATGTGGACGGCGAGAAATCCCCCTCCCTCTACGGAACAGGATCGGAAGACTATTTTTCCGATGCCTGGGGGATGAGGGAGGACGAAAATCCGTTCTACGGGTGTCCCCTTCAGGAACCGGATTTTAAAACCGGTTCGAAAGCCACTGTTTACCGTTTTCATCTCCCCGATCCCATTCCGTTTAAAAAATCCATCCGTGTCACAATCGAGCACGGCCATGCCAATGACCGCTCTGACTATTTTTCTTCAGTGGCCTACTGGTACCAGAGTGAGCCTCATAAGACTTTCCCCCCTCTTCCTCCAATGGAAGACAGGCTTCCCTTTGCTCTGGAATCCCCACCCGGTTTCATTCTTCCTGAATGGGAGGAGATGAAGAGGGAGACAATACCGACATTCAGAGATAAACTCTCTGGAATGGAATTTAAGGCAGAAAACCTCTCGCAGCAACTCACCTCCTACTACAACCAGGCTGGAAACAGATATCCCGCTCTCATGACCGAACAAGCGCACAAGGGCACACAGACCGGTCTGACATTCTCTGTAGAATTCGGTGAACACTATAACCTTGAGCTTTATTTTCTCAGGGGACCATCGATGGGGAATTTCAAAATCTCCGGACTCAAGGGTGGAGAATACAGCCTGCCTCATGAATCTGAAACTTTCGAGGGTTACTCACCAGATAAAAAAATCGACAAGCTAACTTTGAACAATGTTCTTCTCCAATCCGGTGTGAACGAGGTCACCTTCCAGGTCACTGGCAAAGCCGCCAGCTCTGAGGGAATGGAACTGGCCTTTGTGGGCATGGCTCACTCTCCATCTTTACGCCGTTTTATCAAGGAGTGGAACCTCATCGGCCCCTTTGATGCTCCAGATATGACCTATCTGCAAACCGCCTATCCGCCGGAGAAAGAGATTGAGCTGAAGAAAAAATACAAAGGCAAAAATAATCAGATGCTCGAATGGAAAAGAATTCAGGCAGGAGAGTCGGGCTTCATTAACCTGCAAAGACTTTTCGAACCGAACGAACAGGCCATCGCTTACGGCCTGACGTATGTTTTCTCGCCTGAAGACCGGAAAGCGCAGCTGCTCATCGGAAGCGACGACGGTGTCCGCATCTGGTTAAACGACAGGCTCATCCACACCAATCCGGCTTACCGCGGCGCTTACCCTGATCAGGACACAATCCCTGTTGCACTGAAGAAAGGATGGAATAAACTCCTGGTCAAGGTTCTTCAGGGAGGAGGTGGATGGGGATTCTATGTGCGGTTTATCGATCCTGAAAGAGTCCTGCGCTCAAGCACTGAAATTTATGAATAAAACAGACAAGGAGTCCTTCAAGAAGTCCATAAGTCAACGTCTGAAAAATCCCAGTTTTATGCTGATTTCCGTCGAACCCCAAAAAACAAGAAAAATGGTCAGAGTCTGCCTTATAAATTCAACAGGACCGAGCTCATTCTTGAAAATAAGGCCCGTTCCCTTTTCCAAAGCCAGGCTGACACCATAATAGGAAATAAATGCAATGCCAACCCTTGCGATCCGCTGCCAAATATTACCCGAATCTTTAGGAATTCCCCGAAACCACAAGAGAATAAAGCCAAGATTTAGCCCGAAAAAGGTGGCAGTATCTTCAGGATCTATCGTTGGTACGAAAAGGAGCAGGAGGGGAACAATCAAAAAGTAAGTTAAGAACAGGATCGACTTTAAATCAAGTTGAACTTTTCCGAGTTTTTCAAAAAGAAAGAGCTTTAACTTCTCATTCCTAAAAACGAGATTGGTAAAGATCATAAGAACGAGAAACCCTAAAAGCATGCCACCCATAACATCAGCAAGAAAGTGCCTGCCGAGATACATCCTGGATAAAGGAATGAAAATAATCATTATCCCTGCGATGATCCAAATCCATATCTTTTTAAAAAACAAGGAAATGGAACCCCAAAAAGCGACAGCCATGCTGGCATGGCCAGACGGAAAGCCCCAGCTGTCGATTCTATTGACTCTTAAATAATCAACAACATTCTGAGGCAATCTGCCAAAAAAACTTTTTGCTCCCATATCTGTAAAAGGAGTCGGATTTGGAAAGTGTTCACCGAGAAGCCGGATGTTTGAGTCCACATTAGCGGGTCGGGGAAGCGAAAAAAGCTCTTTCAAAGAATTTGTGATGAAACCATTCCAGAGAATAAGATGAGCCAAAACACAACCCGCTCTAAAGCTCACACCGAAAAGGATGAGAAGTATTAGGGGAATGACAAATGAGCTCCGTCCTATCTCTGTGAAAAAAATAAAGATGGCTGTTAAAAAATCGGAAGCAAAAGACTGTAAAAAAAGTATGATTTCTGTCTGAAACACGACATGCCTCCCTTCACTCTGTATGTGTGTGAGAATTTGAATGCGAGATTTTTTCTTTCGTGATAATCATACGAAAATCCTTTAAAATCGTTCTCGATCAAATTTCTGTTTCTCTAATATCTTGATCCAGAACAACGGTCTCCACTTCTCCTCCGCAGTGTTTGATGATCAACTGTCTAAAATCATCCAGAATTTCAGTCACTTCTTGTTTCGTCACAGGGGGAAGCCCCTCAACGACCAGGGCAACCTCTCTGGTTTCTTCAGTCATTTTTGTCTTATCACACTCCCGCCAGTTCCACCGGCGGCACAGCACCTCCTTGTCATCCGCGTAAACGACTTCTCCCTCTTTTGCGGTTTCTATTTCATCAGAATTGAGGGCAGTAAAAGATTCATCTCCTCTGGCAAACCTCAAAATTATATCTCCATCCACTTTCGCAATATCATCTCCTCCTGCGGGAATCATGTGTTTGATTGAAATGTAATTATAAATATCGACAAGTTTATTGATAGGCCGCAAATCAACACCTTTCAGAATCATGCGGTAAAGGCTCTCCACCGAGCTCTTGTATTTCTTCGGTTTGGCGCCAAAGGCGGAATAGGCCTTTCTCCAGGATTCGATTTTGAATTCCTGAGAGAGGGTCTCAGTGTCGAAATTTTCTCTAATTTCTTTTTCTCTTTTTCGGATTAATTCAGAAACCTCATCGGCTGAGCCGGTGTTGTCAATCTGCCTGGCAATGATTACTCCCAGGTTTAACCCGGGAAACGTCTTGAAAATCTGACTGTCTACTCTTAATTTCATCACTCCGCTCCCTTCAATAAAAATAATGGCCGTTTCAAAGGACAGGCTTTAACGGATGGGAAGACAAAGGATCAGAACCAGAAACATACAATCCTGCGATGGCCGAGCGGGATCCCAACTGTGAAAGGTAAGAAATAAGGCGAAATCATTTCAGGACCTCAGCTGCCTTTGATGCGATCAGTTCCCAGGCCTCCCGGACATGGCGTTCTTGGGTGGTTCGTGCCGCAATGGCCATCCTCAGCACATATTTTCCTCTCAAGGACGTGTGCGTGAGAAAAACCTTTCCTGTCTGATTCAAGCTCTCCAGAAACTGTTTGTTCAGGTTGTCGAGAGCCTCTTCGCCACGCCCATCATTCAAGCGAAAGCAGACAAGGCTGAAATCCACTGGAGCCATGAGCTCGAAAGCGTCATGTTCCTCCACCCATTCCTTGAACAACTGGGCCAGACGGATATGCTCACCCACAATTTTTTGAAGGCCCTGCACTCCATAAGAGCGAATAACAAACCACAGCTTCAACGCTCTGAATCGTCTTCCCAGTGGAATTCCCCAATCCCGGAAATTCTTCACCTGGGCGTCAATCCCCGTTTTTAAATATTCAGGATGAATCTCGAATGTTCGGATCAGCGCTCCGGGATCTTTGACAAAGTAGGCCGAGCAATCGAAATTTGTCAGCATCCATTTATGAGGATTGAAAACGAAAGAATCGACGTTTTCAGCTCCTTCGATAATCCATCTCTTCTCCGGAAGAATAGCGGCTGTACCGGCATAAGCCGCGTCGACATGAAGCCAGAGGCCATGGCGGCGGCAGATCTCTCCGATGGGGACCAAAGGGTCCACGGCTGAAGAGGATGTAGTCCCGAGAGTGGCAACGACACACGCCGGTTGAAGGCCTTTTTTCTTGTCCTCCTTAATCGCATCTTCAAGCGCGGCAGGGATCATGGCAAAGGACTCATCCGTCGGAATAGATTGCAGGTTTTCTCTTCCGTAACCCGCTATTTTCACCCCTTTCTCGATGCTGGAATGCGTCTCTTCCGAGGCATAGACCACTAAGGGTTTTTTTAATCCTTCCCGGTTAGCCTCAAAATTCGTCGCCTTTTCTCGAGCAGTGAGGAGGGCAACCAGAGTCGCTGTTGATGCCGTGTCCTGGATAACTCCTGCCATTCCTTCCGGAAGTCCGAGCATTTGACGCAGCCATTCCAGGACAACTTCCTCAAGCTCTGCCGCGGCAGGAGAAGTCTGCCAGATCATGCACTGGGCACCGATGCCGGCGGTGAGCAACTCTGCCAGGATGGAAGGGGGACTGTTGTTCGCCGGAAAGTAGGCAAACCAGGAAGGGTGCTGCCAGTGGGTAATCCCGGGGAGTATAATCTTTTTAAAGTCATGGAAAATCCTTTCCATCGCTTCCCCTTGATTCGGAGGTCCTTGAGGAAGCTTGCCCCGAATATCGCCCGGCTGAACTTGAGAGCGAACAGGAAAATTCTCCAGGTCACTCAAATAATCAGAGACCCAGTCAACGAACTTATAACCAAATTTTCTGAATAATTTCTTGTCCTCTTCCATGACCGTACTCCTTTGCAACGGGGAAAAGATTTCCTTTTAATCATCCTCTCCCGTATGGAGTCATTCTAAAAAATATGAACTGAATAGTCAAAAAATACTCAGGAAAAACGCCTGCATTTTCATTCCTTTGAAGAAACAGCCAAAAAAGCCCATTTTTACGCGAAAAACGTGTTAAAACTAGGTCAAAACAGTCAATAATTTAAAATTTAAAAAAATTTGTTGAAATTTGAAAATAATTTATGATATAATGGTTGAGTAGTACTAATAAAAAGGGGGAAACAAAAAATCAAACACTTCGATTTCCCTCTTCTCTCCACTCAAAAATTCCGCTAAACTCCCTCTTTCGCCAAGAAAGCTTCTTCATAAATCCCTTCTTATGAATCAAATCAACCTCTCCAACGAGAAATCTGACCTTATCAAGCAGTCAAATTCTTGAAGAAAAACCCACCATCAAATAAACCCATATTCCCCATACTAAATACAAAAAACACTTAATAAAATCACCCTATGTTGTTATTATATAATAAGATAGATGTTAATCAAGACACAAAAAAATAGTCGATATCAAAGAAAATGGTAACGTATTGATTCCAAAATTGCTTGGGAACTGCTTTATCATGCAAAACAGAAGGTTAAGACTGGATTATAAAGCAATGTAATCTTGGCTATTCTCTGTCACAAAGTTGATATGGTGAATATTAATTTCTGTTCAGGTACGGACATTAACTGTTAATAAATGATACATGTATGTTTCATAAGTGTCAGAAAACCCCAAGAAGATGAAATTGGCATGTTATTTGCTTTAATATAATCCTAATCCTATTACGTTTTTCATCATAAGACAGGCTTTTTCAGATTGAATGGAAAAGGGTATGTAGAGAAATCAAAATGAAAAGATTAAATCTCATTATTCCTATTGCTCTTCTTATGAGCATTTATTGTCTTGGACAGAATGAAGTATCACTCAGAAAAGAGTTGGATATCCTTAAACCTTTTGTAGGAAAAACATGGGTTAGTGAGTCGACAGATCCTTCAGGGCAAATGACACTACACTTTTTACTTCGATTCGAACCTATGCATGATGGAAAAATTCTTAAATTTTATGGAGAATGCAAAGAATTAAATAGTCGAACAGATGGATATTATTATTACGATCCGGATAAGAAGGCAATTGCATATCTTTGGTTGACCAGCAACGGTAATATTACAGTTGGAAATGTGAAAGAGGAGGATGGCAAGATCTTAGCTTATGGGTATGGCATTTTTCCAAATCGTAAATTGGAATTCAGAAATACATATGAATTTAACTCTGATGGAAAACTGCATGACAAGTTTTTTAGGTTTGATGATGGGGAATGGAAGGCGGGACATTCAAGGGTCTATACAGCTAAATGATAAAAAATAATAAATTGGAAAAAAATGAATCATAAATCTTGCAACTTTTTATAGACTTTTTGCGTATTTATATATGGAGCACAAAGATGAGCCGAAACAAAGCGCAAGGCAACATTAAAACCCTCCTTTTTACCCCTCCTTTTTACTGGGAGTTTCGAATAAATCCCCTTATCTATTGATTTATCCCCTTCAGCAGGCTGCCATTTTTTTTCAAAAAAATGGCAGCCTCGCCCCTCCTCTTCGAATTCTTAATCCCGCACATTTCTGTTTCTCAATCTGGAGCGTATCCATCCCCATAGACCTTAAATTATGAAAAAATTGGGGGAGCTCCAGAAGAGAAATCGCTTGACAAGCAAGAGCTCATGTCCTTAAATGAGGAAGCAGAGTTTGATTTTCTTTGACAATCGAGTTTCAGGTTTGAAGGAAAGGGAAGTCCGTGAGATGCGGACACAGCCCCCGCTACTGTAATCGGGTACGAATTCCAGATCATGCCACTGTCCTTTTTGAAGGACGGGAAGGCCTGGAATAAGGTTGATCCGAGAGTCAGGAAACCTCCTTTAAACACGTGAAACCCATCTTCGGGTGGAAGGTCGGGTTACTTTTTTTTGCTCACTTCCCTTGAAGATTCAGAAGCAGCAGAAGTCTAATATCTGGCGTCAGGCATGAAGAGGCGGGGGCAGAAAAGACACAGGAGATAAGAAGATGACAAAAAAAGCTCCTTGCATGGCCCTCGCCTTGGCGTTCCTCTTCTCCCCTCTTTTCTCGCAAGAAAACAGCGAAAAGAAAAAGCAGATCCCTCCTCTTCAGCACAAGATAGTCGTTACAGCCACACGAATCGAAACCCCGGCGCAAGAGATTGCCAGCTCTGTGACCGTGATTTCAGGAGAGGAACTGGAACAGATGAAAAAAACCACGGTCCTCGAAGCCCTCGAGGAGATTCTGGGACTGACCATTATTCAAAACGGTCCAGCCGGAGGCGCAGCCTCAACTTTTATTCGTGGAGCGAATTCGGAACACACTCTGTTCCTGATGGACGGAGTCGAGTTGAACGATCCCATCTCTCCAGCACGCTCATTCGACCTCGCCCATTTCCTGCTGGACAGCATAGAACGCATCGAGATTCTCCGTGGTCCGCAGAGCACTCTTTACGGTTCGGACGCATTGAGTGGAGTGGTGAATATCATCACTAAAAAAGGCCAGGGTGATCCCAAGCTCTCCTTATCCAGCGCGGGCGGCTCTTACGGGACATTCATCAACACTGCAGGATTGAACGGAAGCACAGAAAAAATCCATTATTCGTTCGGAGTCAATTATTTTCAGAGCTCTGGATTCTCATCAGCCAGCTCAGAATATGAAGGCAACGTAGAAAAGGATGGCTACCGAAATCTCTCTTTATCCGGAAGATTCGGCTACCGTCTCAATAATAACCTCGAATTTGACTTCATCCTGCGGACTGTGAAGACTCGGATCGATGTTGACAATTTCGGAGGAGATTATGGGGATGATCCGAATAATGTGCAAAAAAACAATGCTTTCTTCCTCAAAGGTGAACTCCGCACCCTTCTCATGGGCAACCGCTGGGAACAAAAATTGGGCTTCTCTCTCGTGAATAACGACCGAACATACGAAAACCCGACAGACTCTACCCATCCCAACGATTCTGAAGAGGGCTTTTTTAAAAGCACACTGTTTAAGATCGACTGGCAGAACAACTTCTTCCTTCATGAAACGAACACACTGACTTGCGGTATCGACCACCAGCAGGAACGAGGAGAATCAGAGTATTATTCTGACGGAATCTGGGGCCCTTATTCAAGTATCTTTCCCCTGCAGCATGCCCACACCACAGGATTCTATATTCAGGACAAGATCAAGCTCGGCTCAAAATTTTTCTCCACGGCAGGAATTCGTCTGGATAATCACACTCAGTTTGGAACGTCCACTACTTTTCGCCTCGCACCCGCCTATCTCATCAAAGCAACCCAAACCAAATTGAAAGCCACCCTCGGCACCGCTTTCAAATCCCCCTCCCTCTACCAGCTTTATGCTCCAGCGACCTTTATGGGGCCCATCGGGAATGAAAGCTTGAAACCAGAAAGATCCACAGGCTGGGATATCGGGATTGAACAGTATTTTCTGGAAGGGCAAATTCTAGTGAGTGCCACGTACTTTAGGAATGACTACACAAACCTCATCCAGTTTGATTCCCTTCAAGGTTACACAAACGTGGGAGACGCTGAATCCAAGGGAATAGAGCTCTTCACCCAGGTCCATTCTCGATCAGGATTAATCCTGAATGTCTCTTACACTCGAGCCGAAGCCAGAGACTTGGACGCGAATAATTATCTTCTCCGCAGATCAAAGGATAAATTTTCCGCATCCATCCTCTATCCCTTCCTGAAAAAGGGGAATATCCGTCTTTCTTTGATCCACATCGGAAAAAGAGAAGACCTGGATTTCTCCACCTGGCCGGCAATCCGGGTCACACTCCCTGATTACACTCTGCTCAACTCAGTCATCTCGTGTGACCTGACCCGGCAAATCCAAATCTTTTTGAGGATTGACAACCTCTTAAATGAAAAATACGAGATGATCAAGGGCTACGGAACGCCTGGCCGCTCTGCCTATCTCGGATTGAATATATCCCTTTGAAGATTAGAATTCTACTCCGAGCAAGTTGACATTTTTTTCTCTTTTTATTATATTTTCAAAAAAGGGTGTAATATAAATAGTACTTTATAGATGAGCGTAAAAAAGATAAAGCTTCTTAACCTTTCCTTCCTCCTCATTTTCCTCTTTGCCACTCTATTCATCAACTTTTTCCACACTGACAAAACTGTCCTGAGTAAAGACAATTGTCCGGCATGTAATTTCCTACATTCAGCGCTGGCCACAAGCCAAATCCACTTCTTCCAAATGCCTCAGCTTTATCCTCTCGAATCCCTGAAAACCTTTTACTCTTTTAGTTACTCAAAAATATCTTCCTTAAATCCCACCTCTCGTTCTCCCCCTCAGATTTAATCCTCCATCAAGCATCCGAAGTAAATCTGTTCTCATCAAACTGCTCAATCAACCGTAAATTGATTGCTCGAGCAACAGAGAGATTTAGAAAAAGGGGGAAAAATGAGAAAAAAACCTTTACTTTTATATATGCTTTTCATCATTCTTGTACTCAACCAATCCATCAACGCCCAGCAATCCCATCAAAATCGTCAGCAACATCGCAAGGGGCAAGTCAGTCAGCTCTTTATTCGAGGAACTGTGAAAGATTGGGAACACAATCCGGTCAATAAAGCTTTTGTTTTGATTCCTGAATTGAGCCAATCTGCTGAAACAGACGAATCAGGAAAATTTGAAATAAGACAAGTTCCTCCGGGAACCTATCATCTGGAAGTATACGCCGAAGGATATCTGGATTACCGCTCTGATCCATTTGCACTCCAACAGAATAAACTGAATTACGAAATCGTCTTAATAAAAAAATTAACCAGAGAAATCGTGGTCACAGCCACTCGCACACCAAAGCTTTATGATGAGACCCCTGTGAAGACTGAGGTTATAACCAGAGAAGAAATCGAAAAAAAGGAAGCCACCAATTTAGCCGAGACTCTCTGCCAGACAACTGGAGTCAGAGTTGAGAATAACTGTCAAAACTGCAATTTCACTCAAGTTCGGATCAACGGGATGGAAGGAATTTATACCCAGATTCTTATAGACAGCTCCCCTGTAGTCAGTGCTATGACAGGTGTCTATGGCTTGGAACAAATTCCTGCGGAAATGCTCAACAGCATAGAAATCGTCAAAGGAGGAGGGTCCTCTCTTTATGGCGGTAATGCGGTCGCTGGAGTGATAAATGTGTTGACGAGAGAACCTCAAGAAAACAAAACGACCTTAAAGCTCCATCAAGAGGCGATCTCTGGGAAGCCGTTCACCAACTTAGGCTTTCATTCCAGCCTCGTTTCTAAAGACCTGAACACAAAGGCCTATTTATTCGCAAACTATCAAAAAAGAGAGCCGGTGGATTTAAACAAAGACAGCTTTTCCGAACTGGGAACCATATCCAATACCTCCTTTGGGATCAATTTCTACAACTATTTTTCTAAGCTCGACGCCAACCTCAAATTGGGCTTCTTCAGAATTTTTGAAGAGCGAAGAGGGGGAGATCTCATTGACAAGCCTCCTCACGAAGCCAATACAGCCGAATGGGCTAAAACAGACCAGGTAGGATTTTCATCCGAATTGAATCATTTTCTCTCAGAGAAGGTGCATTACAACCTTTCTTTTTCACTCATAGATGCGAAAAGAAACACCTATTATGGAAGCCATCAGGATCCAAATGCCTACGGAAACACAAAAAATCCCCTGATGTTCTTCAACGGCCAGCTCAACTACCAACTGGGAAGCCACGTCTTTTCTCTTGGGGCTCAGTACAAACGAGACAAAATCAAAGATGAAGCGATTGGATACAACAGAACAATTGAAGATGTCTATCATGAGAGCGGATATTTCATCCAGGATGACTTCAAAATTAGCAAGAATTTCTCCTTCTTAACGGGTGTCAGGCTGAATAAGCATTCGGCCATAGACAATATTATCGTTACTCCCCGATTTAGCATTCTTGTCAAAATCACAAGAGAGCTGAGCTCGAGAACCTCATTTTCAACCGGGTTTAGAGCACCTCAGGTCTTTGATGAAGATTTGCACATCACTCAAGTCGGCGGGGAAGGAATGATGGTCGTCAACTCACCAAATCTAAAAGAGGAAAAATCGTACAGCATCAGCAGCGGTCTTGACTACGGCAAACAAATTAAGAGAAGCCTTATTCAATTCAGCCTGGAAGCCTTTTATACAAAATTGTCTGACACCTTTGTCCTTCACGAGATAAGCCGAATTGAAAATGCCAGAATTTTGGAAAGAATAAACGGTTCCGGTTCAAGAGTTTACGGATTCTCATTTGAATTTGGCGCGGTTTTAGGGCCCAAATTTTCTTTGACTTCAGGTTGGACCTTCCAGCGAAGTGAGCTCGAGGAGTCAGAACCGGGTTTCAACGCCTCAGAATTTTTCAGAACACCCAACTTCTATGGTTTTGCCAACATGAGTTACGATAATCACCGACTCATCAACGCTGAACTTTCCTTGGAATACACGGGAGAAATGAAAGTCCCCCATTACTCAGGATACATCCTGAATGACATATTAGAAACGACTGATCCTTTCTGGGTTCTGAATGTAAAACTCCGTAAGCCTATAAACATCACTGAAGACTGCCTCATTAGCGCTTTTCTTGGTGTCCACAATCTGCTCAATTCTTATCAGAAAGATCTGGATAAAGGGATGGACAGGGATTCAGGTTACGTCTATGGCCCAGCCAAACCTCGATCTTTTCTTGCAGGCTTGGAATTTTCGTTTTAAAAGGAGATGGTATCACAAATAGCAAGTAATTTATAAAAAACACCTTATATCCTGCACTCTATTCTCTTTCTTTTTTCTCCTGATTAAAATCCGCAAAAATTTTATTAGTTGACTTTTTTATGCCTTTTCTCCTATATTTTCCCTAGATGATCAAAAAATACGAAAAGCTATTCAATGTGGCTTTTCTTCTCGCCTTCCTGTTTGTCTCTCTTCTGGTAAATTTTTCTCATTGTGAAAAAAAAGTTCATTCTTCTTATTTTTGCCCGGCCTGCCATTTCCAGAGTTCGGCTCTCGCCACCGGCCAGATTAATTTCTTCATGCTCCCTCCGCTTTCTACGCTGGGAACACTGAACTCTTTCGAACCTTTCCAGTATAAACATATATTCTTTATCCACCCCAATTCTCGGTCCCCTCCTCTCATCTAAGCTTTCTCACCTTAAATCGCTTCTTAATCTTCACGTTTTTCGATTTACGTCTACGAGGAGGTTGGATGATGAGAAGAAAATTACTCATACTACTTATACCGATTCTGTTTATCGGCGGCTCACTCTGGTCTCAGGAAGAGGAAAACAATGACCTCACTTTAGAACGGTGCATCAACATCGCTATTTCACAAAATCCACTCGTTTTATCCGCTCTTCAACAATACCAGGCATCCCTGGCCCGGATAAAGCAAGCCAAAGCCTTTCCTCAGCCTTCCTTAGACTATGACTCGGATCTCCAGCCCAAATTCTTCGATTTCAAGAATCAAGCCGAAACCTATTTCGGAGGGAGCTGGAGCCTCGAATTTCCCGGCAAAAGGTCTGTGAGAGGAAAAATCGCCACCAGGGAATCAGACGAACTCATGCAGGAAATCGAGCTCCTTAAACTGGATGTTGTCTTCCAGGTAAAACAATCCTTCTACAGTCTGCTTCTTACCCAGGAAAAACTAAAGTATGCCGAACAGGATTTGGAGCTGGCTCAGGATTTCCTGAGCAAGGCGGAAGTGAAATTCAGCGCAGGAGATATAGCCAAGGTAGAAGCCCTAAGAGCCCGCGTGGAAGCCGCGAAGGCGGCCAATGAAGTCAGAGTCGCCACGAATGATGTCCGACTGGCCAAAGCCATGTTGAATTTTCTTCTGGCAAGAAAAAAATACTCTCCCTTGGAAATCAAAGGAGAACTCAAAAGAGCATCCATTAGGCTCGACCTGGAGAAGCTGATCCAGAGAGCTCTGGCTTTTCGTCCAGAAATCAAAAGAATAAACCTTTCTCTCCAACGGGAGTCGCTCCAGAAAAAACAGGGCTATTTAAGCTATCTCCCGGATATTGATGTCGGCGTTTCCCAGCACTGGATAGAGGGTGAGGGAAAGACCTGGGATGTCACTTTTTCTCTTCCCATCCCTCTCTTTTTCTGGCAGCCGAAAAAAGGCGAAATCGCCGAAGCCCAAGCCAACATCAATGCCTTGAGAAAGGAAGAGGAGCACTTAAAAAACGCCATCACTCTCGAAGTGGAAGAATCATACATGAATGCGCTCACAGCCGCCAACCAGATTCAGCTCTTCGAAGAAGAGATGCTCACTCAGGCCGAAGAAGTCTACAACATGTTCCTCTTCAGTTTCCAGGAAGGGGAGATCGGCGGCATAGAACTCATCGAAGCGCGCAGAACGCTCTTAGAAACGAGAAAATCTTATGCTGATGCCCTCTTTAATTATGATACAGCTCTGGCTGCTCTGGAGAAATCCGTAGGCAGCCAAAGTCTTGAAGGAGAAAAACAATGAGAGACAAGTTTATCCATATTTTCCTGATTATTTTCTTGCTCGGACTGGGAATCTCCTGTAGTAGAAATCACAGTAGTAAAGAGACAGAAGGGACACAGGAACAATCCTCCGTGACTCAAGAATCAGACCGAGGGTCTGGCAGAGGAAGAGGGATGAAACAGAAGGCGGTCGGAAGAGGATTTGGCCAAAGAGCGCTTGGCAAAAGGGCAGGAAGAGGATGGGGACCGGACGAGGTTGTTGTGCTGTCTAAGGCAGAAATGGAAATGATCGAGATCCAGACAGAAAAAGCGACGTTCCAATCCATGCGGTCGCACCTGACAGCCATGGGAAAAGTCCTGGCTCATCCCATGAGAAAAGCCATCGTCAGCTACGCCTTTCCGGCAAGAATCTCTCAGATCCATGTGCGGATAGGCGACTGGGTGAAAAAGAACCAAACACTCGTCACTCTCCAGAGCGAAGAAGTCGGAACAGCCAAGTCCGATTTCTACAAAGCAATGGCTGATCACGAATTGGCCAAGATAAATTTTGAGAGAGAGAAAAGGCTCTTCGACCGTGGAGTCGGAGCCAAGAAGAATTATATAACTGCAGAGGCTGGACTCAAAGTCGCTGAAGCCAGTTTGACTGCCGCTCATAAAAAACTCCATGTTTTGGGATTCACCGAGGAACAAGTCAAAGCAATATCCGAGACTCATCAGATCAATCCCATCATCGCTCTTTATGCCCCGATCAGTGGAAAAATTATCGAAAACAATGCGATTCTGGGGGCGATGATCGATCAGGGCACAGAAATTTTAACCATAATGGACCCCACTCTTCTCTGCATCGATGCTGAAATCTACGAAAAGGATGTGGCCAAAGTCAGGATCGGACAGGATGTAGAAATCTCTGTTCCCGCTTATCCGGGAGAATCCTTCATGGGAAAAATCCGCTTTATCAGCGACGTTCTCAATGAAGAGACGCGAACCATCACCGTGCGCACCGAAGTGGAAAACAAGGAGTATAAGCTCAAGCCAGGCATGTTCGCCGATATAAAGATATACCTCAATCATCAGACTGCGGTTTTAGTCGTATCCGAAGAAGCCCTTCTGGATGAAAAAGATGAAAAGCTCGTTTTTCTAAAAAAAGACGGTAAATACCTGCCGGTCATCGTCGAAATCGGGATCAAAGAAGGTGGCTACGTGGAAATCTTAAACGGCATCCTGGAAGGGGACGAAGTGGTCACCAAAGGAAACTACCAGCTCAAATCAAAGTTGTACGATGAGATCCTGAAGAAAGCCGGGATACATTGATTGTCAATGAAACCGATAAAAAGCATTCGACTGATTAAAAAGAATATACGGAGAAATCGAGATGATAGATAAAATCATTGACTATGCCCTGAAACACAGGTTGCTGACTGTACTCTTGATCATTCTTGTGTCCATCTGGGGCGTGATCGCTTACGTCCGGATGCCCAAAGACATCTATCCTGACCTCAATGCCCCTCTGGTCAAGATCATTACCGAGAATGAAGGCATGGCTGCAGAAGACGTGGAGAGGCTTATCTCCTTCCCGCTGGAAAGTCTTCTCAACGGAGCTCCGCTCGTCACCCGAGTCAGGTCAGAATCAACCACTGGAGATTCGGTTGTCACTGTGGAATTCGACTGGGGAACTGATATTTATTTGGCCCGTCAGATTGTCTCCTCAAAGCTCGAGCTCATCGCCGGACGACTCCCCCTTGGTACCTCCAGGCCTATTCTGGGACCGGTGTCCTCCAGGATGGGAGAGATTTTCGAGTTCGCGGTCACCGGTGAGGAGGCAAGCCCCATGGAGCTGCGCTCAATAGCCGACTGGACGATTCGCTACAGGCTGCAGGGCGTATCCGGAGTCTCATTCGTCATCAACCTGGGCGGATTTATCAAACAATTCCAGGTCTATCTCAAACCTGAGATGCTCCACCACTACGACATCACCATCAACGAAGTCAGACAAGCCATTGAAAACAGCAACCGGAATTTCTCCGGGGGTATCATCATCAAGGGCGCCCAGGAAACACTGATCAAGGGATTGGGACGGCTCGAAACGCTAGATCACATCAAGAACATCGTCATCACCTCCCGCGAAAACGTCCCTGTTTATGTCAAAGATATCGCGGAGGTGAAGATCGGAGGAAAGTTCAGGAGAGACGCGGGCAGTCATAACGCCGAGGAAGCGGTTTATGTCACAGTTGAAAAACAATACGGAGGGGACACGCTGACAGCCATCAGAAACATTAAAGACGCCCTGGCTCGGATTGCTAGAGACATCCCCGAAAACATAAAAATCAAGCCATTTTATGACCAGTCAAAACTCATACTGAAATCCATAAGCCATGTCGAGGTGTCTATTC
>Ga0180437_10001020_pt1 | contig 49699 bp, 24 predicted proteins | sample SS_ome_4_FD_132410 | JGI IMG/M metagenome (GOLD analysis project Ga0180437, IMG submission 132410) | Hypersaline lake sediment archaeal communities from the Salton Sea, California, USA - SS_3_D_1 metaG | ecosystem: Environmental > Aquatic > Non-marine Saline and Alkaline > Hypersaline >... | reverse complement strand
CGCAGCCGCAGCAGTTCGACCTCGCCGACGCGACCCTTCGATTCGCAGGCTCGGCCGACCAGGACGGCCCGCAGATGCTCGAGGCAGCCGGGCTCGACCTCGGCGCGATCGCCGACGGCTGGGTCGACAACTACGAGCTCGGCTCGCTCGTCATCGAGCCCGGCGCGGTGGTGAAGCTGACCGACCACTTCGCCAACCACGGCGGCGCGCCCGGCGGCGAGGCCGTCTACGTCGACGATTTTCTCCTGCCCGGCCCCGACGCCGGCTCGTCCCACGGGGAGGGCTGGATCGACACCAACGGCATTGCCCTGTATTACCGCAACGGCGGCGAGCCGAAGCGCTTGGTCTACGGAGACACGAACCTCGACGGCGACCTGGACGTTGACGACTATCTCGCGTTGAAGCGCGGCTTCGGCACGCAGAGCGGGGCGATATGGTCCGGCGCCGACACCGACGGCGACGGCGACGTGGACTTCAGCGACTACGCGACGATGCGCGACGGCTTCGGCCGGCCCGCGACGACGCCGCCGGCCCTGCCCGAGCCGGGCACACTAACGCTCTTCGCCGCCGCGGCCCTGCTGCTCTTGAGGCGCGCCCGCGCCGGCCGGCCCCCCGCCTCCCGGGCGGCAGCATCCGCCACAGCGCAGCCGGGGGGCAACGGCCGCCTGATCGCCTGAGGACTCCTCGGCGCGGCGGCCCTGGCGTTTGACATCCGTCTGTGCTATAGGAGATGGAGGCCACTCCGCCTGTTGCGGCGCGGCGGGCAAGAGTTCGGCAACAGGGGTCCATCATGGCCAAGGCCGCAAGTCCTGTGCAGATCAGACGCTGGCTGGGCGAGCTAAGCGGGTCGGACTACGCCGGTGCTGCGGACGATCTGGCAGATGTCCGGAGCGAGTACCGCAGACTCGATCGCGCAGCGCAGTCGGCGTTCAGCGCAGTGTCGGCTGGAGGCGGCGGGCCGCGTTTCCCGCAGAACGCCCCGGCGTTCACCAGCCGCGAGCCGGCCGGGCGATCGGCGTTCATCTACTTCGACATCAGTTCGTCCGGTGAGGTCCTGGACTACGTCGTGCGGGTCAGGAACGAGGTCGCCCGATCTCTGGGCGCCCCCCAGAGCGCCGACGTTCGCTTCTCGGGGCCCGGTGTTCAGCACGTGACGGCCTTCTCCGGCTTGGTCGGCACGGACGGCAGGGCCGGTCGATCCCTCGTCAGACGAGTCAAGGAAGCCTACCAGGCAGAGATCAGGCGGATGCGGGCGTTTGGCATCTTGATCCTCGGCCCGCACCTGCTGGCCACCGGCGGGGTCGTGCTGGAAGGGGCGGTCTACTCCCCGTCGTTCTACGGGCTTCGGGGCTTCGCCCTCCGGGCCGGGGCATGTGTCAAGGACGCCACGGCGCCCAGGGTGCCCGGTATCATCCACTCGACCGTCGCGTACGTGGTGGACGGCGATCCGAGGAAACTGGATCTGCTGCGCAAGCGGCTTGGGAAGATGCGCGCGGAACCGGCCGGGATCCTCGTCAGAATCCGAGAGGCCAGGATCAGCGCCACCTTGAACAGCCGGCTGGTCGGCAAGGCGGCGAGGGTGCCGCTCGCCGGGCTGCCCCCCAGCAGACCCACCGACGCGAAGGCCCAAAGGCTCCTGAGCCGTCTGTTGGGCGCCGCCCGCGCGTGGCGGCGGAGTCCACTGTTGAAAAGCCAGGTTCGAGAAGAGGCCTTCTACTGGGCCGAGGCCGCCACCACCGCCGGCATCGAGCGGCTGGCCTGCGGCATCCTCGGCGTGTGATCGAGCGCAGACCAGCGGCGACCGCTTTGCACGGCGGACCGCCCGCGGTAGACTCGGGCAGGCCGGCGGCGAGGCCGGCCCGGGCTCTGACGTCTGGTGGGAGGACGGCAATGGAACAGAAGAGAACGAACGGGCAGGCCCGGCGCCTCCGGGCGGTGACGACGGGCTTGCTGCTCACGGCCGCCATCGGCGCGATGCTGTGTTCGTGCGGGGGTGAGAGCCGGCCGACCACCTCGCCGGCGGCGGCCCAGCCGACGACCGCCCGGGCCGAGCCGCTCGGGGTCGAGTGGCGGGCGCTGTTTGACGGCAAGACGCTGGCCGGCTGGAAGGTGCCCGACTTCGACGGGGCGGGCAAGGTGTACGTCAAAGACGGCGCGGTGCACATGACCGCCGGGGAGGGCTGCACGGGCTTCACCTATACCGGCCCCGTGCCGCGCGAGGAGTACGAGGTCGAGCTGGAGGGCATGCGCGTCAAGGGCGAGGACTTCTTCTGCGGGCTGACCTTCCCGGTGGGCAAGGACCCGATGACGCTGGTCTGTAGCGGGTGGGGCGGCAACGTGACGGGGCTGTCGTCGCTGGAGGGCATGGACGCGGCCAACAACGAGACCGGCACGTTCCTCGAGTACGAGAACAACCGCTGGTACAAGATCCGCGTGCGGGTGACCACGAAGATGATCCGCGCCTACCGCGACGACAAGGAGATCATCACGCTCGAGCGCGAAGGCCGGAAGATCGGCATCCGCTACGAGGTCGAGCCCTCCCTGCCGCTGGGGATCACGACGTGGCAGACGCACGGGGCGGCGCGAAACATCCGAATCCGCCTGTTGGCGATCTGGGAGGAGTGAGCCCAGAGAAGCCGGCGGGAGTCGTTTCTCGTGAAGACGGCTATGGCCAGCCGCCCAGTTCGGGCGAGTCTCCGAGCCACACAGGGGGGGCGGATTCCGCGACGGCTCGTGCTTCGCAGCGACTCGTGCTTCGCAGCGAAACGCCGCCTCGCAGAGCAGCAATGGGCCCCATCGGTCTTTCCCGACCCAGGGCGAAGGCCGCCGGGCGCCACGGCCGCGGCGTTCAGCGGCCGTGCTCTTCCGGTCCTCGAAGACACGGCCGCACACTCCGCGACCGTGGCACGCGGCAACGGTCGCGCCGTTTCGTCAGAAACCGCGTCACGCGCGCGGGACGGGCGGTGGGGCGTTCTGCCCGGCGGTTCCTGCGCGGACGGCTCGGCCGACGACCACCGCGGCGGCAACGATGCCCAGCCCGATCGCCGTCGCCCAGTTCGGCTGGGCGACGGTCACGCCGGCAAGCAGGACGGTCGCCCAGGGTCCGACCGGCGCATCGCATCCGGCGGCGGCCACGGCGATCAGCAGCATCACCAGGGCCGCCACGGCCGTCAGCCCGCCCGCGAACAGCCGCAACAGCGGCATGCCCGTCTGCATGTAGCCTGCCACATCACGCTCCTCGGCCACGATCATGCAGGCGATCAGGTAAGCCAGCAGCGCCGAGCCGCCGACGATCAGCAAGACCCACCAGGGCGGCATCGTCTTCGACGGTTGCGGTCCGTTCATCTGTCGTCTCTCCAAGGGATCTGTCTCAGCGATCGCCGCATACTCTACGCCCCCGCGATCGGGGCCGCCAGCGCCTTGTCGGTGCCCGGCCCGGCCGCGCCCGACGGAGAAAACCTGCGACGCGCCCTTGACTTCCGTCGCCGGTGTGCAACAATAGGTGAGGAAAGGCAGCTTCAGTTCTCGCCCCTGCGGAAAGGTACGGTGGCGTGATGGCGTGGTATCGAGAAAACAGCTAACCCGACGCGATCCTACCACAGCCGCGCTATGCGCTGAAGGCTGTGGGCAGGACGCAGGCGGGTCTGCTGCGCCAGATCGCCCCGTGGTCGACTGAGGCACCTTCCGAATCCGAAGCTGCATTCTCGAGGCCACGATCCCGCGTGGCCTTTTTGTGTCTCCCCCCCTCGCGTCCTGTCGAAGCGGACAGGTTATGCCCACTGTTTGGGGACTCGTCATGAACGCACTATTGGGAAAGATCACGAAAGTAAGGAAGCTCGCCGGCAGGAAGACGACGCCCGACGGGCTGAGGCGGCTGGAAGTGTCCTTCAAGCCCGTCTGCGTCATGCCCTCGCGGCTGAAGGCGCCGGCCTGGCTGAAGGACGAGCAGTTGAAGGTAACGCATGAGGTGGCCGACGCGCGCGAGGTCGGCGGCGTCGGCGACAGCATCGTCCTGACGCCGGGCGAGTCGGCGAGGTGGCTGCGGCCGCTTGCCGTCGACCCGCCGGTCGCGCGCGGTGCCGTGCCCTCGCGCATCCGCCTGACGCTCCGCTGGTGGAAGAAAGGCCGCCCGGGCGAGTACACGGTCCGCGCCGCCGGGCGGAGGCGGACGGGGCGGTTCGTCCGGCGCGGCGGGGTGTACACGGCGACGGTGGCGCCGCGCGAGCTGCTGGGGCCCGCCGCGGCCCCGCCGGCGGATCTGGAGGTGACGGTCAAGGGCTTCGACGGGCTGACCGTCGGCTGCGCCGTCCTGCCCGGGGCCGGTCCCGGCCACTACCGGCTGCGGACGGCGGGGGGGCCGCGAGACCGCCTCGAGAGCCACTGGTACTCGCTGGACGTCTGCGCCACCCGCGGCGGGGGGGGGATCTGCCGGCTGGTGGAGACCGCCCGCGACACGGACCACTTCCGCCGCGACGAGGAGCTGATCGGCGGGGTGTTCGACTACGGTGGGCACGTGGACGTCGTCGAGCTCGGCTGGCGCGACCGGCTGCGGGACGTGTCGGTCAGCAGCGCGACGGGGCAGCGTGAGGCGGAGGCGACACGGCTGTGCCTGGCCGGTCCGATCGACGAGCCGGCCGGCATCCACACGACGGTCGATTACACGCTGTTCGACGACCTGCCGCTTCTGCTGCTCCACCGCCGCGTGCTGCGGGGGAAGGCGAAGAAGAAGGACGAGAAACCCGACGACCGCCGGCCGAAAGAACCCGTCGAGAAGATGACGCGCGTTCGCCTCGGCTTCCGCGCCGCCTACCTCGTCGAGGCCAACGGCCGATGGGGCAGCCGCATCCTGTCGGCCGATGGCGACCGGCTCGCGGCGGTCCGCCACGCGCAGATCCACGCCTGGTTCTGGAACCGTTGGCGGCTGACCGACGGCTGGGCGGTGATGGAGCACCCGGGGCGGCGGGAGTGCATGCTCTACGTCACCGACGCGGCCAGCCCGCCCGTGCTGGGCGCCTGGCGGGGTCGGCAGGTGGTGACGCTCGAGCCGCGCTGGCCCGCCCAGCCGCTGCGCCCGCAGGGCGGGGCGGGGCTCGCGCTGGGGATCTGCGCCGGCGAGGTCTGCGGCGCCCACGTCGGGGGGGCGTGGGTCGCCGCCCGTCGGCCGGCCGCCGACGGCGGGCTGAGCTGCGCCCTCGTCGGGCGATTCCGCAACGGACCCGCCGAGCCGGCGGCCGAGTTCCGCGCCGGCGATGCCGTCGCCCCCGCCGAGCTCCGCCGGCTGGTCCTGCCCGGTGTGGGCAGTGTCCACGTGGCCGAAGCTCGGCTGGGCGGGGCGACGATGAACGATCGATTCGACGCAACGGCCGGGGGCGTCCCGGCAAGGAGGCAACCATGAACGTCTTCGAACCGCGAACGTTCAGCACGGACTGGGAGGTGATGGTCCTGGACCGCCTCCAGCGGTGCCTCGGCACGCAGCAGTGCGACGCGCTGGCCGGAGCGCTTCGGGCGGATCTGGACCTGCCGATCCACACCGACGACGATACCGTCGAGTTCGGGCTGGGGATCAATCACTCGCTGGACGAATTCTGGCAGCGGACGAAGCGTGCGACGGACCGGGCGGCGGAGCTGGTGGGGCAGTTCGACTGCGACCTGTTCCCGGCGGCGGCCCACCCGGCGAGGTGGCACTTCAACGCCTCGCACGTGCACGTCGGCAGCATCCACGACGAGCGGGCGGGCATCCACCTGGAGAACCAGTTGATGCGCCACACGCCGGCCTTCGCGGCGATGGCGGCCAACTCGCCCTTTGCCGATTTCCGCGGCGGGCGGTTCAAGAGCTACCGCGTCCGCCACCTGGCCCACCACTGCACGTGCCCGCCGTCTGTCCGGGACCCGGAGGTCAGCCAGTGGACCTGGGGCGGCGACGCGATGCCGAAGATCTACGGCGTCCCGACGATGGAGGTGCGGATCATCGACTGCGCGTCCAGCCGCCGGCTGCTGGCGGAGATGGCGACGTTCATCGCGGCGTTCGTGCACCACCAGGGCGCCCGCATCCGCCGTCGCCGGCCGACGCGGCAGCAGTATCACGAGAACCTGACCAATCGGTGGAGCGCGGCCCGGTTCGGCATGCAGGCGGTGTTTCTGTGGGACGGTCGGCCGAGGCCGGTCGCCGACGTCCTCGACGAGATGCTCGACCAGTGCGCCGACGACCTCGCCGAGCTGGGCGCGAAGCGCGGCGACCTCGGCCTCGTCGAGCGGATGATCCGCAAACGGGTCTGCCAGGCGGACTTCGTCATCGAGCTGGCCCGCCGCTACGACGACCCGCGGCGGCTGACGAGCGCCTATGCCAAGCTGATCCGCCACTGGGACGTCATCGACGAATACCTGGACCGGGCCCCTACGCTCGAGCCGGCCGAGGCGCCCGACGAGCAGGCGATCCTCGACGAGCACCTCGCCTTCGTCGGCGAGGGGACGCACTCGTATCACCTGCGCGAGGCGATGTGCTACCCGGCCGGAGCGACCGAGCGGATCATCGAGCAGATGGTGAGGGGGGGCCTGGTGCGGCGCGAGGTGACCACGTCGCGCGGCACGCTGCTGCATCGGGTCTGATGCGGGTCGCCTTCGGTGCGTGTGATCACGTGCCGTGAGCTGGCAAACGGGCGCCGTGGGCTGCGAGCGAAGCGAGCAACCACGTTCGCCATCAGGGCGCGCGTGGTTGCCGCTGCGCGGCAAGCCACGGCACCCGGCCGTTGTGTCCGGGGATCTCGCGAAGCCGCAAGCGGCTGCGCTGCGCTTCGCGGTCCGCGATGGGGATGGGAGTCTGTGACTTGCGATCCGCGCTGTGGACGAGAAATCCGCAATCCGCAATCCGCAATCCGCAATTGCGCCCGACGCCTGTGCAGCAGAGCTGCATACCTATTGGGCGAGGGCTTTGCGCTCCGTGCCGAGCGCGTCGGCGGCGATCATGGCGTCGATGATGCTGTCGGGCGTCACGTCGAACGGGTGGTTCGCGCAGAGCGACCCCTCGCCGCCGCAGATGTCGCCTATCCCCTGGAGGCGGCCGCGCTCGACGCCCGCCAGGCCGAGGTCGGCGAATGTCACCGGCAGGCCGACGGCGATCTCGAAGTCGACGATCGCGTTCCGCTCGGCCGTGGATATCTCGTCGTCCAGGCACATCTGGCTGATCACGCCGAAACCGACCTCGTGGCCGTGCATGAGGTGGTGGCACTCGGGGAAGGAGGGCAGGCAGTTGGCGATCATGTGGGCGGTGGCGACCCCGCCGGACTCGAAGCCCAGGCCGCTGAGCAGCACGTTGGCCTCGACGACCTTCTCCACCGACGGCGTGACGATGCTGCGCTCGACGGCGCGGCGGGCCTCGATGCCGTGCTCCATCAGCACGTCGTAGCAGAGCCTGGCGATCGCCATGGCCGCCATCGTCGCCGAGCCGCCGGCGAGGTTGCCCGCGCGGGTCTTGTAGCACGCGTCGGCCTCGACCCACGTGCCCAACGCGTCGCCCATGCCCGCCACGAACGCCTCGACGGGCCCGGCGGCGATCACGCACGTGTCGACCAGCACGAGGTCGGGGTTGCGCCCCCAGCTCTCGAAGCCCGTGCAGTTGCCCTCCTCGTCGTACCAGACGGTATACGAGCTGGTCGGCGAGTCGTTGGAGGCGATGGTCGGGACGGTGATCATCTTGATGCCCGCCTGGTGGGCGGCGGCCTTGGCCGTGTCCAGCGTCTTGCCCCCGCCGACGCCGATGGCCACGTCGGCGCCGCCGTCGGCGGCGATCTTGGCAACGCGTTCGGCCTCGGCCTTCGTCGAGTCGCCCTCGAAGTGCACGTCGAAGGCCTCCAGGTCGGCGGCGGCGAGGCTGTCGAGAACCGTCTGCCCCACGATGCCCTTGACCTTGTCGTCCCAGAGCACGAGTGGCTTGGCGGCGAGGGCCTTGACCATCTCGCCGATCTCGCCCAACACGCCGGGGCCCTGTACGTATTTCCGCGGTGCGATCAGCACGGCCTTCATATTCGGTGTCTCCTTGTCCTCGCCGTCGCGATCCAGTGGGGGCGTCGGCGTATGATCCGTTGTCGCGGGACGGAGGGGAAGTGTTTTCGGCTCCGATTCATCCGGTCTGCTCGACCAGCAGCGGGAATTCGTCGACCGACCATCTCCCCGTCTTGTCGCGCACCAGGACGATGCGTTCGGTCGGCGCCTCGATGCGGTCGTCGGCGCGCCCGGCAAAGCCGTAGAACAGCCGCACCCGAAACACGATCCGCCCCGCCGCCTCCCGCGTGCCGCCGAGCAGCTCGAAGCCCGCATGGGACGGGTTGGCCGATCCGACGATCGCGTCGCGAATCTGCGCGTCGGTGAACGTCCGCCGGACGCGAAGGCTCAGCAGCGCCCGCCCGGCCGCCAGGTCCCGCGCGCGCCACGCCGTGCAGAAGTCCGTCGCCGCCGCCGACGCGGCCACGTAGTCCTTGTCGTAAGGCGACGCCCTCCCGCCGGCCGGACGCGTCGCCGGCCGCGGGGCGCGCCGATCGCAGCCGCACGCCCACAGCGCGCACACCAAAGCCGCCCCCAGCGCCGCAACCGCCGCGACGGGCCAACGGGCCGGGGGGGCCAAGCCGTCGAAGCTCAATATCCGCATGTCCGGATACCCCTGCGTCCGGCTCAGACGGCGACGACTTCCTTCACCTCGGGGACCTTCTCCTTCAGGTGGCGCTCGACGCCCATCTTCAGCGTCACGGCGGCCGACGGGCAGCCCCTGCACGCGCCCTGCAACTGAACCGACACGATGCCGGTGGGCTCATCGACGCCGACCAACTCGATGTCGCCCCCGTCGGCCTGGAGAAGCGGACGAATCCTGTCGATGACCGCCTGGACCTGCTCGGTCAGGGTCCCGCCGTTGTCGCTGCTATCGCTCTGATCGCTCATAAAGGCTCCTTTTCGTGCTCTCGTGTAAGCTGCCGGCTCGGGCCTCGGCTCGCCAAGGCAGTTCATTATAGCTGCCATGAGGTCGTCGGCAAGGCGTTCGAGGGCGTTGCCCCCCCTTGCGCGGCCGATCTGGGCCTTGTCAACAAGGCTGGGCGGGCAACGGCCGAATTGCCAACACGTTGTGCACTAAATATCCATAAATTGTGTACAACGAAATTGTAAATACGACATATTGGGGGCTTGACACGGCCGCCCTTGTGTGTTAGCATGGTGTTTGGTATACAAGGCCTTGTTGATTCCTGTCGAACGTTTCCGCCGGGCGTCTCAAGCCGAAAAATGGCAGGGACTTGCGCGATGCACCAACATTTTGTTTAATTTACTCTTGACGCCCCCATATGTGGGGGGTATCTTGCGGCTCGTCTTCCTTGGAAGACAGCATTTCGAGTGAGGCTGGCAGTAGGGAGTAACGCAGCAAGCCGGGAGCAGAAAGCGACGTGTAATGGGCGGTGCTTTGCGCCGGCGGCTGGGTTTGCTCGGTCGATATAGCGTGGAGTTACGGATGGTTTCGCGTGATTCTATGAAGCGCCGCAACGAGGGACAGCACGGCGAAGGCCAGGCGGGCCGGGTCGCCTCGGATGGGCTGACCGTCGAGCAGGTCTTTTCCACTCCGGGCCAGCACCCTTTCGATCAGATCGACTGGGAGTGCAGGTCGGCGCGGATCGTCGACGGCAAGGGCAACACGATCTTCGAGCAGGACGACGTGGAGGTGCCCGCCGGTTGGGGCCAACTGGCCACCAACGTCGTGGTCAGCAAGTACTTCTACGGAGAGGTCGGCAAGCCGGAGCGAGAGCGGTCGGTCAGGGAACTGGTCCATCGCGTCACCCGCACGATCGCCGACTGGGGCAAGGCCGACGGCCTGTTCGCGACCGACGACGACGCCGAGCGGTTCTACCAGGACCTGACCTGGCTGTGCGTCAACCAGTACGGGGCGTTCAACTCGCCGGTCTGGTTCAACGTCGGGCTGTTCCATCAGAAGGGCATCGAGGGCTCGGAGGGCAACTATCATTGGGACGGGGAGGAGAACCGCCCGGTCCGCACGGCCCGCAGCTACGAGTACCCGCAGGGCTCGGCCTGCTTCATTCAGTCCGTCGACGACACGATGGAAGACATCATGCGCCTCGCGATGTCGGAGGCGATGCTGTTCAAGTACGGCTCGGGGACGGGCACGGACCTCTCGACGCTCCGCAGCAGCCGGGAGAAGCTCGCCGGCGGGGGCCAGCCCTCCGGGCCGCTGAGCTTCATGCGGATCTTCGACCAGATCGCCGGCGTGATCCGCTCGGGGGGCAAGACGCGGCGGGCGGCGAAGATGCAGTCGCTGCGATGCGACCATCCGGACATCAAGGAGTTCATCGAGTGCAAGACGATCGAGGAGAAGAAGGCCTGGGCGCTGATCGACAAGGGCTATGACGGCTCGATCGACGGCGACGCCTACGCCTCGGTCATGTACCAGAACGCGAACTTGTCGGTTCGGGTGACCGACGAGTTCATGCAGGCGGCGCTCGACGACGACGAGTGGCAGACCTACGCGGTGACCACGGGCGAGCCGACGGTCAAGCACCGGGCCCGCGAGCTGCTGGAGCTGCTGGCGGAGGGCACGCGGATCTGCGGCGACCCGGGCGTGCAGTATCACTCGACGATCAACCGGTGGCACACGTGCAAGGCCAGCGGCGAGATCTGCGCGTCGAACCCGTGCAGCGAGTACATGTTCCTGAACGACTCGGCCTGCAACCTGGCGAGCCTGAACCTGATGAAGTTCCGCCGGCCCGACGGCAGCTTCGACATCGAGCGGTTCCGCGCGGCGGCGAGGCTGTTCATCATCGCCCAGGAGATCCTCGTCGACCACTCCAGCTACCCGGGCGAGCGGATCTGCCGCAACAGCCACAACTACCGCCCTCTCGGTCTGGGCTACGCCAACCTCGGCTGCCTGATCATGTCGCTGGGCATGCCGTACGACAGCGAGGCCGGCCGGACGTACGCGGCGGCCCTGACGGCTATCATGACGTCGGCCACCTACGCCACCAGCGCCGAGCTGTGCAGCCGCATGGGGCCCTTCCCCCGTTTCCACAAGAACCGCGCGAGCCTGCTGGGCGTGCTGAACATGCATCGCGAGGCGGCCTTGAGGATCTGCGAGGACCTCTGCCCGCCGGAACTCCGCGCCGCGGCGATCTCCGGGTGGGACGAGGCGGTCGAGGCGGCCGAGCGGTTCGGCTGCCGAAACGCGCAGGTCAGCGTTCTGGCGCCGACCGGCACGATCGGGTTCATGATGGACTGCGACACGACGGGGATCGAGCCGGACATCGCGCTGGTGAAGTACAAGCTGCTGGCCGGCGGGGGGATGTTCAAGATCGTCAACCAGACGGTCCCGCTGGCCCTCGAGCAGCTCGGCTACTCGCGGGAGCAGATCAACGAGATCATCGAGCGCATCGACGACCACGACACGATCGAGGGCGCCCCGCACATCACCGACGAGCACCTGCCCGTCTTCGACTGCGCGTTCAAGCCCGCCAACGGCAAGCGCAGCATCCACTACATGGGCCACATCCGCATGATGGCCGCCGTCCAGCCGTTCCTGTCCGGGGCGATCTCCAAGACGGTCAACATGCCCAAGGAGTCCACGGCCGAAGACATCATGCAGGTCTACCTCGACGGCTGGAAGCTGGGCCTGAAGGCCATCGCCATCTACCGCGACGGCTCGAAGCGGATCCAGCCGCTGAACGTCAGCAGCGACCAGGGCGAGCAAGCTCGCGGGAGCGAGTCGCAGACGGTCATCGACGAAGAGATGCTCGAGGCCGCCCGCCGCGCGCCCCATCGCGAGCGCCTGCCCGCCACCCGCCCGTCGCTGACCCACAAGTTCAGTGTCGGAGGCCACGAGGGCTACCTGACGGTCGGCCAGTACGAAACCGGGCACCCGGGCGAGTTGTTCGTCACGATGGCCAAGGAAGGCTCGACCGTCGGCGGCATGATGGACGCGTTCGCCACGGCGATCAGCCTCTGCCTCCAGTTCGGCGTGCCGCTGGATGATCTGGTCAAGAAGTTCACGCACCAGCGATTCGAGCCGAGCGGCATGACGTCGAACAGGGATATCCCTTTCGCCAAGAGCGTGGTGGACTACATCTTCCGCTGGCTGGGGCTGACGTTCCTCGAGGAGTACCGCAAGGCCAACCTGCCGAGGCGGCGCGGCGCGGCTGCGACCGCGTCGACCAAGGCGGAAACGAGCACAACCGAGGTGGTCAAGGATGACGTTTCCTCGGGTACCGGCAGCGCCCCCGGGACCTCTGACAAGGAGGTCCAGAGGTCCGTGGGCGCGACTTCGCCGGGGCGGTACGTCTCGGCTCCGGAAGGCGGCTCGGCGGCGGTGACGAAGTCGGCGACCGTGCCGGCCCTGGACGTGTTGGCGCGGCGGTTGGCGCCGCAGGTCGAACGGGTCGATCAGCAGTTCTCCCACTACCAGGAAGACGCGCCCGCCTGCGACGTCTGCGGGTCGATCACGGTGCGCAACGGCAATTGCTACAAGTGCTACAACTGCGGCTCGTCGCTGGGCTGTAGTTGACTGGATGGACCGAACAGGCGCCGGGGCCCATCGCCACGGCTGGAATCTTTGACCGGCGCCTTTAGGTTTCGGGCATCCACGGACGGGTGCCTGATCGTGTGGCACGGCGGCGGCGGAGGCTCGGCCGTCATTTCGAGGCCGGCGTCGCCCGGCGCCGTTCGTGAGGTCTTCGCCCGCGGCGCGGCGCCGCACCGGGCTATCCGGCGTGAGTTTGGCCGCGGCGCGGAGGTCAAATGGATTGAGGCGGAGCGAGGTGGCGGTCGCGGCGTCCCGCCACCTCGCAGCAGTCGCCTCGAGCGGCTTGGCAACAACCGGGAAAAGCCCGACAAACGTTAAAGATCCGCTGACCGGTTGTCCGACATACTGTCTGTGCAGTACAGCAGTACGACCAATGTAGTCCGCTGCACCCGATAACGATGTAGGTCTCCCTCCGCCTACATCAACGGTTGCGGCTATTTTGGGCGATGCCAAGGTCTCCCTCCGCCTGGGCGTCGCCCGTTTTATTGCCTCCTCGAGGGAATCCGTGGACGGGCGCCCGCCGCGACGGACGACCGGGGCGGCCGCGACCGCTGCCCGCAGGCCGAATCGCCCTGCAAGAAGCATTGACAGGTCCGGCGGGCGATGATATCCTGCACGCTTCGCCGACCCGCAGGCCTCACGGTGGCTGTAGCTCAGTTGGTTAGAGCACCTGGTTGTGGTCCAGGGGGTCGGGGGTTCGAATCCCCTCAGCCACCCGTCGTATCGGGGCGCCGCGGACGATGCGGCGCCTTTTCTCTTGCGCGGGTTGGGTTAAGGGATGGCGCAGACGGGCCGATGTGGTAGAATACCGTCAATAGGAGGACCACGGCTCCTTGACGGTTGATGTGTGCCGTTAGGTGAGAGCAGGCACGAATGAGGTTGTTGCCACTCATCTCTGTGCTCGCCGTTGTGGCTGCGGTCTGCTGCCTGTCGCTGCCGAGTCCGGTCCGCGCGCTGACGATCCAGTTCGATTACACCTACGACGGGGGTTTCTTCACCGACCCCTTGGTGAACCCGCAGGCCGCCGAGGCCAAGGCGGCTCTCGAACGCGCCGGGAAGGACTTCGAGATGCTCGTCGACAACCTGGCGCGCATCGAGCACTCCGACGCCCAGCAGAACACGTGGGCGGCCCGCTTCCAGAGGCCGGACACGGGGGCCTGGCACTGGGAGCCGAACGTTGTCGTCCCGGCCGCTACGCTGATCGTCTACGTCGGCGGGCGGAGCATGGGGGCCGGCACCCTCGCCGCCGGCGGGCCCGGCGGGGCCGACTACACCTACACGACGCTGGAGTGGTTCGAAACGGTCACGACGCGAGGCCAGCCCGGAGCGGCGGCCGGCGCGGAGACCGACTTCGGGCCGTGGGGCGGGTGGATCGTGTTCAACTCGACCAGCGATTGGCACTATCACACCGTCGCGCCCCCAATGGGGTCCGAGGCGGACTTCCTCTCGACGGCGGTCCACGAGCTGTGTCACGTGCTCGGCTACGGCACGTCGGCCTCGTGGGACAACCAGATTCCGGCCGGATCGCTCCTGTTCACCGGACAGGCGGCTACGGCGGCCCATGGCGGCGATGTCCCGATGAACAACGAGACGGGGCAGTTCGGCCCGAGGCACTGGGCGCCCGGCATCGAGAGCATCGTCGGCACGGTCGACGCGCAGGAAGCGGCGATGGACCCGAACCTGACGGCCGGCACGCGGAAGCGGCTGACGGAGCTGGATGTCGCCGGCCTGATCGACATCGGCTGGGAGATGCCTCTTCCCGGCGACGCGGACCACGACGGAGAGGTGGAGTACGACGATTACATCGCCGCCCGGAACAGCTTCGGCTCGCCCGGAAGCTGGGCCGACGGGGACTCCGATTTCGACGGCGACGTGGACGTCTACGACTACCTTGCGTTGAAGAGACACTTCGGCATGCTCTTGACGGGCCAGGCCGAGCCCTTGCCGCCCGGCGTCGGCGCGGTGCCCGAGCCGACGGGGCTGGCGATCCTGCTGGCGGGGGCGGGGGCGGTCTTCGGCCGTGCGCGCCGGCGGCGTCGAGGCCGCTGAGCGGACCGGCGCGATGCTGCACCTGACCACCACCGTCGGGCAGGTCGCGGCGCGGGGGCTGTACCTGTCGGAGGGCTTCGGCGAGGTCGACAGGGGTGTCGAGCACGGCCTCGACATGATCTTCTGCGAGGGGCCGCTGTGATCGCACACGTTGCATTGGCGCGGCCGCACGAGTATGTTGCGCGGCATGGCTGCGCGGCGTGACAGGCCGACCGTCTCGATCAGCTCCTCCCAGCAGGCGATCCGCGTGCCGCGCAAGCGGATCGCGGAGCTGGCGGCCTTCGTGGTCGCGGCGGAGCGGGGGCGGCTGGCCGAGGTGGACGTCGCGGTCGTGGGCACGAGGGAGATGGCGCGGCTGAACCGGCTGTACCGCCACCGCGGCGGGGCGACGGACGTGTTGAGCTTCGACCTGTCCGGCGCCGGCGCCACGGGCGTCAGCGCACAGATCGTCGTCTGCGGCGCGGTGGCGGTCAGGGAGGCCCGGGCCCGGCGGCTGAGGCCTCAGCACGAGCTGCTGCGCTACGTCCTGCACGGCCTGCTGCACGTGCTGGGCTACGACGACCGGTCGGACGCGGAGGCGGCGCGGATGCACGAGCGGCAGGAGCAGTTGCTGGGCGATTTTCTGCGCCCCGGCCGGGGGGGTCGACGCGGAGGGGGGGGGCAGACCGATGGCTGACGGCTTCAAGGAGATCATCAACGCCCCGGCGTGGCACGCGGATCAACCGTACGACGAGAAGGAGTCCGTCCGGCTCGTCCGCGCGTGCGAGTTGTTCTCCCGGCACGCGGAGGGGCAGGCGGGCAATCGTCGCTACGCCCTGCTCGACGTCGGCTGCGGCGTCGGCCCGCTGCGCCGATGGCTGCCGGCCGATCGGTTCCGCATCGTCGGCCTGGAGATCAGCGAAGCCGCCGCCGCCGTCGCGCGGGAGACCTACGACGCGTGCGAGGTCTGCGACGTCGAGGGCGCCTGGCCGGTCGAGGCGGGCGGCTTCGACGGCGTCCACGCGGGGGCCGTCCTCGAGCACGTGCTCGACTGGCACGCCCCGCTGAACCACGCCAACACCGCGCTGCGCGACGGCGGGCTGCTCGTGATCGCCGTGCCTAATCTCCGCTATTGGAAGGAGATACGCCGCCTGATCCGGGGCCGCCAGCCCCACTGGCTGCGAGACATGAAGCACGTCCACGGATACACGCCGAAGTTCCTCTGCGAGCTCGTGGGCCTGCACGGATTCGAGATCGCCGCGATGGAGGCCGACCGCGTCAACCTGCCCCTGCTGCCCAAACGAAGCGCCTGGGTCCGCCGCCGCTTCGCGCGGCTGGGCTCGGTGCTGATCCTGTCGGCCCGCCGCGTGCGCCCGGCTCGCGTCGAAGACCACGGCCGCGCCGGCGAGTTCCCTAACCACAAGCCCGTCGGATGCCGGTCGATCGAGGTGCCGATAGACGGGTAGCGCGTTGGGTATTGCGACACAGAGACGCAGAGGGACAGAGGAACAGACAGAGAAGAAGAGGGAAGAGGGGGGCACCGGCTGCTCCGTGTCTCCATGACGCAACTGCCCGGGCACAACCGGCAGGCTTCCCCCCTTTTCCCCTCCTCTTCCCTCTGCGTCTCTGCGTCTCTGTGTCGCATCTCCCCAGCCGCCCCGGCGCGTGTCTCGATCCGAGATTGCATAGGCAGCGCGGCGGACGTACCATGATGCCATGATCGTCATCATCGACAACTACGACAGCTTCACGTACAACCTCGTTCAGCGGATCGGCGAGTTGAAGCGTGGCGTCGAGATGGAGGTCTTCCGCAACGACACGGTCACGCCGGAGGCCGTCGAGGCCGAGCAGAGGCCCACGCACCTGATCATCTCCCCGGGCCCGTGTACGCCGAACGAGGCGGGGGCAAGCTGCGATTTCGTGAGGCACTTCCACGGGAAGGTCCCGATTCTCGGCGTCTGCCTGGGCCATCAGTGCATCGGGCAGGTCTTCGGCGGCGAGGTCATCCGGGCCGAGCGGCTGATGCACGGGAAGACCAGCGAGATCCGCCACGACGGCAAGGGCGTGCTGCACGACCTGCCCAACCCGTTCGTCGCGACGCGCTACCACAGCCTGATCGTCGACCCGGCCGACCTGGACGCGGACTTCCAGCAGACCGCCTGGACGACCGACCGGAACGAGCTGATGGGCATTCGCTCGCAGACGCACCCGACCGAGGGCGTGCAGTTCCACCCGGAGAGCTTCCTGACCGACGTGGGGCACCAGTTGCTGGCGAACTTCCTGGACCTGTAGGTGCTCGCTCGCTCTTCCGCGCGTCGGCCGAAGCACCCGTTTGATGTCCGGGGGTTCAATCTCGTGGTGAACCGAGACTCTACGCAAGGAACAGCCCATGCACATTCGTAACCTGAAGCGACGTGCCGTTCTTGCATCTCTCGTCCTCATGGCCGCCGCCGCCCCGCTCCTGCCGGCCGCCGAGCCGCAGTACGTCTGGTGGGAGGGCGAGAAGCCGCTCGAGACGAACTTCCCCAAGCGATCGTGGTTCTCGCCCTCGTCGTTCCGCGAACGGGCCGACCTGCTGTCGGAGGGCGACTGGCTGACCAACAGCGGCAACCGCAAGGGCGCCGAGGCGTTCGCGAGGTACCGCATCTCCGTGCCGGCGGCCGGCCAGTACAACCTGTGGTGCCGAAAGTTCTGGAAGCACGGCCCGTTTCGCTGGCGGATGGACGAGCAGGGGTGGCAGGAGTGCGGCCGCGACGTGGCGCTGGCGGACAACACGTACCTTCGGACGCACGTGGGGGCCAACTGGGTCTACCTGGGCAAGGTGGAGCTGGCCGCCGGCGAGCACGCGTTCGAACTGCGATTGCTCGCCAAGGAGGGCGAGGGGCAGACGGCGTGCTTCGACTGCTTCTGCCTGGTGAAGGGCCCGTTCCTGCCGAACGGGCGTTTCAAGCCGGGCGCGAAGTCCGGCCGCGCCGACGAGGGCCACTTCGCCTACGAGCCGGGCATCGACCCGTTCGACCCCGGCGCGATGCTGGACCTTCGGGGGCTGAACGAGCGTGTGGCGGGCGCCGGCGGGCCCGTGCGGCGCGACGGGGGGCGGTTCGTCCTGGCCGACGGTCGGCCGGTGCGGTTCTGGGCGGTGAACGTTTCGTCCCGCCAGGCCGCCCAGGCGCGGGAGTCGGTCGACTACCTCGCCCGCCGGCTGGCCAAGTTCGGCGTGAACATGGTGCGGTTCCACAGCCCGCTGTTCTCGGCGGTCGGCGACCCGGCCCACGTCGACCGCAAGAAGCTCGACAACCTCCACTATCTCGTTGCCGCGATGAAGAAGCAGGGCGTCTACACGAAGATCAGCTTCTACTTCCCGCTGTGGTTCGACGTGAAGGGGCATTACGGCATCGAGGGCTTCGACGGCTTCTCGAACAAGCGCCCCTTCGCCCTGCTGTACTTCGACCGCCGGATGCAGCAGATCCACCGATCGTGGGCGAAGGCCCTGCTGACGACGCCGAACCCGTACACCCGCCTGCCGCTGGCGAGAGACCCCGCCGTGGCGATCGTCGAGATCATCAACGAGGACAGCTTCTTCTTCTGGACGTTCAGCAAGAAGAACATCCCCCCGGTCCATTGGCGGCGGCTGGAGAAGCGCTTCGGGGCGTGGCTGGCGGCCAGGTACGGTTCGGCGGCCTCTGCCCCGAAAAGCTGGCCGAAGGCCCGCAGCGGCGACGACAGGCCCTCTGAGGGGCGCATGGCGCTGATGGACGCGTGGCACATGACGGCGGGCGGGCTCAAGCAGGGCGGGGCCGACAAGGTCAAGCGAATGCGGGACCAGGCGCGGTTCCTCGCCGAGCTTCAGCGGGGCTTCTACGCCGCCACGCGGGAGTACTACCGCAGGGAGCTGGGCTATCGCGGGCTGGTCTCGGCGAGCAACTGGCACACGGCCGACCCGGGCGTGCTGGACGCACTCGAGCGCCACAGCTACACCGCGTGCGACGTGATCGACCGCCACGGGTACTTCGGCGGCAAGCACACCGGGGAGGGGGCCAGCTACTCGGTGCGCAGCGGCCACACCTTCACCGATCGCCCCGCCGTGACCCACCCCGACGCCCTGCCGATCCAGGTCTTCCAGGTCGCCGGCAAGGAGGGGTTCCCGCACATCATCTCGGAGCTGGGCTGGACGCACCCGAACCGTTTTCGCTCGGATGCGACGTGCCTGGCCGCCGCGTACGGGTGCTTGCAGGGCGTCGACGGGGTGTTCTTCTTCGCGGTGGGCGGCAACTTCCTGGCCGACAGGTCGATGGGCAAGTTCCAGGTGGGCACGCCGTGCACGATCGGGACATTTCCGGCGGCGGCCTTGATGTACCGGCGGGGCGACGTTAAGCAGGCCGACCCCGTCGTCCGGCAGGTGATCGGCCCGGAAAGCCTCTATCGCCTCGACGCGACCGGCTCGACGGCCGAGGCGCTCGACGCGCTGAGGAAGAAGGACATCCCCGCCGCCCGCGCTGCCAGCGCGCGGGCACCGATCGACCCGCTGAGCTTCTACGTCGGACCGGTTGTCCGCAGCTTCGACGGCCGGGCCACACCCGTCGCCACGGACATGGGCAAGTACATCGACCGGGCCGCCAAGACCGTCACCAGCGCCACCGGCCAGCTTCGATGGGACTATCGCGTCGGGCTGGTGGGCGTCAACACGCCGCGGACCCAAGCGGCCGCCGGCTTCCTCGCCAAGGCCGCCCCGCTGAAGCTCGAGCACGTCACCATCGACTGCAAGAACGAGTACGCCGCGATCCTCGTGACCTCACTCGACGACGAGCCGCTGGATAAGTCGCGGAAGGTCCTCATCCAGGCGATGACGGAGGACCGCCCGCTCGGCTTCAGGGCGCCCGGCGGGCGGATCACCGACATGGGCTCGGCCCCCTTCGGCATCAAGCGGATCGACGCGACGATCGCCCTGAAGGCCCCCGGCCGGGCCGCGCCGAACGTCTACGCCCTTGACGAGAACGGCTACGCGACGGACAAGAAGGTCCACGTCACCGCCGCCGGCGGCCGGGTCACCATCCGCCTGGCCCCCGACGCGATCTACCACGTCGTGAAGTGGTAACGCGGGGCCGGCGGCAGCCATCGCCCCGCCGGGGCAAAGCCGGCGGCGGCGCGGGGGCGCGCTCGGCAGAACCGCGCTCTCAGAACCGCGCTGTGGGCTCAGACCTCTCCCCCATCAGGCTGCGTCTACCAAAGACGCGCCGTAGGCTCGGGCTTTCGGACGCCCGGGCCTACTGCCAGATTCACGCCGCCTTCTTCTTCGCCGGTTGAGTGGCGGGCTTCGTCGTGGCCCGCCTGGTCTCGGCTTTCCCGGGCTTCGGCGGGGTGGGTATGGGCCTCGGGGCGGGGCGGCGGTAGGGGGCGGACCTCGACGAGGGGATGCGGGTGGGCATCGCGCCGAGTGTCACCGTCACCACGCGGTACTTGCCGGCGCGGCGGTAGCGGACCTTGACCTTGTCGCCGACCTCGTGGCCGTTGATGATCGTCATCAGGTGCTCCGGGTCGATGGTCCGCTCGTCGTCGAGCTTGACGATGACGTCTCCGGGGATGAGGCCGGCCTTCTGGGCGCCGCTGCCGCGCACGACGCTCTCGATCGCCACGCCGTCGACGGCCGGGCGGAGCTGGATGCCGATATAAGCGTGCTTCGGCGGCAGGCGGACGACGGCGGGGGCGAGGGAGAGCACCCACTTTCTCCAGTCGGCCTCGATGGCGGGCAGCTTCTTGTTCAGGACCTTCTCGAGGGCCTTCGCGCCGCTGCGGTCGTCGTCGTAGGTGTCAACGTAGGCGTCGTACCACTTCTTCAGCAGGCCCTTGCGGTGCAGGTACATCATGACGTACCGGCCCTGGGCGTAGGCGGTGGAGGCGTGCTCCATGAACTCGCCGTGGCTGTAGTTCAGCAGCTCCTTCAGCGGGGCGGTCCGCTTTCGGCGAACGAGGTGCTGGAGCAGGTTGAGGCGGCGGTTGACCCGGGGTATGGCGTGGCCGTCGGCGAGGCGGCTGGTCTCGAACAGCGTCGCCAACCCCTCGGTCACCCAGATCGGGTGGTGCTGGCCGAAGCCGTCCTGGTCGGCGGCGTGGAGGGCGTGGGTGAACTCGTGGACGAGCGTCATGCCGACCGTCCGCGCGTACAGCGTGTGCGTCTGGCGGGAGTAGAAGCCGCCCATCCGCTCGCTGGGCCAGTCGCTCGACCGAGGCACGACGACCGTGAGATAGCGCTCGAAGCCGTGCGTGAACAGGTCGGCCCATTGGGCGGTGGCGTAGGCGGTCAGCCGCTGCTTCATCTCGTCGAGCATGTGGCGGTCGACGTTGGTGGCGAAGACGAGCTTCCGCTCGTGGTCGACGCCGACGAGGTAGCCCTCGCCGAACTCCTTCCGTAGGCGGTCGCGGATCTTCTCGGCCCGTTCGCGGTGGATCTCGTCGCGTCGGGCGAGGATCTTCCGGTAGCCGGGCATCTTCCGGATCGCCTCGAGGTCCGGGTCGCGCTCCATGTGGCGAAAGCCCGAGTAGCCGTGGGCGACCGCCGTGTCGAGGGCCTCGACGGCCCGGTCCTTCCGCCCGGTGCGGCTGTGGACGCAGGCGAGGTTGTACCACGTGATGCCGTTGTCCGGGTCGAGCTTGAGAGCCTCCTTCAGCAGCGCCTCGCACTGCTCGTACTTCTTCTGCTCGAACAGCGCGGTCAGTTGGCGGTTGATCCGGGCGATCCGGCGGGCCGTGTCGCGCCGGCTTCGGCCGCGGCCGGGCGGATCGGCCGACTTGGGCCTCGCGGTTGGCGGCTTCGTCAGGTCCGACGGGCCCTTCGGCGCCGGCCAGGCCGGACGCGCCAGCGCAGCGGCCGACACGAGCAGAGAGATCAGCAGACGTCCCATTCGCGGCCTCCCGGCGGGTACTGGGCTTCCACATCAGTATAACGCAGACGAGCGGGCTGTGTCGGAGAGTTTTCGGGGGAGAGAGAACAGTCAGTCTCTTTCCGGCCGCCAGCGGCCGACGAGGCTGGTGACGATGAGCATCAGGTGAGCGACGGTCTCGACGCCCTCCTCGAGGAAGTTGTGGAGGCGGTCCTCGCCGGGCAGGAACCGAAAGGCCCGCCGGTAGAGCAGGAAGGCCAGCGCGTACGCCCACAACGTGGCCAGCAGCCAGGAGGTGTGCGCGGCCTCCTCGGCGAGCGGCCCGGCGATCCGCCTGCGCCAGATCGCCCCCCACAGCCCCGTGGCGGCCAGCAGGACGTAAATGCCGCGGTGGGTCCATTCCCAGTGGATCTCGCGGCACAGCAGGGAGGTGGCCAGGCCCACGAGGATGAGAGCCAGCGGGCTTCGGGTGACGGCGGCCCGGAGGCCGTAGACGATCACGGCGGCGCCGACGAGAAACGGGGCGACGGCCTCGGCGGCCGACTGCGCGTCGGCCAGGAGCAGGTCGCCTCGGCCGGATGCAGGGATTTGGGAGCCGACGGTCACCAGCAGCGCGATCGCGGCCGGGGCGATCAGCCAGGGCCACCATCTCAGGCATCGGAGGCGGGCGAGGGCATTGGACGGTTGTCGTATGGAGCCCATGTTTCGGTCGTCTCCTCGTCGGCGGACCCGTATCGTACCGGCCGGCGGGGGCGGGCGGCCAAGCTGTTTCCGAGCGGTTTCGCATTCCGTATGGGCGGCGGCTCCGTTATATTCTGCTGGATCATGGCCCGGCAGAGCGGGAAACCCGAGGGCGGCCGGGCGGGCTACTTCGGCCCGTTCGGCGGCCAGTTCGTGCCCGAGACGCTGATGGAGGCGCTTCGTCAGCTTGCCGGCGAGTTCGAGGCGGCGATGGCGGACGCGTCGTTCGGCGCGGAGCTGGACCGCTGCTGGCGCCAGATCGCCGGGCGGCCGAGCGAACTGTACTTCTGCCGCCGCCTGACCGAGCAGCTCGGCGGGGCGAGGATCTACCTCAAGCGCGAGGACATGAACCACACGGGCGCCCACAAGATCAACAACACGTTGGGCCAGGCGCTGTTGACGCTGCGGATGGGCAAGCGGCGGGTGATTGCGGAGACCGGCGCGGGCCAGCACGGCGTGGCGGCGGCGACGGCGGCGGCGGTCTTCGGGCTCGAGTGCGACGTGTTCATGGGCACGGAGGACATCCGCCGGCAGGAGCTGAACGTCTTCCGCATGAAGCTGCTCGGCTCGCGGGTCGTGCCGGTGACGACGGGCCAGCGGACGCTGAAGGACGCCTGCAACGAGGCGATGCGGGACTGGATGGGCAGCGTCGAGCACACCCATTACATCCTCGGGTCGGTGACGGGCCCGCACCCGTTCCCGACGATGGTGCGGACGTTCCAGACCTGCATCGGGCGGGAGGTCCGCGAGCAGATGCTCGCCGCCGCCGGCCGCCTGCCCGACGTCATCGTCGCCTGCGTGGGGGGGGGCAGCAACGCGGCGGGGATCTTCCACCCGATGATCGACGACGCGTCGGTGCGGATGATCGGCGTGGAGGCCGGCGGGCGGGGCATGGAGCTGGGCCAGCACGCCGCGACGCTCGCCGTCGGCGCCCCCGGCGTGCTGCACGGGTCCAAGAGCTACGTCCTCCAGGACGCCGACGGGCAGACGGCCGACGTGCACAGCGTCTCGGCCGGGCTGGACTACCCGGGCGTGGGGCCCGAACACGCCTACTGGAAAGAGACCGGCCGCGTCGAGTACACCGCCGGCGGCGACGACGAGGCCATCGACGCCCTGATCACACTCAGCCGCGCCGAGGGGATCATCCCGGCCCTCGAGTCGGCCCACGCGGTGGCCTGGGCGATCCGGCTGGCGCCGACGCTGCCAGGCGATCAGATCGTCCTGGTCAACCTCTCCGGCCGCGGCGACAAGGACTGCAACGAGATCGCCGAGATCCTGAGGCGCAGAGGGGAGGAGTGAGGCGCGGAGGGGGTCTGGCGCGTTTGGTGTTGCGACACAGAGGCGCAGAGGCGCAGAGAGAAGAAGAGAAGAGGATGGACGGCGGGTTCGCAGAGGATGATTATCCGCTTCAGGATCTGACCGAGTCGATCATCGCCGGGGCGATGGCTGTCCACCGAGCCCTCGGGCCCGGGTTCGTCGAGAGGATCTATGAGAACGCCCTCACCATGGAACTCGAGGGGCGCGGGCACCGTGTCGAGCGGCAGTTGAAGGTCAACGTCGAGTACCGTGGCAAGCTGGTGGGCCAACACAGGATCGATCTGCTGGTCGACGATGCCGTGGTGATTGAGCTGAAATCGGTGGAAGCCTCGGCGGCGGCGCACAAGGCCCAGCTACGGAGCACGCTGAAGGCGGCCGGCAAGCGCGTCGGCCTGCTGATCAACTTCAACCGCGCCACACTGAAGGACGGCCTCAAACGAGTGATCAACTAGTGAGCACACCCCAGACACACCACGCAGCCTCCCACCCCTCTCCTCCTCTTCTCTCCGCGTCTCTGCGTCTCTGTGTCGCAACACCCCGGACACACCAAGCAGGCTTCTCTTCCTCTCCTCCTCTTCTCTCCGCGTCTCTGCGTCTCTGTGTCGGAACATCCCAGACACATCACGCAGACTTCTGTTCGTCTCCTCCTCCTCTTCTTCTCTCCGCGTCTCTGCGTCTCTGTGTCGCAGCACGATGGCGTTGACCATGCCCAACCTGACCGACAACCGCCTCGTCCGGACCTTCGCCGAACTCCGCTCTGCGTCTCGGCGGACGGTCATGCCGTTTCTCACGGCGGGCTACCCGGACGCGGAGACGACGGTGGCGTTGCTGGCCGACTTCGAGCGGCGCGGGGTGCGGATCTGCGAGCTGGGCGTGCCGTTTTCCGATCCGATCGCCGACGGCCCGACCATCCAGGCGACCTACACCGAGGCGATCGCCGCCGGGGTGAGCAGCCGGACCGTCTTCGACGTGGTCAGGCGCTACCGCGAGGGCGGCGGGGCGATGGCCATCGCGGCGATGGTGAGCTTCTCGATCGTCTACCGCCACGGCGTGGAGGCGTACGTGGCGGCACTGAAGGCCGCGGGCGCCGACGCGATGATCGTGCCCGATCTGCCGCTGGACGAGGTCGGCGCGATCGAGCCGGCCGCCGACGCGGCGGGGCTGGCCAACGTCCTGCTGATCGCGCCGACCACCCCGCCGCCGCGGCGCGTCCGGATCGCGCGCAGCAGCAGGGGGTTCATCTACTACGTCTCCGTCGCGGGCATCACGGGCGAGCGGGACCGGCTGCCGGAGCAGACCGTCTCCGCCGTCGCCGAGCTGCGCGAGCAGACGGACACGCCGATCTGCGTGGGCTTCGGCATCTCTCGGCCGGAGATGGTCGCCGGCGTCTGCCGGGTCGCCGACGGGGCCATTGTCGGCTCGGCGATCCTGCACCGCATCGCCGACAGCAAGGGCGCCCCGCGCGGGGAGTTGGTCGAGCGGGTCGGCGGGTTCGTCGGCGAGCTGCTGGCGCCGCTTCGGTAGCGGCTCACTGCGGGGGGGGGCAGGGGATGGGGGCGAGGCAGTACGCGACCCCGGCACGGAAATGGGGACAGGCACCTGCGCTGCGCTGCGGAGCCAGTCCCCGTTTCCGTTTGCGGCTGGCTGCGAAGAAAAGGGCCGTCCCGGTCGGGACGGCCCTTTTGGTGTGCTTGTTCCGGGCCATGGGGCCCGTATCTGTTGCCGCTTATTTGCGGCGGCGCCTGCGGAGCACGAGGCCGGCCGCCCCGAAGGCCAGCAGGCAGAGCGTGCCCGGCTCGGGCACCGCGGCGGTGGGCGGCAGCTCGGAGGCGGAACCGGTGAACGTACCACCCCAGTGCAGCTTGAGGTTGAGGTAGTCCAGGTGGTTGACGACGCCGTCGTAGTTGGTGTCGCACGAGATCGTCGCCGTGCCGAAGATGGCGTTCATGGCCTGGTAGTCGTCGAAGTCAACCGTGTCGTCGAGGTTGACGTCGGCGGTGGTGGTGGCCTTCAGCTTGATGCCGCCGGCGCCGGCGTAGGCGTAGATGCCCGCGTCGGGCAACTGGGCGAGGAACTGCGGGTCGGAGCAGATGATGCCCGCGCCGTCCCAGGTCCCGCCGTTGTTGCCTTCGATCAGCTCGGCCAGGATGGTGGTCTCATCCTCGTCGGAGAGAATCAGCGAGGCCTCCCTCGTCGCGAGGTCCACGACGCCGTCGATGCCGAGGTCGAGGTCCGCGGCGGTGTTGTCGCGGGCCATGACCAGCTCGAGCTCGCCGTCGACGTCGAGCGTTCCGGAGCTGTTGAACCCGCCAAGCAGCAACTTCACGCCGGCGTCCACCTCGATGTCGCCGCCCTGAGTCAGGAGGGCGGTGACCGGGATGACCTGCCGGGCGAGCCCGGCGTCGTTGCGCCACCGGGCCGTCAGGCCGGCGCCGCCGCCCTGCTCGAAGTAGCCGATCAGGATCTTGTGCACGCCGGCGGTGAGGAAGACGCTGCCGATCCGGTCGGCCGGCGGGTTGGCGTTGTAGCCCTGGAGGCAGTTGTTGTTGGCGATCAACTGGTCGTCGATGTGGATGACGGTCCCGTCGTCGCTGGAGATGTCAAACGTGTAGGTCGCGTCGGTCGGGACGTTCAGCAGGCCCTCCCAGAAGGAGACGATGTCGTCCCACCCGACGTCGGCGAAGACGTCGCCGTTGTAGTTGAACGGGTTGCCGGCCGGGTCGCCGGCCGCGACGGTGTTGCCCGGCTCGGGGAAGTCGATCGGGTAGGGGGTCAGGCTTTCCTGGTCGGCCACGTTGGCCGCCTGCCAGGCGCGGATGGCATTCACGTCTTCCATCATGCTCCAGCCGTCCCGGTCGGACGGCGGGCCGGCCCCGTCGTTGATGGGGTCGAAGTCGTAGTACTTGCCCATCAGCCCGGTGAAGCCGCCCTGGATCACGTGGGCGCTCATGTCGGTGTTGGCGGTGGCGTGGACCGTGCCGCCGTTGCCGATGCTGTCGGCAACCAGGTTCCCGCCGGCGACTGCCAGCTCGCCGCCTCCGGCGAGGTCGCCCTCGATGCGGACGGGGCCCTCGATCGTGGTCGTGCCCGTGCCGAGTGAGGCCTTGCCCGTCTTGCCGATCACCAGCTCCCGTGCGTCGCTGTCGCTGGCCGAGCCGCTCATGTCCAGCTCGCCGTCCACCCGGACGGCGGCGGCATCGGTGAATCCGCCGACGATCAGCTTCGCGCCGGCGTCGATCTGGATGTCTCCGGTCGCGGGAAGCTGGCTGAACCAGCGGAACAGCGAGCCGTCGCCCGGGTCCTCGGGATACATGTAGTCGCCCTGATTGACGCTGCCGAGGGTCACGCCGACGCCGAAGCCGAAGCCGTTGGGGGAGGTGGCGTTCCAGGTCGCATTGTTGACCGGGCCGTATCCGCCGCCGCCGTTGCTGAAGCGGACCTCGAAATCGACCCACCCTTCGCCCGCGGCGGTGAAGGTGCCCGCCGTGGGAGTGTTCCACGCGGCGTCGTTGAGGATCACCTGGCCGTTGATCGTCAGATGGGTGATGTCATCGACATACTCGACGAAGCTGTAGTCCCCGGCCGCCGGGAAGTAGGCCTCGCCGGTGTGGACCACCGTCTTGTTGTCCTGAACGCTGCCGGTCACCCACGGGTTCGTCGGGGCGCCCGGGTTCCAGTTGTTGCCGTACCGCCCGCCTGTGGGGCCGAGCTGCGGCGCGAGGTTGCCCGGGTTGGGCTCGAAGCTCATGTTGCCGGGCAGCCAGCCGGTCATCAGCCCGACCTCGTAGTGGCCCGGATCGTTGGCGGTCGAGGAGATCACCTTGGCGCCCATGTCGGTCGTGCCGCTCTGGACATGGAAGGTTCCATCATTCTCCACGTCGCCGGGGATGGTGACGTCGGCGTCCGTGATGAGGCTGGTGGTTTGCGCGATGGTGGTGTCGCCGCCCCACATGGCGTTGTTGCCCGCCACGCGGACGTTGCCCGTCTCGATGCTCATGTTGGTGGCGGGCAGGTTGTTGTTGCCGCTCAGCGTGACCGTCTCGATGCCGACCTTGCGGAGATTGGCCGTCCCGGTCAGGTCGCCGCTGATCGTGTAGTCCTTGTTGCCGAAGCCCCGCTCCTGGAAGAGCGAGCCGGCGGGGATGACCGCCCGAGCCGCGCCGGGCGGGGTCCATTCGGCGATGACGCCGGCCCCGCCGCCGCCCTCGTACCAGCCGACCGCGATCTTGTGGTAGCCTTCGGTCAGGTTGATGATGCCGCTGCGGGTCGTCATCCCCTGCCAGAAGTCGTTGTCGACGACCTTGGTGTCGTCGACCCACATGGCCGAGCCGTCGTCGCTGGTGGTGTAGAACGTGTAGTCCCCGTCCGCGGGGGCGTAGACGTAGCCGGTCCACCGGGCCGCGATGTCGTCGACGCCGATGTTCACGCCGTGCGGGTCGAACGGGTTGGCGGTGGTGGTGGCCAGGTTGATGTCGTCGGCGATCGCCGTGGCGGCCGGGGCGTAGGCGTCGAAGTTGCCCGGGTCGCTCAGGATCGTCGCGGGGGGACCCGTCTGGGCCCTGTTGATGTTGTAGTATTCGCCCTTGATGCCGTTGTCCGGCATGGGGATGCCGAGCTCGACCACCGGGCCGGTCAGTTCCAGCGGGGCCTGCATGTCGGCGCCCGCCTTATCGGAGTAGATCCTCGCCGGGTCGGCCGGGTCGGGGAGGCTGTTGATCTCCATCGGCGAGCTGTCAGCCTTCTTGTAGAGCGGGTCGATCGGCGTGTCGGTGTTCAGGATCAGGCTGCCGTGGACCGCCGTGTCCGGCGCGACCGCGCCGATCTGGGCGGCCGACAGCTTCAGCTTGTTCGTCGCCCAGGTCTGCTGGTTCAGGCCGTCGATCTGCGCGTCGATCCCGCCCGTGCCGCCGGTGGCGTCGATGGCCACGCCCGGATTGATGAGCGTGTCGGCCAGCAGCCAGCCGCTGTTGACGTAGATCGCGCCGCCGAGGAAGTTGGTCGTGTCGCCGACCCGCAGGTTCCCGCCGGTCGGCGGGGCATCGCCGAAGACGATGAAGCCGCCGATGCCGCCGTGGTCCAGGTCGCCGGTCATCACCGTCGAGCGCTCCGCCGCGTTGATCCCGACGAAGGCGAACGTGCCGAAGGTCAACCCGCCGAGGTCGACGTCCGTGTCCTCGGTGTCGACGTTGATGGTCGGACCGTCCGCGTTGACGGTCGTGCCGCCGAAGACGTAGTTGTAGCTGCTGCCGCCGGCGAGGTTGAGTGTGGGGTTCGCCGTCGTGTTGTTCAACACCAGCGTGTTGAAGGTGAAGGTCGCGTCGTCCGGGGCCCCGGCGGTCAGCTTGTCGATCCGCAGGCCCGCCACGACGCTGTCGACGGTCGTGTTCAGCGCGCCGACGACCTGGTCGCCGTCGTCCAGGATCGCCAACTCGCCGCCGTTGAAGTCGAACGTCGCCGTGCCGAGCCCGGCGACCGTCTCGACGGTCAGGCTGCCGTCGGTCAGCAGCCAATTGGTGTTGCCGTCGGCGCCCGCCATGAGGCGGGGGACGCCGGTGACTTCCATGTTGGAGGCGATCGTGCCGGTCAGCTTGATCTCCTGGGTCCCGGCCAGCGTAAGGCGGCCGGTGCCCGTGGTGTTCTCGATGGAGATCACGTCGCCGTTATCGGTGTTCTGAATCGTGCCGTCGTTGTCGGCGGTCACGTTGCCGACCACGAGGGCCACGCCGTCCGTCTCCACCAGCTCGAGAACGGGGCTGCCGGTCCCCATGACGACATCATTGAACCGGACCGTGCCGAAGTTGCCGGTCCCGCCGTTGTTGCCCGCGTCACCGCGGAGGGCCTCGAGTCGGCCGTCGATGGGCGCCTGGGCCTCCTGGATCACGGTGATCTCGTTGTCGACGATGTTGATCAGCCCGGCGGCGCTTTCCTGCACGCGCCCGCGAAGCTGGCCGCCGGTCAGCTCGAGATGGGTGTTCGGGGCGTACATCTCGGCCAGGACGCCGGTCTCGCCGGCCCGGATCTCGAACATGCCCGGAATCCAGCCGCCGACATCCTCGCCGTGGACCTCGATGACGCCGTCACCCAGGCCGGTCGTCCCGCCCTGCCGCCAGACCTCGACGGGGTAGGCCCCGCCGTCGATGACGAGCAGTCGGCCGCCCGCGGCGACCCGGAACTCGGTCGGGATGTCGGCGCCGACGCCGGTCCACCGGCCGGCGGCATTGTCAAGCTGGTCGCCGATGATCCGGATCGCGTGATTGTCGCGGTCGATGATCAACGTCGCGCCCGGGCCGATCGTGCCGCGCGGGTTGGTGTGCCCGCCGCCGCCGCCGCGGAACGTCAGCGTGCCGTTGCCGGTCACGTTGCCGATCGCGCAGTCGGCGCTGTCGACCTCGAGGAACGCGTCGACGCCTTCGACGTTGATGTCGGCGATGATGTCGGCCGGGCCTTCGTCACGCCGCAGGTGGACGGTCGCGTCCTGTTCGGGGCAGACGTTGCCGAACCAGCCGATCGACCGGCCGTCGCCGCCGCCCTCGTTGTCGGTGACGATCACGGCGCTCTGGCCGGCCAGGACGACGACCTTCGTGTCGAGGCGGTTGAGCGTGTTCGTGCCCGTCCCTCGCCAGATGTACATGTCGAGGTCCTGCCCGCCGCCCAGGACGATCGTGCCGTTGCCGTCCAGGCGGTTGGCCGGGTTGCCGTCGTCGCCCGCGCGGATCTCGATGAAGCCGTCGTAGGCCGGGCCGACCGGGTTCGCCCAGCCGTTGGCCGCGGCGATCTCCGTCAGGATGTGCGAGCCGACGTTGCGGATGACGGCCGTCTCGGCGAGGGCGTCTCTGGCGTGCAGCCTCGTCTGGGCGTTCCACTGATCGAGGGTGACCCCGTCGCCGATGTGCCCGTAGACGCTCTGGTTGAGCCAATCCTCGTCGGTGTCGGCCCGCACACCGTCGGCGTTGAAGTCGGCGAACGGCTCGCCGGGATCCCACACGCCGTTGGTGTTGAGGTCGTCGAACGGTTCGGCCCGCTCGCCGAGGATGACCGTGATGTCGCCGCCGGAGAGGTTGTTGACGTCCACCATCTGGAAGTTGCCGCTGGTGCTCTGGTTCTCGTTACTCAGCGTGACGTCCTGGTGGGCGTTGATATCCATCGCCAGCGTCAGGCCGTCCGGCCGGGCCGAGAAGATCACCGGCACGTCGGGGTCGGCCTGATCGAGCTGGACGTTGGTGAGGTAGGCCCACCCGCCGCCGTTGCGGAAGACGGACATGCTCAGCCCCGCGCGGTTGTCGTCCAACCGCCCGGCGTTGTCGATGCCGCTGTAGAACCGCGTCTTGGTCGAGGGCCGGCCCTCGATGATCGTCTCCTGGTTGATGATGATGCCGTTCTGGCCGGTGCCGGGGATCGGCTCGTTGGCGTAGCCGGCGTCGGCGGTGCTCGCCAGCCACCAGTAGACCGCCCCGCCGTCGCGGACGCGGACCTCGTCGGCCAGCGTGTCGGTGCGGACCTGGTTGGTGACGATCCGTGCGTCCTGATGCGTCGTCAGCAGGCCGTTGTTGCCGACGTCGATGACACCGTCGATGGTGACCTCACCCTCGGTCGTGCCGTCGCGGCGGAGGTCGAAGACCGGCCGCTGATCGGTCGTCGCGTCGGGGATGATGATGTCGCCCGACCGCCAGACCTTGCGGTTGTCGCCGTCGTAGTTGGCCAGGTCCACCGCACAGACGCCGGAGAGGACCGTGACCTCGTTGACGACGTTGAAGACGCGGAACCGGGCCGTGCCGGTCATCATCGTTCTGACGCGGGTGATGTTGGCCGGGTCCTCGTTGTGGTCCCAGACCGTGTCCATCGGATCGGTGTTGCCGACGACCAGGTTCAGGGCGTACTCGTCGCCGGTGTCGGGGACCGTATCCGGGTCGACCGACAGGTCGAACGGGTCTTCCATGTAGTAGGTCCGCCCGGGGGTCCCGGCGGCACCGACCGTGGCGGTGTCGGGCTCGGTCTGGAGGGCCTTGATGCCCTCTCCGAATCGGATCCGGCCGTTCTGCGGCCCGGCGGGGCTCAGGACGTAGGCCTTGTCGGCCAGGACGAGCCCGCCGCCGGTCCAAGCGTCGAAGTCAGCCTGGGGGGAGACGAAGTGGGCGTCGTGCGGATAGCCGCCGTCGACGTGCGGATCGAAGCCGTCGGTCCGCGTGACGATGATCGCCTCGGGATCCCAGCTCCAGGTCGCCCCGCCGTTGAGGCGGTCGACGTTGTTGACCCAGACCATGGCGCCGGCGCCCACGTGGTAGTTGCCGCTCGTCGGGGTCGCGCTGCCGCCGTTGCCGGGGTTGTTGTTGAGGATCATCATCGACCCGTCGCCGAGGAGGACGTTGTTGCCGTCAGCCACCGCGGTGGGGTCGGTGATCCGCAGGCGCCCGTGCGAGACGTTCAGCGTCTGGGCCGCGGGATAGACGGGGTTGGAGATCGCGCCGGCCGTCGCCAGCGTAATGGTGTCCTCGTTGACCGTCGTCTCCGGGTCGCCCATCGGGATGCCCGTCCGGGTGAAGACGGTCGCCTGGCCCACAGCCTCCCCGTCCTCGCCGAAGATGAGCGGATCGGCGACGGTCAGGTTGCCGCGCCCGGTGAATTCGGCGCCGACGGTGGTGTCGCTGGTCCGGAACGTGGCCAGGGGCGCCCCGGCCGTGCCGATGGCCTGGAGGGTCGCGTCCGTGCTGTTCATCTGGACTTCGATCGGATTGGACAGGATGGCCGACTCGATGATGCCGCTGAAGACGCTCGTCGTCCACGGGCCGAGCGAGACGCCCTTGAAGATGTCGTCGGTCGTCGCCGGGTTGGCGTCGTCGCCGACCCGGAAGTTCTGCTCGCCGCCGAGGACGGCGCCGACGACGCGGACGAGGGTGTTGGGGTCGTCGCCGCCGAGTTCGAGGGTGGTCGGCACGGGCGTGCCTTCCTTGGCGCCGAGGACGGCGTCGTCCTCGATGACGACGTTGACCAGCGGGTGGGTGCCCGGGTCGTAGGTCTTGGCGCCCTCGTAGACGACCCCGCTCATGTCGCCGCTCAGCAGGGCGCCCGCGCCGATGGTCATCACGGGCAGCGTGTTCTGCATCACCTCGAGCAGCAGCGTGCCCTGCGTGGTGACGGAGAAGTTCGGCGCCAGGCTGAGGCCGTTTGCGGTCTCGACCACGAGCTTGCCGCCGTTGCTGACGCCGAAGTCGCCCCCGCGGGCCTCGACGGTCCCGCCGAGGTCGACGTGCCCGCCGTTGACGAAGGTGCTGTTGGAGTCGATGTTGCGGACATCGGTGGTCCCGCCGGAGAAGGCCAGGTCGCCGCCGTAGATGTCGTTGACGGTGATGTCGCCGCTGCTGTTCAGCGCCTCGGAGACCGTAATGTCGCCGCCGACGATCAACTGACCGGGGGCGTTGACGGTCACCGTCGTGCTGACCAGGTCGGTGTCGACGGTCGTCACGCCGTCGTTGACCGTCAGCGTGTTGCCCGTCGTGGTCAGTGTGCCGTGGACGTTCGTCGTCCCGGCCGAGGTCACCGTGACGGCCTCCAGGTCGCCGAAGACCTCCAGCTCCGTGCCGGCCGCCACGTCCACGCTGCCGGGGGTGTGGGCGGAGATATTCACAAAGCCGTTGACCTCCATCCTCCCGGCGATCACGTCGATCAGGGAGGTGGAGCTCATGTTGCTGTTGACGATCAGCTCGCCGTCGCTGACGGTCGTCGAGCCGAGCCACCCGGCGTTGCCGTTGAGGGTGACCGTGCCGTCGCCGATCTTGCGGATCGAGCCCGGGTCGAAGATATCCCCGTCGGCGATCAGGTCGTAGCCGCCATAGGCGCCGATGGCCAGCTCCATGCCGGTGGGCACGCGGATCGGATTCGGCAGGGTGACGGTGCCCGTGCTGGCCGCGTTGCCGATCTGGCGGGCCTCGACCGAGCCGCTGCCCTCCATCTTGAACTGCCGGCCGTCGGCGTCCGTGTTGTCCAGGCTCACGCCGGCGCCGTCGGCGCTGGCGATGACCAGCGCGCCGCCGTCGATCGTGAACTTGGCGTTGGGCAGGGGGCTCCTGGGGGTCGTCCCGTCGAGGACCACGCCGAGCTCGCCGTCGAGGATGGTGAAGGTGCTGCACGCGTCCAGCGGCTGCGGGAACGGGGCGATGTGGTCGAAGATCATGCTCCCGCCGCCGTCCTTCTGCACCTCCGTGTCGGTCGCGCCGTCGCGGTAGTTGCCCGGGAACAGCGTCATCCCGTCGGCCACGTTCACCGTCAGCGTCGTCTCGTCGGTATCCGCCGTGGCGAACGTATCCGTGAACCGCATCGAGCCCTCGCCGATGACGTTCAGCGTGGCCGTGTCGATCAGCGTCAGCTTGCCCGCCTTGACGCGGCCGGTGATGCCCAGGGTGCTCGTCTTGCCGGCCAGGGCGTCGACGTCCAGGCCGTAGTCGGTCTCCGGCCCTTCCGGCTGGACCCAGTTCATCAGGGCGGTCACTTCCGGAGCGTAGAGGCCGACGTCGTAGATGAAGACATCGTCCATCATGCCGGCGAGGAACGCGTCGCCGCCCCAGTTGCTCTCGCCGATGTAGTTGTTGGTCCGAATGACGTTGCCGGGTGTCTGCCAGTTGTCGCGGAAGCCGATCTGGGTGCCGTCGAGGAAGATGCGGGACTGGATCCCGTTGGCGTCGTTCGTGACGGTGCACAGCAGGTGCTGCCACTGGTCCACGATGAACACGTCGTTCTCGTCGTGGACGGCGCTGACGTTCCGGGCCGGTCCGGCGTCGTGGAACTCCCACCGCATGTCGTCGCTGCCGCCGCGGTTGGCGACCAGGATGTTGTCCACGCCGGCCCCGTTGCCGAAGTCCATCACGCGGGACCAGTTCTGGAGGGCCGACATCTTGACCCACGCCGAGACGGTGATGCCGTTATCGAAGTTGGCGAACCCGTCGGGCAGGTCGACGTAATCGTCGCTGCCGTCGAGGATGATCGCGCTGCCGTTGATGCCCGCGCCGAAGCCGGGGCCGCCGATGGCCGTCCCGTCATACGTGCCCGTCGTGTCCTCGACGTTGTTCTCGAAGCCGTAGTGGGCGACGACGTTGCCCGTCTTCGGGACGCCGCTGATGTCGGGCGGGAGCTTCTCGGCGCTCAGCTCCAGCGTCGTGCCGTCCAGCACGATCTTGTCCACGCCGCCCAGGCTGGTGTTGCCCCCGGCGGCGATGCCGGTGACCGTGCCGGCGTTGACGAGGATCGTCGTCTCCGGCAGGGGGGCCGGCTGGCTGGTATCGTTGAAGGCCAGCGTCGTGTCGGCGTCGCCTGCCTTGGTGATCGTCAGCGGGCCGGCCTGCTTGCTCGGGGCGCCCAGCGACACCGTGGAGCCCGCGCGGCTGGTGTTGATCGTGACGGCCGAGGCGGCGAACGCCGTGCCGGCGAAGTTGAACGCGTCGCCGTCGAGTTCCACGTCGTCCTCGAGGGTCAACACGCCCAGGTTCGCCACCCCATCCCCGTCAATCCTGATCTTCGCGGGCGCGGTGACCCGCACGTCCGCGTCGAAGTCGCTCGAGTAGACCGGATCGGTGCGGAACAGCGAGCCGTCCCCGGGGTCCTGCGGATAGGTGTAGTCGGCCTGGGCCGTGCTGCCGGTGACGCGGGTCGTGCCGAAGCCGAAGCTGGTGTTCCAGCCTCCGGAGTTGACCGGCCCGTAGCCGCCGCCGCCGTTGCGGAAGCGGACCTCGAATTCGTGCCACCCGTCGGCCGCGGCGGTGTAGGGCGCCGTCACGACGGTGTTCCAGCCGCCGTCGTCGATGAGCGTCGTGCCGTCGATGACGACCTTGGTCCCGTCGTCGATGTTCTCGCCGAACGTCGTCGTGCCGGCCTCCAGGTACATGTAGCCGGTGTAGACCAGCGTCTTGTTGCCCGCCCCGGAGCCTTCGGTCCAGACCGCCGGGCTGGGGCCCAACGCCCCGTCGGGGCCGAGGCGGATGCCCAGGTTCTCCGGGTTGTCCCCGCTGGCGGGGTTGCCCGACAGCCACCCGGCCCGCAGGCCGGGCGTGATCGCGCCGGGGGCTTGCAGCTCGAGCGTCGAGTTGTTGTTCAGGATGACCTCGTTGCTGTCGGCCAGGCCCGTGCCGGTGAAGCTCGTGCTCGCCCGCAGCGTGGAGTCGGCGTCGACGATGAGGTTGGTCGCGGCCATCTGGCTGGTGTTGTCCGTGCTGACCATGACCGTCTTGCCGGGGCCGGTGGCGAGGATGTTCGACGGGAAGCCGAAGTCGAAGATCGAGCCCAGCTCGGCCTCGACGTTGGCGGCGGTGGCGACCGTCACCGTCTGGCCCGCCTCGCCGCTGGCGAAGATGACCTGGCTGAGGTTCAGGTCGACGTTCGCGCCGATGTACGTGCCGTTCCCGGCCGACAGGCCCGCGGCGGACTGAAGCGGCGTGTCGACGGAGACCACCGCGTTCTTGCCGGTGATCAGGGCGCTGGCCTCCAGCAGGCCGTTGCCCGTCACGCCGAGGATTCCATTGTCTCCCACGCTGACGTTGCCGATCTTCGCTCCGGTCGTCTCGGCGACGTTGATGAAGCCGCTGCCGGCGGGATCCACTTCCACGTCCGTGTCGCTGTAGTCGGCCGGACCGAAGGGCTGCCAGTTGTACAGCTCGGCGACCTCGGCGCCCGTCAGGGCGCGGCCGTAGACCACTGCCGTGTCCATCAGGCCGTTGTGGGGGTCGCCGCCGTCGCCGCGCGCCCCGACAACGAAGTCGTTGTTAAACCAGCCGATGGTTCGCGACTGGGTGCCGATCGGCTGCCCGTCGAGGTAGAGCACCAGGTTGCCGGCTCCCTCGGGCCCGCCGTCGGTGGGCTGAGTGGTGTACTGGACCGTGCCGGTCAACATGTGCCACGTGTTGAGTTCCGTCAGGGCGGGATTGCCGACGTTCAGGTCAGAGCCCCAGAAGGTGTGGGTCGCCTGGCCGTTGCTGCGAATGCCGAAGTGGTAGTGGCCGTTGGCAGGGTTGCTGTTATCCCGCCGCTGGCCGAAGAAGTAGTCGTTGCCCGTCCCGTCCCGCTGGAACCACGTGCTGACGGTGTAGCTCTGCTGGTCCAGGTCGATCGCGGAGTTGGGGATGCGGAAGTAGTCGTCGCCGTCCAGCCGCACCGCGCCGCCGTGTTTCCCGGCCGCCTCGTAGGCCGGGTCGCTGTTGGCGGTTCCGTTGGCGCCGTTGCCGGAGGAGTCCGCACCCAGCGCGCCGGCGTCGTCGAACATCCAGGCGCCCAGCAGGTCGCCGGCGGACGGCAGCGGGATCTCCGCCTGGCCGATCAGGTCGAGGGTGGCCCCCGCGAGGCCGGAGAGGATCACCTTGTTGCCGCCGAGGGCGCTGTGGTTGACGCCGGTCGCGTCCGGGCCGTACTCGACCGCCAACGTGCCGTCGCTGACGGTGAACGTGCTGCCGCTGGGCAGGTTGCCCGTGTCGGAAACATCGTTCAGCAGCAGCGTGCCCTCGCCTATCTGGCTGACGGCCACCGCGGCGAGGGTCTGGCTGTTCATCGTGCCGAGGGCGATCGTCTGCCCGGCGTCGACGCTGAAGCCGCCGGTGGTGCCCTGGAAGTTGGTGGTATCGGCGACGATGCCGCCGCCGGCGAGGATCGCCCCGTTGGCGATGTTCAGGTTCACCGGGTTGACGCTGCTGTTGACGCGAACCGTCCCCAGCGCGCCCGCCGGGATGGTCAGGTCCTGCATCCCCAGGTCGCCGGTGACCGTCAGGATCGCCTGGTCCTCGACGGTCACTTCGCGAAGCGACGCGCCGAGCGGCCCGGTGACGATCGCCGAGTCGCTGCCGGCGTCGACGATCACGTCGGTGGCGGAATGGTCCGGGTACTCCGGGGGCGTCCAGTTGTACACCTCCATCATCTCGGCGGGGCTCAAGACCCTGTCATAGATGAGGACCGTGTCGATGAGGCCCTCGAAGTCGCCCTCGAAGTTGCTTCGCGAGCCGATCTGGAGGACGTTGTCGACACTCGTGGTCAACAGGTCGGGGTCGTTGCCGCCGTTGGTGTTCACGCCGTCCCAGTAGAGTTCCAGTCGGGTGTTGTTCCAGTCGACCGTGCCGCCGACCATGTGCCAGACGCCCTGGTCGGTCCCGCCGGGCGGGTCGTTGTTGATGTCCGCGCCCCACCAGGCGTTGGTGATCGTGTTATTGTCGCGGAAACCGAAGTGCAGACTGCTGCCCCCCGGGTTGCTGGTGCCGCGGCGCTGGCCCAGGATGTAGGAGTCGCCCGTGCTGGCCCGGTTGGTCCAGGCCATGTAGCTGACGCCGTTGGGGTAGCTGGCCGGGTCCAGGTCGACCTTGTCGTTGGGGACGGTCCAGTGGTCGTTGCCGACAAAGGTCATGGCCTGGCCGTGGATGCCGGGCGCGGAGACCGCCGCGGCCGACGGGGTCGCGTCGGCGCCGCGGCCCGAGCTGTCCTTGCCCGTCCCGTCGTCCCAGGTCGTCGCCATGATGAGGTCGCCGGCGAACGGGAACGGCTCGGGGCTGGTCAGCTCCAGCGTGCCGCCTTTCAGGTGCACCGGGTCCGCGTCGGCCAGGGCGCTGTTGCCGCCGCCCCCGAAGGCCACGCTGAGCGTGCCGCTGTTGACCTGGAACGCCGTGCCCGTCAGCACGGTGCTGCCGCTGACGTCGTTCAGGGCGACCGTGCCCGCCCCGTTGACGGTGATCACGTTGGGGTCGAAGTTGGCCACCTGGCCGAGGGCGATGGTCTTGTCGGCCACGGGCGTCAGCGTCGCCGGGCCCGAGAAGAGCGTCACCGCCGAGGAGATGTCGCCGCCGGTCAGCACCGCGTTCTTGCCGAGGACCGTCGTGCCGATCGAGGCCGTGCTGTTCATGTTGATCATCACGGTGTTGGCGTCGGTGATCAGCAGGTCCTCGAGGGAGATGTCGCCCGTGCCGTTGATCGCCGAGTTGTGGCCCATCGTCGTGCTGCCGAAGGCCAGCAGGCCGTTGGTCGTCAGCGTCTTGTTCGCCGCGATGTTCAGCGTGCCCATCTGGTAGACACCCAGCGCGGCGGCGGCGGTGATGGCCGCGTCGTCCTGGACGTCGACGTTGTTGCCGAACGCCGTGCCGATCCCCCTTGCGTCGACGAAGGAGACGTTGTCGATGATGGCCGCCTCGACCCGCCCGTTGTCATGGGAGGTGATGGAGAGGCCGGCGAATATCTCGTCGTCTTCCCACTGGGCGACCTGGGCCGCGCCCTGCTGGTTCCACGTGCCGGGGATGCCCCCGTCGTCGTAGGCCCAGTAGCCGGTGAAGCTGTTGCCGTCGCGTTTGAGCCGGACCCACTTGACGGTGAAGGCCCCGCCGCTGTTGCTGTTGTGGCTTCCGCCCGTGGCGTGGCCGACGTTGCGGCCCTGGAAAGAGCCGCCGGCATTCCACGTGTTCACCGCGGACTCGTGGGCGCTGTCGTAGTCGATGTAGTCGCAGACGCGGAGGCCGGCCTTGATCCAGCCGTTCTGCCCGTTGTCGCTGTTGGGGTCGTCCGGTTCGTTGTTGTAGATCCGGACCACGCGGGCGACCATCTCCTTGGCGTCGGCGGGCATCACCTGGTAGGCGTAGTAGCCGTGGTCGCCGTTGTTCCAGATGTCGCTGCCGCCGCCGGCGATGGTGTAGACGCCGTCGGTCTCGGAGTGGTAGCCCGGGAACCGGGGGTCGCCTTCCGTGCCGATGTCGGCGCCGTTGGTGAGCGCCACGTCAAACAGCCCGGTCGACAGGTTCAGCGATCCGCCGCCGGCCCCGAACGTGATGGCCGCGCTGCCCATCGACGTCTCGCCCTTGGCCTCGAGCGTCGCGCCGCCGTCGATCAGCACCCCGCTGCCCGCGACGACGCCGCTGTTGTCGCCCACCAGGCGCAGCGTGCCGCTGCCGACGGAGATCGCGATCGCGCCTACCCCGGAGATGCTCGCCGAGATCGTGTTCGTCCCGGCCGTGCCGGTCTGCTGGACGCCTCCTCCGGCCGACAGGTCAAGCCCGCCGTTGGCGAGGTTGTACTGGTCAGCGGAGTTGTTGAGGGTGACCATGGAGGCGGGCACGTTCAGCGCCCCCTCGAGGTTCACCATCAACCCCGCGCCGCCGAAGATGGCGTTGGTCGTCGCCAACGGGACGCCCGTATCCCAGTTGGCGGCATTCGCCCAGTTGGGGTCCGTGGCGCCGGTCCAGTTCGAGTCGTTCTGGGCAAACGCCGTGCCCAGGCCGAACAGGCCGACACACAGAATGACAGCAGTGACCTTCCGAGACATGCTACTCTCCCTTCCGCTTAGGATGAAGCTGCAACCGTTTAATTCTCGCGACATCCAATGCCTGCTTCCCATGACAAGGGACACAACACGCACGCACACACACCCCGCGCCGTGAGCGCGCGGGTGCGTGCATACGCACAGTTAACAAACGCAAAGCCGGTGGAGCAAACCTCCGGCTGTTCAGTCATCCTCATCCGAGCGGACCCCGTGGGGCCCTTGCCTCTCCGATTTCGATCAGTGTACAGCGGCTGAGAAACTCGCCGTGACTTGCCGCCTTGATGGGACTTAGCGTAACCCGCTAGGTGACATGATGTAAGGCTACGCAAACCTCCTAGCTGACCGAGCCACTCCTCGTTCCTCTGCATCATTGCGGGAGGCAATGACGCTGCAACCGCGTGTGCCTATGATACCACAAGCCCTGGATAAATCAAGGGGGGTTTTGAAATTCCACCCAAACTTTCTGGCCGTCGGGGGCCTTCGGAAGCCCCGGACTCAGGGGCGATTGCCTCACTTCGCTGCCGGGCGAGTCCGGCCGCCGGAGATCCGCCCGGGCGGCGGCGGTTCGCGCTCGACGCCCCCCCCCGCTCGGCCGGGACGAGACGGCCACGAGCGGCGATTCGCCCTTTACTCCGGCGGCCTTACACCGGATCATGGGCTCCGCCTCGGCCCCCCCGGTCGGACCGGCGGCCGGAACGGTCGGCTCGCGACAATCGTGACAGCCGAAACGGCAAAGGAGGCCCGTTCATGATCGCCCACACGAGAGCCCTCATCGCGGCCGTGACGGCCCTGGCCGCCCTGCCGCCCGCCGCCGTCGCCGCCGCCGACGACGGGGCCGACCCGATGGCCCCCTGGCTGCCGCTGTGGACCCGCGAGAAGTCGGCCGGGTCCGCCGCCGTCGACGCCGGCGTCCGCCGCCGGCCGGGAGCCCCGCCGTCGATCCGCATCGACCACAAGGGCGGGCAGGACTGGGCGCTGACCCGCCGGTCCCGCGTGTCGGTCCGCGAAGGGGACGTGCTGGAGCTGGCGGCGTGGGTGAAGGTCCGCGGGCGGGGGGTCGCGTCGATCAGCGTGGTGACCTACGACGCCGGCGGCAAGGTACGGGAATGGATGTTCGCCGCGCGGACGGCGAGGGATCGGGCGACGTGGCAGGAGCTTCGCGCCCGGATCATCGTCCCGGCGAAGGTGACCGCGGTGGTGGGCCGGCTGACCGGCAGCGGTCCGGCCACCGTCTGGATGGACGCCTTCCGGCTGGAGAAGAAGGGCAACGTCGAAGCCATGCGGAACAAGGACCTGCCGAAGCGCTTTACGATCCGCGGGGAGGCGCTGACGGTGACGCTCTCGACGGCCGACGCGACGATCCGCGTGGTCGACCGCCGCGGCGGGCGGAGCTGGCGGCAGAAGCCGGCCGGGGCCGCCGTCGTGCTGGGGTGCACCGAATCGCCGGGCGGCCTGGACGCCGACGTGCTGGACCCGGCGACGGGTCTGCGGCTGTCGATGGGCTTGCGTCTGGCGGGCAAGGCGCCGGAGCTGGCGGTGAGCCTGTCGGCGGCCGGGCCGATGGATCGGGCCCTGTCGCTGCCCCACCCGTTCGTCAGCGAGGCCGGCACGTACCTCGTCGTGCCCATGAACGAGGGGATCTCCTATCCGGTCGACGACCGCTCGATCCGCCCGAGGCGGCTGATCGCCTACGGCGGTCACGGGATCTGCATGGCCTTCTGGGGCGTCACGGACGGTCGGGCCGGTCAGATGGCCATTTTGGAGACGCCGGACGACGCGGCCGTCCACATCCGCCGCATCGACGGCAAGCTGTGCGTCGCGCCGCAGTGGGACCCGCAGAAGGGGCGGTTCGGCTACACGCGGCGGGTGCGGTACGTCTTCTTCGACCGCGGCGGGCACGTGGCGATCTGCAAGCGCTACCGCGCCCACGTCAAGGCCGCCGGGCGGCTGGTCACGCTGGCCGAGAAGCGCAAGGCCAACCCCCACGTCGACCGGCTCGTCGGGGCCGTCAACGTCTGGTGCTGGGATCGCGACGCCCTGGGCGTCATCCAGCGGCTGAAGGCCGCCGGGATCGAGCGGATCCTCTGGAGCCACCGCCGCGGCCCGGAGGTGATCCGGGCGATGAACGCGATGCCCGGCGTGCTGACCAGCCGCTACGACATCTACCAGGACGTGATGGACCCGGCCAACTTCAAGCACCTGCGGGGCGTGCACCCGGACTGGACCACGCCCGGCTGGCCCAAGGACCTCATGCTCGACGCCGCCGGCAACTGGCGGCGGGGATGGCGCGTCCGCGGGCGGGACGGGAAGATGTACCCCTGCGGGGTCCTCTGCGACCGCCGGGCCGTCGCCTACGCCGAGAAGCGCATCGCCGCCGAGCTGAAGACGCACCCGTTCCGCTGCCGCTTCATCGACACGACGACCGCGTCGTCGTGGCGGGAGTGCTACGACCCGAACCACCCGATGACGCGCTCGGACAGCCGGCGATGGAAGATGGATCTGCTGCGGACGGTCAGCGAGAAGTTCAAGCTCGTCTGCGGCAGCGAGACCGGCCACGACGCCGCCGTGCCCTTCGTCCACTACTTCGAGGGCATGCTGAGCTTGGGGCCCTATCGCGTCCCCGACGCCGGGCGCGACATGGGGCGGATCTGGGACGAGGTGCCCGAGCGGGTCGCGAAGTTCCAGCTCGGCCACCGCTACCGCCTGCCGCTGTGGGAGCTGGTCTACCACGACTGCGTCGTCGCCCAGTGGTACTGGGGCGACTACAACAACAAGCTGCCCGCCCTGTGGGACAAGCGGGACCTGTTCAACGTGCTGTACGGCACGCCGCCGATGTTCATGTTCCGCGCCGCCTTCTGGCGGGACAACGCGGCGCGCTTCGCCCGCAGCTACCGGACGGTCTGCCCCGTCGCCCGGGCGGCCGGCTACGCCGAGATGACCGACCACCGCTTCCTGACGCCCGACCGCGACGTCCAGCAGACGAGATTCGCCAACGGCATTGCCGTCACCGTCAACTTCGGCGAGAAGCCCCATCGCCTCGGCGACGGGACCCTCCTCGCCGCCGGAAAGCACCACGTCACGGGCCTGACCGGGCGGTAGGCGCCGGAAGCCCTGTTGGCTGTCTCGTCAACGCGGAGCTTCCGGGTGCCACGGCCGCGGAGTCCAGCGGCCGTGCTTCTGCCGATGATGAAGACACGGCCGCACACTCCGCGGCCGTGGCACCCGGCGGTATGAGGCCGGGTGCCGTGGCTTGCCGCGCAGCGGCAACCACGCTGCGAGCGACCGACGAACGGCGTGGTTGCGGCTGGCGCCGCAAGCCACGGCACCCAAGCTCCTACCCTTGACATAGCACCGGGGCTAGGGTCCGAAGCAGGCCACGCGGCCGTTGGTCAGGCTGACGAACAGCTTGCCCTCCGCGGCGGACATGCCGTCGAAGACGGGCACGCCGTCGAGCTTGATCTCTTCGAGCTTGCGGCCGTCGTCGACGGCGACGACCCGCAGCAGGCCGCCGCGCCGGCCGAGCCACGCTTCGTTCTGGGCTTTCAGTTGGCGGTTGATCTCGTCGTCGGCGCCGGGCAGATAGCCCAGCATCTTCGTCTCGTCGGCCACGTCCGGCGGCCCGGCCAGTACGAGTGCGCCCTTGCCCAGGACCATCGCGTTGACGAGCAGCCCGGGCGTGTCCACCTGCCAATGCTGCTGGAACCCGCGCCCCCGCCCGCGACGGCGCTTGGCGGCGCCTCGCCTGGCCTTCGCCGGCTGCGGCTGCGCCGCAGCCGGCGCCGGGTCCTTGTCGGCCGCGTAGAGCTTGTACGTCGTCCGCGGGTGCAGCATGTTGCCCAGCGGGTCGGAGCGGTAGGCGTAGATCCGCTTCGGGCCGAACGCCATGATCCGCCCGCAGGGGGTCGTCCTTCTCGTCCCGGCGTAGGCGCCCCATCCCTCGCCGCAGTCGCTGCCGTAGATCCAGTAGGATCGGTGGAACCAGACGTCGTCGAGCAGCCCGGTCTGGCAGAACAGGTGGCGGCCGCCGGGCTGCTTGGGCTGGCCCCTCGGCTGGGTCGGCGCGACGGCCAGCCGCTTGCCCTCGAGGTCGAAGTTCTGCTCCTGCATGTAGACCCGTTTGCCGTCGCTGGAGAGGATGTCGCCGTTGGCCACGGGCATGTACTTCGCCGTGATCAGCGTCTGGAGGTTCTTGCCGGTGGCGGGGTCCTTCTCGTCCAGCACGGTCTCGGAGATCTTCCTTCCCGTGGCCGCCTCCAGCCGCACCAGGCGCATCCCGCCGTCGAAGAACATGTTCCGCCCGGCCAGCGCGTAGAGCGCGTCGCCGACGATCAACACGCTGCCGTGGACGGGCCAGACCGACTCGACGTGCTGATACGAGACGATCTGCCGGTCCGCCGGGGCGACCATGTACCGCCACGCGAGCGCCCCGTCTTCGGCCCGCAGGCAGTAGACCCACCCGTCGGTGCAGCCGAACAGCACCGCGCCATTGTGCAGCGTCGGGGCCGAGTCGATCCTCCCGCCGGCCAGGTGCGTCCACAGCACCTTGCCCGATCCGGCGTCCAACGCGTAGAGCGTCTGCCGGCCGATCGAGGAGACGAAGGCCCGCCCGCCGGCGACGACCGGCTGGGTCAGCTTGCCGCCCAGCTCGACGGACCAGCGCTTCTTCAGCCCGGTCGGCAGCGGGGAGGGGCACGATCCGCTGCGGGCCGCGTCACGACGGTACATCGGCCAGTCCGTTGATTGCGGATTGCGGATTGCGGATTGTGGATTGCGGATGGCGGATTGCGGAGGGCGGATTGCGGATTGCGGATTGACCGCGCCGTAGGCGGGGCCCTTCTCGAGCCGGTCGGCCTCCGCGGCCGGCTTCTGGAGCGCCGAGGTGGGCGAGAGGGCGCAGAAGTGCTCCAGCTTCGACTGGTAGTAGCACGCGCAGGAGTCCGGCGGCTTGTAGAGCAGCCCGTTGCAGGGCATCACGCCGTAGACGCAGCTTCCGCGGACGTAGTGGTGGATGTCCACCTTCTTTGTGCCCAACCGGTAGAACTCCGTGCCGATGCCGTTGGTCATGAGGTACCGCGTCGTCGCCCGGCTCGGATAGCACCGCGGGTGCATCGGGAAAAACGGGAGGTTCTCCGCGGTGAAGTCCTTGGCCACCTTGCCGGTGTGCAGGTCGATCGCCTTCAGGTGCGTGCCCTTCTTCTGTGGCGTGCCCGTGTTGGCCGACCAGACGAGCCCGTCAATGACGAAGATATCGTTGGGGCAATGGTGGCTCGAGTGCAGCAGCGAGCCCGTCCAGAGCTGCTTGCCGTCTCTGGCGGCCAGCCCCGTCACCTTCGTGCCGACGGCGACGACGAGCACGCCGTCGGAGTAGACCGCCCGCAGCGACCCGCCCGTGCCGACCCGCTTGATCGCCGGACCCCGCGAGGCCCACAGCCGCTTGCCCGTCTTGCGGTTCAGGGCGACCATGCCGCTGCCGTTGGAGAAGAAGGCCTTCCCCTCGCCCAGCGTCAGCGTCAGCGGCGCGACCTTGTCCTCGTGCCGCCAGAGCGGCTTGCCGGAGTCGGCCTCGATGGCCGCCACGGCCGCCGGCGGGCCGGCAGGCGTCCAGGCAAAAGCGCTGCTGGCCCGCCCGATCTCCCTGTAGGTCGTTGCGGCCGCGCGGTAGTCCACGGCCTTGCGGGCGGCATTGACCAGCAGGTAGAGCACGCCGTCGTCGAGAACGATCTCCTCGGTGGCCTTCGTGCCTTCGTAGGTGCGGATCGTCTTGCCCGTCACGGCGTCCAGGGCGGTCAGCGGCTCGGTCTGGCCGAACGTGACGTAGACCCGGTCTCCGACGGCCACCAGCCGCCGGGGAAACTGCCCGGGCCCGCTCTTCAGCGGCCAGTTGTTCGGGTGCCAGTCCTTCAGCCCCCTGCGCCACAGCACCGTGCCGCTGAACGCGTCGCGGGCGATCAGGACCCAGCGGGACGGAAGGAAGATGTGATTCCTGAGTCCCTCGTCGATGACGTAGAAGACCCGCCCGCCGGCCGAGACCATCGCGTGCATGCTGGACATGAAATCGTGGTTGCGGAGCCACTTCGGCCCGCCGACCCACTGGATGCCGTGCAGCGGCGCGACGGCCTGGTCGAGCCCCACCATCGTCCCCTGCGGGTCGTGATGGTAGTGCGTCCACTCGTCCAGCTCGGCCGGCCGGGGCTTGACCTGCTTGCTGCCGTTGACGTGGGCGACGCCCTTCGGCGCCAGCACGCGCATGACCTCGGCGGCGGGCACGCGGCTCTTGGCGTCCGAGACGACGACCAGGTTCACCATGCCGTCTCGGTAGGGCAGCGTCTTGCCGTCGAAGCTCCTGGCCGCCACGCGGCCGTAGAGCCCGGAGTCGCTGATGTGCTTCCGCGCCTCGGCGACGCGCGGAGCAGAGGTGTCCAGCCCCTGTACGACGTAGCCGTCGTCGGCCCCCAGCGCCGCCGTCAGCTTTCCGTCGCCGCAGCCGACGTGCACGACCAGCCCGCCCGTCACGCCGGTTTCCTTAAGAATGTCCGCCGCGGGGCCGGCGAGCGCGAGATTTCCGAACAGCGTGCCTGCAAGGATTGCCACGGTGCATTTCATCGTTGCGCCTCCCTTCACTGGGATCGGGGTTCCTCGTCCGGAGCCCGCCTGCGACCGTCGCGGGCCTCGCCGATGATTCTACCCGCCCGCGCACGCAAGAAAAGCCCGTATCCGTCGGCAGGGAAGCCCGTGGCGTATTCCAGCGAAGCTCGGGACTGACGCTACAGCAGGAAGCCCTGGCCCAGCGGATCGTCCGGGCGGAGGAGCAGTTCGCTTCGGCCGGTGATGAAGGCGGTGCCGGTGACTTCGGGGACGATCGCTTCGTGGGGGCCGACTGCTGTCTCTTCGACGGCGCGGCCTTCGAAGACGCTGCGTCGGCCGAGGATGCTCTCGATGGCGATCGGCTCGTCGAGGGCGACCTCGCACTTGGCGAAGTGGAGGGCCAGGCGGGCGGAGACGCCCGTGCCGGTCGGGGAGCGGTCGACCTCGCTGTCGGCGAAGACGCAGACGTTGCGGCTGTGATGGGCCGGGTCCTCGGGCGCGTCGGTGAAGATCACGCCGTAGAGGAATCCGAGGTCGGCCTCGAAGGGATGCTCGACGGGCACGCGATCGTTGACGGCGGCCTTGACCGCCTCGGCGGCGGCAACGAGCGGGCGGAGCTGGTCACCTCGGACGGCCAGCCCGACGGCGGCGGCGGGCAGGACGGCGTAGAAGGCCCCGCCGAAGGCGACGTCGAGCGTCACGGGGGCGAGGCCGGCCGGCTCGACGGACACGTCGCGGCGGTAGAGGAAGCTGGGGACGTTGAGGAAGCTGACCTTCTCGACGCGCCCACCGGCGCCGAGGTGTCCGACGGCGCGGACGAGCCCGGCGGGCGTGTCGATGTTCACGGGCGTCCGCGGGCCCTTCGGCGGCAGCGCGCCGGTCTCCAGCAGGGCCGTGGTCAGCGCGATGATCCCGTGGCCGCACATCGTGCTGTAGCCCGCGTTGTGCATGAACAGCACGCCGAGGTCGGCCTCGTCGGTCGCCGGGGGGGTGACGACGCAGCCGTACATGTCGCGGTGCCCGCGCGGCTCGTGCATCAGGGCGCGGCGGACGTGGTCGGCGTTCTCGCGCATCCATCGGCGGCGCTGGAGCATCGTCTGCCCGGGCAGCTCCGGCAGGCCGCCGGTGACGATCCGCAGCGGCTCGCCGGCGGCGTGAACGTCGAGGACGGTGATGGTCTGGCAGCCTTCGCGGATGTCCCGGGTCGACCAGTTGAGGTCCATCTCAGCGTCTCCTGCGGCACGAAAACGGGGGCGGGCTCCGCAGCGCAGCGGGGGTGCCTGTCCCCGTTTTCAGCTCGGGATCCGATTGTCGCGTTCAGGCGGTTCGGCGTCCAGCGGATCGCGATCCGGTGACCGTGCGGTCGGGCCTCGCGAAGCCGCAAGCGGATGCGCGGGGAGGGGCGCTCGTGACGGATCAGGAGCGGCGATCACTGTCCCGCGCGGGTGACCCGATTGATCGGTTTGCGATCCGGGCGAAACGTGTAGTCCGGCCAGAGCGGGCAGTTCAGGTCGATCCAGCACTTGACGCGGCGGATCTGGTCGCCCGTCAGGCGAACGTCGTGGTGTCCGGCGGCCAGGTGGCCCCAGAGCTTGCTCTTCAGGCTGCCGAAGGTCATCGGCTCGGCCTTGTGATGCTCGCGGCCCCACGTGTAGTCGAAGTAATGCACCCATCCGCCGGCGATGAGCGTGCGGTAGCTGGCGGGCACCTTGTCGGCGTCCAGCGCGGCGGTCAGGTCGATCCGCTTCTTGTGTCCGGCGTGGTGGCAGCGAATGCAGCGGGCGTCCCAGACGGGCTGGACGACGCGCTCGTAGCTGAACGGGCCGGCCCCCCAGGGCGGCGGCTCGATGCGGCCCGGCTCGCGGCGGGCGGCGGCCGCGAGGCGGACCGGCGGGACCGAGCTGCGAGGCTCGTGGCACCCGATGCACCCCCGCGACTCGCCCGGCTGCAACTGCACGACCGAACGCATCCGCTGAATCTCGTTGAACTCCGCGTCGAGCGCCTCGAAGTAGAGCACCTTGCCCGCCGGGGCGTGGAAAGCGGCCGAGCCGTCGGCCTCGACCGGCACGAGGCCGTACGTCGCCTTCGCGACGTAGCTCGGCCAGCCGTTCGGGCCGTGCACCTTGTGGGTCGGCGTGGCGTAGAAGTCCTGGAACGGCTCGTGGTCGGACCGGTACCGCCCGTCCGGCAGCCGGGCCAGCTCGGCGCGGACCTCGCCACAGACGCGGAGGTACTTGACGCGCCCTCGCGGCACGGCCGGGGACAGCCCGCGGTAGACGTCGGCGAGGATGAACCGCCCGGTCGGCTCGCGGCGGCTTTGCGGGTCGATCGACGCGCTGAGCGTCGGCGGGGCCGGCGTCGGCCGAAACGGCGTCGGGCACATGCTGCCGATCGCCGCGTCGAGGTGCAGCAGCTCGCGGTTGCCGTAGCGGTCGATCACGTACAGGCCGAACCGGTCGTCCGGCGCGTGGCTGCACAGGTACAGGTCCCGCGAGATCGGCACGGGGTCGCGGAAGCACTCGCGCCGTGCCCAGCTCATGTGATAGTGCGCCCGGGCGTCGGGCGTGATGCTGCGGATCGCCGCCGGGTCGAAGCGGCCGCGCGACGGGCGAAGCAGCGCCAGCGGACCGTTCAGGTCGCCCCCGTGACTGACCAGCGTGCAGAGGATCTCGTCGGTGCCGGGCACCTCTCGCCCGTTGGCGTAGCAGTTGCGCGTGTTGTTGCCGAAGATCAGCTCCGGGTGCGTCCCGTCGGGCCGGACCGCCCACAGCGTGTGGCCGAAGTCGGCGCCCTTGTCGAGGTACTCCGACCGCATCCAGAGCACCCGCCCGTCGCGCATCATCGACGGGGCCCACTCGCTGAGGTTGGCGTAGGACAGCGGGCGGATGTCATCGCCGTCGGCGCTCATGCGGAACAGCACGAACGCCTGCGGCCGCCAGCAGAGAAAGCGCCCCTTGCAGCGCGTGGAGACGAACGTCAGCCCGCCGTCGGGCAGCGGGATCGGCCAGTAGTCGTGGAACGGCCCGTCGGTCAGCCGGCGGACGTTGCGGCCGTCGGCGTCCATCACGAACAGGTGAAAGGTGTCCTTCCTCGAGCTGCGCCAGGCGAAGTAGACCCGGCCGGCGTCGAAGCTCGCCGCCGGGTTGCGCGCGATGCCGCCGCCGGCCTCGAACAGGCGCCGCACCGTCGCCCGCTCGGGCGCCAGCCGACCGCCGCCGCGCGGGATGTCGAGCACACAGACCGCCCCGCCCACGCCACCGGTGGCGTCCAGGATCACGCTGTAGTTGTGCGACGGGACGAACGGGTGACGCTTGACGAACAGAATCCTCT